>Ga0179593_1498086_pt1 | contig 13968 bp, 14 predicted proteins | sample CZODoug2_1_08_16_FD_185931 | JGI IMG/M metagenome (GOLD analysis project Ga0179593, IMG submission 185931) | Vadose zone soil fungal communities from Angelo Coast Range Reserve, California, USA - CZODoug2_1_08_16fungal (PacBio error correction) | ecosystem: Environmental > Terrestrial > Soil >...
TTCAAGGATTCGTCGTCCAGCAGAGAGTGAGAGAGGGACCACCAGAAAAGTTCACTGTCGTTCACTCAAAGGGAAGGCGCGGGAGAGAGGGAAAAGACCGAACCCAGTTTTTAGGCGGTGAAGAATGCATGGGCCCGGGTGGGGTTTGTAGCGCTCAGACGCCTTCAAGGAAGTCCGCGGAAAAGTTACCAAAAAAAACACGGCAGTTGCTGCTCATGACAACGCAAGACCATTCAGTACAAGACGGCACTCAGGCGAATGTTTTTTCGGAATGGTGAGCCAAGGAGGCGAAGACTTTTTGCCTGCCAGAAACAATTAATTAACGTATTGCAGAGAGGAAAACGGCAGCAGATGCACGTAGACAGGAGAAAACGAAATCGTAGCGAAGAAATCATAGGTGGGATTGGGTGCCCGAAGAGAAAGTTTCCAGGAAGGTATTAATCTCGTTAGAAGGGGGACGCAATAGATATGGCGATACGCCCCGACGAAAAAAGCTCGTAAAAGAAAGCGGGCGCAGTTTCGCGGAGAGGAGGGGGGGCGGCTTTCGAGAATAACGCGGCAAGCAAAAACAACTAGCAGAGAGGAGCAGACGAAACTGGGAAGGCACGAACTGACCACGAAGAAAACCAAGGAAAAAGGGCCTTAACTCCCATCACAGGGAAATTTAAACGATTAACGCTGTAGACGAGTGCACTCGGGGGCGATAAGAAAAGGAAAGGTGGACCGAGGTAAGTTGGGGGGGAAGCGGTCTTGATGGGAACATGACCTCGTGGGGATAGAAACTTCCAAGGGTGGGGGGGCCAGTTAACCTCCGAAGGGTAAAGGAGGCTTGTATTTCTGGGCGGAGGGGGAAAAAAGGCAATCAAAATTTCCTCATCAGGCACTATTTCATCATTGGCGTTCACTACGACGCAGTGAATGTGCAAGGGCGGAAACAAGCAAAAGTGCAAATGAACTCAACAGGCTTTGGCGCACGATTTCCTCAAAAAATGTGGCAGTCAGGACCGCGGGGAAAGGGAAGGGGGGGTGCTGGAAAGATAGGGGGGGAAAATTCATTGAATACTCCGATAGGAAAGATTCGATACGAGCGCCCCAGCTGGTTGTACAATGGACGGTTCCAAGGGAAATGACCCAACGGGAAATGATGGTGGAGCCTAAAGGGGGGGGCAGCCGGGCATGCGGCATACTCGAATTGGAGATGATTCTTCGGTTGGATCTAGATTAAAGTACCTGCGTAAGGGACGTGGGTTAAACCACTGCTGCAAGCTTTGTGGGGAGTCGGGAATGGAGGGGGCGGCATCAATATAGCAGTTTGATTCTAGGGTGGTAGGACCTCACTTAGGCTTAGGACGGGCAAAGTAACATGGGGAGGACAGAGAGGGAGACAAAATCCTCAAGTGAAGACTGCCACGGGAGACAAAACCGAGACGCACTGAAAACCGCAATAATTCAGCTATCACTTAATCGCATGTCAAAAAGGTGCACAGGGTGCGGGCAAAGAAAAATTGTTGGAAATGGAATAAAAAGCGCGACACAGGTGTACAACCCTCAAGGAAAACACTTATTTCTGAGAAAAGGGGAAAAGAAGAGTGTTGTGAAAAGCAAGGCCACGCGGAGAGGGGGCGGGGGGGCATAGATGGTGTTCCTATAGTCAACATAAAGGGCAAACAATTCTTCTTAGTTTCGGATCTCAAAAGGAAAAAAGAAACTGAAAACAGAGGAGCACTTCGGTCGGGATTTAAAAAAACGGCGGGGGAGGAAGTACAATAAACCCATCAACTGCGAAAAGATAGTTATGGATTCGCGGAAAAGCAAGGGAAAAAGAGGAGAAGTCTCCTTTTCATCAGCGGTGGTGGGAATGGGAAAAAAATACACCAAAGACCTCAGGGAAGAAGGTATAAGAGGATTCGTCGGGTCACTGTCGGTTGAACACACTCGCATTCTTCGGGGGGACACTTCAGGCTCTGAGAAAAGACGTCAAAGGCTTCCTGGATGGGAATAATGGGTGAAGAAGAAATTGTTTTGTTTGTCCATAAAATCAATGCCTCGAACTGTCAGTTTACCAGTGGGGGGTGCAAAAGGGGGGGGAACCAGATCCTAAGCCAAGGAGTAAAAAGTCTAACGGCCCAGAGGAAATCGCCTCGATAATGGTTCACTAAGGAAAAGTGGTACGCCAACTGAGGGAGATTCGCGAGGGCCAATGAAAGGTGATCAGTGGAGATCAAACGGCAAACCGGGGGGAGGAGCTCTCCGCCAGCCACCAGTGTGAAAGTCCCGTACACTGGAAGTAGGGGGCAGATCGTATCGATAAAAGACATGGATCGAGTCGGAGCATCAGCAGGGGAGGCATTCGTCACGAAGTGATGATCAAAGAGGAGGGATCGAAAAAGGTTTAGGTCAGAGCGTCTAAAAGCTCTGATTCTACAGAAGTGTAAAACAAAGGTTGGAAGGGGGAAGGGCGAACCCGTGTCCTACATCCGTGAGAAGAAGGGGGTCCAGTCCTCGAGAACGCTTGCTCATCTCTTTTGCCGATACGGCAATGTGCCGTGTAGGGGTACAGGAGGAGTGAGAACGAAGACAGGAAAAGGGAAAGTGGATCACCAGATCTCTCAACAACAACGGATGATGATAAAAAGTTGGGGTGGACCGAATTCCTTAAAGGCTGGGAAAATTAAGGGAAAGGGCCCTGAAGCTTCGCAAGAGCAAACGGACAGAAGCTCTCTGGAAAACGCTATCGCCCGCCGGGTAAACGAGTCTGCAAAAAAGTGGAGGGCGGCCCAAAGGGAGGGCGGTAGGGAAGTACACCTAAGGGGGGAAACCGGGAGGGCCGGAGAGGTTGAGAATAACTCTGAGAGAAGCCTATAAAGGCGTTATAATCACGACAAAAAACTCTTGGGAATGCTTCGAATCAGAGGCAAGGGTGATCGATTACGAAAGGGAAAGTGGCCGCTGGGAGGCACCTGTGTGATGGCGAAAAGAGCTTCAACTCTTTCGAAGGGGAGCAAAGGTACTGAGACATAAAAGGGGAAAACCCGGAGAAATCCAATTAAGCAGTGGCTAAAAGGGATTCGCGAACTCGAGAAAAAAACGTGGAGCTCCTGGCAAGGCGAGAAAGGCTGTACCAGGAAAGAGGGATCAGCGCGATTGCAGCAAAAACAGAGGGTGGCGGAGGGAAGCGCTGATGTGGGATGGAAACACAAGGCTCGGAGGGCCAAGTATCGTCCGCCTGGAATTGCTAGCGGCCCGGAAGTGGGGAGAAAAAAAAAGGAGACTGGGTCAACACTCCAACCCAAAGAAAGCTAAATCCTAACTGTATCAGTAGGGTCTTGGGGTGGAATGTGGGAAAGCCGCTTCTTCAACTTGAGAGCGAGATAGGGGTTAATGGGAGTGCCGGGTCGCAATCTCATAGCCTTAAAAAGGAGGAATGTATTGTAGATGGAAGACGGGCAATAAGCCGGAGGCTATCTGAAGGGTGGGGAATGGGGAAAGGGAGTAGATTGAGAAACGATGCGATATTAAGAACAGAGCATCTCAGGAAAAAGAAAGGCTAAAGTGTGGAAAAGTTGCTGGGAAAAACAACAGGACCCTAGGGGGGTAAAAACCAGCAGGAGAAGGAACTGTAAGGGGTAGCTCGATGTTGAAACTTGGGGGACGAAATGTGTATACTCTTAAATACATAGGCGACGCAAAACAGGACAAGGAAAAAGTATTAAGATTAGATCTGGGAATTCGGGCATCAGTGAGTCCGGGTTTTGGGGAAGGGATTCAATCTTCGGGCAAAAATACAGGACACGTTTGAACAAGGAAGAGAGAAGTTTATTGAGAAAAGACACGCAAGACTACCGCGCAAGATTGAGTCTCCCTCATCACCTCAACAAAGGAACAAAACTAACTAAGGGTCCAAAAACATGCCGTTGGGGAACCACTGTAATAGACAGATACTGGAAAGGCTAACAACTTAATCATCAAAGAGAAAGTATTAGAATTAAGAAGGCGCCGTTGGTCATGTAACCAGTGAACTGGTGGGTCAGTAACTTAAGATAACAAAGGCGGCTGGGGCGCTCGGATAGAATAGTAAAAAGAAAAAGGAAAATGAGGGAGGACCGAAGGGAAAGGGAAACCAAAAAAAAAGCAGAGGGCCTACGTGGCACAGAAAACCAAAGTCGAGATCTGCGCCAAACGATGAAGATGTATGGGCTGGGTTTCCGCTAGGGACACATCAAAAGTGGGGGTTTGAGAAAGGGAAAAGGGGCCTTATGGAGGAAAAATGGATCAGCTGGAGACTCGGGCAAAATTCCCAGCAGACTAAAAAGAAGTAAACAGGGCTGAGAGAGAATGGAGAATCACACTTTGAACTCCTAGCTATTTTAAAATCGAGAGCTTTAAAAGGGACCTCGGAACCTGGCAAGAGGTCTTCAAGACCGATTCTGGACGACAATTAAGAGGGTAAAAGGAGGGGGGAAAGTTAGGGTAGGTTCGTTGACTGTTTAAATCTGGTCATCCCCTTTACGCATGGCGATAGAGGGGGGTTGATAACGCGGGCTCGTAGCAAGAAAGATACCTGCGAAGAAATGGGGAGGCCGGGGGGCAGTTTGCGAGCAGGGATTCGCATGTCAAATATGACGACCGGGATGCTGAAAGGAAATGCGAAAAGGGCACAACCACTATGGCGAACGTGTAAAGCGGTGACGATGGCCGTGGGCTGGACACAGGACCTGGTAGCCTGAACGCGCGCAGGCAGAGGAATCCCTACGTCATATTGTGCGGGGCAAGTCTGAAGATCATTGGGAAACTAAACCAGTCTAAATAAAAGAAACGGAGACGACTTTTTCAGGGTGGCGGAGGGGGAATGAGAAGAAACGACGCGGGCTGGTTTAGTTCAAAAAAGTAACTGAGCGCTAAAACACTACTAAACACAGGGAAGCGCTCAAAAGGGAGGCTGAGGGAAAAAAGGACTAGGAAGAGAGGAAGGACTGAAATGTGCCTGGGATTGTATTGGGTTGCACCTCTATCGCCGGACATTGTCCGGGACGACTAACGTCTGGCTCAAAAATTAAATGCGAGAAACACAACAACGGAGGGGGAGGAAAAGAAAAGGATAAAAATCGGAAAGGAAAGAGTTTGCACGAGTCCGGAAAAGAAGAAAAGGGATCCAGGGACCACCATCACCAAGATCCGAACTAGAACAGGTCCGAGGGTCAAAAACGCTCCAAACTCGTAGAACCTCAGCCGACAGTGTGCGAAAAACGGCTTCTACTCTGCCAAGCTTGGCGGGTTGGTAGCGACCACTCGCGTTCCTGGCATATTTTCTCTCGGGTGGGAAAACCGGGCCGCTGGAAGGGGTGTGACTTGACAAGGGAAATGACAGTCCCCGGAAGGGGACAAGATCGGAAGCAGGGCGAGTAAAATGTTTTGGCTACCAGGAGGGAATATCTTAAGACTGGGGCAAACGCAGTGAATCAATTCTTACGTGGCGTAGGGGAAAGGGGTGACATCATCTATAAACGCGGTTACAAGGACGAAACAAGGCAATCCGTGCGAAGATCCAGAGTGGTTTTTGTGGCAACGCCATGGGACACTGCATGCCTGAATCAGAAGGGGCTAAAAAAATTATATATTGCAAATATCAACCTCCCAGGCAGCGTCCACGCCTGAACGAGTTTCTCATAGGTCGGATGCTTTCTTTCTCGAGCAGATTCGTCAAAAATCCTATAGGCAGCGAAAAGGGGTAACCTGAAAAAGGTCCACGCCCCAAAGGCAACACCGTCCTAACTCACTCAGAAAAATCACTTGGAAATTAACGAGTGTCTGGAGATGGCCCATCGAATGGGGGCCGTGGAGAGGAAATTCAAGAGGGGCAGGTAGGGGATCGGCAGGCCTCATGTGATGAATAGGGCCTTCAATGGCTCAAGAAGATCAAGGTTGTCAGTCTGGGGGCTTGCGAGGGGGCCAATGAACAATGGAAGCCATTTCATTTTCTGGAACTAAAAGAGGTGAGGTGACATAGCAGGGGAAAAACCCCAGAAATGCCATCTTGGTCATTCATTTTGCGACGATTACTGGTGGGGTCATGGAAAGGAAGAAAGAAGGAAAAAAAATGGGTTTTGGAAATAAATAGAAGAAAATATTCAGGTCAGAACTCCTGAGTAAGAGGCCTATCACTAGCGCCAAAGCACATTTGGGAAAAGTAAGGACTTGAGGGGGAAACGGAAAAAAGATCATGGGAAAGAAAACGGGCCGTCAGGAATGACATAAAAAAAAAGTGTTACGCGTAGGAAAAGTCAGGGTCGGGGGTGTTCGTCTATTACGTACATATACGGAATTGGGTTGAAACAAAGCGCTTGAAAGAGTGTTTGGGAGGGCTGGATTAAGGTGCGGGCAGATCATCTGGTCGGGGTCGAGTGAGGTGGTGGGAAGGTGGGAAAAGGGGGCCCATTCGTAGGTCAGGACCGTCAGGGACTTTTTGAGCAAAGAGAGATAAAAGGTAAAAAATAAGCCTTTAAGATTATACTCGACCTGCGCAAAACCCCGAAAAATCAAACCGCAAGAATTCGCTAGTCAGATGAAAGAGGACATTTCAGGGAAATGGGTGCTGAGACGAAGTTGAAGTTTAGAACATTGGGGATGACTCAACAGCCTCCAAACAGACACGGGCCCAAAAAAAGAGGGAAGGCGGAAAACGAAATTCGCGATTTGGGGAAAAAATCACCTCATTGCTGTCCCAAAAAAAGCCACTGCAACAAGCCGCGGAAAATGTTGGCATTATTATAACTCAGGGAGAGGGAGGATCGCGCGTGTCTTAAAAAGGGTCTTCAGCTTAATCAGACATCAAAGGACGCTTCATCAAGTCGCGGGCGTGACCTGAGAAGAAATTCCATGCTTCATAAGTCAGAGGAAAGAAGGATCTTCACTACCAGTTAAGTTCGCAGGAGCCTTTTCAGACTAAATTGATGCTTTCAAAAGAAAATTCAAAAAAAAACCAGGCCAATCAAGGATAAAGGAAAAGGAGTCGTAGGTCCGCTGGTGGTCCTGAGAATCTCCTATGGCGTCAAGACCGCCACTTAAAGGGGCTCCTAAGGAAACGTCGGGTCTAGAATGCATGGATTCAGACCGAAGACCTGGTTGTTTCCAGAAATAACCGACCGAAGTCGATTTCCTTGGTCATTGACCAGGGGGGAGGAAAAAGAGGAGAGAGGGAGGGCTATCAATATTTCATGGGCAAAGAAGGTAGACAAGTGCAAAAGGAGGGTCACGACCTTTGAGAAAGGGGTTCTCTAATCCGAGCACTTTGTCGCACTCTGATAATTCGCGCGGGGAATTAGAGGGGAAGTCTTATCACGGGAACAGAGGGGAGATGAGTAGCCAAAGAACCATTTGTGCCCAATTCACGCAGGCGGGGGGCCTCTCGTAAAGGATTCGGAAAAAAGTGCTAGGGTCGGAGCATCAGAAAGGGGACATTAGGGAGGGAGAATGAATGAAGAACGATTAGGAATAGTCTGTGTCGTCATGAGTCTTCGTCAAACAAGCTAGGCGGAAGGGGACTGTCAAAAACAAGAGTGTTACCGGGGACTCACTACCCTTGGCCGAAGCAGCTGGGAAGTTCACAGCTGGCAACGGGGCTTTTCGAAAGGAACGTTTGGGGCAGCGATCTGGGGGGGTTTTATGGAGGGGGGGAAAAAAGATGCGGCAAGGCCTTCGGATGGGCCCGAGGAAAATGGATGATCAAAAAACCAGAATAGATCAAGAAACCTAGGAGGAGGAAAAGAGAGGAATGGTGGAGAGGGATTTCAACTGTGAACGAAGAGTGACGACTCTGGTATCGCCTACAGTACCTAATCTCGCTGCAAACACTCTGGGGTCTCACCCACGTTCGCGAGATGGGAACGGGCGTCGGAAAAAAATGGCGGAGTCTGGCTTAAGAATAGGGAAAACCGGGGCGTGTTTGCAAAGGATGTACTCATATCGGGGTGTGTGAAGAAGACCGAGACATCGCCATACAATAGTGATCATAGAGAGAACTGGAAAAAAAAGAAATGATGAGGAAGTCTCTGAGTATCAATGGTAAAGAGAGGAAAGCGCCGGGCCCAGAAGGGGGTGAACTTTCCGGGGGGGTTCCTGCAAAGGGATTTCCAATTCCCAGAGAGCTTTATACACGGGAATGTCAAAAAAGGGGGAAAAAGAGCGAGGAGCCTTCCTAAGGCGACGAAAGGGAGTCGGAGAAAAAGTCTCTATGAAAACGGAGCGGATCCCCTCGGTCACGGGCAACATTCTTGCCCGCAGATTGAGGGGCTAGGAAGGGAATCGTTTGCACGAAACCTGGTAACTGAAAAGTGTTTGGAAATGAAACAAAAGGGCTCCGGCGGAATACAAAAAGAATCGAATTCCTCGAACCAAGAATTATGGGAAGGAACGGGTAAAATCTTCTACTTACCAACCAAAAAAAATCTAAATCCTCTGTCAGGAATGTTCGGTTATAATGGTGGTGTAGGGAAGCAGAATGGGCTGTGGCAACTGAGACTGCAATCAGTTTAAGTTTGGCCTCTAGATAAGAGGGTACCCTGATGGGGGGGGAGGGAATTGTAGGCGCGGACCTAACGGTAGAAAACTCAATTAGGAAAAACGTGACAGTGGATTTCGGAAAGAATTGAAGAAAGAGATAGAAGAGCAATCCAATCATGACAAACTCATGCGCAAAGCGTGTTGAAGGGGGAGTTGGCCCCGCCATCGAGGGTTCAACTTTCAAAACAAGGGGAGGGGTCAAGATATAGGTTTTTGAAACTGTGTGCTGGGGTAATCTGAAAGACAATCTCTCAAACACCAGTGAGGAGCAAGTCAATCGGATCTGAATTCAGTGAGGGGCAGTGGAAGCGTCTCATTAACGAAGAAGTCGCGGGCGAGAGAAAAAAACGGTTGAGGAAGGAATCACTGAGTGTTGTCAATGAAAAAAAAGAAAAGCAGAAGAAGGGTCTCTCATTTATGAAAAAGACCCAGCCCTCCAACAAAATTCACCAAAGAACGGAATCCTAAGGAGACTAATAGGAAAAACAGGCACTTCATCCCCCGAGACCATGGAGGCTAACTGCCGGTGCAGGTAAGAGTGAACGTTGGAGGTACGGCAATTAAGAAAAAAAGGTGCAGGGCGCCCTGAAGGGGAAGGGTAAGAGAGAAAGAGTGAGGAAAATATGACCTGAAGATATTTAAAGTGCGAAAGACATCTGCCTGCAAAAAAAGTAGAAGGAAATCGTGCGCCAAAGGGGGACGAAGGGGGGGGTGGACTGTTTTACTCTATTATCACAGGAGGGGGATGTGAACGAAAATGGAAGAGACTTGAGGACATTGTCAGGGGAGCATCTGGCTAACTCCGCAGGAAAAAATCGGAAAAAGGCGAGGATAAATGGCGAAGAGCTGGCGGAAAATGAAGAACGAGGCGCGTGGACGGATAACGACAGGAAAACTTGAAAAGAAGGGGACGCCTCTTCGACGACCGAATGGAAGCGGTGGAACAGGAGGAAAGGAGGGGAATCGTAAAAGGGGGGGAAGGGATGAAGTGAGGTCCTGGTTTCCTGAACAGGGACAGGGAGTGCATCCCCGTTTAGATGAGAGGGGTGGTTGAAGCCGTCGCAAAGCAAAAACTACTCCCTACGAAAGAACTGGGGAAAAAGTGGCCGAGCGGGGAAGGGGGGACGGATCGATATCTATGATCTCAGCGAGCTTCAGAAAAGAGGAGAAAAGGACAGGGGTAGCAGGGGCCACCATCCAAGATGTCAGTAAAGGGCCTTTAAAAGGCCCTGGGGGGAAGGATAAGTGGCCTCGCTGCTCGGTAAAGAAAGATGAGAAACTCCTAAGGGGGGAGGTTGATTCAAAGGAGTCCGATTGGCCAATACGAACAAGCTAAAAAAAAAAAAAATATACGAATCTTTACAATTAATGGTGACGTTCAGGAGAAGCAACCAAAACCGGAGGGGTATCAAATTCAAGATAAGGAGCAAATGGGAGTCTACAGAGACGAGAGGAACGAAGACGAGAAAAAAGGGAGGTTATTTTGCACCGAGAAAGAAAGCAGCCGGAGATGACGGGGGGCCGAAGTTTAAATTTGGTAGGGGTCAAAATAGAGCACGAGAGTAAGGGGAAAGGAACTGTCATCTCTTTAAGGGGGAAGGGAACAAACAAAAAAAACGGATGGAGGGAGAAGAGAGAGATAAATCCAAGAGAGTAAAAAGATATTGGAGAACAAGCATCTTGTAGAACCAGGACAAGATCCAAGAATCACTTCGGCCAAGTACATCGGGAGTTTACTAGAGAGGATCAACCGCCTCGTTTGCGCGCCTTCGTTGCACTGGATCTCGACTTGTGTCTGTTTTGGGGAGGGAAAACACCCAGCTTCCTGGAATATGAAAAAAACTGGTCCACAAGAAAGAGTCGGGGGAGAATGAAAGAAGACAGTCAATTGAACAACGGGGGGACTACATGCTAAGGGGGGTTTCGCACGCCGGGGGTAGTAACAATCACTTAAAGGAAAAAATGCACGGCAGAAAATACTTCTTTCAGGCAGATGAACGTCAACGCTTCAAAGGTCTCCAAGGAGAGACAAGCAACGAGAGGGGCTCAAGTTCTTTGTGAGGGGGGGTGACCCATTCTCAGGCGGTGACGGTCTTGGGTTTAAGGGGAGCGAAGAGAAGATGCGGACCAGCAAGGAAGCGATCGCGGGAGACGGCATGTTCTCGATAATCGCTTGAGGCTGAGAAGCTCAACACTCTATCTCAGCGAAACAAGGGAGAAAGAAAAGGACCATGAACACTGCAACACAGGACCTCCCTCTCTCCCATCAAGTGGAAGAGTCTTGTGCTCTCACATAGGTCAGGAGGAGGGGGAAAGAGCCGATGCAAGGAAGGAGGTGCGTTTGCCGGACGGTATCTTCACTATGGGAAACTGGGGGAGGGAAATACCCCCCAACAACACAAACCCCAAAACCTAATGACCTTCAAGGGGACCTTAAAGGAGAAACAAGGGTGGGGGATGATTGTAGGGGAGTGAGGGAAGGGATCCAATAGGTGGGGAAGGTCTGGGCCTCAATCAGAAGAGGGCGGCGTTCAAAAAGATCCGACTGGGGTATGTGCATATCGAAAAAGACAAAAAATGCAATCTTGCAGAATCTATGGGAGCACTCCGAGAGGGGGGGGGGTGGTCATTGGACAAACGTAGGACGGAGGGGGTGGGTGTACTGGGCAAAGCTTTGGAATATGAAAGTAACGAACGAATGTTTTAATATTGGGGGGTTCGCCTCCAACTCATGTGGAAGATGAAAACTGGGAAAAGAAAAACTTTACACTGATTGTTACTGAAAACGTGGGGGCTTTTACTGCACATATCTAATTGTCTAGTAGGCTTCAGTGCTGGGGAGCGATATGGGGAGGGGTTACATGGTTTCAACAGCCGGAGGGGAAAAAAAAAAAGAGGTGTTGGGGGGGATTTTTTGAGTCTGGCAGGGCATCAGGGCGTTTTTCTATGTTTGTCAGTACGCTCAAGATCAGCTGCAAGAAGAAGACTTTGTCTCAAAGAAAGCGCGATAAAGGACTGGGATCATGATTAGAGTGTCTCAACTGACTCAATGAGTGCCGACAGTAAAATAAAGTGAATAGGGGAAAGTGTGTCCCCGCAAGTTCTCGAGGGAAGGTACAGAAGTATCCACAGCCGAGTTTCAAAAGCGGGGAGATATGAAGGGTTACTAGATGGCGCAGGGCAAACCAGACGGGCGGGGCGGGGTTTTTAAGGAACATTGGAACGATAGTGGGCGTTTTGGACGGTATAAGGGAGGTCGCTTCGATATCCTCTTTACTTCTGTACAGCTCATAATCAAGCTAGAAAAGGGTCACATACAAGCAAGGTGACGCGGCGGGAGGGGGTCGGAGCAACGCGTACTAATTCCATCAGCTCCTCGTCTCTATTAGAGGGAAGGAGAGGCACGCCCGTACACTGGGGAAGTGAAGGGCAAAAAAAAGTAAGTGGGATAGGACCAAATCCCGCACCCCACACATCACCGCACCTGGTATGACGTGGCTTCGGGGTAGGGTAGGTTGAAAAAACATGAAACTCTCAAAATGGAGCTCCACTGCAAGTTCAGAAAAAAACGCTTGTCGAATCGGTTCAGGAAGGAGGATGGTAGGTCTCGCCGTCCGGGTTGTTTTCAACAAACACAACCCGCCGGGAAAAAATTTTAGTGACCTGTCGTTTCAAAAGGATAGCAAGGGATACCAGGTCATGTGGCGTTGAACCGAAAGGGGGGAGTTCAATAACGCGCCAGTTGGCATCGGGTCTACACTTGGTCAAACGAAATTAATTATGAGGCAGCCGGGAAATTAAGTGGTAGAAAAGGGAAGGGAGAAGTCGCCCGAGGGGGACGCTTGGGACCGGGGTTAATGCAACTTCAAAAAAGGAAGACTTGCAGGCGCGTAAGAGATTCAGTCCATGAACGTTCCGTATTGCGGCCATACTGCTCGGCTGATCAGTTTTTAGAGGGGGAGGGTCGTCAGAGTCCTTCGTCAAAAACAAAGGCGGACTGAAGGTGTCAAAAATGTGACTTATCTATAATACAAGAAAGGTGACCGCAAGAAGCTGATCCAGGAGTCCGAAGAGAACAGGTGGGGACGAAGAGAGGGGCCGCGTATCTGATGGAAAAAATGTTCATTCTCCGCTGCGAACCGGGGCGGAGTGGGGCCCAATTAGCATACTCGGAGCCAAAACAGCTCTCTCCTAAAAAAAAAAACAACGGAGTAGAGTGCACCAAGAGACTGGTTCTGCCAGACTTCACGGCGGGTAACGTGTCCCCGGCTGCAAGCGGGTCCGCCTCTTTCTCAGTCAAAACCTAAGACCGGACAGACCTAGACGGAACAACTCTCTGGCTCAACGCAGTCGTCGATGCCAGATTGCGACACTGATACTGGAGGCCGTGGCTGGATGGGGTAATGAAAAAAATTCCCACCTGTTTTTCAAAAGGCGGGAACGCCGAAATGGTAAGAATGCACGAAAGGGAGCAAATCCCTCAAACAATCGTGAGCAAAATCTCAAAATGGCCGACCGATGCGAAGACTCTAATGGAAAGAATAGATAAGAGACGATCTTGCCAGTTCGCATTCAAATGTGGCTGGAGAGATGAGGAAAAGCGGGGACGGAAGCCAAGAGGGGGGGACTATCAAAGCGTCCCCAGCCGGGAGCATTCCGTCAGGGGCGAAAACAAATTGCATCCATGACTCGCGGTCAAAACTTCGTCTACGAAATGCCTGGGCAAGGGCGAAAATTAAAAGAAATCGCGGATGGGAGGCGCGGAGGGGAGAGTTGTTCCTCCACCCCGGGTCAGGGAACGGTCGAGGGACTGGGGGGGGGGGTTATGAGACACTGCGCTGGCGGGATACACAACCTTACGCGAACCAGCGACGCTCCACGGAATTGTCTGAAGCACGGCTAAGGTAAACGACCACGCGCAGCGCCTAAGTCGAAAATGGGACAGAATTCGTGGGAGGCGGTTTTTCATTTGTTACCTCCAGAAACTTCGTTGCTTAACGGCTCACTCGGGTGTGTGTGGGGTTTGTATGGTTTGGGGCGGTTCGTGGATTTCCGCACATAGCGAGGGACAGTTGGAGGGCAGGAAATGGAATTGTAGGGCAGGACAAAGGGAGTCATCCTCGAACTAAGGGAGTAAAAGTTCAATGAGGGGGGTGGTTGAGGTGAGAAATAAGGACTATAACCGCGGGAAGGACGTCCAATCGGAAAACGAATATCCGAATGTGGGTTGGTATGGGCGGGACCAACAATCCAATCCTGTGGGGCAACAGGATAAGACGGCAGAATTTAAATTTTAGCTCGGGTTTTGACGTGGGGAAAGGAACTGTGAAGGAAAAAAAAATATTAAACTTCAATTCAGCGCAGGCACAGGCAACAGGAAAAAGGCCGATGAAAATTCGTGGAGGCTAA
>Ga0179593_1540838_pt1 | contig 13968 bp, 12 predicted proteins | sample CZODoug2_1_08_16_FD_185931 | JGI IMG/M metagenome (GOLD analysis project Ga0179593, IMG submission 185931) | Vadose zone soil fungal communities from Angelo Coast Range Reserve, California, USA - CZODoug2_1_08_16fungal (PacBio error correction) | ecosystem: Environmental > Terrestrial > Soil >...
AGGCGAAGGAGAAAACGATCGGCCGGGGGAATCCCGGATAGCAGATAAGAGTGCTCAGCAGCGCCACGGGGAGCGTTGTTTCCTGCATCTTATAGACGCGTCCTATCGGCCCGGCCTCCTGAAAGCGGGGAGAAATGTGAAACCGCGATAGAAAGGAAGGAGAGGAGTCTGCGAGTGAGAACACCTTCCGAAACGCTTCCGCCCCTCCGGAGCCCTCGAACGATTCCCTTAAAGAAAAAGTACGTGCAGATGTGCGACAACACCGCTCGTGTAGAAGAACGATCTGCCGTCCCGGGTGGAAGGAGCTGGCTGCATTAGAAGATCGCTTGGATCGCCAGCGCCAAGGCAAGGGGGGGAGCTCGCGGACACTAGGAGGCCTGAAGGGAAGCGCCGAAAGAAAAGTCGTTTCTCAAACCGCTTCTGATCCTTAGCTTCGTCGGCATTATCATGGAGACCGTTCGTGGAACAGAGAACCTCGGGGCCCCTTACGGGAAAAAAAAAAAAAATGATCGTCCGTAGGGTGCCCGCATCGAATGGTGGCGGTGATAAAAACGGGGAAAGGCAAGCTCCTCGGAAAAAAAACGCACCCCTATTCGGCAAGGGCCGGCTTGAGTCTTGGAGTCCTTGAACTCATAGGGAAAAAGAAGATAAGGGGGGGAGATCATCTTTCACTTCGCCGGGTACCGGAGGCGAATTACGGCAAAGAGTCGATGCTCAAAAGTAAGAAAAGCGATGAAAAAGTAGGAGGGATCACGGGGCGAGAAGGAAGTGTCGGTGGCCGCGGTAAGCGCCGCGGCCTTCTACAGCCGCTATGTCGTCCAGGGAAAATCGGACGGAAAGGACTGCAAGAGGGGGGGGAGGGGCCGCAGAGAAAGCTTTCCAAACAGGGGACAACCGGGGGCTCACTCGCGGTCGTACGGCGGAGCCTTCAAGAAGGGTCGAGCATAGAAGGTAGGAGGGGGAGGTAGGTTAAACTAGCGCCACAGTTTAAAGGTCCACTTCACCGTGGGGAAATCTATGTTGTGCCTATCGCATCCGCATCGACTAAGTTTGGAGGAAGGAAGTCAGGAAGGGACACCCGCAATCTGGGGAGGCGTCTCTTGCGTTGGTCGATCTTCCCATTTCCTATAGGAGATCCAAGAAAAAAGTAAAGTGCACCAATTTTGAAAAAAAGAGGACGATCGGGAAAGAAAGTCGACCGCAAAAAAAACACGCAAGGGTGAGCGCGAAAGCCCACGACCTTCTGAGAGAAAGAAACGGGTGTTGGAAAAAGACACGGAAAAAGAGGGGAGTACTTCCACGGCACACTCGTCAACACAACGGTCCTACTCGGGGGAGGGGGGGGGGCCTTCTCCTGAGCAAAGATTCATGACGACCATAGCCTCTTTAGAGGGGGGAAATCTGCAAAGGACAGAAAGGGCTTAAAGGTCGTCGATCAAAAAAGATCCTTCCGAAAGTAAGATGCCGTCCTCTACTTCGTCTGCAAAGCCTGAACGCCCGACGGCAAAAAAGTGAAAAGAGAAGCGGTAAAAGGAAGAGAGACAAAGAAAGGAAGGTCCTGTTGGACGTTACTTCGCGTTTGCTTGGAACTAATCTTTTCGCGCTCGGGCCGCACTAGAACTGGAGGAGGGGAAGGGAAGGTCGATCGGGGCACCGCGTGGAAAAATCCATCTTTACGTCCCTATTCTCAAACTCGACGCGCGCAAGAGGCCGCATCCTCAGCCTGAAGTCCTGGGAAAGGAGGACACTCGGGGGATTATTAATTGCGAGGGAGCTGCTGCACGGGCCGAGTGGGGAAGTTTTGGCGCGCGGTCCGCGTCGGAAGCAGAGAGCGGGGGAAAGAAACTAAGCAATAGAGACCGGAAAAGGGGGGGACGGGATCGAATTCGTGGCGCTTCGGGGAACTCTAATCTGTCGACCGCCTCAGTCCTTTCTTGTTTCGAGTTAAGAAAGGGAAAGAAGATTTCCGGGCCGCTCTCTATGAGCAGCGTGCCTCCAGGAAGGGAACGACTAGGGGATGGGACGATGCGTACTTTTTAGAATTAGACTAACCTCCATCCGTATAGAAAAGAAGGAGCCTGCGACGCAGGAACAGCCGAGTGAAAAAAATGCTACACCGGGGGGAGCGTTTCTGGTCACGGAAAACGAACCTTCACTAAACTCATGAGGAGGACTCGCTCCCCTAGAGAGGATTATACGAAGGGGCTAAAAAGGGAAAGGGAGAGGGGTGCCTCGCGAGAGGGGGGAAGGCGAGGACCGTCGCGTCTAGGAGGATCTCTTCTTTCTCGATCTGGGGCATGACATTAAAAAAAAAAAAAAAGCAAAAAAAATTAGCACAGGGACAGCTCGCTTCTTTTAGGAACGACAGGGAACTCGCGAGAAGAAAGAAGGTTAAACTCTTACAAAGGAAGCTCCTCTCATCAGCATGCCGAGACCATGGCCGGGGGGGGTGCTCTTCCTCAAGGACACCTTAGGAGGGTCAGCTTGTCATCACTTGTGCACAAGAGGAAAAGAAACCGAACTCCCAAAAAAAAAAGCCTGGTGGAGGACATTTTCCTCGTCTCTCCAGGGGGAAGACGAGAGGGGAGCAGGCCACTATGTATCACCGGAAAGAAAAACGGAACGAGTTGAGTGACGGACGAGGTTGCAGTTGCCCTTCCGAGAGCCGATGCCGTTTGGGAGTGCCAGGGAGAGACGCGGACCAGGCGAAAGCGACGAGGGGAGTGTTTCGGACCCGAGTCCGTGTAAGTGCGGTTTATAATAGTGCACGCGAGCTTGAGATCAAGCAACAAACAAGGAGAAAAAAGAGAGGAGGAAAGAGAGCTTGCCAGATAAGGGAATCCACACGCACGACGAAAAGGCCTCGGCTTACACTGCCTCTCGTCGGGAGGAAGACGTCTCGTCTCACAAGGGGGCCTAGAAAGGCAAGATGGGAGCTGAAGGATGCAACCGACGTCCGTCATCAAAACTCTCTTTCAAGGGGAAAATGGGCTCTATTCGAAACGGAGAGAGCACTTAATAACAAAGAGATTAGCAGTGGGGACAAAGAGAGGGCGGAAAGGAAAACCCGCCGGGTCGGGAAGGGAGGGGTTCTCCGCACAAGGGGCGACAAAGGAATCCTTCCAGAATCTGGCAAGGAAAGAGAGACACATCACCTTCGCCTGTTAAAGCGAAGGGCTGTAGACGGAGGGGAAGATCAAAGAAAGGAAGGCGCCAGAGAAGGAGGAGGAAAAGGACAGGATCTGAACGAGATGAAAGAGTGAAGCAGCTTCGAGCACGGCACGAATTTGAGGCAGCGACGGCTCACTCGCAATCCACCATTCAGCGCGACGGAAACGAGACCGAAAGGAGACGCAGGGGGGGGAGAGGGCGGACTCGAAACGGGAAAGGAAAAAGGTCTGCGAGGCGAAAGGAGTCGTCTTCGGAAGGACCACGCGCACACGGAAGGGCGACTGCCCGTGAAAAAGGGGCGGCGGAGAAGGAAGAGGAATTGGAGATCTCTGCGTCTTCAGAAAACTACTACAAGTCCGCATCGGAAAATCTTCGTTACTGCAGGGGGGTCAGCGCTTGCAGAGAGGGAGACAGAAAAGATCCGAAATAGGGAGAAAAAAATCGAAAGGAAACACTGGCAGACGGAAGAAAGGGAGGTCTGGCAAAGAGGAGAAAGAACGGCTTAAGGGGAACTGGTTGCAGCGGATTCCTTCTGGTGGAGAATCGATGATGGGGGGGACAGAAGAGGCGAGAAAAAGCAGAATGCAGATTTAAGGAACGCGCAAGTCCTAAATAAGCGTGCCTCATGCAGTGAGGCCATTACTGAAGGGTTCGTGGAGCGAGGACGATCGCGCTCGAGGGGGAGAGCCTAGGGGGTGACTTCACCGAGGGGGAAACACTCCAGCGCATACCTCAAAGGGCATCCGTCCTCAAGGTAATCTCTTGCGGCTGAAAGCGATAACGAAAAGCAAAAAAGGGAGGTGAAGAACGGACAGGAAATTTGAGAGGGAGGAGCACGGATAAAGGTGGGTGTCCTTCGTCGTGCCGGTGCTACGACGTCGAAGGGATGGGGAAGGAACCTTCGTACCTCTAGGAAAGGTAGACGTGTCCGCTTTAAGGTTCTAAAATTCCGATATGTATTAGGAATAATGAACCTAAGAAAGAGGGTCAATTAGAACTCACAAGGGGGGGAAGTGTCGGTGACGTAGTCGAAGTTAAAAGTGACTAGGGTAGCAAAAGAAAGTGGATATCGCCAACGGGTCAGCCTTGGCGTTCATGGAAAAACGAAGGTGAAGGGGGAAGGGACGAGAGACGGTATAGTGAAATGAAAACACGGTCCTATCGTGTCACTCGGGTCCTTCAACGCTCGACAGAAGAGGCTACAACGCGCGACGATTGAACGTGCGGGTCGGGAAGGAATCCAGAAAAGGATCTGCTTGCTCGCCAAGAAACACAGGGGGCCACGCGGTGCCGTGGCCTTCGGGGGGACCACTTGGCGCTAGAATGGAAAACTTGGCCCACGCGCCGGGGGGGAGCGACATGGAAGGAAGAGTGCATAGTAAAAACGGCTTGATGACGTTTCGCCGGAGAAAAAGGGTCCTAAAGAGGCGTAGACTCGTACCGGAAAAGGCGCCTTTCTGCTGGACGAGCCGCCGCACTGCAAGACCGCCGCCAAGACACGCCGGGGCAGTTCAAAGAAGAAACGCGAAGAAGTCAATCGCGGGGCAGAAGGTTCGAAGGTATCATCAGGGGGGGAAGGCCGGGAATTCGTACTCGCCACGTTCGCAAGGGGGGGAAACTGAAACAAGGGGCGAAGGAGGGGATACAGACCTACTTCAGGGGAGAAATCACGGGGGGGGGGGGGTGGAACGTCACGACTAGAAAGCTCAACTCTGAGAATACAGGGGAAACTCAGTGTCTTACGGTTGAAGAACCTCACACTCATCTGGTGGCGGTCACGTTACAGGTGGGCCTACAATTAAGAAAATCGTAGAGTAGGGGGGGGGGGAGGGGGTTCAAAAGAAGGAATATGAGGAAAAGGAGTCGTTGGGGGGGGGGGGGGGGGGGGGGGGTTTGGGGGGGTGGGGGAAGCGTGGGGGGGGTGGGGAGGAGAAGGGGGGGCGTAATAACGCCGGCTCAAAACTCCCGCTTCTCCAACCTTGTCAAAAATCTACCTTCAGCCGGAGTATTTATTTTCTCTGGGCTAGAGGGGGATCATGAAAAGATGAAAAAAAGACTGAGAGGAAGAGACAACTTGGAGACTCTCTGTTGGGCCTCGTCACATCTTCAGTAGTAATTCCTTGAATCAGAAGGGCGGATTTTCGCTTCCCGGAAGGAAGGGCCCCGGAATGTGTCGCACAAGCCGCTTCCGTCTTCATGGAGGAGAAGGAGGACTATAGGACCGTGAGGGGAAGGGAAGGCCTTCTCTCTAGATTATGCGAACAACGACGAGGGGAGATTGCTGATCACTGTTATCTGATATCAGTCGCGTCCGGACGGTCCGAGAATCTAGAGAGGAAGCCGTCTCATCCGCAATAGCTGAAAGGATAGACTTCGAAAAAAAAAAGGAAAAAGGGAGCGGATAGTGAGAGATAGGAAGGGAAAATGACTCGGGATGAGCGGTTCCGGTCCTCGACCTTCGGCAGTAACAGTGGAAGACAAGAAGTGTCAGCGTTGTTCGGAATCTTCGAGCGCGAGATCCGAAAGGAATCCGGAGGAGGGAGAAAAACCCCCAGAGGGCGATCAAAAGGAGGCTCGAGTTCCGAACAAAGGAAGATCCGCCTCTGGATCGCCCCTCTCCGAGGGCTATCCCGGCATTCCTGTAGAGAGGACCACACCGTCGTAGGGGAGTGGGGAGAAGCGATCAAGGTGCAGGAGATGGAGGGGAATCAGTGCGCCTCTTCGCCAGACCGACATCCCTCATGCCGACTCCGCGTTCCACAAGTAGGCCGCAGGTTGCGACGGGACTCAGACGGCGTTCTTCTAAAAGGAGAAGAGAGAGAAGGGCGGGGGAAAAATGCGAAAAGAAGGCTGGAGGGGAAGCAAAGCTTCAGCAGAGGGGAAACCCATCGTACTTGTTCTGCCGAATGTAATCTTCCGTCAAAAAGATGAGCTGTGCGGAAAAAAGGCCGACGTCTAGAAGGACTAAAAACCAGAGCACATCCGCATACCCCGAAGGCGTTCGAGGGGAAAGGCCTTTTTCCGTGTGAACTCCATTGACAAAGTAAGGGTAGTGATCAAAAAAAGATAAGAGGGCACGGAGGAGTCTATACAAAGAAGATCGATGCGACGGGCGTAACGTCAGGGGAAAATCAGTTGCGAGAGGGAGAGAGGGAGCGGGACCAGGGCGTGGCTGTGGAGGAGAGCCGAGGGAAAAATCGGGGGGGAGCGCCTCAAGGCGTCGAGAGGGATCGGTACGAACGCTTCCCTTCAGAGATGGAAGAATTGCTTTTCAGACAGATTGTAAAAAAACTAGAGAGAACGTGTTCATTTACAAGCAATCTCCTTCCAGGAGTCTCTGGAGCAGGGGGCAAGGATTTACAAACATAGGCGCCCGTGGGAGGGACACTGGGGAGAAGAAGAGGGGGTCTTGCCCAACATCCTCATCGCGCCTAAGGGGGCGTTCGGAGAAAAAAATTACTGCTTTTCAGACACCGCAAAAAGGGCATCTAAGAGGGCGATGAATTGACCCATGTCCGGACGAATGCCAAAAGGGGCCAACGAGATCGGACCGGTCAGGTTTGGGGGCATGGAGTCGAAGCCTCGACAAGAGGGCAGGCGTACAAGGGAACAGGATGGGAAACCCGGTAGACCTTTGACCGTTTCGGCGTAAAAACGGTTTTGGTAATCGTGGCAAAATCCAAAGAACGACAAAGGGAACACGACGAAAAAAGAAAAAGGGGCTGAAGAGAAGAGCCAGTCCTGATTCAGGAAGGACAGAGCCTCTTTGAGGGGGATCTCAACAAACAGGACAGCGGACACGCAGTAGGGCACATAGGCGGTACCGGAAGGTCCTCGAAGTCGTCGTCACAGGAACCTTAACGAAGGACTTCAATAAAGTGAGCTACAGTAGCTGCGAATGCACAGAGGGATCAATCGAGCATTTCTGTCGTCTAAAAAAGAGTTTCTTTCGTCAATAGGTATAGGACATCAGCCCGATCGATAAAGGTCTTACGTAGCCCATCGTGGTAGGGGGAGGTATTTCTCTGGGGGGGGGAAACGGGGGGACAAGTCATCCATGAAGCCCCGATGCCAGAAAATCTGAGGCGCAGATCTCTCCGTCCGTCACGCTCACTACTCCTGAAAGGACTGGGCGAACTGCATTAGGACTTGGATGATGAAGGGAAAAAAGGGGGCTTAAAACCATCGAAGGGGGGGAAGGGGGTGAGGCGGTAGACGTCCTCTTCGGACACGAAGAGATCTACTACCCGACAGGAGGGACCCCTTAAGCTACCAGGGAAGAGTAAAGTAGTGAAAAAGACATCGAAGCTGTCGATAAAGGCCTGAGGATTTTCGGGGGTACGCACGCGTCCCCCTTCCACGACAGAATCGCCGCTCGGACACTCGCGTGAGGGCCATCAGTACCTACGGGAAACGATGGGTACTGGGGGAAAGAAAGAAGGTCAAGAGGGAACTTCAGGATCGTCCTATCGGGCCGTAAATCTCTGTTCACGTGCTCTCGTCTCAGAAGCCACCTTTTTCAAAGGGTCAGTGGAAGACTAGCCTTAGGATAAAAAAACTCTAGGAGGAAAAGGAATCTCCTGATCAGAGTAAAACGGTAAACTACTTCCGTTCGAAGAAAAGCAAATGCTAATGAAAAGGAGGCAAGGCTAGTGACCCGAGGGGGACCTCAATTCGGGAGAAATCAGGCTGCTTCAAGGAAAGGAGGGAAAAAAAGAACGGCGTGGAAAAAAGGGGATAACATCTAATCCCAGCCGCGTCGCGGTGAGGTTTGCTCTTCCCCGCAAACTCATCCGCACGTGGAAAAGGGGAGACAAGGAGGTGCTCGAGGCTCAGCTGGAACAAAGAGGTGAAAGTTCTTTACAGAGGGAAAAGCAAGCCGAAAAAAAGACCTTCGCGCGGGTTGGAATGGGTCGCTATCTCGTCCACTACGTCTCTTGAGCGTCGCAGGGGAGGATACTTATCGAAAGGGAACTTTGAACGCGAGGGGGGAGAGGACGGATCGTCGGTTGAGAGCGGAAGTGCCTGAATCGTGCAGAGACGCGCCGCTGCGTCGAAGAAAGAGGCCTGGGAAGAGGCGATGTCGTCCCGGGAGGGCAGATCGGGGGGTGAAGAATCTCTAAGGGGGGATAAAGAGATGAAAAAGAAATGCAATATCGGCAACGCACGACGACTCGCCTCGGCGTCGCGAGCGCGCTCGACTATCGTGAGGGAAAAGCAGGGAAGGAAGGGAGAGGAGTCGTACACGCAGGAAGGAAGGGTCATCAACTCCTGAGTGGAGGAAAAACGATATCGTACTAGTCTCCGGTCCAGAGCGCAGCTCAACAGATATTTAGGGGAGACGAGATCGCGCACATCATGAAGGCCAACCCGCTAAGGCGGCGGGGCGAGGGGGAACGTGCGAAAAGGGAACGTTAACGAGAAAGAATACTAGCCATGAACCCTGGGGAAAAGAAACGTGCCTGATGAGCGAGAGGGAGACAACATCATCATGAAGGCTCGAGGCCTTTCGATGTCGATAAGGACAAAAAAGAGAGGAACCTCTTCTCAAGCATGTAAGAGGAAAAGGGAGCGAAGGGAAGCCGACGGCTACGACATTAAAACTTCAGGGAAAAAAGTGGGCGGCACTAGACCCGGCCGTGGCCGTCGACGCGTATCACGTGTAGGCCTCGGCGGAAGTCCTGTAGAAGGAGAAACGTGAAGGGACCGACGCACGCGCACAGGAGAAGGCGAAGGGGCCCGGGAAAGGGGGGGAAAACGTCCTCCTCTAAAGGAACCGGATCTGGCGGTAAGGGTCGTCTCACGCCTACAAAAAGAGGGTCAGTCGCCTCTGAGTTACTAGGGGGTCAAGGCGCCTGTGCTCGAGGAGAGAAGAAAAAGTACGGCTCGGTCAACTCGAACAGAATCGAAGCCAGCCTGCGGCGCGAAAGGAGAAGTCGAGGCGTTTCTGAAGCGCAAAAAAAAGAAAGAAAAATCGCCTCGGAGGCAGTAGTCAGCTACTGGGGGCACGCAGGTCCGTCGGTATTGGAGTGAGGGGCCGAAGGGGGGGGGGAAAAAAGAACTCTTCGTCAGCGGGAAGAAAGGGAAACTTCCTCATCATAAGAAGATTCATCGCAGTGCCCAAAGTACTTGCAGGCGTGAGGGAAGGGAGGAGGGAGAGCGCAAAGCGGGCGAAAGTGCAGGCGCAGGGATGAAGGGTAGTAAGGGAAAACGCCACCATAATCTCGGGAAAAGGGCCGCACATTTCTATAGAGCGGAGCGCGATACCGATCGACCACAGGAAAGCTACTTTACTGCGACACTATATTTGATCTCGGAACGTAAAGATAATGGGGGGGAAATCGAGGGGCCGTTGCCGACGACTTCCGAGCGTTGCGGGGAAAGAGGGGGGAGAGAGGAAGCGCTGTTACGGGTCCTGTTGTGGTTCGCTTCGGAAGCGGCTCTGGTAAGAATGACTGGCTCTTATCCGGAAACGATTAGACCGAGTCACCGGGGAAAAGAGCTGTGAAGGGGACGTAAAGGGGGAAGTGACGAGGGAAAAAGGGGGGTTCAGGGAAGAAAAATAGAGGGGGTTCAACAGAAAAAAAAGTGTCTTTCTGGATCAAAAGTGTTGGCGTGTTGAAGAGTGAACGAATTGCCCTTTCAGGGAGATCGAGGCAATGGCCCGGGGGCAAAACGGGGACCGAGAGGGGGGGGGGCATAAATCGGGGTCAAGACTCGTCCCATGTGCAGATGAGAATCGACAACAAGGACTAGGACAACTGTCTTTTCAAAAAGCAGTCAGGGCCTACCTTACGCTCCAACTTAGGGCAGAGAAAAAAAAAAACCAAAAGAATGTGGTAAACTGGGAGAGAGAAGGAATCCTTTCCCACGGCGCCTAGGAGATCAAGACTCACTGTAATTAGATGGTCAAAAACTGAACCTCTTCGTGTAGTTACTTGGGAAAGGTGGAAATCTATTAAGAAAAGTGAAAGGGGCATCTTCAAAAGAAAGGATACGCGGGGAGAGAGGCTACCCTCCTGCTGCAAACGCCTCGCGTCTGCCCGGCGCGACCTCCGCTCCAGGGCAAGAAGGGAAGACTCTCGAGCGCCGCCCCAACTTAATTCAATCGCAACTTCCTTCTCGAACTGAGGCATCTATGACGGAGAATGCTGGAGAAAATACTGTTCTCCACCGGCGCGGAAAAGATCTGGAAAAAAGGGGAGTCGGGCATGAAAGAGATGCTTTCATATTACCTTCAAAAAAGACGTCAAGACTATCTCGAGCTCTTTTTTCGTTATTAGAAGGAAGCGTGCTCCGAAAGGGGCGTATCACCTAGACACGATGAGGCAGGGGGGAAAAAATTTGTCCGAAAAAGTAGTACATCTGATTACTTCTTTGTCGTTGAAAGTAAATCATCCCGCATTATTCTTCTACTCGCGAAGTAAGGATCACGGCGGTCGAAGCGTCTCGGCCGAACGCCCCTAGAAAGAGGAAGAGAGTGATACACACACGGGAGAAAGGAAAGGGCGCCCAAAAGAAGCGCGTCGATAATAATACATCTAATTCACAACGGAGATCTTCGGGGACGGCTAGAGAGGGGTTTGAGAGAATACAGTAATGACCGGAGAGGGGAGAAGGTCTCTCCACTGGGGAAAGGGAAGCCCGGGGTTGGAAAAGCGTCCCGTCCGTTTCCTTCAGCTGCGCGGAAGTTACTCACTCGGACGAGATTGAGAGGTGCCGTGCATTTATCTTAGGAAAGAGATCGATGAAAAGGGACACTGCTAGGAGGCTTATTGCAGGTGGAAACTACCGGGGGGGGGAAAGGGCTGGACGTCCTCTCATACGATCGCTTGTCATAGAAAATACTCTCACTCCGCTGAAAAACTAACAACAATCAACTTATTATTATTAAAAATAGGCCCATGCGGAGCTTGAGATGACCGGGGGGAAGGCTACAAGGAGGAGAGATAAAATGTGCCATATAGAAAATTGCACTCAGTCAGTCGCCAGAGTGTAAAAAGTGTTCGCATCTGAAATTCGGAGGAGCCTTCAGATTAAGGGGCGACTTAAGGGAAATTCGTCACGCATATCCACCAAAAAAAGGGGGGAAAAGTGGGAAAAGAGTACAAGAGGCGTAAAAAAATCAACTTGGACGTGCACAGGGAAAGGCCAACTGGTAGCTGCCCCTCGCCGACGTCTAAGCCCGTCATTCCTGTAGGAAAAGATTGTTCTATAACCGCATCTAGTAGAGCCAAGGAGGTCAGCACTGAGCGGAAATAAAAGGGAAAATTTGTTCGGCTGAGCGGGGCACATCTATCGAGGAGGTTGTCGGCCAGCGCGCATCGAGATTCCGCGCTCAGACAATCGTTAGTCCTTCAGGTTGGGCGTTCGCCGATCCGAAGAGGCCTGAGACGGGGAGGAAGGAGAAAAAAGCAGATAAACGGGAAAGGAATTTGAAACGCAAATACGTCCTCGGGTCAATCTTACTTGTCGGCAATCTTCCTTTCCAAGGGAAAAAGCTGGTGCGTGATAAAAAAACGGCCAAGAAGAGAAATGAAAGGACGCAGCACATACCGAAAGGGAGATTGCTGAGTCGGGGAAAAGGGAATCTCCATGGACGAGGTCCGGGGAGAACTCTAATGGCCCGGACCGGGGGGGGGGGGAGAGATCAAGAACGGAGTCGGTGAGGTCTCCTGGAAGAAGTCTCCGTATCGAGACTACTGAAAACCGGGGGAGGGTCACTTCATTGAGGGATCGGGGAACTCGAGCGCGCTACCTCGTCGGGGACGACTGAGGGAACAGGGGGCAAAACACAAGGAGATCGTCCGCAAGGCGTCGATTTTCGTTACTCTTATACGCTTGGAAATCGGATGATAGATTGCCGAGAGCAGAAGAGAGGGAACCCGGCGCCTCACAAGAGGGTCAGGTACTCTTTCAATCCAAATAGTCTAGCATAAGGAAAAGGGCTTGCCGGTGGGGGCAATGAATTCTAAAACAGGGGGGGAGGAGGGGGGAACAGTCAGCAAAGGCTCCTATGTGGCTTGGCGCTCATTCGCTCGAGCGAATAAGGGGGGCGTCAGGAAATGGACTGCTTTGGAACCGCCACGTTTTCAACGAAGAAGGGAAGGTTTGATCGCCCTCTGCAGTCGAGCGTCTGACGTAATAAAGAGTGCCCACGATATCCGTGCAGGTTTCGGGCCATGGGGGAAGAAGGAATCGACATGGCCAGGGCATGAAAGGAAAAACTCAACAAAGGAAAAATAAAGGCACAGAACCGGGGGAAAAGTAGCGATCTCACACGTTTTTGTTACCCGTCGTACGGAAAGGCGGGGACTACTCCCGGCACACTCGTCACACATGTGTCGTCTCCGGGGACGAATTGCACAAGGATCCGAGCCAGTCCTGATCATGGGGAGAACCAGAGCCGCTTCGAATCTAAGAAAAAGACAACGGAGAAACGCGAGAGGGCCGGTCCTAAGGTCAGATCTGCTCGACGTCTTCGGAAAAGTACGCCGACGGCAATAAAAGAACTGTAGCGACGAAAAGCGGTCAACGGGGGCCGCTTCAATCGCATTACTGGAGGGAAGTCCCGGAGACGACCGGGCGCGCAAGGCTCGGCCATCCGATCGCCTTGGCTTATAGGAAACGGGGTATGAGCTGGGGGGGGAGACTAGAAAGCAAGGCGAGGAACGCCCGAGCGCTGAAAAAAAAAAAAGCTCTAGATCTCCAAATACAACACAACCCAAACCCACAGAAGAGGGGCTCTGGAAAGTAAGGGGCGTAGAGGGGTAGACCTTAGGGGGGATTTCTCTTAAGGCTGAAAACCTTCTGAAGAGTTATTCTTTGCTAAGAGGAGGGAAACGAAATCCAAGAGGGCTACCCACAGTGTGGGAAAGAGAACGCAAAGGGAAAAAAGAATCGTGTCGGCTTCAGACCGACCGCAGGTCGACTATCTCCTTCAGCGGTCGATTATGTTCTGATTTGGGAAACCTGAGCGGAGGACACTACGAAATAGCAGCTCTCTAAAAAGTAAAAGAAAATTATGTACGATGGAAACTTTTATTCTTTTACGAACCGCCGCCGGATAGAACTTCAGGAAAAGGAACGAAGCGAAGTCCATCCAGGGGGAAAAAACGTCTAGGGAAAAAAAAGGGGGTCGAGAGAAAAAAAATACGAGGAAATCACGTCGCCTCAGAAACGAGGACTTCCCGCCCGAAGAAGACGGGTACCCTTTATACGAGGGGAAGGTAAAAGGCCTTGGAAACCGGCAAGTCTCGAAAAAGGAGAGTGAAAGGCCGTCGAAAAGAGGTCAGGGGCAGGAAGTGCTCAAGGAAAGGCTTCACCTTCTTGAAAGCTCTTTCATCTATACTTCTTTTCCTTATAGACATCGAGCCCAGCAGAGGGATCCTTCATTAGGGAAAATAGGAAACGTCCATCTCAAATGGCGAATGTTTCCTACATTGCCGAGGGTGTTCTCGTAGCTAGACCTCTGCAGCTAGAGGAGTTCACTTGCCTCGCGCATGTGCGATTAAAGAGCTCCGGACCACAGAAGGGGAGGGTTGTAATTCTGGCGGATCTGACCAGCGAACTGGGAAAGAAAAGAGCGGTGATCGGACTAGGAAGAGAGAAATCCGGAATCGTCACTCGGCAGGAACTTGAACTCGAGGTGTGGAAAAAGAAAATTTTAAAAAAAGCCGTCGCGCTCAGAGAATCTTTCCCTTGGGAGGAGCACTCTTCGTGTCACCGGAGAGGAAGTTTTAAAGGGAAGGGACGTCCAATGCTTTGGAGAATCTTGTCCGCAAAGAGACTTGACTC
>Ga0179593_1548006_pt1 | contig 13968 bp, 19 predicted proteins | sample CZODoug2_1_08_16_FD_185931 | JGI IMG/M metagenome (GOLD analysis project Ga0179593, IMG submission 185931) | Vadose zone soil fungal communities from Angelo Coast Range Reserve, California, USA - CZODoug2_1_08_16fungal (PacBio error correction) | ecosystem: Environmental > Terrestrial > Soil >...
TCCGCGTCCGAAGAGGGAAACTTACTCTCTTGCCTTAACAAAGACGGGATCGGGAAGAGTAGAGAAAGGCGGCACAGTCAGTCGGGTCAGGCCTCGATCACCATGCGTCGTCTGCTGCCGAGATGCTCCGGGGAAAAGGGGAGAACGTTTGGCTCGGAAGAGGGGGGGGGTATGCCGTGTAGATTCAAAGAAGGACCGGCGAGAGGGAGAGGGAATAATCATTGGCTCTCGTTCGCCCGACGGGAGGCCAGTCCACAGGGACGTAGTCGCATCATCTTCTCAGAAAAGGGAAAGGGGAGGACTGGGGAGAAAAAGGAGGGGACATTATCATTTCTCGGAGGGGAAAGGACCCGTTCGATGAAAAAGGGGGAGGAAAGGCCGTTCTGCGGTCATTGTTAAGAACGGAACATGTACTGCGGGCTAATGCGCCAGGGAAAGGTCTCGGGAAAAAAAAACCCTTTATTCTCCGGTAAAGGGGGGAAGGCGGCGTACCGGGGAAAGGGAGGGTGTAGTAGCTGAATCGTTCCGGGTCAGGGAGGGCTTCCTCGGAGCAGAATTTGATTAATTCCGATGTGACGGAGGACCTTACAAAAAAAAAGGAGTCGCTTTTGCTATTTCTTTAGGGAAGGGGGGGAAAGAGGGTTGCTTACAGGAGAAAAGGAGGGCTGCGTGCCCGATGTCCAGACCATCGTCGAAAAAGGAAGGGGGGGGGGGGGGGGGGGGGGGGTTGGGGGGGGGGGGGGGGGTTGGGTGGGGGGGGGGGGGGGGGGGGGGAGGGGGGATCGCAAAAAGACTTGAACATTGCTGTCGGGAAGCTGGCATGTCGAAACGTCTTGCGGTCACGTCGAACTTCCAGCCGTGGGAAGGCAGAAGAGGGAGGGGCGCGCGGGAAAAAAAGGTGGCGTTCAGTGGTTGGCGATTCAAAGAGTCGCGTAAGCACAGGGAAAAGAGCAGCACACGGTTGGTCGGGCTGTCTGATTGGGCAGCTCGTAGACAGAAAGGCACACGTACTGAAGAGAGAGCGGTTTTTCCGCTTTCCTAGGGAAACTGGGACGTTCCTGCTCTGCGCAGCATTCGAAGAAAGGAAGGACCTGAGTATTGGAACAAAAAGAAAAAAGGCATTTTCTTATTGCGGGAAATTCTGAGGGGGAAGTTGGGGGTGGGGAGGAGGAAAGCGATCGAGATCCAATGCAAGTCTACGCCGGGAGGTTCCTATCCTGAGCTTCCCGGAGCCGGAGAAGGAAGATCAGGAACAAAACAACGGAGGAAGCAGGCCTCTACTAAAAGAGAAGGAGAGGAATCCCTTAGTGAGCAGGGTTCCGCCAAAGGTCTAGAGCGATTCTACTGACAAAAAACCATATTCGTCGCGAGCACAATGATCAACCATTGCGCAAGCCCGATCGAAGAGGGAGGGAGGCGCGTTGCATACTCACTGGAAAAAGCCGCGTCAGTAGAACTAGTGAAGAAAAAGAGGAAGGGTCACCCCGATGGAAACCAAGGGGGAGGGAATATATGGGTTCCGTCTGATGCAGGTGGCAACCTCTGGAGCTGCCCGCCAGACATCCTCCATTACTCTTGCTGCGGAAAGGGGGGGAAGGGAGAGCTCATGAAGGAAAGAAAAAAAGGTTTTTTCTGTCTCTCAAAAAGAGTCGGCGACGGAAGAGGGGGAAAAGAAAAACGCCGAATGCTGCCTGCGATGTAAAACTAAAACGGCTAAGTTCTACGTGACCGGACGCTGAGAAAGGAGAAAAAAACCGGAAAGAAAAAAAAAAAGGGCATCGGCTTTCCAGTATGAATGGTGGGGGGGAGGGAAATCGGCGCTCTCTACAGAAAACCCTCCGCCGCTATCCCCAAAAAGGACCGGGGGAAAAAAAAAGGAAAGGAGGTCATAAGAAAAGAAAAGCGTTCGGGACTGCAACTTTGAAGGGGAGAAAAATCGTCACGGGGGGGAAATCGTAGAACTGAGGCTCAAGGAAAAGGAAGGAAGTAACTTTCGCGGGGAAAAAGTACCTTGACCCGGAAAAAAAAGGGAAAGACTACGGCTCGTAGACGAGCCTACCGGCCCAGTCCCGGACAGTACTACTGGCTAAGGGGGAGAAGGGGAACGTTCTAAAACCGCGATGATGGGCACGTCAGAGCATAAAAAAAGGGGGGGGTCCGATTGACGAAGGCCAAGGCATGTTCCAATGAGGGCCCAATATGAGCCCGGGGAGGAAAAGGAAGGTCCATCCTCTAATATGCTTCAGAAGGGGGGAGGGGGGTCCGTTCCGGAGGGGAAGGGAGAAATGATTATAATCTCTACCGCAGTCGAACGCTGAGGATTACTCCGCCATCTCCGGCCAGAAGAAAAGTCATAACGGAGAAAAAAAGAGGAAACGTTACTCATGACATCTCTTCAGGGAAGGAGAAGCCGCACGCAGACTGGAGGGAAAAGAGAAGGAGGGGTGGAGTTCCTAAGGGCAGAAAGCCGGGAGTGGAAAAAAGCCCTACGTTTACAAGGAAGAGGTCAGGAGGGGGGGGGGAAAAAAAGAAATACTCTTACTTGTATTATCTCTCTAAGAAAAAATAGATAGAGATAAAGAAGGAAGGAGGACAGCCTGACCGTGACCTTAAGGCGGTCTTGTCCTCCCGGCGTTATCTGTTCCCTCGTCGGAAAAGAAAAAAGAGGGGGAAGAGAGGAAGGTGGGGGGGGGGGGGGGGGGTGGTGGGGGTTTGGGGGGGGGGGCACCGGGGGGTTGGGGGGGGGGGGGGGGCGGCTCCGGAGAAAAAGAGAGGGAAGCTTCTGAAGATATAAAAGAGAAAAGAATCGTCCCATTCTCTCTTTTAAAGTGAGGCCGTATACTCCTAAACGCGTTCCTAGGAAGGGTAGAGCTTATAATCAGTGGATCGTTCGCTCAATCCTAACCAAGAAAAAAGTTTCTTATTCGAAGATAAGGGAAAGGAATGGCCCCCTGAGGGGGAGAGGGCTCCGGGAGAAAGAGGGGGGGAAAAAGTGGAAAATGATCATGTGAAGTCTGCAATAGGAACCAGGTCCCGGGCGATGATCTTAAAAAAAGGAAAAAGGTCTGGGTAAGGAAAAGGAAAAGGGAGGCGCCAGTATTACTTTCCGGGAAGAGGAGGAAGAAAATATCGAGCCAGGAGGAGGAAAGAGCGGAAGGGGTCCAGGACTGAAGTGTAGTACCGGATGCCCGGTTCCTTGTCCTCGGCGCTCTCGGAGCACAAAGGGAAAAATTTGAGGGGAAACAGACCCTGCAGCCATTTGCAGTAAGAGAAAAAAAGAGGTTCGTGTATGCATAAAAGGGGGGGGGGGGACGCCATTTCGTGGTAGGTCGAAGGGGGGTTCTTGCAGGCCGAGGTAAACGCCAGACAAAAAAGAAGGGAAAAAAGTACTCCTTGGAAAAGAAAGGGGGGGGAAGGGCTGTCTCGTGGCTCTCTTTTCATGTAGGGAAAAGGAAAGGGATGGACTTCACGACGGAGAAGAGGGGGGAAGGGGGAGGGAGTTGCGTCGTTAAAAGCTAGGACTTCGTGCGGGTGTTGGCGATTCACCAACCCGGCAGAAAGGGATAAGGAAGAGCTTCTCGACGGGAAAAAAAAAAAACAAAACCCTCATCAAAAGAGGGAGGGGGAGGTGCATGGCTCGCGGAAAGAGCGCCGGAAGTATGGCCGTCATCAGGGGCAAGGGTGTGACAAGGGAAGATTACGGGTGACGTACTCGTTAGAAAGGAAGGAGACTTTCCTCTCCGGTCAAGGAAAAGAAAGATATGTCAATGTTCGTATTCTTTAGAAAAAAATCTCTGAGGGTTAAGTTGGGGGGGGGGGGAGATAGGGGACGTAAGCCTGGGAAATGGCTCACGCCGGAGCTCTCTGGCGCCCGGAGCCGTCGTCGAAGAAAAAAGAGAGAAAAAAAACGTATTGAGGGAAGGGGAGCTCTACTACTTCCAGAAGGAGGGAAGGCGTACCAGGTTTACAGGGGAAAAAGGGAGGGGGGTCGAAAGAAAAACACAAAATTAACAAGAGTCGCGAGTACAAAAATGAAAAACATGCCAATCCTAGCACGCATTGGAAGGAAAGGAGAACGGTAATAAATACCGGGGAGAGGTTCTTGCTCTCATTATAACGAAGGAGGGGGGGATCTTCCGGGGAAAAAAGAAAATATTAGGACAGTACGGGGTGGGCCGATGATGTATCGGATTCTTCCTCAAAATGCCCCTCCAGTACAGGGAGGAGAATCTTCTCTTAAAAGGAAGTTCCTCTGCTAGAGGGCGATGGATCGCAAACCACTGTCAAGCAACGAGGGCCTCGCTCTTTTAACGGGCGCAGGGGAAAAGGAGGGAAGGAGATGTTTTCTACAAAGGAAGGGGAAGAGAAAGTGGACTCTTTTCGGAAAAGGGCAGGACAAGGTCCGGAAGGAAGGGGAAAAGGAGCCATCTTCGAAGGGTGAATGTTCTGCCTCTGTCCCTGCTCAATGAACCCGCAAAAAAGGAGGTGTAATCCAAAAAGTAAAGGGAAAAAGACGGGTGAAAAAAAAAAAAAAGATCTCGGGGAGGAAATGAAAGGGGCTTTAGGGGACATAAGGCCCTGGTAACATCTTATTCCTCCACTCGGAGAAAGGAAGAAGAAATTAAACTTGACCAAAAAAGGGGAACCCTCTTTACGTAAGGAGGGAGGCTCGATATACGGAGAAGAAAAGCGGAGTTTCCCGGCCTAAACTGATGGTCATGGAGGAAAGGTTCCCGTTGAAAGACCGGGGGGTGAGGACGTAAATATCATAGAAAAGGGAAGGGAGGTGACGACTAGCACATGATCGTTCCACATGATGAAGATGATCCCGGAGACCAGGCGAAAAAGGGGTGCCAGGAAAGGCTGCCGTAATACAAAAATGAGGGGGCAGGGTCAGATGGGAGGCGAACTATACAATGAGATAAGCGGGAACCGCGAGCGCATAACGTATGAAGAAGGAATCTCCTTCAAAAAAAGGACCCTTCCATAACTTATATCAGGGGAAAGAAAGGAAGCAAGATCATCTAGGGACAGAAAGGGAAAGGAGGGGAAGCCTGGGTCCCTCCTCAGCTGAAGGCCTCCGCGCGGGGTTCTTTCCTACGATGTAAAGAGCGGGTAGTGGAACAATCCCTACAGGGGGAATCCCTCTCATTGCTTACCTGAAGTACTAAAAACGTAGGAGGAAGGAGCCATTTCCGCGTCCGAAGATTAGCAACGCCGACGCTTCACGTTAAACGTCCGGCTTGGGAAAAGAGGAGAGGGGACCTCGTCTAGAAAAAAAAGAGGGGCGGTACTGCGCTGATCACCATCGCGTCGGGGGAAAGAAAAAAAAGTCGTAGAATCGGGAAAATGTCAGAAAGAAAAGGGGGGGGTGAAGGAGGTGGATGCCCTGAAGCAGAGTACTCCTCATAGTTCCTTCTCGTCGAGGGGAAAGGGGGAAAGTAAAAAAAAAGCTTATAATCCTTGAAGCCTAAGAACAAGGAAAGCCAGCAGATATACACTCACCAACATTCGGACAGCAGCTTCGCGGGAAAGAAAGGTGGCCCTGGTCGCCGGGAAAGTGGCATCAGTTGAACATTAGAGAAGTCCATCGGGGGAACCAGGGAAAGGAATGAGCTGACGCCCAGGCAGTTACCTGGGAACATGGTGAAAACGGTAAAAAGGTACTGGCGACAAAGGAGGAAGGTCCGGGAAAAAAGTATATCGATGCGCTTTCTCGTTGTCAAGGGGGGGAGGAAAAAAAGAGGAGGGTATACCGGACAGTTCCCGGTTCTGGACCTAGTCCTCTGAGCCGAAGTGGGAGTAATCCGCGGTGAACCAGTGAAGAGGACTGCAAGACCCTGCATCCAGTGAAAAAAAAGATTTCTATTGCGTTCGTCGGGGGGGGAATGGGGGGTCTTCCCAGGAGGGGGCGGTTTCGTGCTCTGTCCTAGTAACAAAACCACGTCGCGGCGCTCTTGCAGCGGATACGCCCGGAGGAAGGGGGAATTGCGGTCCGGGGAGGAAAAGGAACCGCTCTGTCCCGGTCACGTCGAACTGAAGAAAAAGAGAGGAAGAGTCGGAGGGGGGGGGAGGAGAAGGAAAAGGGGGGTCGGGGGCATTGTTTTGCTAGCAAAAAAACCAGGGCCGTAGTCCGCGAATGCGAGACGTCCAACAGCATGCACCTTACCTGTGCGGCTGTCTGGGGGGAGAAGAAAAGGGGGGCCCCGGAAAAAAACCGCTGATGGCATCAGGGACCATCGTGTGCCCGGCCGATTCGGGGATAGGGAAAGAAGAGAGAGAGGCATTCTCGAAAAAGTATTTAACGTCCCCGAGCTAGGCAGGAGGGGGCGAAATTTACCTCGACTAAAAAAATAAGGGGGGGAAGGGGGGGACGTCGAATCTATCGAGAATAAGGGCGAGGCTACGCCGGGGACGATCCGGAGCTGCCCGGGAGCCGTCGTCAAGAGAGACAAAAACACAGCACGGCATCGTGACGACGGCTACAAAGAAGAGGAGAAGCCAAGTTGAAGAAAGAGAGGAGAGATTCTGTATCTACACCCGCAAGAAACGCGCAAGATATTCGTCTGGGCGAGGCACATGATCACATGTTCCTAATAAGCAACCAAGTGCCTAGTAAAAAAGAGACGTAATATACTTAGTCAGAAGGGAGAAAAAAGAGAAAGCACCAGAAAGAAAAGGAACAAAAGATGGGAACCCTTATGATGACTGGTTGCCGGCCTATGCTGTCCAAGAAAAGAAAAAACAATCCCGGAAAACGGTCTATAACTGATCTGATGAAGGGGAGAAAAAAGGCTTCCTTTTTGGGGGAATCAAAAGGGGGGGACAGCACCGTCTCCTTAGAAGAATCTTTTAACGCGCACGCCGACTGCGGCCTGCGCTGTGCTACCACGGCTGGGAAAGAAAAAGTGGGGGGGGGGGGGGAGCTTTCTTAGGGAAAAACTACATTGCATCTCAATTACCAGGGAGGACGTACAAAAAAGGAGGAAGGCTCCTTTTCGGTTCTTTAAAAGAGAAAGATCAAGAACTCTCTGAAGCAGAAAATCACTTTCCAACTTATCTAGTACTAACTAATGAATCTTCGAGGGAAAGGGCAATATGAAAGGGGGCTTTATATTCTCAACAAACACTGGTCACAGAGGAAGAGAGGCGGCTCGCGAGGGAAAAACTTCCTTTACTACACCTTATTACCGAATAAGGAAGTGTCTTTGAAAAAAGGGAGGAAAAATACGTGGAGACAACCGGGCAATCTGTTCCCGGACATTAAGGGTCGCGCACCGTTCTTCACTCACTTAAGATACACTGGGTGGGGGGCCGGAAGATCATCGCCGGAGGGGGAGAAAGGGGAACTGACGAGACGCATGTTCCACATTATTCCTCAATATTAACCGAAGAAAACAGGCGACCAGGGCACTGCAGGGGGAAAAAGGAAAGAGAATATGAAAAGTCCGAAGGGATGGTCGGGGGGGGATGCGAACTATAAAGAGTATCAGCTCGCAAGCTGACGCGCAGGAAAAAACAAAAAAAAAAAAAGGAGAAAAGGAAGCCGAAAGGGAGAATTACTCATTCCATAACGGAAGAGAAAGAACGCTGACAGCAGAGCAGGAAGAAAAAAGTGATCCTTTTCGCTGCCTGTCCGGGCCGCCGCGCGGGGGCTTTCCTACGATGGCCGATCCCGCCGAAAAGGGAGAACTTCAGCGGAGGGAAGATGCGTACTGCTTACTTAGATAGAAACAACAACAAAGGGAAGAGGAAGGGGGGGAGTCCGCTTCCTGGGATGGACACCGCCGCCGGCTGCGGAAAAAGGGGAAGAGAACCTGTTTAGAGGAAAGGAGAGGCAATCACCCTCTCTTCTGGCAAGCAAGGAAGCTCTTCGATGTCTAAAGGGGGGGGGGAGGGGGATCCTTTCTTATCTCTTTCCCGGAGCCGGGGGTTCCTGGTCCTGAGGGATGCCGGAATGCCGTAGGAGAAGAGAGTTCCTGCAGAGAAGGGGATATCATTTCTCTCTTTCTCCGAAAAAGGGGAAAGAAGAAGGTCGTATTAGGAAAAGAGGGACGGGACCGTTGACACCCTGCCTTGCCCTGGTCTCTGGGGGGTTGGGGTTTTCTCCGGTCTCATCTGGGGGGGGAAGGGAACATGATAATGTGAGAAGAGGGAAAAACAGGGTCCTTTCTATAGAACTGAGGAACAGCAGCTCGGAGCGGTCATGTTGAAGACGAAAAAAGAAGGGCGCCCGTAGTACTGTAAAAAAAACGTATATCTAGCCTTACAAGAAGGGGGAGGAAAAGGGGGCCAGGGTACGGAGAAGGGGTCCCTGTTCTTTTCTAAGGGACTAAGGAAGTTGAGGATCCGTATGTGACCAGTGTCTTGAAGAAGAAAGGGGAGCCCTTTGGCAAAGTAAAAGATGGCTTTCGTCTTGCTCCTTGGAGAAAGGAGGTGGAGAGGAGGAGGAGGGGGGCCAAGATTACTCCATAAAAAAGCCCGCTCCTAACGGTATACGCCCTGACCGGACCTGGAGGGGGGGGGGGGATGGGAAGTTTGCTAGGGAGGTTTGGGGGGTGGGGGGGGGGGGGTGGGGTTCGGCGGAAGGTCTAGAAGCGTCTATAACGTCGACTTCCCAGCCGTGTAGAAAAAGGAGAGGGAGGTGCTCGCGAAAGAAAGAGTTTTCTATCATCCACCCGGCTCCGAAGGGAGGAAAGGCGCAGCACACGGGAAGGAGGATGTACTTGGCGGAATAAGAGGACAGCATCTCCGGAAAAATACGGAACGCAGCAGTGCAAAAAAATCGGGTTTCCCTGGCCGATTCGGGTGAAGGGAGAGAAGAGAGGACATTCTCGGAAAGAAAAGGGAGTATTTAACGTGCCTCGCGCTATGCAATGGTGGGGAAAAGAAGGGTACTCGCGACGAAGAAGGGGGACGTCGAATCGGATCGAGCACCTGCGGAAACTGGCTACGCCGGGAGGGGAGGGGGGAAGAGGACCGTCGTCGTCTGCCGAAGATGAGGAGAAAAGAAAGAAAAAATAGCTAGATTCTTCCTCAGGAGGAAAGAGGGATATTATGACAGAGGGGGGAAAGGGAAAAGGCTTCACTTTTCACTCGATCTCTGAACGCACAACAAAAGGACCCTCGATATTCTTCGCGAGTCATCATATCAACCATGAAAGGGAAAAAGAAGGTCCCGTTCAATACTAAAAAAGACATATAATTCTTGCTCTCGGAAAGAAAAAAGAAGAGGGCCTGGGGGCACAAAAAAAGGGATCGGAAGTACTGGGTGCTAGATGCTGGACTAGGAGCGCCCAATCCAGACAGCCCGCAGTACTCTGCGGAAAAGAGGGAGGTCTCCCGCAAAAAGGAAAAAGGGTTGGTTCTTCTCGCCAAGGCAAAAGGGGGGGGGAGACTCCTCGCTCTTTTAAGAAAAAGAAGGAATGAGGAGGGTGGTCTACTCACTTAGATGATGACCGAAACGAGTCGACATGGCCCAGCGAGCCGCCCGAAAGGGGAAGGAAAAAAGGTATATCCGGAAGGAAAAGAAAAAGGTCTTGGCGTACTCTAAAAAAAAGAAGACTCCGCTCAAAAAAGGGAAAAATAGGAAAGTAGCAGACGAACGCCATAGGCCATCGCGGAGGGAAAGGATGAAGGGCTTTAAGGAGAAGAAAGGGGTTGTCATCATCTTAGGGAGGGCCTCCACTTCGGGCTCAGAGGAGGAAGAGGGGAAAAAAGGGGAAAGTCCGGTACTAACAACTCTGGAAAGGCGGGCACCCGGTACGCCGTGCGGACACCGACTAAGAACTACCGGCCCCGCTGTAAAACCAGGAAGAAGAAGCTCGCATTACCTGTTCCCGGGAAAGCGGAAGTCCTGAGCCGGAGATCATCGCGAATGGGTTCCTAGAATAAAAAAGCACATGATCATGTTCAGCATGATGCCAAGTGAGGCCCGGAGAAGAAAGGAAGCATTTTTCAAAAGAAAAGAGGATGATTCCTAAAGAGGTCCTGCTTGAGGAAAAGGAGAAAAGGAAAGAGAACAATGAGAATCGAAGGAAATGATGATACTCCTGCATCTCCGGCAAAAAAGGAAGAACCTAACTGAGAAGGGAGGAAAGGAACTACCGTACGCAAAGGGGATATAGACGAGCGAATGGTGATCGGACCGACGCCTCCTGCTTGCCGCGCGTCGTTTTGCTTTGCCGACGAGGGCAAAAGTCAAAGGGGGAAGGGAAAAAAATGCACGGTCAAAAAGCGGGTCAGGGGGAGGACTCTTCTCTGGAATATCTCCAACACACAAAGGATTTTGAGGAAGAGAGAGGGAAAAAAGAAAATATGTATTATTACACAGGAGGGGAAGGTAACGTCAGGCAGGGAAAAAAAAAGGGAATCACTGGGGAAATAGTGTCGACAAATGAAGGCTTCCGGCAGAGTCAGGACTGCCTATATATAATCACCATCGGAGAGGGAATGGCTCCTTCGGCCGGGGGAAAGAAGAGAAAAAGATCAAGTTATTTCCTGTTCCTTAATTTTTGAAGGGGAGAAGAACGCGTTCTGCGAGTCGGGGGAAGGAGGAGGGAGGATAGCTGTAGATAAAAAAAGCACGACCCGCCACCATCGTATTCGGCTCATCTTCGCGGCCTGGAAAAGGGGGAAGGTGGGACGCCTTTGGGCGAAGGAGCAGCATTTGGTAACAGATCATGGAAAAAGAGGAAACAAGTCCCGTTCGATGAAAGATAAAAAGAGAAACGAGGGACAGGTGACAAAGGGAACGCTATGTCACAGTAATTTCGCGGGACCCGCGGGCCGTAGGGAGAAGAAAGGGAGGGGGAAAGCATCGTCGTAAAGAAAGAGAAATAGTACCTGAACGTTCCAGAAGGGGGGCCGAAGGGGAGGAAGGGGGGGAGGTCGATGTCAGCCTGACACCCAGGGAAGCCAGTTGACAGGCAAAGATGGCTATGGCTTCGTCTGCTCCGTGGAAAGGGGGGAGGAAAGGTCGTGGGAAGCGAAGGGGGGAAGGCGCTTCTCGAGTTACGAAAAGAGAGAAGGGCACGTATACCGCAAGGGGGAAAGGGCTCGGAAAAGGGACTGTCCTTGCATCATCTGGGTCGACGCAGAGGACCCGGAAAAGTCGAACTTCCGCCGGGTAGACACAGCGCGGAAAAGGGAAAAAGAGCTCATGCACCGAAGGGACTATCATCCCACCAAAAAAAGAAGATAGAGGCTCGTCCGAAAAAAAAAAGAGGAAGGGATTATACTTGTGAAGCTAAGCTACATCGCCGAAACCATTACTGCCGCATCAGGGGAGGAAAAAGAAGGGGTCGGGTGACCGTAATAGGGGGGGAAGAAAGAAAAAAAAAAAGATTCGACTTTCCTCCCTTTCTCTTCCTATTAAAGGAGGGAAGGAGGGGCATGGGGATCATTGAAAGAAGAAAAAGGGGGGGCAGTTGGGTTTTCGTAGATCGAAAGCCTGAGGGGAAAAAGAAGCCTGGTCTTCCTATCCGAGCTGCCCGGAAAAAAGGAAGAAAGAAAAACAACAACAAAAAGAAAAAGATTTTCGTCCTCTACGACGGGGAAAAAACGTAGCCATTTTTCAGCAGTGAGAGGAGGGGGGGGAAAAAACACAAAAGGAACCCTCAGATTTAAATGGGAAATGATCAACCATGCCAAGCCCTACGACATTGCTAGAAAAAAGGGTTAAGAGAGAACTATACTGAGGAGAAAGGGAGCAAGGTAAGCTATACTTCACAGGAAAGGGGAAAACGATGGTACCAGTGATGCGGGGGAGGAAGGGGTCGATGCTGTCCTAGAGATGCCAACTAAGCCCGCCATACCGTGCTGTTCTGCTCGCGATAAGATGAAGAGCACGGCAAAAGAAAACCACTTCCTCTCACCGGAAGAGAGGGGAAAGAAACGACTCCTACTGAGCAATTCGTGTCAACCAAAGTCATGGAAGAACGACGTTACTTCTTACGCTGGCGTCGACATGCAAAAAAAAAAAAAACAGGGATACAAGGTAGGAAAAAAGAAAGAATGATCTCTTCTACTTTGGTAGAGAAGGAAGACAAAACCACGCGCCGCGTCAAAAAAGGAAAAAAACAGATGCCACTAGTCATAAAAAGCCATATCCATAGAACGGTGACTGCACTGGGGTGGGAGAAGCTAACTGGGGGGAAAAGAGGGGGGTCCATACAAGGGAAGGGAATCCGACTGATTAATTTCGCGGTAACACGGCTGAATGACCGGGCCCAACGAGAAAAGGGGGGAACTTCTAAACGATATACGTCTCCTACCTGTCCCAGAAGGGGGCATCGAGAGTGAAAGGGAAAAGGAGACATGTAAATTCGTACCATGAGGAGGGGGAATCATACGAAGAGGGGGAAGTCAAAAGGAAAGGGAACGAAGAAAAACCCTGATCATTTTCACAAAGAGAACCCGATGAGGTCCCTGAGAAAGCTACGCATGCACGGAAGGTAAAAAGAACGAAGAATCTGCTGATTCTTTCTTGAAGGGGACTTGTGGAAAGAGGGAAAGTCAGCTCTGACCGGGAACGCTCAGGAACGCGGGAGGATTACTGCCAGGAAGAGACTTCAATAAAGTCAGGACCACCATAACTTAGTATCATGGAAAGAAGAAAGGAGCATCTCTGAAGAAGGGAAAAAGAGGGGAACCGCCGCCTGCTTGCCAGCACGTAGGTTGCTTGGACGACGATGCACGATCCGCACCGGTAGTGGAAAAAAAGGAAGGGAAGGCAAGCGGTCCGAAGGGAGAAACGCGTACTTTGATTCTCTCTCAAAAAAAGAGGAAAAAAAAATAGAGATAATACAATCCGAAGGATCGAGGAAGCCGGACAGGCTGCCTTAACTGTTTGCAAGACCACTCAAGGCGTTATCTTTCCCGAGTCGGCAAGCAAAAAGAAAAAGAGAGGAAGGGACTCCGGATCAAAAGAATATTGCTCCTTCGTCCGGTCGTAAGATTGTCCTGTTCAGGGGGGGGGAAGGAATGAGTACTCCTCATCTTCGCCTGTCGCGGTAAGTCTGATATCATTGCTCTCGGGACAAGCAAGGAACGCTGCCTCAGCCAAATGGGCAGCATCTTCGCTGGAAAGGTTCCATGGTCGCAAAGGGAAAGGAAAAAGGGGGCATCATGTGTAACATATCATGGATTCTTCGTCCTCGGAACCCGCCGGCTGGAGGGGAAGAGACAGTCAGGGAAGGAAACGGACTCATGTCCTAAAGGAGGGGAACTCGTCAAGGGAAGGGAAAAGATAGAATATCGGTGTCACCGCACGGCGTAAGGCGAATTCAGCGTGTAGGGCCGGAACGTTCCCGGTTCCTGGGAAAAGACGGGAAAAGAAGAAGTTGGAGAAGCCAACTATTTTCTTCGCAGCCCAGAGAAGGAAGGGAGAGATGTGCGAGGGCACCGGTTTGGCAGCTTGGGTAACAGGTCTTGGGGAGGCGTCGGGTTCTTTGCCGCGGGCCGAAAAAAAACAAGAGAAGGGGGCTCTCCTGGCAAGGAAGAAAGAGTCCTTGAAATTGTCTGTCCGGAGAGAGGAAGGTTCACGTGAGAAAAAGGAAAAAAAGAGGAAGTCCGCAGTCGCGTTGCTCTCGTAAAGGAAAGGGACGCAAGGGCGGTGCTGGTCGGGTAAGAAAAAAAAAAAAAAACACGCAACCCGGCGAAGAAGAAGCTTCTCTGCCTAGCATCAGTCACGCAGGAAAGGGCTGGCAGCTACCGAGGAAGAGAGGGGGGGGAGGGAAAAAGAAAGAAACAAATCAGGGTTTCCCCATCTTTTGCCGGCATTCGTGTGACGTACTACGTTCCTCTTCGCTCGCAGACATTCTCTGTAAAGATAGGGAGGGGAAGACCTCCTGCAGCGGAAAGTGGCATTTTTACATTTACTCGGGGAGGGGGAAGGGGGGAGGGGGGGGTGGGAGAAAGAGAAAATGGCTACGCCTTTCTTAACCCTGACGGTGCCGTCGTCGACTA
>Ga0179593_1703089_pt1 | contig 13968 bp, 9 predicted proteins | sample CZODoug2_1_08_16_FD_185931 | JGI IMG/M metagenome (GOLD analysis project Ga0179593, IMG submission 185931) | Vadose zone soil fungal communities from Angelo Coast Range Reserve, California, USA - CZODoug2_1_08_16fungal (PacBio error correction) | ecosystem: Environmental > Terrestrial > Soil >...
CTATAACGGACTCCCGCCGGGGAACCTCGACCGACACCTCCTCGCACGCTGAAAAGGAGGGCTGGGTGCAGGCATCTTGAAAAATTCAAGATACTGGGATGGCACTCCCTCACCGAGAAGTATCGGAAAAAAGGGGGGCTGACTCGGGGGGGGGACGATCTGTCAAACCCATGGAAGCATCGTTCCTTTGGCTCTTCTTCCCTGACACGTCCTTTCCGATCGGGGTCTCAATGATTTCGTTGCACGAAGAACCGGACGGGCGCAAGTTTAAAAACGCCAGCGGAAAGGGGTCAAAGAGGAAAGGGCTGCTCTGAAACGCTGAAAATTTTCACTCGTATCCCTTTCAGAAGGAACGAAGCATCGCATCAGCGCCCGTGATGTCCCACCCAAGCAAGCATTAGTTCAGGGACCGGGTTCAGAGATCGGGAGGAGAGGAATCCGGCCCCGCAGACCTTTCCCTCCTCGGGCAGAGACCGTCCAAGAAAAACAAAAAGGGAGTAGCCCTTTTCTAGCCCGATGAGTGGGGGGGGACAGTCGTACGGTGAACTCGGTGAACTCGAAACCGCCCGCTTTGGTTTCTGTCAAGTCCTCCGAAGAGAGAGAATCCTGAAATAAAGAAAAAAGAACGTGGGACGTCGCTGCACTCATGAAGGAGGAGAAGGCGGGGCAGCTCTCCAGACTTTTGTCTCCTGGAAGGGAGCCTGCGCAAGGGCTTCGCATGTGTAGAAAAAAGGATCTTTCACCAAAGCAAACCGGGGGGGAGGACAAGCCAAAACTTTCTTGGTTTCATGGCGGGGGAGAGACTGGACATGCTCGTATAATGATCGAGGCCGGAACTGGACTGTAGAGAAAGAAAGATGAGGGAGACTGGTTCTACTATTTTTGTTGATCGCCTCACTTGACGTGTCTGCAAGAACCTTAGGAAACGAAAGGGGGAGGCTTCGTCGCTCGATCGCCGGCGAGGGGAACTGAGGCCCAAATCAAAAGTTTTCGAAAAAAATGGTTTAAGAAGAATCTTAAAGGGCGGCAGCACAGGAGGAGCTCTGAGCCTGGAAAAGCTGCTCGGTCCGTTGCCACTGTGGAGACAGGAGAGGGGAAGCTGGAAGAGAGCTGCGGGCGCCGGTAAGGTGAGCGCCCAATAAAGCACTGCGGGGGTGCCGGCAGCGCGCTCCGAACCTGCTCGGAGTCCTAGACAGTAGGGGGAGGGGGGGGACAATCCGTCTACTAGACCGTACTGGAACCGACGGGTGCAGGCCACAACAACTGGGCTGGAAAAAACGACTTCGCACACAGGGACTGGGCAAAAACGGCGTTTCTTGATGTAGAAGGAAAGAAAGGTAGCACCCTCGCAGTTAGCGGAAACGGGTGAAAAAGAGAGAAAAGACCTCACCAATTCTTTTTTGTCACCCCGAGGGAAAAAAAAGTGGTACAAGGTTCGAATCTCGAGAGGAAGCCGGTCGAAACGCCGTTCTTGCGCTTGACCCGGGCTACCGGTGCGGGAGAAAAGGACTGGGGGGCTTGGGGCTCTCAAGAGAAAAACCGTCTGAGAGGGGGGAAGAGAGGACTGAAGTCCTCTGAAAAAAAACGTACCGTTTCCTCGCAGACTCTCTGGGATCTGACGGCAAGAACAGAGGGAGCCGGGTACTGACGCTGTCTGAAAAAGAAAGGGGAGAAGATAAAATGGTTCTTTTCGGACGGGAGGCCGATGAGCGGGGGCGAAACTCTTTTGGGGCCGAGGCGAAGGAGGGACGAATCAGGTGCCAAGTCGGTGCTGAAGGAGAGAAAAGGGGGGAACTGGCCCTCGTCACTACCGATAGGAGGAGAAAACATCTCGTGGGTTGTAAAAGGTCCTACGCTGAAGAGGGGGGGGTCTAATGATGAAAATGCGCCCGACGAATCACAGGGAGGGCAAGCTCTAAACGCAACTTAAGATCACGATCAAGTTCCCGAGATAGGTGGAGTATCCTCTCCCTGGCGGGAGACGAACCAAAAAAAGGGGAGGCCAGAGATCACCACTTGCCTTGCGGGGCTCTAACAGAAGGCAAGAAGGCAGCGGGCAGAAGTCGCGAAAGGTAGCAGCGCGTGCAGGGCGAGGGGCGCGTAAAAACTGCAGAGGAGGGCACGACTTCGAAAAAGTTGTTCATTAGAAAGCGTCATTCGGGACAGGGGCTGGAAAGAAACGCGAAAGGCCTGCCATTGCCTGACGTGTCAGGACTCGGGAAGACAGCAGGGAAAAAAAACCAGGACAATTCCGAGAAGATTGGCTAAGGGCGGGGTAAGGCAAAAACCCGTGCACCGCGACCAGATGCTCGATCACAAGCGGGGGGGGAGAGAAGCTCTCCATAAATCACGAGGGCGTCTCACCTAAATTCTGTGGGGGAGACTTCTCGGATGGAGAGGAGCGAAAAACCACACTCCAGGCGTTCTTAACAAGAGACGCAAGGAGAAGAGGGACTTTTCAACTCGTAGGAGGACGGAAGAAAATCAAACTACTCTCCGAAGGTGAAGGTCGAAAAAATGCCAGGCTGGATTCGGTCTTTCTCGATATTACAACAGAAGAGGCAAAAAGCAAACTCTTCATTTCAGTCTCTCTCCGAAGTCTCGGAAGGGGAAGGAGGTGGGGTCGCAAACTCAGATAGGCTTCTTCGAAGTCGGTCCTTCAGTGCCGGGTCCCTTATCATCCGCATGGGCACAGGATAGTACCCTCAAAGGAGGTCTTAGGCCACACCGAGGAAAATATCTCAGGACGAGGGAAAAACCAGAAATGAATTCGAAACCTTCGGACCGATCGGGCAAGTCTAAGCTTGCCAGTTCGTTTATAAGGAGATGGAAAAAGGAAGGAGGCGGTTCTCCAGAAAAGTATGGAAATAGACTGTCAATCCGTAATATGCAAGGGGAGGCTTGGGACGCCCCATGCCGTCATGCTCGAGTGCGTCGTGCAAACGGCAAAAAAGGGAAGGAACCTTGTCGTCATTCAGGTCAACCGGGATTCCAGGATCAAAAGCCGCCCGGATTCGAGTCGAGGGATAGCATGAGAAGTCGCGTGCGGCGCGAACAGGTGGAGGAGGGAGGGGGCTAGGCGGGTGCGAAAAAAGGGGAAAAGACGGAGAACCTAACCATCATCAGATCTCTAAAGAAGGGAATACAGACCAGGAGTAGAGAGGAAGACACCGAAAAAAAACATCCCAACAACCAAGGCAAAAAGAACCAGGAGGGGGGAACGAGAATGAGATGCCAAACTCAGGTCCTCAGGAAACAAGCATCCTTAGTCCAACTACACATTGGAAAATCTTGAGATCATTACGTTTTGAGCTCCGGGAGATGGAGAGGAGAGGAAAAAGGACCTGCCGGACTTTCTAAAAAAAAAACTCAGACATTTACGTGAAAGTGGGAGAGCACAACAAAAAACACCGGATTAACATATATAGGAAGATTACAGAAGAACACGTCGGTCCGTCGCGCGCAACGGTTCTCAAAGGAACGCGAAGGGGGGGAGCCTGACGCGCAATCGTTAACTTTATTAATGAAATTTAGTTGGAGACTGGACGTCTAGTCGATGACGCAAGTATGTGATCGATAAACTGCACCACGTTCAGTGAGCTGTAAAGTGATCGGCAAGAAGCGAGGCGGGTTTACTGGGGAGGGGAGAGGGAAAGTAGAAGATCCGCCCGACGGAAAAGGGGGGCTGAGCAAAGGGGGGGCGCCAAAAAAAATCATCCACCTGAGCCGAAAATGAGACTAGAAGATAGTCACCTCAAAAGCGTTTCTACACTCCGAGTCGGAATCTGTACGTCGTGGCCTTGATAATCCCCCGGGACGCAGAAACAAGGACAAGGAGAAAAAGGGGGGACCGGGAACTTTTGTGGGAGCGGAGGGGGGGGGAACGAAGCAAGAAGAAAATCGAGCATGACTTAGGAGAAGACCAAACAGCCCGCAGCTTGCATATTCTGCGAGGGGGGGAGAGGGGTGAAAGTTGGTTCCTGAAGAAAAGAGAAACAAAGATTACACATGGCCAAAGGGACCAGGGACAGGCTGGGCGAAGTCAGCTCCGCGAAAGCTAATGGATTGGGGTAGAAGAGGGCTGCGACTATTCAATTTGCGTGTACGGAGCAGAGGCAGACCTGTTGCCACCCGCTGCAAATCGCATGCACTCCACCGAGGGGGAAGGGAATCGAAAAATCTCAAAAAATATAGGGATTCTAGAACCAGGCACGATACTCTGCGCATAGCAGACCTCGCAAAAAAAAGTCTGCAGCCGCGGAGCGTGGCCACCTCTATCGGCCGCATTGTGCCAAGCCGTGGATCAATCTGGGCTAAATCGAAGCCGGGGTGCTGCTGCAAGAAGAAACATAGGGGGAAGAAAAGCCAACAGCGCTGAATGGGGAACGGCCCCAGTGGGGGTCCTAATCACAAGAGGGGGGGGGGCCGCTCATAAAAACACGAAAACATCATCTAACACACCTATTGGCCACCGAAGGAATTGGGATCAGGGGCCGATCTTCTAAAGAGGGAAAAGGGGAGAGGTCCTTGGGCGCGGGGTCCTTCAAATGTTGGAGGAAAAAGCCCCGGCCATCTATCCACGGGAAGTGGCTTCTCCAACATTGCGGAAAAGGATCACTAGGATGCCAGTCATCAGCATTTAAAGACAGGCAGAAGAAGACTCAAGCCCTCTACACTGACTCATGTGGTCTCAGTGCTTACGGGTAACAAAAAGGACGGAAAGAGCACGCGCGTGGTTCGCGGAGAAGAGACAAGAATCGCTTCTCTCTGCGCAAAGGTGGGGGCTCAAAAGAGTGGCCTCCGCAAAAGCAGCAAAAAGGCGGTATAGGACTGTCACGGCCAGAAAGGGGGATCGAGAAAAAAGGGGGGGACGGAAAAAAGAGGTCTAACCTAAAGAGCTAGTACCCGCCCGTCCCCTGATCGTCAAGATGGTCTTTGAAAGTGACAAGGAAGACGAGTGTACCTAACATTATCGTCTATCGGGAGTCGAAAGAAAAACTTAAACAAACATAAAAGGAATCTAGGCCGTAACTGACCAAGGGGCTGCTCATCTCAGGTAGCAGTCTCGGGAGGAGGGTGGTCATATCGGCACCGATTGCAAAGAAAAAGGTCCCCTTGTACGAAAAACGGCAATTAATGCTTTGGACGCTCATTACGAGATCGAAAGACGAACGCAGCAGATCGAGGAAAATTTCCGCCAAGGTGAAGGGAAAAGCGAAAATATGGGGTCTCATTTACAGAGAAAGAATGTCAGTAAGGCTCGGGAAGGTACGTTATCATCAGCTCTATCTAGCCGCGAAAAAAGAGATCAGCAAAGAGGGGGGTGGGGGTGGTATTTCTAAAGGGAATTCCGGGAGCTCATCGGTGAGTATACTCATGGTCACGAGAGAACCAAAGAAAAGGATCGCGGTGCTGACTTCCTATACCTTCATCTAGAGAGGGAAAAATCACGAAAAATTTTATCCACTAAAATGGAAAAAAAACGCGAAACTCGGAAACTGCTCCAAGTCTCTGAAAAAAGGCCGGATACGGGTCGGAAAGGAATAGCGTACATCGACAAGGGATCCAGGGGGAAAGAATAAGCTCTCTAATTCAGGAATACACAGGCAAGAACAAGCTAAGTGCCTTCAACCAGGGAGGAAGGGGCCGAAGGAGTCGAATCGACCCTCACCAACTTACTTGCGTAAGGAAGCAAGATAGGATCCAGGTCAACCATTCAACAGCGACGTATCTTGCGCTCCCTCGCTCGGAATCGATAAACAGCTACAGGGCCAGCCTTGCGAAAAGCAAGACTGGGGACAAGGAAATTGGAACCGACCTTAGGAAGGTTTCTCCTCAGAGCGAAGAGTTCCGCTCCTTGCCAAAAAGTTGAAAAAACGGCGGAAAGTGCACCCAACCGCGATCAAAGAGCTACTTAGGAAGAAGAAGGCGGGGGGGAAGGGTGGAGGGCTTATGCTACATCACAGGTTCCGCAAAAAAGGAAGGGCGTACACCACCCAAGACCAGAGGAGAACGATCTCCTCAAACTTGCAATCACTGTTGGGATCGACCATGCTGCCTCCGGAAGCCGATAGGAGCAGTCGGCGAAGAACCGCCATGTCCAGCACCCCGGTGTTTAGAGGTCCAGCCCAGGGAAGGAAAGGTTTCCCCGGGCGAGGGAGGGTCTGGCGCTGAAAAGTAGAATCCTGAAAAACCTTAAAGGTAAATACAATCCAGAGCCCACGAAGTCTTCGGCGCTCTAGAGAAACCTCGGAGGGGGAAGGAAAGGAGCTCAAACGAGTACCAAGGTTAGTTCGCCGAGAAAGTAGGTTGTTATAGATGCCGGCCTTGGCGACAGCAAAAAAAGGTGTCGGCGCGCTCCGCGACTGGGGAAGTACTATTGGGAAGGGCACTCCATATGTTTCGAAAAAACGGTACAATCTCAAAGTGGTTGCTCTCTTTGGCCAAAAGTTCTACAGGGTTCTTTCCAGGAGAGCAAAGAAGTACGAGAGCGTCCCTTGGACCGGTCCGGAAGAAAAGGCTTGTAGAGGTTGATCGATCACGGGCTGGAGAAGGCAGGAAAAAACTTCATCTCTCGTTTTTCAGGAGTGGGGCAGCTGACGAGGAGGAGGCGCGGAAGAGCGCAGAACACCGAGGCCAGAGAGAAACTTCTAAACAAAAAGGCTCAGAAAGTCTTTTCAGGGACTTTACCGTAATCGCGAAACGTCGATACAATGGAAGGGTGGAAGACGGGGGGGTGACCGATCGGGGCGATCAAAAAAGTAAAGTTCCTTCAGTCCCGGGACTGGGGGGAGGGTGTCAGACCGAGGGAACATATGCTTCAAACCAAAGAATTCGATCTGGGATCGTTGAAGGAAAATTGGCGGAGTACGCTATGCATATAGATCAACAAAAGGAAAAAAAAAATAATTCCATCCAACCTCGCGCGCCTCTCTAAACAGGAGAGATCTAGCTCTACCGGGAGCGATGGAGTGGTGAAGCACTGCCTAAAGGAAGAAGCGCTTAACGCACCAGGAAGGTCGACGTGCCGGCACCTGCTGTAAAAGAGAGAAAAAGAAGGTAAAACCCCTGGGGTGTAGAATCCTTGCGGGCTCGGCTTGCCTCACGGCGGCGGAGGGGGCTTCGGTCAAAACGGCCACTGACGAAGCCAAAGAGAAAAAAATTCTTGCTGCAGTCGAGAAAGAGCCGCGTGTCCGACTTCGACTGGGAAAGACCAAAACCTGTTCTTCACCGCTGAACGGTCCGCCACCCTAAGAAGGGGAAAGCAAGGAAGACGTTATAGGGGGGAGTAACTCGCTAGAACTTCGACGCAGCGACACGAGGAAGAAGTCGGCGCGCGAAAATGAAAAACGTGTCCTCTTTAAAACGTCTCCGCAAGTCAGACCGACTGGCGCATTCTGGGAAAAAGGGTTCAAAAAGATGGGATGCGCTCATCTACGGGAAGAGCGGGAGAAAAATGACAAGAAAAAAAAAAACTCTCCTGGGTGGTGGTCTTTCGTCCATCTCTACATCAGAGACCCTGACTGGCGTCTAGAACCCGAGAGGACGATTCATGAATCTCGGGAACTGCGCGCGATATCTCCTCGTGGTGCGAAGAAGATGGGCATTCGACGAAAACGACGCTTCAAACTTGTCAGAAGGGGATAAGTCCCAAGAAAAAAGAAAAGAAATAACTCTCGTGGAAAAAGCTCAACCTTTTTCTTTAAAACCCACGGGAGGTATCATGGCCGGGGACGCCTTCAAACACTAGTCGCAAGGAACGGACTGCGTACTGTTAAGGAGACAGCATGAGGTAAAAGAATCTCGGGGGAAAGGGTGTTTTATCGCAAAAGGACCGCCGGCGAAGAAACCCTGGGAGTCGATCCGCACCCAAACGGCAACAGGGGAGTAAGGAAGCTCTTAGACCTCGAGGGTGGAAAGTAATTCGCGCCAGCCAATGTCCGGCAGAAAAAAAAAAAAAAAAAAAAAAAAAAATTATCGCGTGACACATCTGCACGAGCGGACAAAAAGAAAAAAAAAAAATCAATACGTAGGAAGGAAAAAATCCTTTTAAATCAAAACGCTTCTAGGGACGAAAACAATAGTCGCAAAATTCTAGAACGCATGGAGAGAGCGCAAAAGGGGACGAGCATGGTGAAGCCCGTATCACGCGAGCGGGGGGGGGGGGGGAAGGCGTAGCTGAGCTAACCTTCTCGGAGTAGGCGGAGGGGGCGGGGAGGAGCGAAAACGAGCCCGTCCGAAAAGTGGCATGGGGCGCAACAAAAAAGGACTGGGGGAAGGGAGTTCTCCGCTCAAACTGTCGGCGGGCAAACCGCGGGCGCTGTAAGAGGGAATACCTCACTGTTCCGCACCTCAGGGCACGGGGCGCTAATGAAAGGAAAAGGGAGCTCCCTCAGCGTCTGGGGAAATTCTTGGGGGGTGGAAAACGTACACCTGGTGATTCCCAGAGAAGATCCGACGTCAACACTCGGGCGATCCGGATCGGAGGGGAGACGAACATCTACCTTGGCTGACTCACAATGGAGGGGAGTTCAAATCGACAACAACCGAGGTGAGAAACGGAATCGCTGAGCCTGATGCTCACAAAGAAGGTGTCCGACTGATCTACGGATATCAGACCTGCGCCTAAACTCTGTCGATGACCCTAAACTGGGCAAATATCGAGAAGGGGAGCAGGGGTCACTTTGCCCATTGAAGAGGTCATGTAGGACGATTCTCGCGTCGTCCTTCTGTCACTAAAAGGGGAACCTAGGATTCGGGAAATGAACTCTTTGCCGAATCCGCAAGGAGCTACCTCGAAGGCAGGGAAGAAAGGCTGTGTGTACTCGTGACGCTTCCTCTGGGGGTTCGAAGGGGGGGGAATAACCTACTCTCCGGCTCATGGCGGTCCCCCTACGCGCAGCAACATTCATCAGAAATGTGGCGGCCGGCGGAGTATCTCGAAAAGGCGTCAAAAAACTGGGGGGCGGGCTCATCTAATCCTTAAAAGGAGAACGCCGGCTGTCTGGATAATTGAACGGTCGAGGTAGCTCGGGAGCAGCGCGGGGTCATTGGGGGGGGACGGGGGGAGGGGAGAACAAACTAGTCTTTACTAGAATGGAAGAAAAGGTGCCAGTAGCAAGAGGGAGGTAAGGCCGCGGGATCTCGGAAAAAATCTGCCATGGAAAATCAAAACTAAAAAGAAACAAGCCATGTTTGGAAGAAGAACACGTCGCATCCTCGCAGGGTTATGTACCGGAACCGAAGGAAGGCGCGCGAAGGAATTGAAAAAGTCGGGAACAAGAAAAAACTCTCTCTCCAAAAATCAAGGACGGGCTGCGTCGCGGGTGTGCGCCTGACTAGGGAAAAAAGGAGTCCCCCACACTCAGGCGTGCCGTATTAAACCCCCACAGGGACCAAAACGTGCTCTCTTGCTACGCGAGGTGCGGGAAAGCACTGCAACAAGGAGTAAGTCTATTAAGGAAAACTTTGGGAGGTCGGAGGCCGATTTCACGGGTCTGTCGACGATATGGGGCAAAAGAAAAGGAAAAAAGGCGCAAAGCAAAAAGGTTCTCGCAAAGCCAGACTATGCAGCAGGGGAGCAAGCAGAGTCAAGAGGGGACGGTCTATGACTGCAAGTACGGCTGGGGAGTACTGGATTCATCTCAGGTGAAACAGGGAGAAAAGCCTCAGGGATCGCTTCTTACATCACACCAGAAAGAGGCCCATAGGCAGCCTGCGCCGGAGCTCTTCGAAAAGAGAACCTTGATTCTGCAAGCTGAAGGGTAGGACAAAAAAACGGCATTGGGGCTTCCTTTGATCCTGCCAGAGTACTTCAAAACGAAAGAGAAGAATATGCCAATGGGGCGGCTTGCTGTGATGAGCTGTCTCATCTGAGCATTCGCGCGGGGACGGGGGGTGGCTCAGTACAAAGAAAAACCCGGTGCCGGCATAGAAGGGTCTTCGATTGGAAAAATCCACAAAACGCCCGGCCCAAGGTACAGATCGGTGCGTGAAGAGGAGAGGGGCCGGAACTTCGGAGTCTCCGTGCACTCCAGTGGATTCTTTCTGGGAGGCGGTGGCAAGGGGAACCGTCCCGCAGGGCGGACCTCAAACTCAGCAACTAGACCACCCGAATGGCGGAGCGTACGCTGAACCTGAAGGTTATGACGCTCGATTATCTGTTCCAAAATCGTCAAGGGGAAAAGCAGAAAAGCGCGACTGAAGCCCGGCGCCAAACGAAAAAAGGAGGGCATCCAGAAGGCTATCAAGTGGGGCGCCAACAGGCGCTTCGCGAGGCGGCGAACCGGGCGGGGGGGAGAAAAACGTCGAAGAGTAAGTTGTATCTCGAGAAAAACAACCACAGGAGGAAAGGAAAAGGGATCAAGAGCCAAAGGGCCAGCGTCGCGCGAGCAAGAGGTTTCAGGCAAAAGGTCAGACTCGCGCACGCCTGGCGCGCACCACGGCTCGGAAGAGGATAAAAATAGTTATTTGGCGAAAGGAACGTCGCGGCACGGCCGATGCTGCCCATTTTGGCCAAAGAGGGGGGGAAAGAAAAAGAACACGGTCAGTTCTCTGGCAGGGAGAGCGGCCTCGCAATGGGTACTTGTAGGGGATGGAAAAGGAGTATGGTTGGGAGGTCCGAAAAGTGACCGTGTCCTGGAGAGACGCCACAACACCCAAAGAATCAGACTGGAGCTTCGCAGGCCTCCTGGCGACGCGAAAGGATCACCGATATCGATGTAACTATCTTTGAGGGGGTTATGAGAAAGTAAAAGAATCTACTACACTTGGAGGGGCGTCACCGTTTTGGTAGCTGTCTGGGACTGCCACGACGACGAGAAATGTCTGATAAAATTTTACACCGCGCCCGCATATTTCTAAGCGGGGGATTAGAAGGAGAAGGTGGCCTTCGGAAAGCCTCATTGCAGCTAAATGACAACCATCGCAGAATCCAGGGAGACCCAGGAGAATGAGGACTAAGCTCTGGAAGTTAGTCCACTGCGCGAAGGGCGAGGGGGGGGAGGTAACCTACTTGGAATGTGCGATAACAGGTTGGCACACCGAGCACAATCGTCATGAAACGGTGACCGACAAGACGCGCTCAAAAGGAAGAAGGGGGAACTTCTTCTTGGGTCGGGGGAACCTCTTCAGTGCTCTGCTCGAAGAAAGAGGAAACTGACACGCGCTCCGTCTGCAGCGCTTATGGGTGGCAAAGAGCGGGGGAAGTAAGAAAATTCTTCTACCTCGTTATCAATCTTGGGGGGAGCCTATCGAGGACGAATTTTTTGCAAGGGAGGTACCAGGGAGGACCCCTCTCTCACTAAGGGGAGAGTTCCTGCCTTCAAGGGTTGAAGATACGCAAGCAAGGTAGGGGGGAGACACAGCTCGACAAGGAAGGAGAAACCCACGGGAGGTGCTCACCTCCCTTGAGGATGGGGAAAGGCGCGCAAGGAGCCCCTAAGGAGTTCCCAGTGCAGCGCCGCAGGCGAGGGGGCAGGGGGGAAAAAAAAACCAATAGGTCTGCTGTCCATTGCAGCCGGGGGCAGTCGCCAAAAAACCGGAGGAAACTGGACACGAGTACTGCCCACGTCATCAAAAATGGAGGCTCAAAGCGTCCCATACCTTGCTAGGCAGCGGGGCGGCGAAGGGGAACAACCGTGCGGAAGTCTCGGCAAAAAAAGAGAGAATCTAATAGCACCCACTGGACGGGTTCCGTCGCCCAGGACCTCCGAAAAATGCGGGAACATCATCTCCTCGCTGGTAGATACGTTTCCTTCTCCTTGGCTGAGAAGTACATCTACGGGATTTTTCTTGCGACCGGGGGGACAGAGCGCACCGCTCTCACGCCACATTCAAAAGAGGGGGGGAAGGGAGGGGGTTAAGTCTGAGGAGCGTTCCTTCGGAGACAGTCCCCGTGTGAGAAACAAAAGCGCAGAAGAAAAAAACCGAGCCAGTCTGCATCTGCGGTGGATGCGAGGGGGAAACGAGGACATCTCAGCACAAAGGGTCACCATCTTCATACACAACAGGTACGGCTGAGGCCAAGAGGGAAACATTGAAAAAAGGAGAGAATAAGGCCCCCTTTAAACGCAGAGATCATCGGTTAAGAACCGTTGAGGTCAACAGAGGCGCAGGATCTTGCCGATCAGAAGGAAAAAACGAGGGAAAAAGGGAAAACTGGGAGCATCTTCTCTAGTAGCCGTCTCTCGCCTCACCGGGAGTGTTGTCGATGGACGGAGAAAGGAACATGGTGTCAGCAACAGAGAAGCAGGGAAACCTATCCCACGCAACATAGCGCTCCGGTTTGCTACGGGAATAACAGAAAGGAGCGGGACAGCACCGTGGAAACTAGAAAACAAACACCCTCTATGATGGGAGAGATTCTAAATTAGACCAGCGAAAAAACCCGGGGAGGAAAGGGGGCCTGACACGGACGGGGCGGAGGAATCCGCGTACAGCGCAAACAGGGGGACAACTCAGCTGGTGACGATTTCGAGGCTAGAAGGTTTCCCAAAGTCCACAGCGCGGGGGTTTTCGGAAGTGCACCGGAAGGGGGTGAAACGGGACCAGGGGGAGTAGGCCCAAGTAAACAGAACACACGGAACGGGGGGATCCTTAAGCCTAGCAGGGTGCGGCTCGCGGATAAAACCGTCAGAGAGGTTTAGGGAATCACGCAGTCGGGCGCATCCTCGAGGAGAGGAGGCAGTCCCTCACCCGCAAGAGCAGCGGAAATTAGCAGAAGAGATGGGGATCCGCGACGCCTATTCCAACTCCTTGACGAACACGGGGGAAACACGGCCTTAAGTTCCAAGCGCCTTCGATAAAAGGGGGACGACAGAAAAGAGAGGGGGAAGAGAGCTTTGCTTGGGGTCCTCCAGGTTGGAAGCCTATCACGTTCCTACAACGCACCAAAAGGAAAAAAACACTCTCCACCAAGGGACATACGCAGTGTCCGACTCTGCCAGCGAGCCAGGAGGAAAAAGAGGAAACAAGCCTCCATCCCGTGGCTGACAGCAAACCAGGTGCAGCCTTTGAACGATCGAGTCTATTGCGGAAGTGGTCAACCCAGAAGCCCTGGCGGGCAACGCGATTTCCTTAAGGAAGAAAAACTCAAACTCTCGCTCGGGAATGCTGCACTTCATTCCTTTCTCAGGAGAATAAAAGGGGCGAATCTCGCGACGTAGGTTTCGGATAAGTGGGCGTGCGCCAGCACCCAATCTCCTTGGCGGCTTGGAGGGGATCGGGAAAGCCAGGAGTAGCTCATGAACTCATCGTGGCCTAAGCAACGGGAAATCGCATCTTTTGGGACTTGCGGTCTGCGGGCTCGAGAGCCCGGTTGGGCCGTCAAACGTCTGGCTCAAAAAGGAAGGAAGGGGACTCAAGGATCCTTACCCTCAAACGTTGAGGTGTCCTGATCGGGGGCGCTGATGGGCTTTGCGCAAGTCAGGGGGAGGGAAGGAATGAATACCTTAGAGAGCGTCGCTGAGGTGAAGTCGAGTCGAGTAAAAAGAGGCTCGTGCAGAAACTGAATCCAGTGCGGGTTAAACGGGACATCTTTCCTTGGAAATGAGAAGAGCACTGAAAGAGGGAGAAGGACCGAACAGAAAGACTGGGAGAAAAGAAGGGTGTGAAATCTGTCGCAAAAAGTGCCGGCATGACTCGCTCCGGAGCGGGGGAGGACATGGAAAGATCTATTCCCTGCGGCAAGATAAACCCGCCAGATAGTCCGACTTGCCTTGAGGTGCAAGGGCGCGCCGTAGACGATGGGGAGGAGATCGAAACATACGTAGGAGGAGGGAGAGATATGCCATCCCGGCGCTCCTCGAAAAATTCCTCGGAGGCATGGAGGAGCTCCGCGAGGTCGGGGGGGACCGCATCTGGAGGAAAGTAGAACCGCACTCACCGGAGGGCGACAGCGGCAACGGCTGCAGGCGCCGATACGGTAACCCACAGCAGGACGGCTTCCCGACGGCCTGGAGAGGAGAA
>Ga0179593_1405549_pt1 | contig 13967 bp, 21 predicted proteins | sample CZODoug2_1_08_16_FD_185931 | JGI IMG/M metagenome (GOLD analysis project Ga0179593, IMG submission 185931) | Vadose zone soil fungal communities from Angelo Coast Range Reserve, California, USA - CZODoug2_1_08_16fungal (PacBio error correction) | ecosystem: Environmental > Terrestrial > Soil >...
GGTGCTTTTGTGGGAAGGGAGACGGACACACAAGGAAGAATGTTCGGGAAGGAGGCTGGCAAAGGGACGTGTGCGAATACTCCCTTCTTCAAAAGGGGAAAATGCGGAACGTGGGCGGGCGAAAGAAGGGAAAGAATGCGAATTTGCTAAGGAAAAAGACTTCCTAAAGCTATAGGGGAGTTCGGGGGACCTCAGGTGTAAAACGCCTCAGACAAGCGGCGGGAGGGAGGACAAAAGCCGGCGAATTAACTTGCAGGTTTGCAGGGCGGGGGAACGGGAAAAAAAAAAATATTGTCAAATCTGGGGAGGCGCAAATGTGGACTTGGAGGGTGGAGAAGGCAGCCGAGGCGGGTCGATGGGGGGGGACGCCGAGGTGATCAGGAGGGGGGGAAAATGAAGCGTTGGGGAAAAGAAGGGGGAAGAAGAGGAGTAAGGAAAGCGGGCTGTCAAGGGGAACAAAAGCGAATTTTTCAATTAGAAAGCGAAATGAAGCTTGAAATGAGGCGCCGCGTGCCGAGCTTGAAGGAGAAAGAACCTTCATGGAAAAGGTCTAAGGGGGGGAGGGGAGCTTTTCCCTTCTTGAGAAGGGAAGTCTGGTACAAGAAAAAAGAGGTCGAGAGAAACGCCGTTTGCAGATGGGACCGGGGGTGCTGGGAAGGAGGGGCGAAGGGAGACTTTTTTGGGGAGTCAAAAAAAAAAAGGGGGGGACGCAAAGGAGGAAAGGGAAGGGTTTCGCGTTGATGCGAGTAAGTGCCGAAGCAGGGGGTCGCGAAGGGATTTCGGGTGAAAGAATCGAGGAAGGAGCGGAAGCCCTTTGGCTGTGGTGTACGGAAAAAGGGGAATTGCGGGCCGTTTTCGACGGGGGGAAAAAGGAAACTTTTCTTGCAAAAAAATCCTGAGAGGCGGAGGGGGTGACGCCGCACCAGACGGTTGGGCCCTTGCAAAGGGGTGAAGAGCCGGGCTCTCCCTAGAAAAGACATGCTGGGGAAAACTTTAATCAACCCTGGAAGGGGGGAGTATGTCGTCCGGAAGGGAGGAGGAAAGGGGGGGGGGGGGGTGTCCAAAGTAACACAAGATCATTGTAGTGGGCATTGAAAAATGGGGGGAAGGGAAACACATTGAAGGTAGTACGCGGGGGGGGACAAGAAGGGTCAGAAAAAAGGAAAGTAATAAGGATGGGCTAAACCGCCTATGGGCGCTCTGAATACGGGCCTTCGTATGACCGGAACGCTCGTTAGTCAAGAAGTTATTGTTCGATTTCTGATCATGATTGAAGGGATAAAGAAGATCGGGGGTACTACCTCATAAGGAGAAGAGGGGGAGAAAAGTCCTTGGCGTCCATTCCCGGGAGGATGGAGGGTTGCGCCTCGGCACAACCGGGGGATCCTCCCGAAAGCTCAAAAGAATGTTGATCGGCATAAAAGACTGAATCATTTCAGAGAGTTAAAACGTAAAAAGAAATGCCGCGAGAGCGCTCGAGAAGAAAAAAGAGGGGGGGGGTTTGGGGCTGTCGGACGCACGAGGGAAGGTCCTTAGGAATCTTTGCTGCTGCGAAGGGGCCGAAACGGCTGCCCAGGAAAACACGTGCGATGAGTACGGGGTGAATCGAAGAGGAGGAGAGGGGGACGAGAGGAATCGGCATGAAGGGAGGGGGGCTATTTATGGCAGAAAGTTATAAAAGGGAGAGGTATAATACGGACAGCGGGAGGGGTCACTTAGGAAAAGGGAGGGGAAATTCGGTAAAATGGGGGGACTGCAGTAGTTCTTTGTTTTACAAATTCGGGGGGTACTCCAATTTATGGGGAACTGACTGTGAGAGAAACAAAGAGAAAAAGGGGGGGAAAGTCCTTTGTAGAAGAAAGGAATTGCCTTCAGCTTGACTCAGAGGGGAGCGGGAGGCAATTTGGAGGAAGTAGAGATATCGGCTGCGAAAGGGGAGGAAGGGGAGGGAACGGAAACTCCTTTTCTGTCGTTCTTAAAGGGGGGCCTAATGGCCGGAAGCGGGACAGAAGGCGTTTGTGACGGCCTAGCTTTTGGGGAGGGGAATAAAACAGGAAGGGAATAGGGGTTGAAGCTTACAAAAAAGAAAGAGGGGGGGGGAAAACTGAATAAAAATTAGCCTGAACTATTCTGCTTAAGCGAAGGGGACGTGGGACGGGTTCAACTTGTGGGAGACTACATTCTCGAAATGACCGGAAAAAAATGGGGGAAGAAAGACTGACCAATCTAAAGAAAGAGGGGGCTGCTGGCGGTTCGGGATGAAATAGTTAGAAAGGGCGTTGGGAAGGGTCTGGAAGGGGGGGGGGGGAGTTCTAGTTGGCTTGGTTGGCAAGGGGTGATCATCAACCGTATTTGGAAAGAGGGGGAAAAAGATTGCTCAAAAACCGGGGCTGGAGCCTGCGAAGGAAAATATTCACAACAAAACGGGGGCTATAGAAGCGGTTCTATCGAACCGGTTTATGTTAGCAATTAGCGAGATACAAAAAGAGGTTGGGACCCGACTATGCGCCACAAGTCTAAAGAGGGGCAGAAAAAGAAGCCAAGCCACGGCATCCATGGTCAAAGGAAGAAAAAAACTGAAGATCCCGAACCTAAGGAGGGGAGTCGGACGAATACCGCAGGTCAGGAAGAACCTGTAAGGCGGAAAGAGGAACTGGGGCAGCTCCCGATAGTTGAAGAACCGAACTCGGGAGCAATAACCAATTCAAAGCAAGGGGGCCGAATCCAAAACGAGGGGTTAGAGCGGAACATTATTCTCCGCTGGTAGTAAAAAAAAAAGAGCCGCGCTCGGCGCAGCAGCACCAAAAAGTCCAAAACGGAGGGGCCTCATGAGCCCCACTGTGAAAAAAGAAGACCAGAAAAAAGTCAAAGGCTCGCCAATATCCGTCGAGAGGAAGAGAGACGTTGAAAGAATAAAAAAAGAGTACTGGCAAGCAATCACGCAGGAGCAAACGTAATCAAAAAATGAAGAGAGAAAGTTTGGTAGGGAGAGAACAAGAGGGAAAAAAGCCCCGGTGAATTACAAAAAAAAAAAAAGCGAAGGTCGCGTCCAACCCCAGCACACAGAATAAGAGAAACAGAAGAGAAGGGGAGCAACAGCAAAAATCAAGGAAAGCCGCTGTGACCGGAAGAGTATACTCTAAGGGGAAGCGCCTCATACCATAACTCTCAAAATGGTCCTCCTCCAAGGGGGCAATGGGCAGAAAAAAAAAAAAGCTCAAGCATCGATCATCTTCTTCTGCTCAAAAAAAGAAAGCACGCAGACATTTGACGGCAGCTGCTCAAGAAAAAGAGAGTCACTTAGGGAAAGGGAGAGGGATGTGGAGAATTCGCCAATCTGGGGAGGTCTGCTCACGCCAAACTCCACCAGCTTCCTTATAAAAAAACAGCGCTAATCGGCACTGGGGGAGACGAAGATCATACGTGAAAAGAAAAAAACATGAGTATGTCGCCAAGGGTCTTTGGACGGTCGGCTTCTTGAGAGAACCTTTAAATTAGGGGGAAATTTACCCATCCTGCTTGAAAAAATAAACGCTGTAGTAAAGACACGCTACGGGAGAGGAGGGTACCCTCAGAGAATTAGATAAACTAACTTCAAGGGATTCAAGGCAGCAAAAAAAACCTGGGGAAGCACCGAATCACTTTATACGTTTAACCTTAAGCCTTCTGGGCAGAAAAAAGATAGGCGGGTGTAAGCAGCATGTCCGGGGGGAAAAAGAAAATTCGAACAGCAAAGGAAAAAAGCCTTCGTCCCCCAACCAACCCCCAACCCCCACCCCCCGCGTAAAGAATAAAACATATACAACGGGGGGAGGGTTAAGAGGTCATTTACCGTGCCAGACAAGGGACGCTGGGTTTGGGAGTTGGGAAAAAAGGGACCGAAAGAGAAGACTCAGCCCCGAAAGGTCCGGTACGATGTTGAAAGAGGATGCGTTGAGAAAGGCGGGGGGGAGCGGAGACTCTATTGCATTTTGGGGGATCTAAACTAATGGGGTTCGAGAAAACCGCGACCCTTTCAAAATCTCGAGGGGAGGGACTTGGAACATTCCATCGCAAAAGGAAACCGCAGGAAGCATCTTCAACCAGGACTGAAACGATCAGAAATCTCTTCCCGTGGACACTAATCGGTCAAGGCTTGAAGAAAGAGAGAAATAGCTCAATACACACTCTAAACCCCTGACAATCAAGAAGGTAAGGTAAAAAAATCGCTCTTCGTAATCAACAGAAAAAACCGGTACAAAAAGCGTCCAAGAAAGCAACCGAGGAAGGCACTGGGGGACAGAGGGAAGGATGCATTGGTAATCGACGACCCCATAGCAATGGAGGACAGGGTAGACGAAGCCATGAACCCGCGATGGAGAAAAGGAAAATGAAAGGCGCAGGAGATTTCGAATTTGAAAGGGAGAGGTCTTCTCCGTGCCTCTTAAAAATTCGCTCATATGGAGGAGGACACCACTGCGAAAAAAAACATGGAGGGTCAAACGTCAAAAGAGGCCAAAAAAACTAAGAGGAAAAAATACTGCAAATATTGGGAAGACAATTCACGTCAAGCAGCTTCAAAAAAAGGGGGAAATTCTTCGTCCCACGCAAAATAAATTGGGGAAGAGAAGTTGAAAAATGCTCGCTGTCGCCGCCGAGGGGTCGGATGAGAGAAAGAAAAAGGGAGGAAGCTCGAAGTCTTGACAGAGAGACTGTTAAAACCTGAAAAAGGGGAGAAGGGAACTAAACCGGGTTCTGGCGCAAAAAAAAAAAGGACCTCTCAGGGGGAGGCATTTTCAAGTGAAGCAAGAAGAAGGAGAAAAGAAACATTTGAAATGCACGCGGAAACAGGGCCCGGGGGGGTTTAGCTCGAAGGAAGAAAACCAAAGGGAAAGAAAAAGCCGAAGACGACGAAAAGAAAAAAAAGGGCGAAAAAAAAAAAAAAAAATGGAATGACTTTGCATCTCGACTTCTGAAGGGGGAAAAAAAGCAGATTAAAAGGACCGAGAAGTGACGGTAACAAAAAAAAACTTTCGTAAGGGGGGATAGTCAACAAAAGGATCCTCGGGCGAAGTCCAAAGGAGGGGGTAAATGACAATACTTTCAGGTTCTGCAGATCTCGCGGAAAAAACCATTGCTCGACAAAGCACGGTTCCAGGTGTTTGGGGAAAGTGCAGTAACGTGGAAACCCCCGTGGAAGGGGGGAAAAATACAAAGGGCTGCCACTGGAAAAGAGAGATACAAAAAAGGGGGAGGGAGAGAGAATGGTGCAAAGTAGAAAGAACGAACAAAAGGTTGTACTTAGCACGCAGGGGGGAAGCAGGCAAAAGAAGTCAAAAAGGGGGGGGGTGGAGAAGAAGACGATCCGGCAAGATCGTGAAAGGGGACACACAAGACCAACGATTCTGCCGATGACGATTAGGATCACATTTACAGGAGAAAGAAGGTGTAAAATCAGCGGAGATTTCATTTCAAAATACTGAAGCGACGGGAGGCATAATGAGAAAACGGGCTAGTGTGGGAAGGGGAAGAAAATAGTAGAGCGTAACCGTCGCGACTTTCAGCTGGATGGTGATTTGGGTGTTGAGGGATCAGAAAAATTACACCGAGGGACTGGGGAGTCAAAAGTTTCTGGGGTCTGAGGAAGGGTCATACTAAGAAAAATTCATCAAAGTGAGCGGCAGTTGGGGCAAAGGCAAGAAAAAGGGGCTTAGTGAAGAGCAAAAAGTTCGGGAAAGGGTGACGGAAACATTACGGCTTACCTGATCTATGTTACGATACGGTGGCTGCGTCGCCGAGAAAGACAACATCAAAAAAAAAAAGGACAAAGGAAACTGGCGATTAAACTTGAGTGAAAGAAGGAAAGAAGCGCTGGTCGGGGTGACTTAAAGGGGGAAATGCTTCCCAACTGAGAGGCGGGGGGACGAAAAAAAAGGTTGTCGAGATCAAAGGAATGGAACAAAAAGTCAGCCGGAACGGGGAATAATCAGGCCACCAGAAAAAAGAGAAGGTTCAAAATCAGTGAAAAAACTCCTAATTTAAGAAAAAAAAAAAAGTCCTAAAAGGGGAGAGATGGGAATCAGAACAAGAAAACAAAAGTGCACGAAGAGGGGGGTCTTCAGGGAAAACTGCTTTAATAGAAAGAACAGAAGTGAATTCCCGGGAGAAGGGGAGGCTCGGGGGAAAAAGATTGGGAACAGGGAAGCGGAATGCGTTTGATGACAGGAATAGAGGGTTTGGGAAGGTAAAAAGCCCCGCCCACCAAACCCCCACCCACCCCCCCAACGTTGACTCAATGGGGGTGGGGAGGAGAGTGCTAGCGCAGGATAGAAACAGAAGAGTGAACGAAGGACGATTTAAGTGAAAAGGGAAAAGAAGGATTATGCAGAAGTTTTGTACTACCTCTAGGGGGCGGCGTGGACTTCGAGAATAAGGAAAGAAAAGAAAAAGCCCTCTTCCCGGGGGCGGTAGAAAAGAAAATGTGGCCACTGAAAGCAGACAAAAGTTGGGGAAAAAGAAGCCTCCCAGACGAAATTGAACACTGGGGAAACAAGCTGGGCTGAGACCTTTCGGGAAAGGGGGGGGAAAGAAACAACCTAATCGTCATTGGGGAGGTACCGAAAAAAAAAATTGGGGAGGAAACACCATGGAAAGATTTGTATGATTTAGAAAGCGGTTGGGTCGAGATAGTGGCAATGCTAAAAGAACTCCTATACGGAAAGAAGAAGAAATAGAACAGTGAAAAAAAGACGCCGAAGAAAACAAGGGGGAGGAATGTGCTAGAAAACTGGGACCGGTGTGTCGGAAGAAAGGATCAGCTCGGAGAAAATCATGAGGAGAGATATTACTAAAGAAAGGGATCCTGGTGAACGATTCCAAGGGGGGAAAAGAAAATTATATCTCAAAATAGGGGACGAACGCATCTCTCGTCCATCAAGGAGGCGAAAACAAGTGAGGTTGCGATTGAAAAAGGGATCTACAAGGGGAAAATAAAGCTTCTCTACCGAGAGAAATATCGGGAGGGGGGTTGAAGAGAACGAGAAGATTTTAAGGGAAAAGAGAGGCCATCTCTTAAGCGGTTGGGGGAATCTTCGGAAGAAAAGGCCTAGGAGGAAGGCAAAATAAAAGGCTGCGTCCTCGAAAGAGATAGAGGCGCCAGTCAAGAAAGGAGTAACTGCTGAGGAATTGGCAGAGTTGGGAAGACGTAGAGGAGGGAGATTTAGGCGTCGGAAAGACAAAAAATGGGCGGGAAGCACCCCGATGCAAAGGAAGTTAGAAGGAGGTCTGGGGGGGGGAGGGGGTGGGAAAGAGGAAGTGCGATTTCTTCTGAGGGTTTGGGGAAAAAACGCGAGATGGCAAGCTGCTGGAGCGCAAAAAAAGAAGACGATACAAACGCTCTGAATTGAAGCTGCGGAGGTGACAATGCTATTTAAAAAGGGGGAGGAGGTCGATCCTTCGTCTAAAGTATGTTTGGGAGGGGGGCACTGGTTGTATGGAGTCAGTTTTGACGGGGGGGTGTCTGTCAGAAATTGGGACTCTTGGAAAAAGAACTAGGGCTGGGGGGGGTGACGCGACCGAAAAAAATTCATGGAAGGCCATAAAGGTGGGTATGGGAGAATGGTACAAAAGATTCTGAAGGGTTATGACTGGGCGTGCGAACGAAAAAACGCGAGAGGGGAAATTGAGCTGCATTCTGAAACATGTGCATAAAGAAGAAGAAAGAACGATTGGAGAGAAAGTAAGCGCCACGCGCTGGAAGGTTGCGGAGATGCAAAGGCGGGATTAAGTTTAGGTCCTGCAAAGGCCGAAGGAACTATGGGGAGAAATGCTCAGAGAGAGTAATATGGGCAAAAACGTCTCCTAGGGGGGCTAAAAAAAGAAGAAAAGCAGAAGTAAAGATAGCAAGCAACAAAAAAAGGGGATATATAGGAAGGCGTAGAGGGGATTATCGCATCCGGGGGGGGGTAAAGCGCAGCAAAAAGTCAACAAAGTTATCAGGGGAAAAGAAAGAATCCTCCGCCAAATCGGGGCAAAGAGAAAAAAAAACACTTCCCATCAAAAAAGAAAAAAACGCAAACTCCGTACTGGCGAGAAAAGAAAGGAGAATCTCGTAGTAGGGCTCGGAAAGAAGGGGAAAAGGACTTAGAGGCAATCATGCTCCAGGTCATGAAACAAAAAGGAATCACGTCCCATCTGGAAAAAGGTCTAATCAGAGAACCTGCAAGACGCACTTGGAAATTTCCTAATAAAAGCTGGGGGAGAGTCGAAAATAGGACGAAAGGGGACGTAAAAAACCGCCGCGCCTCTGAGCAATACTAAAAGCACTAATCCACAAACTCAAGAAAAAACAGGAGCAGAAACAGAAACTTCAAAAAAAGAAAGAAAGGACGGAGCCGAATGATATCTCCATCCTGAAACAATGAAAAGGGGGAAAACAAGGACGGATGTCAATAAAGCGCAATGAAAGGGCACGGTTAGAAAAGAAGTCCAAGACAAGGAGGGGGTGGATTTCGGCGACAAAAAAGTCCAAAAAAAGAGGGGAAGACGACGACTCAGAGAATGTAACGTCCACCCAAGGGGAGATAAGAACGAAGGAAGGAATCAACAGGGTGGAAAAAAAAACAAGAACCGAAAGCCGCTATAGCAGTCCGCCAGTGAAACTGGCCTCCTTAATGAAAGGAAAGCCGCCGAACCAGGAAAAAGGCCTCTGGAAAAAAGAGAACCATCGATCAAGAAAAGAAAAAGTCAGAAACAGCCTTAGTAGGGACGCAGAAGCTTATCAAGAGCAACTCTTACCTGAGAGGGAATATTCGCTGGTAAGGACAAACTGCGGGGGCTGAAAAGGAACGCCACCGCTTGAAGAGAGAAGCGCAAAAAAAAAGGAAAAAGCTCTACGTTTTTCACTATCTTGAGTAGGTCGGAACATAGCTTATCGGAAGAGGGGGCGTTCGATAAGAAGGGCAAAGACGGTGCAAATGCAAAACATCCGGGCTGACTAAAAGACTGGAAAAATATCAGCTACGGTCGAGGTAACCCTGCTCAGGGAAAAATGCCCGAAAAAAACTTCTTGCAAATGCAGTCACTCTTGGAAAAAGGAAAAGTCGCTGTCACGGTTACTGCCCTCTACGCCAAAACTAGAGGGAAAGTTATAGCGAAGCCATTCCTTGTTGACATGCGACGTCAGGGAAAGCTTCGGACAGGAGGGACAAGAAAATAATCACATAATTCATTTGGGGGGGGGAGACATGGTTTGTGTCTGGGGAGGCCCAAAAAAAGGAGGGAAGGTGTACACCCCTAGGAGAATAAACAAAAAAGTCCAAGACTGGAGAAAGTTTTTGTGAACGACCATTAGGAGCGGACTGGGGCCAGAGACGGCTTGCACAAAGTTTGAGAGGGAACATGAAAAAGGGGAAGGGGAAGACGTGCTACCCGTCCCTAAAGACGAAAAGGGGAGAAGTTAAGGAAAAGAGAGTAAACTAAAACAATCTCCGGGAGGAACCCATGGCGGACATAATAAGCTAAATGGGCGGGGAAAAGGGGTCAAAAAAGGAGGAAAGGGTCTCTCAAAGGGAGGCTAGCTCAAAAATTATCTCGCACTGAGCTCTCACAAAAAACCCCGGAAAAAAGAAAAAAAGTTGAGATTAAACGATTGGAAGAAAAAATCGCTCTGAGGGAAAAAAAAAAGCGAGCAGGTCTGAACCGGTCTCACAAGAGTCTCGTAAAAAGACCGTACTCGGTGAGGAAGGTCTTTCCAGATGAGGAGGAAAAAAAGAGACAACCATCTCGTCAATGGTCGCCGTGAGTTCTGAGGGCGAAAAGCCATAGAAAACTAGAGCCAGTGAAAGGGCCGCCAGTCGCTTTGCGAGGGGTTGAGTCGTATACCAGTGGGAAACAAACCTCTGGAAAGAGGAAGGCAATGCCAAAGATGGGAAAAGTGCAATGAGGGAAATCTACTTCCAAAAAGCTCGAGGGAGAAAATCCAAGAGGAAATTGGCACAAGACACTTTCACTGTGGCCCGCCTTCCAAAAGAAAAATTAATAAAGGTTCAAGGGAGGGGAAAAGAAAAGGTTTTGCAAGATGCGAAACGTCAAAAAGTCTAAAAGGAAAAAGAGCAAGAGATGAAAGAGAAAGGGCTTTAAAGAATGAAGGGAACGTCGAACTAAAGAGAAACAGAAATTCAAGAAGAAGTAGCTTCTCCACCGCAAAAGGGCGGTGGGGAGAACTAAAAGCGTGAAGAATCGGCGTATTCGCAAAAAAAGCCCGCGGGGAGTTACCGTTGTCCTCCAGGGCCCTGGAAGGAACTCCACAAAGAAAAAGGAGAACAAGGAAAAAAAGGTCTGACACCTCTAAAGGGGATCAGGACGTGAAGAAGGATTATGGATAAAAAACAGCTGCAGTAATTAAAAATGCAAGGATGGGGGTAAAACAGACTGCTAGAACGGGGATCCTTCAAAGGACAAATTCCGCGTGGGGTTGGAAAAGAAAAAGCCAGAGAGGGAACGCGGGCAAATACTTCAGGTTCGTCACTCTCAAAGAAAAGGGAAAAAGTCAAAAACACCTAGGCTTTTAATGTGTTCATTGGGGACGGGCCACTGACTAACCAAAAGGGAAAAGAAATGTGGGGTAAGACGCCATTTCTGCACTGGAAAAAGATCCGCAACAACAAAGGAGGCTATAAAAGGGGCAAAAGAAATTCGCGACAAAACAGGGCGTCCACGTGGGCACGGAAAGCAAAAAAAAAAAATGTCAAGGACAAAAAGTAAAGGGGAAAGCCGAGGGTTGAGAGACAAGGGGACTCGCGGAAAAAAGGGATGCATAACAGGAGGAAAAGAGAAGAATCAAAAAAAAGGGAGTCCGAAGAGCAAACACTGGAGTGGAAGGGGGGTCATTCACAGGGGCGCAATCTTGACGACGAGTTGATGGGGGAAGGAAACTTCTAGGGCAAAGAAGGATGTCGGGAAAAGGGAAAAATAGCAAGAAGTAAAGAGGAAATTCAAAGGGAACGATTGTAGGGGGGTCGCCCTCGTCAGTCTTCGGGACGGCGACTATGGGGGGTACAGATAGCGCAAGGAAAGGACGGACAACCGGAAAAGGAAAATTTCGGCGAGATTCGGGTGCGGCTCCCTTAGGAAGGGTAAATTCTACAAAAAAGAGGGAATGTGAAAATACAAGCCGTAGTGAAAGGCTTTGCGAAGTGGGGAGAGCAAAGGACGTTAAGCGAATAGCGGATGGACGTCTTCGGGGGGGGGGGCGCGGACGAAGGGCAGACGACAACAATCGAGGGCTAAGAAAGGAATTCAAAATGGAGAATTAAACTAAAATTTGGCGGGGCGATGTAAGGTAAAAGCCTGTGCTGCAATTTTGACCCTGCTGGGGTAGTCATCTAGTGAGGAAAACGCCGATTGGAAGAAACTCATGGAAGCGAGGCAGGGGGGAGACTTCATAAGGGAGAGGAAGATAAGTCAGGAAAAGGTGAACAGTAAATTTCCTTCCGAAAAAAACTTGAGGGAACGGTAAGAGTAACACGTGGATCTGGAGGGGCTAACTGAAAACGAAGGCTACATGGAAAGGGGGGAAGAAACGAAAAGGCTTGAATAAGACGAATTACAGGACTAGTGAGGAGCGTTTAAAGGGAGAACTGACTCACTGAGGGGGGTAGACGTCAAGATGGTCCATCAAAGGAAGAAAAATGATCGGGTTTAATTTTTTTAGGTCATTGGAAAGAGAAAGGGAGAGGACTCGAGTGGCAGTAAGCAAAAAGGGGAGTTCGTTTTAAAAAAGGAAAGCAGAGACGATTTTAATATGAACTTTCATCAATTTTGGGGGGGAACCGGAGTATAATTTCGGTCTTTCGGAAAAGGAGGGGGGAAGTGGGGGCAGGGCCCATAGCGCCGATAAAAGGTGCAGAGACCAACCATACAACGTGGTGAAAGAAGCTCCAAAAAGGGGTTCAAAGGAAGTCGGGGGACAAAAGAATGAAACGAAGATCCGCTGTACAAAAAAAAGGAAAAAAGCTATGAGGCTTCCGCCGGGCGTAGGGTCGGGCACATGTACAAAACCCCAAGAATTGGGGGCCAAGGGACCAAAAAGGAAGGGAGAAAAAAAAGGGTTCTATGTGGGAGGAGTACGGAATAGAAAGGGACGCAAAAAAGTAACACTTAAGGTCTGGAAGGACCGTCAGGGGAATGCCTCGGAGAATGCCCGGTGGGGCGGACTTCTAAAGATAAGGGGCGGAGGAAAAAACGGGGCGGAAGAAAAAGGGAATCCCGCAGTGTTCAAAAATGTACTGCCGTTGACTGAGAAAAGAGATCGGAGGGGGGATAAGAGCTACGTATCGAAGGGGGGACATGATCGGAGATGCCCTGCTTGTGACATGGAACCGGGAAAAAGGTCCGGTCTTGATTACGAGAAAAAATATGAGAATCATAAAAGCGCTACTAATTATAATGACTCTAAGAAAAAAGGTCAAATAAACTCTGAGAGCCGTAAGCTACGTAAAGATGGAGTTTGGGGCCGAGCACGAACTAATGGGAGGGGACGGAGAGAAAGGTGCATATGAGTGAAGACGATGTCGTCTAAAAACGAAAAAAAAGCAAATAGTAATGGGCGGGAGCCGGAAGGGTTGTCAGTTGGGGGATCTAAGGAGGGAGATTCAACAAAGGAAGGGGGGGAGTACTTATATTGCGGGGGGGGGAGGAAGTCAAATGTGCGGGATGGGCTCTCTTAAAAAAAGAGGGCTGATGGGCTGTGAATCACCAAGTCTAGGGGGAATGCATGTCAAGAAACGGAGGGGAATGCAGGTTCTTTTTTGTACTGAAAAGGAAGGAGGTTGACTTCAAAGGATCGATGGGCAAAAGAAAAGGAGCGGGAAAGAATCCCAGGGCGGGAAGGGTTCAGCATGAAACTCTCTGAATTTCCGAGACTCAGGGGAGATTTACTGACGGCAAGTGAAGGATTGAAAGAAAAAAGGGAAAAGACTGTGAGAGGGAAAATCCAAAGGAGGTTTTAGGGAGAGTAGTTGTTACTGGGAGGGTGAAAATCTAAAAGGGCTTTGATAGGAAAAAAAGAGGCAGGGGCGACACCTGCTCTGTCCTATGGGGAGAAAGGCGTTTGGAGTGAGAAATTGCGATGCTGAAGGGGGGGCTAGGGGAGAGAAGGGAAAGGGACCGGCAGCTGGGGAAGGGGCGCTGAGTCTGCTCGGGGGAAAAAAAGGGAAGGAAAAAAAATTGTCGAGATCCGGACAACGAGAAGGACGAGAGGTTTCACTGGATCGCCCGGATTGGCAAAAAATACGTGAGGGAAATGGCGAAGTGGAGGGGGGTCACGCGGAAGGAGGGAAAGAAAGGTTGGCGAATGGAGCCGTCTGATCAAAAAGGGGGGGGCTATCGAGTGCTAAAAAGGGGGAAGTAGGAACTCTAACGAAGAAGAAAAAAAAAACGAGGAGGGAAAAGAAAGAGTCTCGGGAGAGCTGATAGGTTTGGGAAAGCCGAACGATCCGAAAGACTGGTTGCAGAGCGCAACGAATCATAAAGGGAAAAAAAGGAAAACAAAGGGCTAATCCAGAAAGCAAGGAACAAGACGCCAACCCCGGTTTAGGACAACGAAGGGAAGAAAAAAACCGCAAGAGGGGTGGGGACGACTCATAAAAAGGAAGGGGGATCTGCCGAGGGTCAACAAAAAAAGAGGAAAGGCCCAAAGACGCTGGAACCGATAAATCCCAGAGGAGGCCCCAAGCAATAACCCGAAAAAGGATCATTCACCGTCACAACCGCATTGACTTGTTTGAGAAATATAAAAGAGGTGAGAAGCTCTCAAAACCTCCGAAGACGGAAAAAAAGCAATTGGAAAAGTCGGCTCACAAAAACGCAGAGAAGTCACAAGAAGCGACACATCCGTCTCAGTTAGTCAAATGAAAAGACGCATATCCGTAAAGGGAAAAGGAAAAACAAACCCCCCCCCCCCCCCAGCACCCAAAAAACCCCCGTTT
>Ga0179593_1584397_pt1 | contig 13967 bp, 30 predicted proteins | sample CZODoug2_1_08_16_FD_185931 | JGI IMG/M metagenome (GOLD analysis project Ga0179593, IMG submission 185931) | Vadose zone soil fungal communities from Angelo Coast Range Reserve, California, USA - CZODoug2_1_08_16fungal (PacBio error correction) | ecosystem: Environmental > Terrestrial > Soil >...
ACAATATCGACGACGAAGGGAAAAAAGACCCAAGGGACAACGGCGGGCGCCCTATCTGAAGTCGCGGTCTTGAAGTTGGAAAAAACGAACGCGTTCCGCGCAAAAAAAAACACGGTCGCACACAAACCTTTGATGGGTAAAAAAAAAAAAAAAGTCCGGTTCCACGCATACTCCAAGGGGAAAGGGTGAAGGGCCCCCGTTTTTGGGCGGGCGAAGGAGAATTTTCGGATTCTCATAAACCCGAGGGGAGAAGGTTGGGAAACGCCTGTTTAAGCAGAATTGAAACAATCCTACCAGGTTTTAACTGTAGTGCCTCGCGGGGAAATCGGTACGGCCACTGTTTCGCTACGAGGGTTGGCGGGGAAAAAAAAGGTGTGCTGAGGGGTAATCGGCCAGGGGGAAGAAAGAGGGTCCCCTGCTATCTGAGTTCCTGAAAAGAAAAAACGCACGCCACTACTAAACTTGAAAACAGAAGCAAAAAGGGGGGGGGCGACTTGCTTCGTCAAAAAAAGGGAAAAAAAGCCGGTGTCAACAGAATCCGAAAAGAGGGGGGGAACAGCCGACGTAGGCCCATTCCATTGTCGTCAAACGGTGGAAGCAGCTTCTATGTGTTGGAAAAAAAAAAAGGGTGGGGCACACAACCTACGTGTCGGTGGTCCCCACGAGGAGCAGGCCGGGCACTCTTGGGCCCTGGGGGGGGAAGGAGGTTGGATTCGTCCATAAGCGGGAAAACAGGGGGTGTCTTTTCGCAGAAAAAGGGGGGGGGATTCGATTTGCGTTCTGGAAAGGAAGAACGGCCATCAACTGACAAAAGTCGGAGGGGAAAAAAACGACCCGTCTTCGTCAAAAAATCTGGTACCTCGGCAGGCCTAAAAAGGGACGTCGGATTCGGAAAAAGGGAAAAGAAAAAATGAGGGGAAAAATCGTTCAGAGTTTTCGGGTGGCAGGAGGGGGGAGGACCAGGAATGCCCGTCTTTGTTTGCCGCAATCCCCGAAAGAACGGCCGACCATCCTGTAAAAACCGGAAAAGGGGGAGGACCAGCCGGCCGACCGGAAAAGAACCCCGTTGCGGTCCCGGAAAAAAAGCGGACACAAAAGAACACCCCGCATTCCGACGCGCCCTAGAAAAGACTCGGGCGTTGGTGGGCGGAAAGGACGGCACTTGGATTCCGGGACACGCCAACGAAAAAAAAGGAAAGAAAAGGGACATGAAAACACCCCCAGCCCCTTTTGGGGGGGGGGAAAGCCAACGCACCGCGGCACCGAACCGACAACTGTGGGAATCAGGGAGCATTGCTTGGGTCAAGTGGAAAAAATCCAAGAACCTAAACAAGACACCCAACTGAAAAGGAGCCGTCATTCTGGGCGGAAGGGGGTCGCCCAACGCCAAGGGGGGGAGAAGGAAAGACCGAAACTCTTCCCGCATGGGGAAGGGGGGAAAGCGCTCATCTCACAGAGAAAGAAATTCCAACAGTTACGCACCCCACCAGGGGGGGGGAGTGAGCCCCGACGGTTACCCCGGGGGGGGGGAGGACAAACGAGGGAGGTGTTGTTTCCGTCACAGAAAAAAAACCAAAAATGGGGGGGTTCAACGATTGGGGGAAGAAAAAAACAAAAGAAACGTTCACCCCGCGCCTAAGGGAAAAAAAAAAAAATCGCGTGGCAATTTAATCGACCCAAAAGACAAACGGTGTGATCTCAGTCAAGAGGGGGAAGACAAGTGCCCTTGACCCGGACGGAGGGGAAAAAAAAACACGAGGCGGCCCCGCACCTTTTTTTCCGGGATGAGACAAACCGAGATCACCCCGGCAAGTGAAGGGGAAGGGAAAACAGGGGTGGCTGCAATCCCCGTAACTTCACCTGAATCTACGTAAAAAGAAAAAATAGGGAGGAGGAGGAAAAGGGGTGGGGCGCGTCATATCCGTGTAAGGGAAAGGGGAAAAAAAAAGAAAAAACCCGTTCTGCCCAGCTCCCCTAACCCTTGACAAAGGGCGGGGGCGGTGGTCGATCACCTAAAACTGGTGACAGAAAAAAAAATACGTTTGGTTGGGAACAGGGCAGAAAAAGGGGGAAAGGAGACTTAAATTCCACCCCCGGGAAAAAAAAAATAACCGTGTCGGTGTCTGTGGGTCGATCACTGGGGGGCCCCTTGGCAAGGGAGGAGGGGGGGGGGGGCCCTTCGTGTCCTTCACCCGTAAAAAGAAAAGAGAAACACCCATCGGGATCGTCCCCGTCACCTAACGGGGGGAAAAGAAACCACCACCTCCCAAAACACACCCAAGGGAGGCCCCAATAGACTACGGGTACAATCAAGGTGGGGCGCGTACTGTTTGGGGAAGAAGAAAAAAACGCACTTTTAATTGTTTCCAGGGAAGGGACGAAAATCTGCCAACTGAGTCCCAGACCCCGCATGCTGGGGGGAAAAGGGAAAGATGAAAAAAAAACTTCTTTCTCGTCCCCCTCCATGAACCTCCAAAAGAAAAAAAAAAGGCTAACCTCCACCTTCTTCAAAGGGGGGGAGGGAGTAGGGAATCATACCACAAAGAAAAGCATGCCGCAAGAGAAAAGGAAAAGGTTTCCTTTTTCGTTGGAAAATTGGCGACCATCGCGAAGGGGCCGCAAATGGCGGGGGTTAAGGGACGTCCTATCTTGCGTAGGGAAAAAAAAGGGAAGAATAACGGTTAAGCCCTCCCAAAAGGAAATGTACCTTCTCACAGGCCCCGTACTTCTTCGCGTCGAAGGGGACTCAAAACGGTTGGGGAAGGAGGTGTACCTTTTTACCGGAAAGAAGAAAAGGTTCCCCGGGGGGGCAGGGGGGAGGGGGAACGCCACCTTTTCAAGGCGGTTTTCCCCCACGGCCCGTTGAGGGGAAAGCTTTCTTAATGGGGAGGTCGGCCCGAATCGGCTCCTCATTATGGGAAGAAAGAAAAACGAACTGAAGAAAGGACCCTCAAATGCAAAAGGGAGGCCGAATCCGACCGCAAAGTAGTGTTTGGGGAAAAGGAAGGAAGGTACCATATTTTTTTTAGGGGGAAAAAGGGGAATGGAAGAGGGGAGGTTCTACCTGAACGAATCGGGGGAGTTTGATGCCTAAAGGAAGACAAAAAGAAAAAGGACTCACATCTAATCAAAGGAAAGGGGGTGAAGGCAGAAAGGTAAAACCCGGCCGTGCCGCCTAGGCAAAAAAAAAAGGGGGAAACTTCCAGTGGCCCCGACCAACGAGGAAAAAAAAAAGGGGGACTGTCCCATCGTGAACCACCCTAAAGAAAAGCTGAAAAAAAAATACACGAAGCTCCTTCCGTGGAAAAGTGAAATTCATTACGGAAAGAAAGGAATTTTACCCCAAACAGGAAGGGAATTAACTGTTTACAACCGGAGGAAGAAGACTGCAGTCGACGTTAAAAAAAAGGGGGGAAAAGTAGTAGTTTGCGTTTCTGGGGGGGGGGAAAAAAAGGGGGGGGGGGGCAGGAACTCATATCGCATTACGGAGAAAGACAAAGAAAACAAGGAAAGGACTTTGTTTTGACGCCGGGAAAGAGGGGAAAAAAAAAAGGGGAGTCAACCTTTTGCCGTACCGAATAAAGGGGATCGCGGACTAAGGGGAGGGGGACATGCTTTTTTTCAGGAAGAAAAGGAAAAACAAGGCGTTTTTTCCAACCGGCGTTCGAAAAAAGGAAAAAATTAAGGCTAAGGGAGAGGTTTTCCCGTCTCCCGAAGGGGAAAAAGGAAAAACGTCATTATGTTGCGTGCCCAAGGAAACCCGGTTTGGGTGGGGGGGGGGTTTGGGGGGGGAGGGAAGGGGGGGGCGCCGGACAGGAAAAGGAAGAAAAACGACCGCCCGGACGAGAATCGAGAAAAAAAAAGGAAAAGGAGGAAATACGTCGTCGCTCTGTGGGAGGAGAAAAAAGGGAGCCTGGGCCAGGGAAAGGACCCTGGCCAGCTCTAAGAAGGGAAAAAGAGGGGCTGAAAGGGAAGATTGCTGGTGAAAAAACCGGGGGGAAAAAGGGCTCGGAAAAGGGGGGAAAAGGTTTCCAGGTACAAGGGTTCGGCCGCCCAATCAAAAAAAAAAAAAAACCCAGTCGCGTATGTGTCACTCTGAAAAGGAAAAAGGGCACTCCCCCGGAAGAAAAAAGAGGGCGCCTACTTTTACTCTGGGGGGGGGGAAAAAAAAAAAAAGATCACTCAGTTACCGAAGGGAAAAAAAAGGCAACGCAAGGGAAAAATGTTTCTTCCTGGAAGCACAATTCCCCTCTGCCTGGGGGGGGAGAAAAGGGGTGTGAACCTTTCCGGAAAGAAAAGGTCCCCACTACCTACTTGGGGGAAAAGGACCGACTGGCCAAGGAAAAACACCTCCTTCCTCAGGGGGAAGGAAAGAAGCTTCCGCCGAGTTGTTGAAATCAGAATGGGGGCCTGAATTGTAAGAAAAAAAAGAAGGGTCAAGAGTAACGCGAAGAGCCATCCATTTCCGGGCAAGATCTGTGGCGAGGACACCAGGGGGGGAAAAGGGGTGGGGGGGAACTCTCTTGAGTGGGGGAAAGAGACGGTTCCCCGTCACCAAAAAATAGGCATGGCGACCTTTCTAACTCGAAGAAAGAAAGGGAGAGCGAACACATGGAGAGGAAAGAAAACCCACCAACTATTATATGAAAAGAGAGACCGAAAGAAAAATCTCACCTGGGGGGGGGAAAGAAAGAAAAGGGCCTACACATGTCCGTTTGTGAGGGGGAAAGAAAAAAAAAAAAAAAAAAAAAAAAAAAAGAAGAGGGAAAAGAGAAAAAAACCAACTCCATGGAAAAAGGAGAGTAGTCGTGGACGCGAAAAAATCTATGAAAGAGGAATTCTGGTCAAAGTTGACAGTGGGCCGCAAAAAGAAGAAAGGGAACGTGATTTGGAGGGGGGGAAAGATCCTTCTCATCGGGAAGGGGAGTCCCGTCAGGCCGAAAAAAAGGGACCTCGTGCGATTCTTCTGGGAAAAGGGGGGGGGGGGGAAAGAGGGGGACTCCCTGTGTTCACCCAAAGAGGGAGAAAATGAAAGCGAGAAAAAGGTAAAGGGGTGACCGGTCTCCCACAAGGGAAAAAAGAAATATGCCCTCACATAGGGGGGAAAAAAGAAGCTGCCCATTTCATTCTTGTGAGGGAGGAAAAAGGGAGGAGGAGGACCCAACACCATCCGGGAAAAAAAAGGGTCGTCTGTAAAAAAGAAAAAAACCAGTACCTTTCCACCTTGGAAAAGGGGAAGAAAGAGAAAGGAGGTCGTGCCATCAGATGAAAGGAAGAAAAACGGATATGAGGGGAAAGAAGGCCGCATTCCGTCTTCAGGGGGAAAAAAAGAAGAAAGAAAGAAAGGTCTCCCTTCCACCCATACCCGCCAAAGGAAAGAGGGGGAGGGGGAAGTTGAAAAATAAAAAACCGCCCTCGTAAGCCGGCAGACAAAAAGGAAAGGGGGGGATCGTCGGGCACGCATCCTAAAAAAAAAAAAAGGGGGAAGGGGCCCCCGTTTTTGGGGAACCGCGTAGCTAATTTTTCGGAGGAAGGAAAAAGAGGGAAAAAAGGGGGGGGAAACTCCTGGTAAGCGAAGGAAAAGAAAAAAGAATAGCTACCTTTGGGTCGGTAGGGTGAAAGAAGGAAAAGGAGGGGAAACGCCACGTTCGCTCAGGGAGAAAAGGGAAGTGTGCAGGAAATCGAGAAAAAGAGGGGGGTCCTGCCCATATCCCTTTGGCTAAAAAAAAAAAAAAAAAAAAGGGACAAAAAGGTCCCAAAAAGAAGAAAAAAAAAAACTTGGAAAAGGGGGTCCACAGTAGTTGGGGAGGTTGGAAAAGAAATCCGAGTGTGTGTTGGGGAAAATATTAATCACACACTGGAAGGTAGAAAGGGGGGGGGGAAGGGGAAAATGTTAGCAAAGACGTTCTTTTTGAACGAGGGAAAGGGGGGGTAAAGGCAAAAAAGGGATTGGGGAACCATTTGGAAAAGACCCTTTTCGGTCCCCGTTCAAAAAGGGGACTCTGCGGAAAGACGGGGAGGGGGCCCCTGGAAGGGGAAAGGGGACTCCTTAAAAAAAAAGGAAGAAGGTGCTTTCTTCCCTCGTGAAAAAGAAAAAGGAAAAGAGGCACCAACAAGAAAACGATTCCTTCCTAAAAGGCATTGGAGGTCCACTTGTTCATCTACAAAAAAAAAAGAACGCACTGCGAAAAAAAAAAAAGTATCTAACCACCAAAAAAAGAAAAAAAAAGGGGAAGGGGAGGCCTCTACCTAAAAAAGAGGAGGGGATCGGAGGGGCGTTTTTCTCGGAAAAGACAATCCCTAAAGAGCAAGATGAACGTCCTTTGTGAAAACCAAAGTCCTTCCAAAAGAATGAGAAAAAATCCGGGGACAAAAAAAAGGGGATCCCCTAAAAAAAAACAGCCGAGTCAAGGCAAGGGAAAAGCCCTCCACAACAGGGGGGGGGCACACGGAAAAAAAACCCCTTTCCCAAAAACGTCGGGAAACTATTTCTCCCAAGAAGTGAGAGGCTGTGAAGAGTACCTCAAAGGACCCGGCTGGGAAGCATCTCGGTGGGTTTGGGGGGAAAGGGGACAGAGGGATACCGAAAATGGATGAAAAAAAATTTCTTCCGGAAGGGGAAAAAACCCCAGAAAAGGGGTTGCTACCGAAAATCGCGAAGGAGGGGGTCCTCCAACTTGAACCTAATTCACTAAAACAGAAAAAGGGAAAAGGGGGGAGTCCTCTATCACTTAAAAAGAAGAGTAGAGTTCAAAACCCACTCGAAAGAAAAGGGGGAGACTTCCCCGGAAAAGTAAAAAAAAAAAAAGAAAGGGGCTTTTTTCTCTCCCCCGAAGGGGGGTGAAAAAAAAAAAAAAGGCCGCATTTCGTTTTGATAAGTGAAAAAAAGGGAAAGAGAGAGGATCACCTGCGACTCCAAAAGGGGAAATGGGCAAGGCTCTCCGAAGAAAAAAAAGGTACGAGGCCCCAAAAAGAAAAAGGGGTCACCCCGTGTTTCTTTGGGGGGAAAACCCGACCGGTTTTTCACGTAAGGGGGGGGGAAAAAAAGGTAGAAAAAAAAAGACCTGTAATTTACGACGATCAAGAAGGAAAAGGGGGAAGGGGGGGAAAGACCCTACTGCAAGAAATGAATGCCACGTGACAGAAGGGGGAAAACCTCCACCTACAAAAGGTAAAATGGGGGGTGGGCCAGGGGGGGGGGAAGAAAAGGGAAAAAACCCGACTTCCTCACGAAAAGAGCGTTAAAAAAAAAGGGGAGTTATCTACAGAAAGACCCCTCCCCACCAAACCATACAACTAAAAGAGAAAAAGGGGTAAATGTCTTTCTTCCGGGGGGGGTTGGAGTGCCAGAGAGGGGATCCCTCTTATAGAGAAAAAAAAAAAAAGTAAATCTCAAAAAAAACAACGGAGTAGTATGAAAAAGATGGGGGGGCTACTTAATAGGAAAAAGGTAATTGTCCTAGAAAAAAAAAAAAGGGTCCCAAAAAAGAGAGAAACCAACTTTTGAGGGAGAATAGGGGGTGCAGAAGGGGAATAGAGGCGAGTGTAGAGGAGGAAGTGGGGAAGGATGAAGAAGTAGCAAAGAGGGGAGAGTAGAAAGGAAGGGGGAAATGCAAGAAGTAGTGGAAAGAGGAGCGATTGCGTGAGATAAAAATAAAAGGGGATAGGTAAGGGAAAAGGTAAGGAAAACGGAAAAGTAAGGCGGGAGGTGAGGACTTTACTAATTAGGGGAGAGAAGCGGTGAGAAAGCATAGGGACAAAGGAATAAATGGCGGAAGATGGGTACAAAAGCGGTAAGAAAGGAACTGGGAGGAAGGAAGCGATAAGGAGGGGGGGTAGGGGGGAGGAGCAAAGAGGGTGGATAAAATCACTCTTGTTTTTTGTTGGGGTGAACAGAAAAACTCAAAACGGAGACCACCGTAAATTGTTTGATTTGATATGAAAGGGATCCTTCCTGGGGAAAAAAAAAAAAGGGGGGGAGGAAACTGGGGAAACAAGCCCCCACAAAGAAAAACACCTTTTCTTTTTGGCGGGGGGGAGATTAGGGGGGGGGGCCAAGAAGGGGTCCCAACTTTGCAACCAAAAGGGGGCAATCAGGGGGAAGAAGTAGGGCGGGAAAAAAAATGAAAATGGCGATCGAGGGAATACGGCAAGAGTATGGGGTGAGGTAGCGCGTCAACGAACATGTCGGGGAGAGCCCCGAAACAGGACAGGCCCCCAATAGCAGGGGCTGGGCAGCCTGTAAAAATTCAACGACACTAAGGGGAGAAGCCTAATAGAAGGAACAACAAAAGATTGGGCAATGATGTATAAAATTAAGATGGATTTCCCCGGACAGTGGAAAGATAAGATAAGGAAAATCAAGATGATGCTGAAAGGAATAGAGGAATGGAGAAGGAAGTGGTGGATAAAGGTAACTAAAGGCAGTGAAAGATAGTTGGGGGGAGGTGGTGCTGACGTCTTAAGGGAATCAAAGTCACAGGGCTGAAGAATAAGGTGGACAAGAAGTCAGGAAGAAGAACGTAACTGGGGTGAAGAATTGAGAAGGTTGCGGGAGGGGGGGTAATGAGAGGCCAGCTAGGTAGGAGCATCAACAACTAAGCGCGAATAAAGGTGAGTGGAGGGTCTTCCTGACTGGTGCCGTCGGGGGGGAAGAAAAGGGGCAAAAAAGGACATAGGGGAAAGAGTCGGAAGGGAATTTGTGCTGGGGGGGGAAACAACCTTCCCTTCGGGAATCAGGGAAAGGGGGGTTCGGGTCTCCAAGTCCCCCACCACAAGGGGGGAAGTTAAAACAGTGTTTTGGGGGACGATCCTTTTATTTTGTGGGGGGGACGTCTCGTTGATAGGGGAAGGGATGGGCTCCAGGAAGGGAAAAAAAAAAAAAGGGGAAGAAATAACACTGAGCAAAGAAAAAAGAATACAGTTCTTGAGAGGAGAATCGGGAGGCAGGCACTTTTAGGCTAGTTCTATAAGAAAGGGTGGACCCAGAAAAGGGGCTTCGTAAGAGACCCACCGAAAGCTTGTTCAACGGAGGAAAGGGGAGGCGCGTGGGGGGTAAAATAGTTTGAGAGGGGGGTAGGGGGGGTACAATTAGGTATGAGGGTAACGACCGGCAAGGGGAAGGGTATGAAGATTGGAGAGGGGTAGAGAAGCCGGGGAGACAAAGAAGTCCTTTTACCGGCAAGGGAGAGAGGAGAGATGGGGCCTAAAGGTAGGCGAAGGAGATTGTCTAGCGAAAGAAGAGGGTGCGTCCTTCCCCCGTGGGAAGGAAAGGAAGAGCGGCAGCTTGGTTTTAGGGCGGAGAGGGGGGGGAGGGGGGGGGAGCGTACTTTCGCTCCTCCTGAAAAAGGTCTTCCGACAAGCAAAGAAGAGAGGGACGGGAACCCGTTTACCGTGCGGTTTGAGGAAAAAGGTGCGGGGGGGGGAACAGCGGCCAGGAAAGGGCTGGGGGGGGGGGAAGAGTAAAAATGAAAACGGCCCGGCATCCAGTGAAGAGGAAGGGGGGGGGATACCGGAAAAAGGCTCAAAAAAAAAAAAAAGTCGGCGCGTTCGAAGGGAAAAACGGGGGGGGGCCCGGGTGGGAAAAAAAAAAAAAAAAGGGGTCGTAGGGGGAGAAACCGACGGCCCGGAGGGAAAGGGGGGCGTTTTTGGGGGGGGGGGGAAACGGATGGAAGGAAGGGGAGGGAGGGGGGGGGGAAGGGGGAGGCGCACCACCGATAAGGGAAAAGGACTCAAAGACTGTCTAAGAAACGAAGGGGGCACTCTCCCGCCTCAAATGGGGGAAAAAAAAGAGGGGGGGGACTCCTTCCAGAAAAAAAAGGAATGGGTTTGTGTGGAAAAAGGTCGAAGAAAGGAAAGGGGGGGAAAGGGGTGTTAACCACTAATTTTTGTGGAGGGAAAAAGAAAAAGGGAAACGGGGCTGCGGAAGAAGCTGTGTTCTTTTATGGAAGGAGGGGGGAAGAGAGGAATACCGCAACTCTTAAAAAGAAAAAAAGGAAGGGGTGGTCCGGACCAAAAAAACCCTTCTTGGGGAAAAAAAAAAGACCGTGTCTACTCCCCCCAACCCCCAGAAGAAAAAGAGAACCCAGAAAGTAAACCTAGGAGAATAAAAAGGCAACCCAAAGTCCCCTACCCCTGCAATAGTAAAAAAACATGGCAAAAAAGAAAAAAAAAACACTCCCCTTTAAGGGGAAAAAAAAGTTTTTCACACTCAAAAAAAGGAGGGGATGTTCAAAAGAATTGACTGCCTTACGGAGAGGGGGGGGGGAAAAAAGGAAAGGGGGGGAAATACCGCTGTCAATGAGGGGAGGGAAGGAAAGAAGGGGGCGGGGAGGTTTCAAGTAGTAAAAGGGGGGGGGAAGTTGCCAAAGTATCTTTGAAAAGGAAGAGGAAAAAGGGAAAAGGAAAGAATGCATCCACAGAAAGGCTTTTTTTTTACACGCCCTTTGCAAAGAGAGGAATGCGAAAGGACACGATGCAGTACCGCGAAACAGGAAAAAAATACCGAAACACCGGGGGAAGGAGAGGGGAAAAAAAAAAAGGCGCTTAACCCAAGGAAAGGGGGGGAAAAAAAAAAAGGCAGGTGGTCAAAAAGGGGGGGAAGAAGAAGGAAGCCTACTCTGGGGGAGAAGGAAATGGGGAAAAAGAAATCTCCCAAAAAAGGGGGGAAAAAAAAAGGAAAAAAGGGGGGAAAAGACGAGAGGGCAAAAAAGGGGGAGGCCTGCTTCTATGCGGGAAAGGAAAAAAAAAAGGAAGGGGCCAAACTTGAAAAATCGCGCCCTCCGTTTTCGTGTAAGGGGGGGGGGGGGAAAAAAAAAAGAAGGTTGGGGGGGGGGGGGGGAGGGGGACCTACTCTCCCCTTCCGGAGGGGGGGGGGGGGAAGGAAACCACCAAAAGAGAGAGGTAAGGGGGAAGAAAAAGGGGGCAATCTTCTTTTCCCGAGAAGGGAAAGACCCTCTAAAAAAGGGAAGAAAAGAAAAAAAGGCAAACCGGAACAACTCTTCACAGGGAAGAAAAAAAAAAAAAGGGGGGAAAAAAAATCACCACAGGGGAGGGTGAAAGGAACTCCAAACCGCTCACAGAGGGGGGGCCCACTTTTCCCGAAGAGGGAAAAAAAAAAAAAAGAGATTAAGGAAGTCTTCCGCCTAAAAGGGGAACTCTGCCACCTCACGAGGGAAGGGGAGAAATTTCTATTTTAGTACTTTTTAAAAAAAAAAAAAAGAGGGGAATATTTAAACCAGAAAGAAAAAAAGAAAAAAAATCAAAGGCCTAAAAGGAATAGAAGAGACTCTTCCGGAGAAAGGGCAAATTCGCCTAATATGGTGAAAAAAAAAAAGAGGGGGGAAAACTCCTCTATGTGGGAAAGGGAAAAAAAGAAGAAAAAAAAATGACCTTTTCTCCGAGGGAAAAGAAAAAAATCTTTTTGGGGAAAAAGGGGGAAAAGTACCGGCCTCAACTCTGAAGGGGGGGGGGGGGGAAGCCTCCCAAGTGTACCCCCAAGAGGAAAATTTTTTTCTTCCCTAGATTTTAAAGAGTTCCCTCAAAATACAAGAAGATTGTCAACAGGGGGGTTTTAAGAAATCAACATTTTCGGAAAGAAAAAAAAAAAAAAAAACTCTTTGAAAAAAAAAAAAGGGGGGGAAAGAAGAGAGTCCAAGGGGGAAAGACTTCTCCTGGCCGCGAGGGGGGAACCGATGCCTACACATGGAAGGAAAAATCGGGGAGAGGGAAGGGGAGAGCCCATCCCTCTTCTGTCCGGGAAAAAGAAAAGCGAGCCCGCGGCCATCGGATGAAAAAGGGGAAGGAAAAGGGAGAAGAACCTGGAGGGTTTTGTCACCAGCGAAGGGAAGGAGCTGGCCGTCGGCAGGAAGAGGGGAAGAAAAAAAAATAAGAAGGGGAAGGGTGCCCGAATGGTGCTCCCAAGGGAAAAGGAGGGGACCGAGAATGTAATCCCGAACGTAAAAAGGGAAGGGTGATAAAAGAGATCTGCCCGCAACACCGTCGTCCCAGGAGGAAGAAAAAAAAGGACGGGTTGCGCGCCCGATTGAACAAAAAGGGGGGAAAAAAAAAAAAAAGGAGCGAAAAAAAAACTGGGAGGAAAACTGCCTTGGCCGTAACTCCGGGGAAAAAAGAAAAAAGGGGCATGCAGGTCGAGCTAAAAAGAGGGAAAAAAAAGAAAAAAAAACAGTGCTAGGAGGGGCCAGGTTGTTCTTCTTGCAGGCAGGGAAAAGGAGGCTGAAGCCGCCCCAAAAAAAGGGGGAAGAAGGGAAAAAAAAAAAAAAAAAGGGAAGAGGGGGGACGGTGAGTTTGTGACTCGAAAGAGAAAAAAAAGGCAAGCCCACACAACCGTGATGGGGGGGGAGGAAAAAAAGAGAAGGAAAAAAAAAAAAATAGAAAAAAGGGGGGGGCTGCTACTGAAATCGAAAAAGAGGGAGTCCCTCAATACTATTTCCTGAACAAAAAAAAGGGGGGGGGAAAGGGCCAGTTTCAAAAGGGGTTTCTGTAGGCCCTCGCGTAGGGAGAAAGGGAAGAAAACGGTTCGCTCTCCTTTGGCGGAAAAAAGGAAAAAAAAAAAAAACTAAAGTGAAGCAATAGAGCGGTCGCTGGGGGAGGAAAGGGAGGGGGAAAAAGGGGGCTAACACCGCACGCCCACTAAATAAAAGGGGGGGGAGAAAAAAGGGGGATAGGCAGAAGGGGGGAAACAGAATTCCTATCTTTTTGGGAAGGGGTGAGTCCCGGTGATAAATTATCTACGGAAAGGGGGGAACGTGCTGGCAAAGGAAAAATGGGTACAGCAGGGTGTATCGGCCGGGGAGGGGGAAAGGGGGATTTTCCGGCATATCGGGAAAAAGGGAAAAAGAAAAAAAAAGAGGGAAGTCGAGGGGTTCCTCCTACTCCCTTCCTCAACGGAAAAAAGGAGAGGGGTAAAAGGGTCCACTTTTTCACTACACACCATAGGGGGGGGGGAAAAAAAAAAAAGGAAGGCGAAACAAAAAGGGGGGAAGAAAAGAGGAAAGGTAGGGCACCCGATCCCCATTAGGTATTCGGGGAAGGAAAAAAATCAAGCCGAAAGAAAAAAAAAAAGAAAAAGGGGGGGATGTGGAAAAGGTAAACCGCCGAACCATCGCGTCAAAAAAAAAGGGGAAAAAAAGAAAAACAAGCCGTCCGATTCCTTTCAGGGAGAAAAAAAGGAAAAGGGTTAAAGGCCGGAAACACAGAAAAAAGGGAGCACCTCTTCTACTCGCGCGAGGAGGAGGGGGGGAAAAGAGAAAGGGGGCGGTCTCGATACCGTATCGGCAATGGGGGGGGGGGAAAAAAAAAAAAAGAGGGAAGACTGTAAACCAAGGAACGATGGTCGCAACGCAACCGGGAAAGAAAAAAGGGGGTCATAACAAAGGGAAGAAAAAAAAAAAGGAGGGCTGGAACACAATACACCCAAGGAGAAGGGGAAAAAAAAAAATCTTTTCGGAGGGGAAGGAAGACCTGTGAAAAGCCATTTTCTGTTTGAATTCCAGGGGGAAAAAAAAAAAAAAGCTCACCTCGACTCAATGAAAAAAAAAAAAAGGGAGGAAAGGGGGAAAACTAGCCCGGATTGATCCTCCTAACGGGAAAAGGGGAGGGGAACGACCGGTTCCTATTTATGGGTGGGGGGGGGGGAAAAGGGAAAAAAAAAGAAAAGAATGGAGACGAAAAAAGAGGGGCCCCAACTATTTTTAAGGGAAAGAAAAAAAAAAGAAGTTCTTCCCTGCCACTTGACCAATCGGGGGGAAAAAAAAGAAAAAAAAAAAAGAAGGGGTGGGGAAAAGGGAAATCAAGTTCTCCGTTTACCCCGGAACCGGGAAGAAAAGAAAGAAAAAAGCGCACCTTTTTTCGGTGATCGAGAAAAAAGAAAAAAGGGAAAAAAAAAGTGGCTACGCGGGGGGTGGCGGGCAAGCCCGACGGGCACAAAAAGGAAAGAGAAGAGAAAA
>Ga0179593_1814917_pt1 | contig 13965 bp, 11 predicted proteins | sample CZODoug2_1_08_16_FD_185931 | JGI IMG/M metagenome (GOLD analysis project Ga0179593, IMG submission 185931) | Vadose zone soil fungal communities from Angelo Coast Range Reserve, California, USA - CZODoug2_1_08_16fungal (PacBio error correction) | ecosystem: Environmental > Terrestrial > Soil >...
CGGGGGGGGGAGGGAGCAGAAGAAAGAAAGGATAACCATGGCAGAATAGTATATTACGTACTAACCGCCGTAGTTTTCGATAGGGCTGGCACGGAAACAATTTGGGAAAAAGGGATCGCGTCACACAGGCCCGGAACGGAAAGGAAGGAAAAACGTGAGGGGAAGACAAAATGAGAGGGACAAGAAATTCCGCAGGGGTGAGGAAAATAGAAGACTTAAACGGATCGCTTGCGAACTGAAACAGTTTGGAAACCAAGCCGAATATAAACTGGGATCCGTCCGGAGACGGAAATTACGGGAGTTAGAAGCGGCCGGTCTGAAACGGGTAGGGACGATGGAGACTTCTAGCCGTTTGGACCGGGGGGAAGTATCTTCAGGGAGGGAAAAGGGGCACCATAAAGATGGGGAAGCGTTGAGAACAGGAGTGGAACCCAGCATGGAGTATAGAAGGAAATAGCAAGAAAAAACGAACCGGCCAGTGCCGATGCCTGCCTCTTAAGAGGGATTGAAGGAGGCCCCAGAAAAAGGCCCTGAAAAGCGTGATACCAAGAAAAAAAGGAAGAGGAAGGGGCGGCACGAACTCGAGGGAGGGGGAAAAGGAAGTCCCAGTTCGCAGGGCAGTTTAGACTTCCAAGGGGACGACGCTCAGCGAGAGGGTACCGAGCCCGTGAAAGCAAAGGAAGGGATCAAAGTTCCGCGTCCAAGACTATACATGCAAGAGGTCCGGGAGAAAGCCAAAGAAAGAAGAAAGGGAAGAAAAAGATACGGCCAGAAGGGAGGGATCACCGTTTAAGAAAGGGCCGGAAAAGTCGGACCGTCCTTTCAAGGACGCTAAAAGAGTCAAAATATTACAATTACCCAGGAGAGGGAATGCCTACGGGAGTCTGCAAGCCCTATGGGAACGTTAACGTCGCACGTCATGACCATAGCCTCAAACCCGACATTGAAGGGACAAGAAAAGGAAGGTCCCCGGCGTCTACAGTGGAACGAAATCTCACTAAAGGCCAGGAAAGAAAAGCTTTCGAGAGACCGGTGCCCCGGAATCCATCAGCATACTCTAATGGAAAGTTAGTATAAGGGAGGGCCAGAAACGTTATAAGTCTTGCTTAACAATTCGGGGCAAATCCAAGAAGGAGGAAAACCAAGGTGAATCGCACAAGGTACCTTTCCCTTTCGAGAGAAGAAGGTCCATCACGGGGAGGGGAAACTGGTTATCAAGACTAATAAGGGCAAGAAGTGAAACGGCGTGGAGTCTCACCGGAAAGAGTCCGGACGGGAAGGGGGAGCACTATTCGGATCAGAGGCAGACCAGCAGAGGAATTGACCAGGGGGGGGGTCAAATTTCACTAAGGGATCCTAACCAGAAAGAAGACCAGCAAATTGGGAAGGTATAAGAAGGGGGAGTTGTCAAAAGAGGACGGCCAAAGCTGTCGAAAATTCACCCGTCATTATGCAGAATTAATCCTCAGGCAGGAGGTTGGGGCCCGCCGAGCAAAGGAAACAGAACCAAACCTAAGATCGTTGGGGAATCGGGGGCGATAAGATGCTAACGGATTCTCGTCAATTCATCAAAAGAAGGAGGGGGTGCGTGAGAAGGAAATTTGGAATGGGAATCGTGATAATGGTCACTAAAGGCGGAGGGACAGAAGGAGGGGGATTATCGACTCATTTCTTTCAAAGGTGAGGGGGGGGGGAGGGAGAGAAAAATGGAGAAAGAGCTGGGATGAGAATAACAACTAAACTGTGCTCCTGGAGGGAAAAGTCAAAAGTGGGCCCGGGGGCCTAAGGAACAAAAGAATCCACTGGTGCAGCCGAAAGGCAAAAAATTCTACAAACTTTTTATCATTGGGAGTAACCGGGGGAAACTTAGGCCTCCCGATTGGATAACAAGGGCCGGGGAGGGGGGGGGGGGGGTTGGAGGACAGAAAGGAAAGCTGTCTCCCGAGCCCGTGGAATCTTAGTTACCAGACCCTAAAACGGGGGCGTGGGGGGGAATTAGAAAAACTCGCGGTAAAGGTTCGTAGGGGGAGGTTGTATCGACGTGAGACGGTGTTGGGGGAGAAGGAGAAGAGGGGAGATGATCAGTTCTGTCGTCCTCTGAATCGAAGCAAATTTCCAAGCTGACCTTACAGAGAACAGCAGGGGAATTTTTGCAAGAACTAAGAGCGGTAGCTCTACGTTGTCATTGGGGGAGAAGTAAAAAATTGAAGGATACCGCATGGCAAAGAACACAAAAAGGAAGTGGGCAGGGGCATTGCATCCGAGGGGGAGTAACTCCTCGTGGACTCTCGGAGGGAAAAGGGATTCGTCCAGTCAATGGGGACAATCCAGACAAGCATCCTTTCGCGTCTAGGGTTGACATAATCAGCTGTCCGATCCGAGGTAGGCCCGGAGGGGGAGTCAAAAGGTGAAGAAGGTAAAATTACACTTTAAGAAGTATGGTAAAGGGGGGGAAAACGGTTGGTTTGAGCTTCTAGTGGGAGGGAGGGAAAACAAGGCCCCTAGGAGGGAAAAAGGGACGACAAATATCGCCCGAGGGGCAAGGTGGCCAAAGAGAAAGATTAGTGAACAAAGAAGGGGGGGAGGAGAAGAGCTGGAGGGCCTGGGGGACTCCTTCGGTCTCTAGGTCAAGGAAAATAAAGACGACGGGAAGATTCCTCTACTACTATATCGAGACAACAACCAAGGGGGGGGAATATCTCAAGGAGCGGAAGGAGGACATGACGGGGGATCGGAGCCCTGGAGGGAGACACCCCGATGCCATCAAACCTTAACGCCAAGTCTTTGGGACGAGCGACTGGCATGGTAGGGGGGGGGAAACCGAATCCGGAGGTGGTCGTGGTGTTCAGATGGAGGAGAAAAAAGTCAGAAAGTCCTACAGAGCAAACTATAATTTGAAATAAAAAGAAACTGAAATCCAGGTAATATGAACAGTATATTCCTGGTGGACAGAAAACATGGGCCTATTCCTGTGGGCAGAGGGGATCGGGGGAAGGGGGGGACCTACGGCAAAGCAAAGGAAAAAATCGGAAGAAAATCTTCTAGAGTGGGAAAACATGAACGGGAAAGGAAAAAAACTAACTCACCTCAAGAGAAAAAGGAGCCTCAAGAAAGGGGTCCATAAACCAGCCGTGAACGGGCTTTTTGGGACGCAAATTCAGGGAAGAGGAATCTTCAATCGCTGACACCGAATGCCTCCGGATAGCGGGAGGGAGAAAACTGTCTAGTTCTCTTTACTTGTTCCTCGGGAGGGAGGGTAAATTATCCAGTGAGTAGCCGGTAGCGGTGGGGACAAGACGAAGAGAAAAGAAGCCGAGACTGCGCTTCTCAATCTCCCAACAATCAAAGAACCAAAAGGCCCGAATGGAACCGGAACGAAAAAGATGGGGCTTCCTTGAATCAAGAGGGGGGATTAATTTCACTCCAGACCCCGGTAGAGAGGATCATCGAAAGGGTTTGAGAGGTGCAGAAGAACGAAATAGGGAAAAGGGGGGAGAATGAAAGGGGGGGGGGGGGGAGGGGGAAGAGGGAAGGGAGGAAACAGAGAGGGAGGGGAGAATAGAAGAGGGGAGTGGGGGTGAGGAGGAGTGGGGGTGAGTGAGAGAGGGACAGTAATGAAGGGGGAAAAGGAAGTAGGGAGGGAAAAGGGGGAAGGGGGCGGAAAGGAGGAGATTATACAGAGGACGAGGGACGAAAAGAGGAATAGTGGGGGAACCCAAGAAAAAGGGGCGAGAAAAAAGGGGTGAGCGCGGGAAGAAACCCAAAGTACCCCGCTCCCTTCCCGGTAAATTAAGGGAAAATGAAAAGGTTGACGCAAATAAAAATTTTCCAGGCGCCTTGTGGGTTCGAGGAGAATTCTGAAAGAAAAGAGCTTGGGGCTAAGTGCCCGGGTGCCTGCTTTAAATTAGAGAGAGGGAAAAGGAAAAAAGCCATCATGGAAAGAAAGATCACATAAAAAAGGACGGCCCGAAAAAATCAATCACGAAATAAACATCTATGAACCTTACGCTCGTTGACCACGATGAGGAAACAAGGATGCCAGTTACATTTAGGCAAGCAACAATTAGGGGGGGAGGAGCGAGGATGAAAGCTAGAACCGATTCCCCTATCGCGTAGGTTGGGAAAAAGAATTGTTGGCCTGGGGGATAGGGCCGGGCAAGCAACACCAAGTCAGGGCAAAAAACGGGAGCGACACACTGGCATACTGCGAACTGGCAGTCGCATCTCGACCAGTAAAGGGAAAGGGAAGGCGTCTCCAGGTCAAGGGGGCTCTTGCGGGTTAGTGAAAACGAGCCCACCGGAAAAAACTGGATCAGGAAGAAGAGGGGGATGATCTCCGTCAGTGCTCACTATGACCTCTAATTTCCACTTTCCTGCCGGAACAATTCAAGGGGGAGTCACGTCGCTGCCAAGGGACAAGTAGTCTTTATCAAGACACCGCAAACTCCCGGGGCAACGGAGGCGAAATAGGGGGGAGGGGCAAAACAATTTATGCAATCATCCAGGAAGCGTGGGAGGATTGCGCGAGAAAGAAGTTCAAGAAGACTGAGCTTCCGGAGCGCAGATATCCCTTGGAAAATATCGGGGGGCGGTTGAAAGAAAGGCAATACGGTCCACAGCGCGCCGATGGCGGAAAAGATGCAAGGTCAAGAGGGGAACAGGAAGAGTTAAAAACTGAGACGCTCATGGAGCGCCGGTCGTGGAACGAGGGGGTCAGGAAAGGAGGTGGCGGCTTGGCTAAATGACGTTGCTCCGTTAACGGCAGGGAAGGAGGAGCTCAAAAAAGGCGACGAGCCTGGGGAGGAGGGCAATAGCGCTGAGAAGGCAGCTGAGCAGAACCAGGCAGAGGGGAAGGGAAAAAAGACGAGGGACTGGGGACCGCCTTACTCGGCCAGAAGTCTTTCTTATTTGAATGCAGGGGGGTGGCGGGAAATCTCCCTAATCGGCGGTCTAAGGAGGGGGCGCAGGGGTAGGAAAAAGATGGCCGTAACGTCCGTCCAAGGAGGATTTGAAAAGGAAAAGTAAACCTCACGAGGGGACATCATGCCGGCCGGGCGAACGACGCAGGGTTAGTGAAAAAAAAGAGAAGGGTCTGGCGTTTTCAACTCGGCTCTTGGGCTCCAGAAAGGATTCCAAAGGAAGGAAGCTGAAGGCCTCTTGTTTTGTTAAGTGCTAGTCGGGCTATGTGGGTCAAAGATACAAGAAGGTAAAATCGGGGAGTCCTAAGAGAAGGCGTACCTCGAATACTATACGACGGAGAAAAAAATAAGAAAGCTAGAGCACCCACTATCGAAAAAGGGGAACGTCGACCGGAAGAAATTCAAGAAAATACGGATTCAAGGACGGCGAAAGTTAATGTTTAGGCCTCGACGCGGGTCAAGGGGAAGGAAAAGCAGAAAGACCGAGAAGACGTTAGTGGAAGAGATCACATCGGGGAGAAATGAAATATTAGAAATGTATAGGGGATAAGAGGGGGGGAAATATGCAGGCCATGTGACGCGAGTGCACGTGCAAATGGGAAAAGAGGAACAGGGACAGAAAAGGAAGGGGAGGGAGTAACGATCGCCGGAGTGCACCGTGGAATACAAGGTTTACTATTGGCATGCTGAAGGGAAAAAAGCTTCCAAGGAAAACAACAAAGGGGGGGGGAAAAAAGAATCCTTGGATGGTCATCAGTCCCAAGCAAGAGCTTTCTAACCATGGGGGGGGGGGAAAAGGAGAAAGAATCGTATATAGTACATAACCGCCATTAGGACATCTACGGAAAAGGGAAGATCCTCAGGGCACGGCGTAAAGCATGCCGGACGGCGTACTTTAAAATTAAAAGAGGTAAAATGAGAAGTTTCGTAATAGTCCCGCAGGTGGGAGGCCGCTGTCATAGAATAAACCAGGTCACGGGAGAAAGGCGAACGAAGGGGGACAATCGAAGCCTCCATAGTATTTCGCCTTCACGGAAAAAGAGGGGGGCTTCAAGAAAGATGCAATGGAGAGTGCGCCTGGGGTTGCTCCTACGAAGCAGGTTTAAAAGACGGAGGAGAGAGGGGGAAGGATGAAGATTGAATGAGGTTTCTCCCCGTCTTCCCATCAGGAATTATATTGGAAAAAAAAGAAAGAAAAACTCCGGACAGCCGCCTGGCCTGCACGTATCTGAATGAAGGGGGGGGTCTCAAGAGCTCCGGGGTCCTGTACCAAAATAAAAAAAAAAAAACAAAAGCGTTCGGAAGAGCCACGGGCCACCGCCCCCCTTTGACTTCTTGGAAAAAAAGAAAGGCCGAACGCGCCGTGGCCGGCCCTTTTCCCAGAGAAAAACGAAAGAGATGTGAGCGGCCAAGACGGAGAAAAGCCGAGGGAAGGGGAAAAGGACGCCCGCCAAAAAAAGGGGGAAAAGCAAAATCCATAAAAACTCTGGCTACTGGGATTGTAGAAAAAAAGGGTCACCTTTCCTACAAGAGGCCGTCCTACTCATGCGTTAAAGCAGAAGAGTTGCCTCTGAAAGGGAAGTCTAAGGAAGAAATCCGAGGGTGGAGTCTTGCCTAGCGCCTGCCACAGGATGGAGGGAATGGGAAAGGCTCACACTTAGTCCAACAGCCTACCAGTCCAGCCGAACACGACCCAGAGGCCTGCTGATCAAAAAAACGGCTGGGGCAATGTCTAAGACTGGCAAGGAACTACAAAAAGACGGAAAGGAGAGCTTTGCCAAAAGGAGGGGTTACCCAGGAAAGGAACCAAAATCTACTGCAGTGATATCTTCTGCTGACCGGAAATAAGGATTTCAACCGCGAACAGGAAGCAGAAGGGAGGAACCGGGGAAACAAACACAGGGCTGAAAGAAGTCCATTTCAATAACAAGGTACGCCGGTGAGACGAACGTCGCTGGAAGAAAGGGAGGAGGGGTGAGGAATAGGAATGTCAGCCGTGACTGGCGACTTTCAGGCCTTGAAAAAAGTAATGTCCATCTTGAAAAGAATTCGGATCTAGGACAAAGAAAAGCCCGAGAAAAGGGGTTGAAGAGAAAAATCCTCAGGACAGAGACGCGACCTTACTTGGGAGAGTTGGAAAAGGGGGGAACAATGAAGTCCAGTATGCGGGACTGCCAGTTACCTGAAAAATAGGTGCTGTCCAGTTGGTCCCGCCCGAGCAAAGCCCTAACAAGGAATGAACCCAAAAGGGGGGGGGGCAGGTCGTGCTAGGAGGAAATGCTACGCGTCTCGTATTAGAAAAGAAGATGGGGGGGAAAAGGTCACTAATGTTCCACAGACTGGGTCGGGGGTAGGGGCAAAGATCTGTAAGGTCGATTTGGGGTCACGCGGTGAGAAGAGGACTCGGGGGATTTCGGGGAGTGCTTTGAGTGATCTTCGCCAATTGCCGAAGGGCGAAAAGACTAAAAGGTGCGCCCGCATGCAAATCCCGTGCACGGGGTGGCAACCAGAAGCCTAAGGACAAAAGAAAAAGGACCATGAACCACCGAAATGCCGTACAACGGGGTAAATTGTCAGGAAAGTCTTCTGGCCTTGGAACTACCGAACTGGCCGGGCAGGGAGGAAGGGGAAAGTTGGGACACCCTGACACGCGTCCTCGCGTCAACCTGGGGAATCTGGGAAAAAAGAAAGCGCGTGGCGCAAGAACTTCGAACCACCTCGCCTGTAAGGAACTCCTGGGCCTCGGGGAATGGTAGTCGGGCGTGAATAGGGGGTTGATAGGAAGAACTGATTAGATGGAAGTGACTTCTAGTCGCTATATAAGGGGAGCAGAAAGGGAGGATCAGTGGACCTCAGGAAAATACAAAAATCCGGTAGGGTTTGAAGGGCGCGAAGGTATCAAAAGGGGGGGGGTCTCTGGGGAAAGACGAGACCTGATGGGCGCTTTAAATTTGAAACAAACTTTTCAGGGGAAGAAAGAGGTAGTGTAGGCCTTGGGATCGCGGATGTAGCGTCTTTTTCAGGAGGAAACCATTCCTGGACCCCTCCCGAGATCAGCTGTCGGGAGGTTGTTGAGGAAAAGGATGGCCGGAAAGGGCAAAGAAAGGTCCGTGCACCGAGCGCCTAGGCAAAAGTATGCCCTGTCAAAAAACCGGGGGAGTCTGGCGTGGAAGGTGTAATGGATGAGGTTATTGTCAGAAGGAAAATGGGGGAGGGGGAGTCAGAAGAGACGGGCATCAGCTAGCACAACGACTCCCCAGGAATGGGCATGTTGCAAAAGGAAAAGGAACGACGTCCAAGCCTTTCGAACGCGCTGGGAGACGTATGACGCTTCCGGGCTCAGAAACGGTCATCCGAGGGGAGCCTGAAAAAAGGGAAGGTCCGCTAAGGCTAGATCAACAACACGTAGGAGTAAAAAGGAGGGAAACTGACGGGCATTATCGCCTTTCGGCTCTGAACCTGAAAGATCGAGAGAAAGGAAACGAGGGAAAAAGGAGGACAAGCTTCTGCAATTCTTTTGGAAAACGAACAATTTTATGGGTGCCCCGGGACAGGGCTAGAAGGGGGTTCGCGCGGGGTCAGCCACTAGTGGCTAGATGTGCACTACCGAGAAAAGAGGCAAAGTAACATCACGCCCTTCCACGGGAAGAAACGAATTAGAGGTTCAGGGACACGTTGCAGGGGCGCTACGGGAGTACCAGGGGAAAAAAAATAAAAAGGATGTCCCCAAGCCCGGACAGCTGCAAAAAGAGAGGGGGCAGAATGGACTTGCATAAGGGGAAAACGAAAAAAAAGATATCAAGAAGTAGTCCACAGACTCTTATTAAAAGGACACAAGAACACAGGGTGCTAAATTTACCATAGGGTCGTCGAGCACGCGAAAAGCGGGCCGAGCCGCCGAACGATTCCAAACTTCATTGTGGGGGGGGCTGGGGACATCTAAGGAACTGCGAAAGTTAACGAGGAAATTTGAGATGGGAGCGCCGGAAGGAACCGCGAAGGCATCTTCTCTACCACAAAGTCGGCACGCGAAATAAAAAAAAGGGGAAGAACTCTTAGCACAGATGGGGGACGTCTTGGAACAGAGAACGCGAAAGGTGAGGGGCCTGGAACTCCGATGCAAGGAGAAAAAGGGGCGCAAGGAACCCCCAGCCGCGCTCCCGGCCCCGGCAGGTTGAGTTAGGGACATACTTGTCTGGCAAGGGGAAAGAAGTTACGCATGCCTGGGGGGGCGCTGATACTTCACTACAGGCCTGCTGGGGAAATATGAAAAAGGCCACCGTGCAAGGACTGCCGATGCAATGACCTGAAGGGGTTTGTTAGACAAAAAAAAAAGAGGAAGTCCATAGCACCACTCACGCCGAAGTACCCTACCTCAGAAAGAAAAAAAAAATAAACACACTCAATACATGAACGAATCTTTGACAAAAGAAGGTCCGCAGGGGGGGGGCAAGGAGCATCGGAAGGGCCGCACGCAACATCGTCTTGGGTTTAGAAAATCATGGGATTTAAATGCACTACCTAGACAACAGGGACGGTTGTGGGCAAAACCGGGGGGGGGCACGTTCTCTGCGTCACTCACCACCCGAGAACGGAATCCAGAGGAGAAGCCGAAGGTCTCGATGAAAGACAGTCACGAGAGGCTATGGTCAAGAGAACTTTAATACATGCCGAGCTATCCAGGTAAGGGGGGGCCGGGGAGGACTATTCCCACCGTCAACCCAGCTCCTTGATCATGACGCGGATGGATTCTCGGAAGGGTTGAAGAACTCTATATCACTACCGAACGCGTAAAGGAAGGAAGGAAGTAGGCCAATGGAAAATGCGCTGAAAAATAATACGGGCTTGACGCCGCACGACGGTCGTTCTACAAAAAGAAGCTACCTTGTGAGAAGGAATTGCACCGAACGTGAGGTGGCGCGTGGAAAAAAAGGTAGCCATCCTTATGAGAGAGAATCAAAGTTATGCCCGCGAGATAGAAAGTAGGGATGCGGTTAGCGGATTCTGAACCTCAGGTGGCACGGGGATCGAAGGGGAAGACGCGAAGTCTTTCTTCAGTTCCGCAGGGAAGAAGCCGAGACAGAGAAAAGGGAGGAAGGGAGGGGGTGAAGAGGGGTCTGCCTTCCGTTTAATTCGGGGAGTGGGAAAAGTTAAAGGCAGGCATGCGAGGCAGGCAGCAGAGGCTGGAGAAATTGTTCAAAGAGGAGAGGACCTCGGGGATCTTCACGCAGGCAAGCCTGTCAAGACAGTCGAAAAAGGGGGATCTAGCCAGACGGCCAGCGTTTTCTTCTGTGTTGAGACCTAGGGTGTGGGGGGCCTCAAAAGGACCTCGTGCTTCTACTGTCGTAAACTAAAGAGCGCGTCATCTGTAAAAAAGGGCCGTCAAAGGATGGGCTGACAAAGAGGGGGGCCGAAACGTGTCGAAGGCATGCAGCAAGGGGAAGGGGGCTCAAGAAAATCAGTGCCTCGGAAACTTGCTTCCAGGTATTAAAGGCGGTCACCTGTCGGTGGAAGCGTCTGGGAGAAAAAAAAAAAAAAAAGAAAAAAAAAAAAAAAAAAAAAAAAAAAAAAGAAGAAAAAAAAAAAAAAAAAAGGAAAAAAAGAAAATGACAGGCCAGGAGACTGTCCCTGCTTGTTTTGCGGGTCGGGATAAGTGGGAAGAACAACTATAATCCTCACAAGGGGTGAAACAGGCTTCCAAGACTATCTTTATGGGCCAACGTCAGGCCGGAACCGGAAAAAGAAAGAAGGTAAACGTAAAACAGAGAGCACGAACAAAGAATGAGGAAGCGAGGATGAAAAAAACGATCTGCAAGCCCTCAACCTATTCAAAATCTCAAAAAGGGAGAGCGCGGGTGGAAAACAAACTGACTATCCGAGGGCAAACGCGAAAGAAACGTTCGGTGAAACAGCTGCGAAACTAAAAATTTGATCACTACGTTAAGGAATAAGTTTTTTAATGGAAAAAGGGGTGGAATCAAAGGGGTCCATAAGTCCGAAAAAGAGGTAAAAGCGGATTAGAGGTACTTCGGCCGACACGTTTGAAGGGGTGGGAAGAAAGTGAGGACTACTGCTGACGAGAACCCCTGCTTAAGGAAGAGAAAAAAAAAAAAAAGGAAATGTAAACAGGCTGCCGCTGGATGTCCAGCCAAGTTCATCAAGCCCCGTGCTAACCATGGTCACACAAAAGGGGAATGTCGTATTAAGGGGGGAGTCCATTGGGGGAGGGAACGTGGGACAAGATGGGACCCTCTCATTTCACGTTAAAGACGAGAAAAGAACGGAAAGGGAAACTTGGGGATACAGTTCCGTAATATTCCACGCAGGTGAAATTTGGCATAAGAGGCAAGAACGTAAAGGGGACGATAGTTGGTGCCCCCAGGTCTAGCCTAAAGGGATTCGGGGGAGGGAAATCCGTATGAAGGGCAAATCCGCGTCCGGTCTAAGTATCTCGAGTGGGAGATTAAGTGAAGGGAGAAGGAAAACTTTAAGTAAGACGAGGTCTAGGCCTGCCTGCACCATAATATAGGAGGCAGGGAAGAGGGGTCTCAAAGGGAAACAAAGGAGGATTATCTGATACATAGCAAGGACGCGGAAAAAACGAAAAAAAATGCCGCCGGGCCTGAAAAAATCGGGGGAAAGGGAGGGGGGAGTCAACAAACCGACGCCCGTCGGCGTTTAATAAGAAAAAAGAAAATGGAAACTCGGCAGAAAGGCCGGGACAAAGGAAACCTGAAGGGACGCGTTCGGCCAGCCTGCCGGTGGCCGGCTGCCAGATTCTAGGGGAAGGAAGAAAAAAATACGAATCCGCATAGGAGCGGCCAAGGACCGTAAAAACAACAAGAGTCAGGATGCGACCAAAAAACGAAAAGGGGCATAAAAAGAGGGTCCTGTTCCTTCGGTAGAATCACGGGGGGAAAGGGGCCTCCTAGTGCACGCCGTACTCTCCTTAGACCTCCAAAGGAAGGTCTTCAGCGTCAAGAAGAAGGGAACCATAAGGGGAAGTGTAGGCTGCCTCCAGCCTGAAAAAAAGGGGAGGAAAGTCGCAAAGGCATGACAGCCAGCCGCAACAAAAAAGGCCTCACGAGGACCAAGAAATGCTAAAGTTACAACTTTGCCGGGTGGGCAATCTCTCGAGGAAGAAAGACACACGGGACTGCCTGGAAGAGATAAGTGGCGGGTCTGTGAAAGGGGGAGGTTAAGATCCGCTCAACCCGCATCCGGACGTAATGAGGAAAAGGGAAGCTCGGAAACTGCTCATCAGGATCTTACGGCCGCATAGGAAAGAAGGCCTTGCGAAATCGGGGCAAAGGGGGAAAGGTTCGCACAAGGAAATACCCGCTGCATCGGGCGGCGACTTTTAGGAGCAAGAAAATAAGTCAGGAGGGAACTTGTCGACTTAGATCCTTGACGGTCGTTAGGCAGGGGGGGAATCAGGGACGTGAAGTCGGTGGCACTATTCGGAGATGAAGACAAGCCCTATTATCCAGTATCTGTGGGAAGTTGGAAAAGTAAGAAGAAACCCGTCAAATGAAAAAAAAATAAAGATAAGCTAGTCAACCTGTGGGGCTTCACTGCAGGACCGGCCCACCGGGAAGGTCCCTTTCCCCTCGAGCCCTGAAGATAGGAAAATTGTGAGGCAAGAAGGGTTTATGCCAGCCATGAAAAGAAAAAAAATCGGTGCCTTCAACCAAAAACGAAGCGATGGTTGAATAACGGTAGTACTCGGAGAAAATGTCTTCTAAAAGAAATTACAAGACAGACGCGGGGGGGGCCGGGAAGGGAACGATTTTCCGCAGCAGGCCGGCGTGATAAGAGTGGTCATAGGAGGGGGGAACATAGCTGGGGGACAAGTTGGAGCAGAAGTTATGGGCCGGTCTGCTTGGATGTTGGGGAAAGGGCTAAAGGCCTGATGGGCGTGGGCGGCTGGACAGGTCAAAAACTTCATGCAACGGGCAAGCCCGGACGGGGGGAAGCAGGAGAAAAAAAGTGGAAGGGGGCAGCCGCACTCAGCGAATCCCACGCAACCTTCCCGGTCTGACAGTTGTTGTAGGGGGGAAAGGCCTTTGGGGGCCCGGTCCTTGAAAATGGAACTTAAAAAAAGAGGTTCGGCGGGGTTTTCAGGTTCGTGAAGACCCCGGAAAAAGGGGAAACCTCCTCGAAAATGCCGGAACCTCAACCGCGAGGGGGTGATATAGTTGCCAAAAAGAAAAAACACTCAGGCCTGGGGCGAGGGAGGGAACTAGAGGGCCTGGTGGTAGGAGGCTGAGGGTTGGAGAGAGCGTGCAGGAGCGGAGACGGCGTTTCGGGAGTCGGAAGAAAGAACGTCGAAAAGGGACGGCGAGAACAAGGGGGACAGAGACACCTCCTAATTGGGCCTAAAACAGGCAGTGCAGCGGTGTCCGCGAATGTCTCTGGAAAGACTTGATGGGGCAAGAAGAAAGGGATACAGGGGTCATGGCGAGAGTTCTTTATTATCCGGGAGAAAAAACTACGCTTAGGGGGGTTGCCTGCCTTAACAGCACTACAAAAACCTAGAAATGTCGAGATTGAGGGAAAGAAGGTTCGGGCCTACCGATCCGCTGAGGAAAGCACCGAGAGCAAGAGAAAAAAGGCCAAAAATTATACTGTACTACAGTATCGGTAACCCGGGGGGGGGGGGAAAGGAGGGGTTATTGTCAGGTCTAGTGTGTATAACGAGACTAAGCTGAGCTTAACTACACCCGGGCACCAGTAGTCAAGGTTTGACACAAAGCCCCGTAATCGTTCCCAAAAAGCCTTGAAAATAAAAGAATCGGGGGAGGGGGATAGTAAAATCGGCCTCCTCCTGGCCGGGGTACATGAAAAGAAACTCCCGCCGCGCCGGGGGCAAGAAGCTCTCAAAGAACAGGGAGAAAAAAAAGAGGCTCACGTACGGCAGTCGGAATCAGAGGTGTCCTGGGCCCTCTACGACGCCAAAATCAAGAAACCAGCGAGAACCGGGGCAAAGGCTTTTTTTTTTTTGGGTTAAAGAGGAGGGGAGAGGGAGTGACACCTCTACAGTGAA
>Ga0179593_1441136_pt1 | contig 13964 bp, 11 predicted proteins | sample CZODoug2_1_08_16_FD_185931 | JGI IMG/M metagenome (GOLD analysis project Ga0179593, IMG submission 185931) | Vadose zone soil fungal communities from Angelo Coast Range Reserve, California, USA - CZODoug2_1_08_16fungal (PacBio error correction) | ecosystem: Environmental > Terrestrial > Soil >...
GCGGGAAGTCTCGTCCGCCGTCTAAATCGAAACAGGAGTATGAGGGGGGCAGACTCAAAACGCGACTCTTCAAAAAAGAGAACAATCAATGGACCTCGACGGTCAACCCCCCGGTGGACCGGTCACAAAGACACCAACGCCAAAGAACACTCTCCTTCCACTCGGGCCATAGAAGCAACCTCACGCCGCCTCAAGGCCCAAAGTTGACAGAAAGAGAGTGAATCAGAAGGGGGTTTCAGGGATCCGGCTCAAAGGGTTGATCAAAATTACCTCCCTCTATAGAAAGACAGGTTCGAACCCGGGGGGTACTGTTTGGAAAAGCAGCTTACCGGGCTCTAACCCTAAGGATCCCAACTTGACCGCCGAAGGGGGGGGGACCGTCCATCTAACATTCAGGGCAAAGCACAGTGAAACCTGGCCTCAAACAATTGTCGCTCTAAGGTCGGTCCAGAGCGATCAAGTCATGCCCAACACCTGGCATGTAGGCAGAGACTCTCTCAAATGGGTTCCAAAGCTCGTCGGACCGTCTCGCCCGGGCATCTGGAACACAACCGGGCTGAAAAGGGGGCTAGAACACACACGGTGTGATTGTGCAGCGAAACCTAACGATACACCTCTACAGGAGGGTCCTGAAGCAGCAACAACACGTGCGGTCGCTTCACTTCTCGAAACGGAGGGGACACTTCTCCGGAGGGAAACTACAGGTTAGAGTTACGCAATTCCTTGAAACGCATTCCTTTGTAAGCAAGACACAGTCAGAGAGGGGGGGGCTCATTTGACTATCTAGGAATTGTTATAACTCTCGTCTGACAAAACCAGCACCGGGAAAAACCTTATTCCACAGGCCTTCACGATCCCCGGGACTCACGTCATAAAACTCAGGACACCTAAAAAGTCTTGGGATTACCCTAACACTTCTTCGGACGGAACTCCAGGAATAACTCTTCTTCCAACGAGGGTCCTTTCTACAGTCTAAGGCCTCATCTTCGGAAAGTCGCGAGCAGGCAGTATTTTCAACAGACTAAAACCGAAGGGAAACACACAAACAACGTTAAAGGCAAAGGTTTCGAAAGAACTGCAAGGGGGTCAGTGCCACCTTGAGATATCGCACATCTTGAAACCTTGTGGCTTAGTAAGTTCGGAGGTCTCCAGATAGCCTTAAGGGGAAGCACACAACTAGTACTAGTCCAGGTGTTTCTGCGGCATTGCAAAACTCAACTACCTCGAGCGTGGGCAACCCAAACAAAAATGGAAGACGCGAAAGCCAGACGAGATATGCTCACAAAGGTGTTACATAGAAAAGGGAATCTGCGAGAGATGCCGGCTCGTCGATCAGCTTACTCGAAATCCAAGCTGTCTTCCATCCGAGTGATGTCTGGGTTCCATGTCAACTTACGTGCCGACCCGGTACATCCCTGAAATGAAAAGGAGGATGCATGCGCAGAACTCGGGATAACGCCGAAGAAAATCAGAGGTGGAGAAGGGCTTGAGTTTTGCAAAAACACAAAGAAGCGGTTTACAGGGAAGGGCACATGTAAGAGATCGTTGAGGTCTGAGAAAAAGCTCGTCGATGTGTTTTGGTGGGGTGGTTTGGGGGTTAGACATCTGTCGATGAAACATCAACCCCGACACAAAACTTTGAAAAGGCTGGGGCAAAAACCAAGACCGATGATCGCCCACAATAACCTACCTTGTCGCATTCGGGCCAGAAGGAGGCAGGGGGGGGACCTTGAAGTTGAAGAGAGGAATTCAGAGAAGCAAAAAAAATTAAACGCGCCGCCGTCACGCAGGTATCCTTCAAACAGAGGAGCACGGCTACCAGTCACTGTCTGAAGAAAGTACAAGCCACGTCAAAGAGGGGGTAACCTCTGTTTTCTGTCACCTGGGAACTCACCACAGTAGCCGCGAGTATGAGCCTTGGAATGAGCCCGGGGTGGGGGGGAATAAGTAATGTGGCAAACCACATGTACAGGCGTCTATCGCCAAGGAAAGTTCAACACCTCGGTTTGTATCCTCTTAAAAGAATTCTGTAGGAAATTAGAAGGGGGGGGGGGGCAAGTCCAGGTGAGATAAAAAAAGGATAAGAAGTCCGAGTATTTAAAAAAATGTGGATTCCGGCTGGCAGCAGTTTGAAGAAATCCCTCGGGGGGGTCAGGTCTCGTAAACGGGTTGTCTCAGCCGGAAGAAAGGGAACGAAAGTGCATCCTCGGAGCGACAACTTGGGGAAATGGCATCACACCCCTTGGCCAATCCGCCGTCAGTTTTTCTTTAAAGGGGGGAGAAGGACTAAATAGAAAACTCACATAATGCTGTCAGGGGAGAGGCGCCAAGAAGAGAAGTCGAAATACATCTGGACGGAGAGCAACAGAAATAAGAGGGGGGGAGAAACAAGCCGCAGGAATCTCTCTCAACAAAACCAGGTTTAAAGAAGAAGTGGGACTCTTCACAGAGGGGGAATACTACCCGCGAGGACCCATCTCTGCAAGGATTTATTGAGAGCGCAAGTCGGGGAAAGCCGTTCTGGAGGGGAGTTATTTTAGGTCGAATATAGACCATAGGGCCACACCGAAACAGAAATGAATTGGCAAGGGGGGATGAAACTGTGGGTGGCGCTTACCTACCGCTGGCTCAAAAAGGAGGTGCCAACCTGAACCTTACCAACGAGGGTTGACCGGGTGCAGGCCCCCTGGACTTCACACTGCGAAAGAGATTCCAGTAAAAGTAGCAGGGTTATATCACAAATATAAAAAAGTTCAACCGCGGACTGGCCTTACTAGAGAGATTAAAGGACTAATATTTGGTCTCACCCGGTTAAGTAGATAGAAGGAAGAGGGTGAACCGCAAGGGGGAGTTCTTCAGCATCAACAGAAAAAAAACCAAAAAGTCAAAAAAAAGGGAGACGGAGTCTTGCACGGTGTTGGGTCAGAGCGGTGCCCGAAAAGGTTTGCCGCGAGGGTCCTCGGGATGAGGTGGGGGGAGCCAGATCAAAAGTTGAACGGGGTAACGAGGCACGAGAGGGTTACCCGGCGTGGACGGGCGCTTAGCGGGTAGCTTCAATTGCGCTCTGCCTCGATCGGTGAGACAGGGTTAACCGATATAAACTTCTATCGGGAGATTGACCTAAGGCGGAACAAGGTACTTTTCCTGGAGACAAAGTGATAATCGGAGGGTTACCAGATAAGGGGGATCGTGTGGAAAACAATATACCTCGACGCGGGGTCGGCATCCGAAAGACGGGTCTCAGCTAAGTTCAAAGGAAGGGAACACGAGGAACTGGTTTTTCCTGAACCAATAAGAAAAGGGAAACAAATCTTATGGAGTCGGATAAGAGGGGATGGTGGCCTGCATCAAAAGACTGAAGAAGCGGTCATGGAGGCGTCCTGGTTCGCCATAAAATAGGGGGAAAAAGAGAAGACCAGACCCGCTGGGTACCGCTGGATTAGGTTTGCTACTGTTCATTACCAAGACAGAAGGGGGAGAAGGCAGAGGAGCTTGACCGGGGAGCCAGTGTCCTCCGGTCAAAAGGAAGGGCGGCGGCCGGGCGGTAGGTAAAAGTAGGTTGGGTTTAAAGAGGCCGTCGGGCTTGGGCTCCATAGTCCGAAGGGAAAACAGAAAAAGGTATTAGGGTTCTCGTTTGTTGGGTGCGTTACCTACGGTCCTGAAAACGACTCGCTACAGGGAAGAATTACTCTTTCAAAGGGGGTTAAAGCTTTCTATAGTCACCCCACGTAGCACAGTCAGTAGGGAAGAGAGGAAACTTGGATGTAGGAGTTAGGGGACGTCTTTTACACTATGGGGACTGTGGGAAAGATATTTCGTAGCGCGACCGGCTTCTGAGAGGATCAAACAGGGAAGTTTTACTCTTGTTAATGGATTTCCGTAAGACTCCGTGTGAGGTCCCAAGACGCCCGGCACCGCAGCGGTTGCGGAGGACCGTGTGAGAAAGTGAACGTCGGTGGAGGTGGAGGGGGAACGGCCGTCGAGGGGGGGGTGAAGAGCAATGTTAGGAAAAAATGGGAGAAAGGGGAAAAGCTGATAGGCTCAAATAGGATGGTCTCGTGGATAGGCAAAAAACCTTCCATTTGGGTGGTCCAAGGGGAAAGTTCAGCAGTGGTACCGTGGAAGAGGTCGATCGGAGAGATTTGCAACCCGTTTATCCATTCCAAACCACACAGCCGTAATGGTTTGTGATTTTCATGCTGGAGCCAACCGTCGTGGGGCTCTTGGGGGTAGAGTCTTCTGACACTGGGGGGGGGGGGAGAGGGCCGGTGTTTTCAGAGGGCGAGGGGAGGGAGGGGGGAGGGGGGAGGGGGGGTGGAAAGGAGGTGGGGGAGGGAGGGGGGGGGGACAGAAGAAGAGGGAGGGAGGGGGGAGGGGGGGGAGGGGGGGAAGGGGGGAGGTGAGATAGGGAAGGGGAAAGAAGGGAGGGGGGAGATGGGGGGGAGGGGCATGGATGAGATGAAGACAGAGGGAGGAGGGGGGGAAGATCGGGATCGAGAGGAGGTCACGCAGAAGATTTGGGAATAGTTGATTTGCTTCCTAATGAGGAGGGGGAGGAAAGGGCTGGTCTGGCTCCGGGTGTTCAATGGAGAGGTAAAGGCTTTGTGGAGTGGTATGGGGGGGAGCCAGAGAGGAAGGGGGCTGGGGGGAGGGCAAGGAGGCATGGGAAGAGAGGAGGTGGTGAGAGGGGGGGGGATAGAGTGGAAAGGAGGGCCCGGGGCAGAAGAGGAGGTCGAGGAGGGGCACTAGAGTAGGGTAGGGGGGGGTCCTGGTACGGGGGGGGGGGTGGGGTAAGACATAGGTTTTGATCAGGGGAGACAGGGAGGGAAGGATGGGGAGGAAGCGCGAGGGGGGGGAAGAGCGGCAGGCGGGGGGAGGAAGAAAAGGAGATTAAAGGGAGAGACTGGGGCTGTAATCTCTTGAGCCGGGGGGGGAAAGCGGGGGGAGGAGGGGGGGGGGGAGGGGGGGGGGGGAGAGTGGTTGACTCGGCCCTTAGGAGGGGGGAGGGGGAGGAACGAGAGCCTAAGATTGGGTTTTGGTCTCGAAACAGTGTTCCTTGTCTAAAAGGGGTAGGGGAGAGGGGTGGGATAGGATGAGGGAACGTGAGGGAGTCGGGTGGCTCGGAGGTCTTGGAGGGCGAGGGGGAGGCACAAGGAGGAGGGAGGAGTAGGGGGAGAGGCGGAAGGGGGGGGAAGGAGGGAAGGGGTTGGGGAGGGGGGATCGTGAGGGGGAGGGAAGGTGATGAGCACGCAGAGGAGTGAAGGGGTCGGTGGGGAGGGGAGGGCGTGGGTTGCTTGGATTGGAGATGACGAATTGTGCGGAGGATTGGTCTCGGTGGAGGTGTAGGGCGCGCTTGAGGGGGGGGAAGGGGGCGAGTGGCGGAGGAGGAGATTTAACCCAGCGGGAGAGAGGGAGGTAGCCGGGGTAAAGGGGGGACAAGGGGGGGGAGGTGGAGAGGAGGAGGAAAAAACAGTTGGGTGGAGGGAGAGGAGGTGGGGAGTGGGGGGGGAGGACGGGCGGGGAGCAGCGGGGTAGGGGGTGGGGGGGGAGGGGGGAGAGAGTGGATTGAGAGGAGGGATAAGGGGAGGGAGAGGGGAAGGCAGGGGTGGGGGAGGGTGGAGGGAGAGGACGGGGGGAGGGGTAGGGGGCGGTTGGGGGGGACGGAGGGAAAAGGAGAGGAAAGCCGCAAAGAAGAATGGCGGAGTGAAGGAGGGGGGGGGAGGGACCTTTGAAGTAGGGGTAAGGGGTGGTCTGAGAAGAGGGAGCTAATAGAGGAGAAGTTAGATATACCTAGGGGGGGCGGGAACTGAGGGGTAGGGTTAGGAGTTTCGGGGGGGGAGAGAGTCGCTGGGGGAGATACACAGATGCGTGGGAAACACCTAGCTTTATGTACTTGCTGGAGAGGAGCCCGGAGGGGAGGTGTCGGGGGAGGGTGTGGGAGGCGCCCCAGAGGAAGCGGGGTGGGACGGTAGAAGGATAGAGGGCACGTCGGGCGTCAGGGAGGGAAGAGAGGAGGGGTGGCGGTGAACCAGGCACAGAGCTTTACCCTGTAACCATTATCCATAGGGCGTCGATAGAGTCTACTTGGGCGAGTGAGAGAAAACCCTGTTTGCGACCGTCGGTCAGCTTCTTTTAATCCGGCAGATATAGGGTTGAGAAGGCAAGAAGCGGGCGGGATGCTGGAGGGTGCGGGTCTTTGTAGATGGTAAGGAGTGACCGAGCTTTGGATTAGGGGGGGGGGGTGGTATGGTCATCTTAGGGAGGGGGATGATAGGTTTACTAGGTGATCTTCTGGAACAGGTCGCTCTAAATTTCTGGCGGCAGGACTCTTCGATCTTCAGAGGGAAGTCCTGTTCGGAGGGGGGGGGGGGAAATAAAGGCGCAGGGGGAAAACAACAAGGAGGATATGAACGAGGCTCTTTCCGTACAAGGGAGGGAAAGGAAGAAGGCCGAGTTCTTAGAAAGAGTAATCCGGGGAAAAAAGAGAGAGTAACAACTGAAACATCAAAAGACTACAAAGCAGCGAAATCGGACTGGGACATAGTTCAGTTGTGTCCAAAAATACAGGTAAAAATCTAACGACGCTAGTCACTTCGGAAGTCACAGTCACGGGTCTAATACAAAGATTTAAAAGTAAAGCTGACTCACGAATTCCCGGAACAGTAAAATTCCATCAAAAAATTTTGTGGAAGCCCCACACCGGCATCGACGAGAAAGACGAAAAGACGAGGGTCCCCACGTTTCGTGGTCCTCTGAAGGGGATGAACGGAAAGTGATCGTTGATATACATGATCGAGGGGCCTCCTCGGCCAAAAGGGGAAATGCACGTTTCGAGGGAAGACATTTCACGGAAGCTCCAAAAGGTGGGGGGGGAATAGTTAATAAGAGCCATCCGATGTCTATATAATGCAAACCCGGGGCATGTCCAGAAACGTAACTCCGGGTGGTTAAATCACTTAGTACTACCGATCAGTGACTTCAAAAGCCACCTCGGGGCTGATCTCTCGGCTCTGGAAAAAAGAGTGGTTTAGTTGTCAATATACGCCTCAACAGCCTTCTTTGTCAGTCCATGACAGCGAAAGGTCTTGGGACTTAAGGAGAAGGGCTGAGAAACTCTCCTTCTTGTAAACTGTATCAAGGTAAATCGAAAAGGTACACCAAAAATGTTCCGTTTTAAAAGAAAGGGGGCTGGTCTGGGGGTCTATCATCTAGAACACGAGAGAATGTGAAAGTCAAGCTTCGTCTGAAAAGAACCTGCTCCTTCGGTGATTAAAAAACGATTGGCATCATGCTCACGAAGCTAAAACGAAGTAAAATGAGCAAGTATGGGAAGGTCTTCTAAAAGGTTGGGGGCCATCAACAGCTTCGGGGGGGGGCGAACGAACGACGAAACCGGCTTCCAACCGACGGCCGCGGGGAGGGATCAACCTCTCAATAACATCTCTTGGGTCCACCGAGAAAAAGGACTGACTACGGCCCCCTTTGGCGAGCCAGATGAAGCATAAAAGGATCTCGGTGAAAAATTTGGCAGGGGTGAGGATTCAGGTCAGGGCTCTTCTCGAAGTCGGAAGGGAGGAAAACAAGAACTACCCATCCGAAACGGAGGGGTCGGGGCGGGGGCTTCTAGGTAGACACTCTACAGCGACTCGGATTCCGGCACACACAACCCACGAGAAGGTGGGAACCAAAGGACACAACGAATGGTGCATCCAGTCATTGTGAAGGGTAAACTGTCCCTTCAAGAGGGCCGAAGCGCGAAAGCTCGAATCACGATCAAACGCTACCAGGTAGCGACCCCGGACGCAAGATTTCAGGGCTGAAGAGGTACCTTGGGGCGTTTACCGCCGTATTCCTACGACCGGCAGCCAGCATGACACCTGAGAGCAGCCTAGGAAAAGGTAGGTCCTGCTCGCAAGAAGGCTGTTTGGGATCATTTTCTGTTCTTGGGGGCCGGCCACCGAACGGTTTCAGTAGTCCACCGGGCCGGAGATGCATTGAACCGTGAGGGGCTGCGTCAGACCATCTCAGGGAGGGGACTCACATCTTTTCTCTGAACCAAAAACAGAACTCTAAGGTACCCGCTAGCGGCGCATCAAAGCACCAGGAAAAAATCTCCCCGGACATGGAAACCCCGGGACCGGTTGGAACATTCTTTCCGACGAGCATACTGGAAAAAAAAAAAACAGGGCAGTTCTGGCCTGGTAGATGAAATGGCGCACGTGGAGAGGCCGAGGAGCAACTTTAATCCACCCCCCTCCGAATCCAGGAAGGGCCACGAATCGGAAGGAGAAGGGGGAACCACAAGTTTCAATTCTTGGCAGAAAGGAATCCATCTTCAACTCTAGGGGGAACAGAGTGGTGAGGGTCAACCTAAGAGCCCACACGGCCCGTCCGCGAGTATGCCCGGAAAGTTGGTTTGGGGTGGAGACTTTCAAATCACGCATTTCTGATGCGACGCTTAGTAGGCTACATCCTTTGCCGTCGGGTACCAGCGATCAGCTGACTAGTAGGGAGCATGGGACGGGGTGGCTCCTCTTTTCTGCAAAGGCTAATGCAGGGCGCGCCATGTATTATAAGGGGCAGGGCGGGAAATAAACTCAGGAGTTGTTTCAGGGTGCGGGCGGAGAAACAAGATCTCGTTTGGGGGGACGCAGCAGGAAAGGACGGGCGACAGGGGGGCGCCAAACAGAATTATTTTAATACCAAGGGACCCTAGGTTGAGGTTTCTATGATAGAGGCGACCAAGCGCAAAAACGCCACCATCAGCAAGGCTTCACGGGCGAGGACGAAACCAGTCGCCGGGCGAGCCATCTTCCTTTCGACGGGGCCACAGAGCGTGGAGGGGACCGACAACCGGGGGGGAAGAAGTCAATCCTAAAAAAACACGGTGAGGAAAGAGGAGAGGGTTGGGTACTCAAAGCGTGGGCAGGAAAACTAAGGGCTGAGCGCAGAGATCGAGCAGGCGCGTGGCGCAAGCGCCAAGTCCGGAAAAGGGGGGAGGGTCTTGGAGTTTGAGAGCTGACCATCGGGAAACTCACCTACACCACGGAGTGTTCACAGGGGGGGTATACAATCTTAACTGTGTTTGGGCGAAGCCGCTGACCAGTAGTCCTCTAACTAGTTTTCAAGGAGAAACGGAAAACTAGCGGGGGGCTGATGCCAAACTCAAACTCGATCCGACTTAGGGAGCGCGGAAGCCGGGGGGGGGGGTTGAAAGAACCCGGTGAGGGAAAACCGTGCAACCAACAGGAAAAAGGGGCCTGTAATGAGGAATAACCTAGTACAACAGTTGTGCGGCCTTTACCGGTGTCGAGGGGGATACTCTTTTCTCGCAGCGGGCTTGTTCTTCTTGACCGAACCACAGGTCGCAGTACACAGCGCTAAATCAGGATGCGAGTTGGCCTTAAAAACTAACCAAAGGTTCCGGAGTTGGCCAGGAGGGCTAAGTGTAGTATCATTACTGTAGACTGGAACTAAGTCGGATTGGAACTTCAATGAGAATTAAGGGGGTCTTCTGGGTTGTATCTGGGCAGTGATTAAAATGAGAATCGAGCTTGCGCCATTTCCTCATCCGCCAATTCACATCAACCGGATAAAGTGATACCAAGCGTCAAAGGTCCCTTTCACATGGGGGGTTTTCTATCATCGGGGTTGTTGGAAACAGAGAAGTGTACATCGCCGTGTGATCTGGGGAAAGGGTAAGAAAGGCTTTCCACTCTACGAAGTTATCCTCCGCAACGGCTTATCAGCGACGGAAAGGTGTATAGATTAAGGTGGGTTTCGAAAACAAGACAGAAAGCTCACAAAGCCTATCAGGATCCTGAAGGAATATAGGTTTGGGGGCTTTTGTCAAGGCAGAGACCTACTGGCCGACTCGGAAGGTTTTTTTGGGGTCGGGATGAGGGGACGGTTACGCTCTTACCATGGAAGGTCAAAGACCGCCGGGCTTTGTACCTTGAGTACCTTTTCTGTTTTTGCGGTCCTGATTCGCGAACAGAAAGCAGGATCATGGCGCGCTGAAGGTTACCCGGTCCGAACTTACTGAGGCACCATGGAGTCGGCCTGGGTTCGGCTGAAGGTCGCTTGTTTTAGCTCTATAGGTCTGTATTGGCGGAGAAAAAGACTAAAGCCAGCAGACACCTAAGGGCTGTTGAGGCGGGTGAGATTGGTGGGTTGAGGACCAATTGAAACTTCCTGGCATACTCCTCCATATATAAGGAAGGGAGAGGTCAAATGTTTGCACTCCGTTCATCTCGCGCCCGTTTTGGGCGAGTGTTTAAGAATTGTCCTCTAATCGCCAAAAGTTCGGTTATCGGGGTTACACGCTGGGCTGGGGAGCTGGGGCGAGAGCGGCGGCAGTGTCTAGCGCGAACGAGGCTTGAACGAAATCGTTCAGTGTCAGAGCGGACCGACGGCAGGGTTTGGAAAAAACTGTCCGGGTCACGGGAAGCCGAGAAGGTGACATCGGGGGTTTTGCGGGTCCTTTCTCGCGTTTCGGCTGTCGGGTGCCGAAACCGGAGTGGTGGTGAACGAGATGTTATGCCACAAAAAATACTGGTGAGCTGCTCGCCCCGAGGGCTGCATCGGCATGCTGAAAGTCAAAAGTTTTTCCCAGTGGAAAAAATGGGGGCTCCACCGCTTGAACGGGAGGGGGACTCCATAGAGGGGGTCGAATTTCTCAGTCAGAGGGGAGACGATGGTGTTGCTGCGTAGGTCAAGATAGGGATGTAGATGCTGGGAAGTTTCTGGCCCCTCCAAACCTATGGTGTATGGGGTCGGGTCGCTACGAAAAAGGGGGTTAGGCTTCGACCAGTTCTAAAAGAGATGGTGGGAACCCGCGGTTAGTTATATAACGACACTTGGTTTTGAGGGGGCTGGACTCGCCTCCACCCAGGGTAGTAAAAGGTTCAAGGAAGGGGGTGGGGGGTAATGAGTGTTCGATGCAAGGTGAATTGTAACGACGCACCTTGAAGAGCTGGGATTTCCTCCTGGATTAAGAAAGATCCACGGTCAGGGTCACAAACGAGCACGCTGTACGCAAATGAAGGCTGAAAAGACAACCTTGTAGAAAAATGAGGCTGTCAGGCTCGCTGTGCGTCGGTCCGGTAGCAACAGGTTTCGGCAGGCTGGGGGTGGTATGGAGTTGTCCGTCCTCGAGAAGTCGGGAGAATATTGTGGAAGGACCTGGGTTCCCTCGGGGGGGCGGCAGCGTGCGCGTTCTTCGAGCATGTTCCTCGAGGCCGTATGTGAGAGATTGTGGCGGGATGTTTTTCGGTAACGTACAGGGCCAAAGTCAATTCGCGGAGTGACTCCTCGGGCTTCCTCTACTGGGGAGTTAAGTGAAGCTTGAGCTGGGGTCTGTCAGGCGAAAACTCCTTCAATACTTCTGTGCGCGTAGGAATGGCACTATTTCGGAAACCTGAAAAAAATCAGGACTCTCAAAATCAAAAACAACAAAGTTGCCAGAGAATCGTCTGAGGGGGGCACCAAAATTCTGTCCCTTCAAGACGCGGGAGAAGTCTTTAGCGGAAGCCTGCGCACCGACCCAGCTCAAAGGGCACCGGCCCTCGGAACGCAGGAAAACGAACTTCCCCGCGCCTAACTTTCCGCAGTGGGAATTGCAACGAACAAAAAAAGAAAAAAGAACTCTGGATACAGCACTACGGGGATCGCCTCAGCAAGTGACACTTTCAACGGAGAACATATAGTGTGCCGAAAGTAACAACTAATCTTGCCTTCTCCACCAGGGTGTGCGAAACAAAAAACGGACCGAAAACAAGAGAAACCTCCTAAAACGGGGGTGACTTTTTCCACGGCAGGGTGCGGAAAGGGGGCATGAGAGGTTCCAAAAGGGTAGCAGCGGGGAAAAAGGGGGGAAAGGCAAAAAAAAAGAAAGTCAGTGGGACGTACCCCGGTGGTCACGTGCTACGACAAAAAGTTTTCCCCGTTAAGCCTCTTCATCAGACTGGTCTCCATGGCCAGTCGCAACCAAGGGCAGTGTCTAAAAAGGGAGACATGCACTCGACAGGAGGGAAAAGAAGCAACCCAAAAAAAAGAGTCTTAGTCGCTCGGAAAACAGTGCAGGCACGCTCAAACCGCCAGCGCCATAGGAAAACGAAGCCCAAGAAACCTGTGAGGGGGACTTATCCCAAAAGCTTGCCACTCTACGAAGTCTGAAAACTCTCCCTTCAAGGCGGTGACGACCGGGGAAGGGGCCACCAGCATTTTCGAGAAACTAGAATTAAAATTCTTCTAGGCTCTTCCAACCATCTGGGGGTCTGAATCCCAGCTCGTAGTACACCAGACCTCCGGCCTGAAAAAAATGAAACCTCTCCGCAAAAAAAACATCTAGCATTCGGAAAAATGAGTCCACCCCCACTTCTTTCTGTTAGAGGGGGAGCGGACAAGTTTTCCATACCCATTGTCGGGGAACGGAACGTAAAAAACGGACCTAAAAGTCAAAAAAAGCACCCTGACGTCAACGGTTATACTCTAAGAGCCAAAGCCTCTCGCTAGCACTCGAGCAGCAGCGTGTCAAAACGTAAAAAAAATCCTAAAGCGGCCCTCCCCTTGGGCGCATCGCTGAGCCATAGAGTACTGAAATCAACCTTGGCCGCGTCTCGCAATCGTGAACGGGGAGGGGAGGATAATGTCAATCGGGGGGAGACTTAAGACAGGACTTCCTGACGCCACCCACAGAGCACCGCCGGAAAAAGGGGGACTGGTCAGGGGTTCTAAAAAAGAAAAGACCTACCTCTCGAGTAGTCCTCCCACCAAAACCATCTAACCGGTTGCAGGCCAAGAACAAGGGAAGAATCACCTTTTGGGAACCATATTGCCTACCTTATAAACGTCCGTCATAACTGGCGAACCTCTCGTCAGATACTCCAGCGCACAAAAAATCAAAAAAGATAGTCCCAAAAAAGGAAGCGATGTCGTGGTGTCAAGACTTTTAATCGAGGGTTTAACCTTCGGAGTCAGAAACAGAACCTCATTCAACAGGTGCCTCCTAAGACACAAAAGAAAGGCGTGTCCTTCCGGACAAAGGGGGGTGTGGGAACTGCGGTGGTTTCCTTCAACCCCTAACTGCGGGTCATTAGTCCCAAACCGGGCCGGTAGGGCGCAGACCCCGATAGAGAGTCTGGGGGGAACATCTGGGAGTCTCCCCACAGAGTGGGGGACTCAAGGATCACCCCGCACCCGGAGGGCTGTAATATAGAGGAAAAATAGAAACACCTAAGGGAGGGCCGACCATTACCTGGAAAGTTTCTCCTCTGGCCATGATTCATCGGTGTTCCAGGGGTGCTGGAAGGGAATGAGGAGAACTAGAATACGGAGACCTCTCACCAACTTCTAGCACGCCGTCCCAAAGAGGAAGGGGATCCATCCGTCCCTCGACGGCATCAACTGATCTTGAGGACCGAACCAAGAAAACGATCAACAGATGCGTTCAATCAGGGAAGAGGACAAACACCTGGGGCCTCCCGCTAGTGAGACCCGGAGGAGCAATTGGGGTTTGGGCTTCGCACCAAAAAAGAGTGGATTCAAAAAATTCTTATATGCAGTACCCTGGAAGTCCATACGGGGGAGCAGGAGGGATAGGAGAGGGCCTTGAATGTTGACAACTGTGTTCATCCTAGGGAAGGAGCCAAGAAACTACGACTGCCGGACTCGGGAAGGAGAAATGCTCGTGCCGGTAAGGGTTGTAGGCCTCCCACTTTAGTTGTGGGTTGTAAATGAGGGTTATGAACAACAGCCTTTTTGAATCCTTAGCTGACGCAGATGCTCAGCCTAGAGAGTTCCTATTTTCATCCCCCAATGCCCTAAGGACAGGGGTAGTTATGGTCAGGTCCGTCGAGAAACTAACGACAACTCACATCACACGGGGGCAAACCTGAAGTGAGGCTCCAACATTAAGAGCAAGAGACAAAAGGAGTCACTAGGGGGAGTTCTAAAAGGGTCAG
>Ga0179593_1661187_pt1 | contig 13964 bp, 13 predicted proteins | sample CZODoug2_1_08_16_FD_185931 | JGI IMG/M metagenome (GOLD analysis project Ga0179593, IMG submission 185931) | Vadose zone soil fungal communities from Angelo Coast Range Reserve, California, USA - CZODoug2_1_08_16fungal (PacBio error correction) | ecosystem: Environmental > Terrestrial > Soil >...
AGGCAAAAGAGAAAAAGAAAAGATCGAATACATGAAGGAAAGGGGCACGGCGGGTTCGAAAGAAAAAAAACCCGACAGTCTAAATCAGATAATTCCGCTCTGCATCGGGAAAGACCCCCCATGGAAAGGAGGGGGAAAAGGGGGCAAGTCTAGCCCACAACCGAAAACAAAGCCGATGGCGGGAGAGGAAGAAAGAAAGAGGAAATTGCACGGGGGCAGACTTTTCTGGGAAGACGTCGAAGTCGAACCGGGGCAGATCGTAAGAAACAGAAGGATAAGACACAGAGTTACATGGTGGGGGAAAAGGGGAAGCGGACGTCGCTCTGAAGCAGGAGGGGGGGAAAGGTTCACCACCACAGGATACCCTCTGGACACATCACAGCCCCGACTGCTTTGCCGAAAAAAGAGGGCCGGGAAAAGGAAAGCTAGAAAAAAAAAAAAAAAAAAAAAAAAAAAAATAAAAAAGGAGAGAAAAAGAGAAGAAAGCAACACAAAAAAAAAAAATAAAAAAAAAAAAAAAAGAAAAAAAAAAAAAAAAGGATGCTGCAAAGGCGCAGCACGCCTCCATTCTGCGAATGGAAAAAGAGAGCGATAGGGAGAGAGGTCGCTTGAGGACACAACCGAGGGGGGGTTTACAGCGAACAGGCCCGTGAAGGCAGCGTCTCTCGGCGATCGTAGGACTGTCGATGCGGGGAGGGAACTCGGAAACGATGGAAAAAAGAGGGACTCAACATCGTAGAGGACAGGGAAAAAAGATGCAAGGAAGGGACCCACCATCAATCAACAAAAAGGAGGACTTATGCGCATGGAGGTGGACGTTGTACTGGGAAAGGGAGGGTCTTGTCAGGGACAGACATCTGGTCGCCAGCAAAGCTATAGCGGAAGGACCGCAATGAAAAAATGGCTCGAAACGTTTCCCCCGGCTAAAGAAAAGGAGGGATAGTAACAGCAAAAGGCGCTGCGTCATGGCGAAAAAAGGATGGAACATGAAGGGGGAGCGGTCGGAAAAAAGTAAAAAAAGGAAAAAATAAACCTGGCGTAGATGTAGCAAGAACCGAAGCGCCAATGACGAAGGAAAAAAACCGTGGAAATTGAAAAGGGGAAACTAGACAAAGAAAGACGGGGAAACAAAGACAGTCTACGCGCTAAGAAACGCCCCATACTTCGTCCGAGACCCCCGCATCCCTAAAGGGAAAGAGGCCATCAGCAAGGGGGCAAATCGCCATTCGCGGGGTGAACACTACTGTCCTTTCATGCCTTGCGAGGTAATACCGAGCCGCGCGAAGAGCAGCCAGAACCCGCTGAAACCGGGGAACAGGGAGAGGGAAAGGGTTTTCATTCTGAAAAAAACGCGATTGAAGCCGAAGGGGGGGGGGGAGAAAGGATACCGGCCGGAAAAATTCAAAAAGCGGGAAGTGATTTCTCCCCTAAAAGGAAAAGTAAAATCCTGATCCTGGGGTACGAGGCTGTCATGCACCCAAAAGCCAGTCCCGCCAAAAGCAAAGTATCGAGGCGCAAAAAAAACACCCTATTAGTAGGAGGGAAGAAGCAGAACTTTGATTGGAAGAAAAAGCGCGCTTTACCGCTGCCTGTGGGAAAACAACGCGAAAGGAAAAAAGGAAAATCGGCATGGGGGGTAAAAGAGGAGGGAATAGGCAAAAGGGGGGAGAAAAGGAAAAAAACGCAAATGGAAAGACCGATTTGCGAAAGAAACCAGCTCTTTCAGAGCAGAAGACGAGGAGACCTTTCCATCAAGTCATTATCTAGAGAAAAGAGGAAAAAGAAGATGAAAAAAGGGAGGAAAGTCTGCTAAACGGCGGATCTCACATTCAAACGCTCGGGACATCTTGCGCTGTTATAACGATGAGCTAACCTTTTCAGAAAAAAGAGGCATCCCGGGTATGAGGGGAGGGAGGTCCGGGGATTTGTGTCGGAAAAGAAGTCAAACTCACAGTAGGAAAGATGAGAAAAAAGCGTTTGCCATATCCCCCGAGGGTTTGGAATTCTCAAAAAAAGAGAAAAAAAAAAGGGCGCGGCAAAAAATGTGAAAGGGTGAAAACGAGAAACAAAAAAAGACAGGATCAGGGGACAACACGCCCGAAAAGGGGAATCTTAAGTAGCAAAGGCTGGCTGCTCGGCGTATACAGCACAGAAAGACCAGAGCTTTCTGGTGCCAAGAAAGCAACTTTGCATCCATCTGAAGGAATGCCTACGGTTTCAGCGTGGGGAAAAGCTTCGACGAGAATGGCCGAAGGCCTGCCCGGAAGGGAGGAGGGAAGTGCCAAAGAAAACGAACGAAAGCATGGTCTTTATGTACAAGAGATTCTGGGTGTAAGAGTCAGTCTTTTGCGGATGGAGGAGGCGTCAGGGACAGAAAAGGAAAGGGAATTTGGGAGGGACGGTGCGATCTGCATCTACAAGGGGGGGGGGGGTGCTGTGGGGGGCTCCGGCGTCATTGGGAAAAGAGGTCTCGAAATGGCGACTCTCGCCGTACCTGTGCATGTTTTTCCTTACAAAGACGTTAAAAAAAAGGGGGCTTCGCGAATGAGAAGAGCAAAAGAGCCACCTGCTGATGAGGGAAAACGTGTCTACCGCGTCGAGGACCAACAATGGGGGGGAGGGGATTCATGATTATTGCGGAGCATTCCTGACAGAGGGATTGTGGACGCCGCCAAGAAAAAACAGTATTATCTCGCAGGAAAAAGGGAACCTCAAGAGGGAGGAGCATAAGAAAAAGAAGTTCTGGGTGGGAGGGGGGGTGTCCTTTTAAGGAGGAAGGACATCGGATCATTGGAAATGATCTCTGGGCAATGAAATGGAAAAATAGGCAGGAAGGGAGTAAAGTTCAACAAAAAACCATAAGATAGATCTCTGGCCGAGTCACGGGCCTGCTCTCGCTTTCAACAAGGAGGAAGCTTTTCGGCGTCAGCTGGAAGACACCACTACGAGTCCGCTCAAGCGATCGCGAGAAGGGGAGAGGGGGAAACATTCTCAAGTGTTTGCGCATTGATGCCCATCAGGAGAATGTATGGCGGCGGGAAGAGAAAAGGGGGGCCGGCTATCTCGCAAAAAGGGCCGGGGATAGACACAGCTGACCCTCTTGGAAAAAGAGGGGGTATAATCTCCAATGGTCCTCTGACTCGGATCGCCGCCGTGTGTGCGCAGGACCAAAAGAGCCCTCACACAAAAAAAGAGGTCGTGAGCGAGAGGGAATCTGCAACTATCTTATCAAGAGCGAAAGGGGCAAGGGTATCCAATCGCAAGCTGCGAGGAGAGAGTTCTGCAAAGCAAATCGGTTCGTTTGTATCGGGTCAGGAGTGAGAGCCGCGCTGGAAACCAGGGAGTTCTCTTTCTCACGGCAGAAGAGCGAAAAAAAGATTCTCTGATTTAAACAAACGGTGGGGGGGTCGGGGCTGCGGTGAGAAAAAAGGAATATGTGAAAAGGGGATCTAGGGGAAGAAAACTAAGCTCTCACAAAAAAAAAGGTACCATAGAGAGATTCTCGGCAGAGGAAAGGGTGCTATGCCAAGAGGGGGCTGCACGTAAAAAGGGAAAAACTACCATTCACCGTGTGAAGGGAAGAGAAAAGTTATCCAGAAATACCGAAAAGGCAACAGCTCTTCTCTCAGAAAAACGCCGACCCTAGAAAAAAAAGAGGAATTTACCGGAGAGCCGCGGGATTGGGCTACTCTTCAGAGAATTGGGAAATTCACGATATTTGAAGAGAAAAGAAAAATCCACTCGCGCACAGGATGGGGGGGGGGGGGTTGTAGATCGGGAGGAAGAAAAACGCAAAACAAAAGGAGGAGGAGCGGTCTCGTATCATCAGTTAAAAGATTCGACCAACAACTTTAATAGCGCCACGAAAGGGAGGGGGGAAAGTGCTGCGATAATTCGCACCGTCACCGCCGCACATACATCGACATATGATGAAAGAAGGAATCCCTGTCGCTGAATGGGAAGAAGGGGAATCAAGTATATCGTATGAGTCTCACAAAAAGGAACCAGTCGACGCCCAGGAAAGAGGCAAAGAGGTTGAAACAGAAACACTTGAAAAAGGGAAAAAGGGAGCGAGTACCCATGAGACGGGGAAGTGCTTTTAACTTTAATCCGGGTTAAAAGAAAAAGGTTTCCGGACATTACAAAAAGGAACTGCCGACACGTTCATGAACCAAAAAATATCAACCAGAACGGCGGGAAATCTAAGGGGAAAAGTAACTGCGAATAAAAGGGGTCTGCGGTCTTCAAAATCGCAATCCTTCGGGCTGAAAAAGAGGAATGATCCTATCAGCATGAGAAAATAGGAAAATTCAGAGAAGAAAAGAAAGAGCCGACCTAGTTCGAAGGGAGGTATGAAGGAAAAGGAGTTCTCTCAGGGAAAGGGCGCCAAGCCCAGATTGCCAAGGTAGCCATTCCGCTGGGGGGAAGATCACAGATACCGAAAGGAGAACCGACGCCGCAATGAAAAGAAAAAAAAGAAAAGCAACCAAAGGCCCGATACAGGGAAAAACATCAACCCACACACCGGGAAAGAGGACAAGAACGGACACTTTCCGACGCAGAGGAAAGGGGAAAGAGAAGCTGCCAAGCACAGGGTGGTACATCCATCCCAGATGGAAGACAGAAAAGGAGCACGGAAAAGAGAATGACGCAGTGTCAAAGTCAGGACCGCTTTATACCAAGAAAAAGAAAAAAAAAGCGGAAGCCAGAGGTAGGACATTCCTATTCACATATTGGATCAGGGTCACAAAATGGAAAAGTTCGCGATGTTCCTTCCTGAAGAAAAAGCCGAAAAACCAGCTTCGCTAAAGGAGAAAGGAGAAACCTGCAACCACCCGTTTCGAGGTTCCGCTTCGATAAGGGGGCGGGGGGCTCCCACAACCAGAAGAAAAAGGTTCGAATGCCCCGGAGAGAATCGAGAATGAAAGCTTCTATGTGGGACTAAAAAAAAGAGAACCGCCGGCGCTTAGAAGCATCTTTTGGGGGGTAAACCGTTCAGAAAAACAACTCGACCCCAAAACAAGAAGGGGTTGCAAGAAAAGGTTATAGGCAAAAAAGGTACATATAGGCGTTAATCAACCGCGCCGAGCAAGATGCTTTGACGGGGGGAAGGGAGGGAACGAAGCAAATACTAGGGAAAGAGCAAGGCAGGTAATCTCTCTCAACAAGGGATCATGAAGGGGGAAAAAGTCGTCTGCTAAGAAAAGACTGGTCCGATGCGAAATCGTGAACAGTCAAGGAATCTGTGCTGGAAAGGGGTTATAACGATAGATCAGTGACCCAATCTCAAAAAAAAAAAAAATTGAGAGGGAGGTCTCTTTGGGGGAGGGAAAAGACTCTTTACAAGAGGAAAATAAAGAGAACCAAAGTAAAGGCACTAGGAAAAAAAGAGGGGGTGACCTCCGGCAAGCAAAGGGTGTTTTATTCTCGAAGGTAAAAGGAAATGGCTAGTAGGGGACTGCATGGGAAAGGGGAAGTCAGCCCTGAACCACAGAGGCGCAAACACGCCCGGAAGAACGGAAGGGGAAATCAAACCTAAGAATCGACTCTTGGGAGAAGGGACTGTATACTCGGAGAAGACGCCAGGCTGGAGGGAAAGGTTCCACCGGCAGCACGGGATCCAGCTGTTGTTCATCGGCAGTGAAGGACTGTTGGTTCGGAGCGCTGCGCTCGGGGGGCTAAGGGGAAAAAAGCTTATGCAGGCTGTGAAAAAACTACTTGCGACTGGCAGCGTGGGCAAAAAAGGGGGGCGCTTTCAGGGGGGGGGTTTCTCGCGCAGGAGAAAGAAAGGAGGGAGCTGCTTCGGGGGGGGAAGTTCCGGAGGGGGGGGGAGAATTTGTTGGTGTCGGTAAGGCTATCCGAGAAAAAAGAGGGGGGGTGAAGGCGTCATGGCGGAGGAGAAAATGGCTACATCTCGAGGATCGACTGCGTGGGGGGCAATGAAAAGGAGGGGGGACCGGCATTTCCCATCAGAGAGCGCCAGAGAGGCCAACCTGCTGATGGGTTGTCAATACGTCGACCTCGGAGAACTGGTAAACGTGGAGAGAAGGGATGTGTATCGAAGTCCTGATGATAGGCCGCAGGAAGAATCAGGGGTCCTCACAGAAGAGGGATCCTCATATGGCTGAAGGGGCCCGTAAAAAGGAAAAAAGGCATACAACTTGAAAAGAACATAAGAACGCCAAGTTTCAAGGTTGGTCCTTTGCATAATGGCAGGCATCGATGGAAAAGTCCGTTATGTGGGGGGACTAAGCGCTTTCAGAAGGGGTCAAAAGCACAAAGTTCTACGAAGAAAAACGCTTCGAATTCTCACGTGAAAGCTCAACCTAGAAAAAGGACCGCTTTTGTAAGGGAACTGACGATCACGGAGTGCAAATTCTTCACTGCGAAGAAAGGCGCTATCTGCGTTGATCCGACATGAAAAAGAAACTGCTGTTGTTTCAAAGGAAAAGCCTGTCGATTTAGGGCGGCGGAGAATATCGAGCAGGGGCACGCAGGTGCAGTGGCGGTAGCAACGGGCGGCTGTCTGTACCGCGTGAGAAAGGGATGTCCCGGTGTTGGGGAAAAAGAGAGGCATCTCGGGATCGAACCCAAAAAAAAAAAACCGACCATGTTAACCAAGTCGCGATGTTGTACTGGGAAAACTATCTGATCACTCCTGGAAATGAGGGAGCCTGACAGAAGAAGAAGGGGAACAAGCTGCAGGAGGCGAAGAGTTCGGCAGGAGGGGGGAAAACGGGTCGTGGCGGGCGTCTGGACGCGAGAAGGAGGTACTGTCAGGTCCGTTATTTAGATGGCCATGGGGGGGGTCAGGGGAGAAGAATGCGTCAAAAAGAAAGGAGACAGGATTTAACACGGTGTATAAGAGGGCGTGACACCTGTGCCCCGAATAAAAGAGTTAATTGATGTCTAAAGGTCACTTGTGAGGCCACGGCTAGAGTTGCCCGTCTGTATTTGAAAAAAAACACGAGGAGAGGTAGAAGAAGGATTCCGTGCGTACTATGCCCAAAGGAAAGAAGAAATACATCACTTCAATGGGGATCCGGTGGGGAGGGGGTAGACACCGTCCCCCCAAAAATTCCGGGTAGAAGTCAGAGCTTCCATGGAAACCCACCATTGCCAGCAGGAAAGAACGAAAAAAGCCCAGACACACTATCGACTCTGCGTAAAGAAGATACGATAAAAAGGAGGGAACTCTGAAAAAAGGGCAGCTGTGAAAAAAAGGTCTGGCCTAGTTCAATTCGAAAGGAGTCTAAGAGTAGGGAATTCAAGCCAAAGAGAAAAGGAAGTGGAAAAAGGGAGTAGAATGGCACAACGCGGCAAAAACACCTCGAGGAACGTACGCGAGAGGGAAACAAGGCAGACAGAAAGATCATGCAGCCTGAAAAGGCTTTCATAGGCGGCACCGGGAGCAAATCCTACTCCATACATCGAAGAAAAAAGGCGCAACAAACAGCAGTCAGGCGGAAAAAAAAAAAAAAAAGGCTTCTTTTGAGAATCAGAGATCCTTAGGCATTAATAAAAAGAGCCTAGTGAAAGTACACTCAAAATAGGCTAGAAGGAGGCGAGTCATTGCCCGTTACAATAGAAAATCGATCGCGGAGAGAAGCTTGGCTGATTGCGGGGACTAGGAACACTATTATGTTGCCGCACGACATCTGAGATGCCATGCAGATATGCCTTCCGCGCACAACCAGCGGGAGTTGAAAACCAGATCAACGCAGAACGGGGGTTTCTGCTCTCGGAACTCGAGAGGAAAAAACGTTGGCTTAAGGAGGACTTCACAACGACAGCCAAGGGCTTAATTCGATAGTCGGGAAGGAAAAGCAAAGCAGAAAGAAGAGAGAAAAGTTTAAGCTCCGACCGATTTCGACAGAGGGGGTCACAGGAGGCTCCTGAGACAAGGGTCAGAGACACGCCAAACCCATGATGTGAAGGAAGGTACGCCATGCCGCGTCGGTTAAAAGGGGAAAACCTTCGGTCTCAGGGAGACAACGATACGAGCGACTCTCCAATTAAAGGAAAAAAAAAAAAAAGCTGGTGGGGGGCACCGGAGAACGAAAGGGGAAAAAGGAACCAACACATCTCCGAATCACCAAGAAGAATGGCGCGGTCCCTACAAGGACCAAAATTTTGCCGGGGAAAGCGCTAAGAACAGCTTTTACAAAGGATGGAAAGCTCAGAAGAAGGTTACATCTCCTACAGAAAAAAGGGCCGTGCATTCCTTCGCCGCGGGAAAGGAAAGCGCGCGACAGCGGCACAAAAAGGGGACATCCGAGGCACAGGGGAGGATGTCGGGTTTGCCCATTCCAGGACGGCTTTTCGTCTAGGGGAAGGGTGATACCGCCGGAAGAAAGACAGATTCCTCGTCGCTAAAGGAAAGAAAAAAAATTCAAACCGTCCGGGAAATGAGGAGATACACTTTTTTTCCAAAAAATGCAAAAAAAGAGGAAAACACATTCAGGGTCTAATGCGCCAGAAGAGGACAGGGCAGACGAAATTCCAACACCTGATTGGAAAGGCTAGGTCCACCGGCCCGGCGAGGGAAAGTGGGAATTTGTAAAGAATGTACCTATTTCCTTGAAAAAAACGGCTCCTCAAACAATTTGACGAAGCGAGAAAAAGTGGGAGAAGAAAAGTCAAAGGTAGAGATTATAGGACAGGCGCAAGATGCAGGCAAGAAGGGGGGAAATTTCGCATCACCAGCAGGAAAGTCAGTCCGCCTTCTATCAATTCATTATAGAGAGAAAGAAGGGGGTGATCTTTATGTAAGGCGAAAGGATAGTCAGGAGGTGAAGAGCTTGTCGATGTAAAATCTGAACAGTCAAACGCATCGGAGGGAGGGGGAAAGGGTAGAACGAGAGGGGACGCGAGACCTTTTTGCCTATCAAGAACTCAGGATAGCTTCGCAGGGGAGCTTTGTGTCGGTAAGAACTCGGTCACAAGAGAAAGCTCGTAATAAACAGGTGTACATATCCGCTCGAAGGGGGGAATTCTCGGGGAAGAGATTTCGCAAATTCGAATTGGAGGGACTTCATGTTTAATTGGGGGGGGAAGCACAGGGAGGACAAAAAGAAAAAAAACAGACGGGGTTGGGAAAGAGATGGACTACGATTAGCGAAACTCTTGGGGAAAGTTATCCTCAGATAAGGCAAAGGACCGAGAAAGCAGGGGGTGGAACCACTTCACTGGAAAGGGGGCACGCATGCCTAGCGGGGAGGAAATCTCGCAGAGAGAGGGGACCTCGCATAAGGCAGAGGTATTAATTCCTTCAAAGTAGAGGATTCAGGCGCACTAATGAGAAGACTCTTTCCATCATTTTCGGAGGTAAACTCTTGTAGACGGGGAAGTGCATGTCTATTTTTAAAAGCGAAGGATCGTCTCAATCTCTTAGGGGTAGGAGGGGGTGGTTTTCGGGAATGTTTCGATAGAATCTACATCAAGTTGTTTTCTTTGAAGGAGAAGTCTTCTTCTTTAGAAAGAGGAAAGGTAACGACGAAGGGAACCTCCGCGCATGAAAAAGAGGGATGGCTTGGCGTCTGGCTGCCAAGCGCGACGTCTCTCCACTCGGAATCCTCAGAAAAAGAGAGAAAGGGTTTGAGAGGATCTTAGGAGAGCATTCAGGAAAGCTGACCCTAGTTCTGGGAAAACCCGAAAAAAGCCAACGGAACAGTCGTACCGAAGGAAAAAACCCCGCAGTTTTCTGTTGGGGTCAGGGGAGGTCATCGGAGAAGTGGATCCGATTTTTTCAGGAATGGGGAAAAGAAAAATCGGAGGCCCCGGGGGGGCCCAAAAAGAAGAAGGAGACGATCTCAAAAAAACGATCTCGCTGTGCACACATGCGGCCGCTTTTCTGGGCACATGGAAGAGACACATCGTCCGAAAGGAAAAAAAGGGCTGGGCGAAACCTATCAAGGCGGGCTCCGACTTCGGAAAAAAAACGGCTGTTGTGGGAAAAGACTTCGATGGGGATGCGGCGGCTGAGAAGGTCCGGCCTATCCGAAAATGTGCGCACGCATTTGAGGGGGGGAGACCGATAGTGGGGACGCGGGTATCATCGTGCAAGGGGGGGTATCCCGAGAGGTTGTGCCGGAGCGAAAGGCGCCCGTCTACAGACATTTTCACCACCATGGGACTTCGTGTGCGCGATTTTTATAGAAGGAGATCGTCAAGCCAAAGCGAGAAGTTTGCACCATGAGCAGGAAAGGGATGGTCGCAAGCGAGACTTCGAGAAAAGCCGTGTTCGTTCTGTAGGGGAGACTGTCTGGAAAAGGGGGAAGCTGCTGGACTTGGGCCAGGGGGAAGGAATGGGGGTCCTGGCTCACCGGGGGCGTCTCTCTGGATTGGTCTGGGCGGAGGGGACGCAAGTTTCCCCGATCCCCATGGGGAGGTATTCTTCTCTTGCATCGAAAAAAGAGTTGATAGAGTCAAAAAGCAACATTTAGAGCTACCAACCGTTGTATGCCCATATGCCGAAAAAGAATAGGAATGGGAGAAGGAAAGCCGGGGAGCACAAACATGTTGGGGAAATTAGAATCGCAGCGTGGATCCATAAAAAAAAAGAAAAAAAAGTCCCAGAACAGGGCCATACCGCCGAACCAATAAAAGAACGATGTCGTCGGGGAAATGTTGAAACGACTTAGCGGCGGGGGAGGGACTTCTTCTGCGCTCCAGACCTTCTTGAGCGAGGGGGGGGGTCATCAAATAATCAAAGGGGGGGTGTAGAGCTGGTCTCTCGAAAGGAAAAATGCAGAAACCACCACTCGGGAAGAGGAAAAAAATTGTGCGCACCACGCTGGCCAGCCACCGCCGTGGACAAAAGAGATGTCGTGCCTCACATTTCTGGAAGGAAAGCGCAGTAAGCTGCTACATGGAATCGGGTGGATTGTATATTCTTATGATCAGGTTAGTGCTTCAACAAAAAGGAAAAATTGTGTTCGTAGCAAAAAAACGGAGAGACTCAGTTAGAGAGTAGTTCTCCTTGGCGGGGAGAAAAAAAAAAAAAAAGCGAAAGAGGGAATCCCGTGAAGTCGAAGGGGCTTCGACTGAAAAGGAGGAGTGACTCACGGTCAGACCTATTAGGTTAATGAAAGATTTCCTAAAAGAAAGAAAACATCCTCAAGAAGCCCACATCAACCAGAAAAGGAAGTAATGAGAAGAGGTGACGTTGTTACGGGAGGAGAAAGGGGGCTTTAGGTCGGAAATTAAGAGTTCTCCAGCCTGCTGAAGAAAAGGGTCGTTAATAAAACAAAATCGATCGCACACAATGAGATAACACTTTTCCAAAAAGCACTACCGGGAAAAGGGAAAATAGTTCCTCTGGGTTCGAAAAAAGCTCCGCGAAAAAAAGACCATGTATGCCAAAAAGGGGTCGCCATGCCTCGGCTGGGGACCGTTAAAAGCAGGAGGATGTAAAAAGGAGACCTGACTCCGCATGGACCCGGAACACCGCTGGTAGCCAGTATCGCACCTGGAAGAGAACACGAAAAAAAGCCGGCCTTGAAGAGGGAAGATCAAGCCACCCTCCCCAGAGGGAAGGAGAACACCCTCAGCCTAACAATAAAAAATGACAAGCCGAGGAACTTTGTGAACAAAAGTAAGAGAGTTCCTTCAGAAGCTTCGCGCGAACGGCAGCCCGAACAAGGAAATACTTATTCATGCCGAGGGAGTTGTCAAATTTCTTGCGGTGGGGGGGCAAAAAGGGGGATCGGTTTATGACAAAAGAATACTAGAAAAAGGAAAATTCCAGAGGGAGGAGGATTTCATCCCAGAAAACCTTTCCTTGCGTGTTGAACCACCTGAAGTAAAGTCTGCGGACCACATGCCCATTCCTCTGGGGGGAGGGAGGGGGGGGGAATTTTCGAACTTCTCCCTTAACGGAGACGGCATTCTAGGCAAAATTATAAAAAGGGCTGTCTCCCGCCGGAGAGGGGGGGGGGGGGGGGGGGTGGGTGGGAAAAAATATGCCTACTTTGAGGGAAGACCGCTTTGTAACGGGGACAGAACACAAAGACAAACCTGCGAATCTATCAAAAGCTCGATGGAAGAGATATCTATAGGTAAAAAAGAGAAAGATGCTTTTTGACTTGTTCCGATGCGACCAGCTCTTTAAAGAGGCAAAAAGGAGGGGGCCTCACAGTATCGGAGAAACAGGAGGGAATAGAGATAATTACTTGATAGAAAGGCGACTGAATCTCTGCTATGAACGAAAGAAGGGAGAGAAAGTCAACCAAGTTCTTGGGAAAGGGGGGAAAGGAACGCTATGATCGCTACCTGGGAGGGAAGCAGAAGGTAAACATTGATAGCTTTGACGCAGGGACAGGAGGTCGCGTTGTGGAAACTGCTAAAGGCCATATTCTCACTCAGAAAGGAGAAAAGGGGTGGAAAATTTTTGAAGGAGAGTAAAAGGACGTGCGATCCTGGAAGAGGGAACGAAAATGGTGTGCGGGGACAGGGGAAAGTTGGGGGAGAGGCACTGAGACAACATTATCGAAGAAAGAAAGGGTTTGCAGGGGAAAAAAAATAAGATGATCGCCTCTGGGGAAAGGTGCTGCGAGAATGAAAAGTACGCCTGAAAAGAAAGAGGCAAAAGTCTGCTGGCTGGTTGAAAAAAACTTTGCAAACCCCCAGGACTGGAAGACGGGGAAAGTCGTGTTCTGTGCAGAATGTCGCGCGCAAAAGGACTAAGGTCCTTGACCAAGCAGACCACCAAGAAGGAAGGGCGCTGGGGAAGCAATGGCTTGTATGTAACAATAAGGGTGACTTCAAAAAAAAAAAAAAAAACACTCGTCCGCAGTAAAAAAGGAGGAAAAAGTACACTTTTGTTTTAGGCTGTTTTGGTGCGGCGGTCGGGAGAGGTGCGAAGAAATCCCCGGGGGGAGGGCTACCGGCTTCATTTGAGGAGGGGAAAAAGGGCTAAATAACTCGCCGTAGACGAAGAAGGGGGAAAATGGTTTCCTGAAAGCCGCGGAAGGAAAAAAAAAGCCGTCGTGGGGGACGGCTCCATTATCTAAGGGGGAAAACCTGACTTATTAACAGGCAAGACGTCGACCGAGGTCAAGCCTGGGGATAAGTCGCATTTTGAGGGGAAGGTCATGATTATAGGCGCATTCCTCGAAAGGAAAAGAAACTGTATCCCAGAGGGAGAAAATCCAACGGAGAGGAGACTAGGAGTACAACGGCAAAATAAACTATGCGAAGACGGGTCAAAGGGGGGGGTCCTTTGCATTGAAAGAGGGGGGAATGTCACGAAGCAAATCTTTGCGGGAAAAAGAGAGGTCTTCCTCGGGTAAGGGACACTCAGCAAAAGAACAAATCTAAAGAAAAAAGCGCGCTCGGGGGGGGGGAGTCACGAAAAAAGGCTGTCAACTCGGGGCAGCTTTTTCTTTTCTTAGGGAGATTCACATCGGCCGAAGGGAAAGAGAGAAGGGCCTGCGCAGCGTATGATCACATTCGCCGAGCAGGGGAATTCTGGGGGCTCCTCCTGCAAGAAGCAGGAGAGTTATGTCTTCTTCGGAAGAAGGGTGGCAAGAGGCTAAAGTTTCTTTTTTCCAGGAAAGAAGGAACACCAGAGTGTGTCGCGCGGGGGGACCCTTTGTTTTGTGAAAGAAATCCAGAAAAAGGGTGCCTCGAAAAGAGAGAGATACAACACACAGACTGTGAGCGATGTTGGAGGGAGGCTTGATCTTCAACGGGGGAAAATCATGCCGTTCGAGAAAAAAATACAGAGAAGATAAAGAAAAGCGGCGACGCGAAGAAGTTGACCTGCTACAGGTCTTGTTCAGGGAGGGTAGGGTCGGCCGGTCTGTAAGGAGAGCCGCGCTTTGGAGTGGAATCCGCTGCAAAGAAGGAAAAAAGGGATCACGCGGCCAAGCGAAAAGTAAGGATTTCGGGGAGAGGGAGGGAGGAAAACCCTCCGTGCCCCGGCTCCCAAAGGAGGGGATGTATTCTTGAGAAAACGGAAA
>Ga0179593_1468733_pt1 | contig 13963 bp, 16 predicted proteins | sample CZODoug2_1_08_16_FD_185931 | JGI IMG/M metagenome (GOLD analysis project Ga0179593, IMG submission 185931) | Vadose zone soil fungal communities from Angelo Coast Range Reserve, California, USA - CZODoug2_1_08_16fungal (PacBio error correction) | ecosystem: Environmental > Terrestrial > Soil >...
CCGACTGCACACGTCAGGACCCATCCTGCCAGAATAAAAAGGGAAAAAGAAAAACCTGGCGAAGGTCTATAGGAAACGTCGGATAAAAAAAAACTAACCCTTGGCAAATGTGTGGGCAAGTTGGACGAACCGGGGGGAAAAGATTCGTCAGCCACGGCCGACCATGAAAGGGAAATAACGTCAAAAGCGACAAAAAACCCGTTGTCTCATTCGGGTCAACCATATAAAAAACGACTCAGAGAGGGAGGTCCAAAGGAGTAGGGGGAAGGAGAAGTGCGTGGAGAAGGTGTCAGCCCCGAGCCGCGGGAAGAAGTTTTCGCGCCATCGTTTACTAAAGACGAAGTCGATTTCACAGGGGAGACTCGGGGTAGGAGAGGAGCGATTGATCCAAATGACGGTAGCGCTGGTTGAAACCAAATAACCATTTTTCGAGAAACGCTTTTGTATCGGAGTGCAGCAAAAAAAGGCGCTGGATCAGAGGGAAGAGGTAAGAAAATGAAGGAGGAAAGGAAAACGGAGGGGGAGACGAAGAGATGCTTAGGAGGACACCGTCGTGGAGAGGGTTGACAACGTCGGAGTCAAAACAAAAATGCCGCCATCCTCGCACGGGGAAGAAGTGGCAGAATCCGCTTAATTTCGGGATTACTGATGAGCTGCAGATAATGAAGAGACCGACAGACGCGAGAGTCGGGGTTGACGCGATCTTGCAGAGTTGATTCTCTTTTGCAGGGGAAGAAAAACGGTCGCGATGGGCATCGGTAGCTGGAAGAAAGGGAACAAGCGAAGCAACAAGATAAAAAAGGAGTACCGAATGATCGGGGAGGACGAGACAATTTCGACTCATGGGGCCTGGCGCAATTCGAAGGTATCAATCCAATTACGGCAACCGGGTGACCTTGGGAGGACGAGATACGAGATGAATGTAACTTTCGAGTAAGGTTGAGCGATTACACAAGCAGCTCTTTGGAACAGGTGATTGAAGAATTGTTCCCTCTTCCACGCTACCTGTTAAACCGCCGGAGGGAAATCCGCGTCGATCAAGGCGAGGCGACGTGGAGGTCAGAGGGTAGAGGAACCTATGAGAAGACGCGTATTGTCCATAGATTTCCGTCGGGGAGTCGGCATAATAAGGAGAGGAAGCTCGAAGGCAAAGCTGGTGGAGGGACGCGCGTGGGGCGCCAGCGTAAGGTTTATAAAGCGCACCCTCCGATTGAGTAAACGGGAGGGGTGGATACTAGCAAAAAAAAATACTAAGCGGTTATAAAAAATTCGTCCGACAAAATTAAGGTTCTCGCACACAGGTTCAACCAACAGGGCGGCACGGATTTGCAAAAAAATGAAAACGCTCCAGCGGAACATTCGCAGACGCCTAGACTGCGCTACATTCCTTGTCCTGTTACGTTCGAAAGTTTTGTTTTAGAGCGGCAAAAACTGGGGACCAAGGGAATTAGTCAGGAAAAAGGAGGAAGATCGCGTCTTCGTCAGAGCGTGCCAGGTGCTCATTAATCTTCCCACGCCCCAGGAAACTTAGTTGTGACTGAGCAGAGCAGGGAACCCTGAGGCTGTTGGTTGGGCACTGCCAAAAAAGGGGGGCAAGAGGGGCACAGTTCTGTCTGTGCCAACTGTCGAGGCATCTTCCATCAACTTTCTCCTTCGGGAGCTAGAGATGGAGGGGAGGGGAGGGGAAATCGAGCTCAGAGGCGCTAATGTGTTTTCCTGAAAACGGTACTTGGTGCCGGTCACAGGCACATCCTAATAGAGTCCAGGAAGGGGAGTGCTGTCCCGAGGTCTCGTATTCTCGTTCGGTTCAGGAGTAAGGCGGCAATTGGACCCGAGACATACCGTACCGCACTCTATCGCCCCTGGGAAGAGTTCTATAATCTAAAGTATAGGAAAGAGGCCATGACACATTGGAAAAAGAAACGAAGGTTAGTTAAATACAAGTATTCTAAAACGTTAACGCTGTACATCTCTGTGTCCATTTACGATTTAAAAATCCAGTTTGACCCGTAGCGTTGTAATGTGCATTCATCTCTAAACTGAAGGTAAAGACAAATCGCAAAGAACATAACGACCCAAGCCGAGATCAAGGCAAATGGAGGACGAATTTTTTCATTCCCCCCCCAGGACCGGCATCTGGGTGTAAACAGAATGAGGAGGCAAGTTGTTGGAAGGGTTATTCTAGGGAGAAGGGCCGAGCGACCTCTACTAAAATAGAGATCAGGGTAGAGGGGGAAAAGGCGTGGCAGAGACGAGCGTAAAAAAAAAAGCTTCTAAGAGTCCACAGGACGGAAGAATGTGAGAACCAGCACCACGTAGATATAATGTTTCTCAAAAGATCCGTATGGGAAGGAGTATCCGGGGTTTGGTCAGCCTCTTTTGATGCGAGCTTAGTAAAGGCGCACATTGATGTGGGGGACATAGGTCCCACTAAGAGCCACGGGTAGAAGGAAACGAAGGAAAAACCAGACAAAGATCGGGTGGAGTGCTACGCAGGCCAAAAAGACTTCAGGCGAATGGGGACCTTGATCGATAGGGGGGGGCGTGTCAGGTTTGTCTGCGCGCGCATGAGCCACAGAAGAGCCTACCTTTGATGGCTGGAAATCAAGAAACGGTTACTATCAGGGGAGATTTACATCTTGTACTAATAATAAGCGAAGCTGTTAGGTAGGGGGGGAGGGGACCAGGTCATAGAAAATGGGGGGGGGGGGGGGGGGGGGGGGGGGGGGGGGGAATCCTTTCTCAAGACTGCGTGTAGGGCCTTTCCACTTAGCCGCCGGCGTGTCTTGGAGGGTACTGAAAGGGGCTTAATGGAGGAAGAGGGACAGTATCCCTAGGACGACCGCCCATCGGGAACTTCAGCCACGTAGCTTTCCGTTCTCCGGAACAAGGAAATGACTTCGAAATTAGGTAAAAAAAAAGGTGGTTCGGACAAAAATGAGCTCAAGTCTAATCTGAACATCCCTAATCATCTAATTAAGGGCGATCTAACCAAAATTTGCAGAAGAGGTAGGATCAGGGACCTTACTACCGTAAACCTCAGCGCACCGCCGCTTTGCTTTCCAACTTAAGGTTGGCACTATCGGGTCAGAGAAACGAACAAAAAGTTTTTGAGATGGTACCGTCTTGAGGTTATAACTTTCAATCTCTAGGCGGACTCTGCTTTAAGAACTTGTAACGCAACTAACGAGGGCGGGGAGTGAAAAACATCAGTAAGAAAAACGTGCAGACCGAAAGTACGCGCTGAAGCTGCTTCTCTCTGTAGTTTGAAGACATAAATTAACCGTCGGGTTACCAAGGGTTCAAAAACATGAAGGTTGTCTACTAATTTACGGCGAGTTGTGAAGATTCCCGCACCAACAGAAGACCACTAAGTGGAGTTGAAATAACAGGGGAGGCTTAAAAAGGCGACAGGAAAGTTGGGGGAAGAATCGATGATCGGCGAGGCGAAGGGCCCCTAAGTACTGAGCGTACATACGCGCCGGAGGAAATCTGTTCAGGAGACCACAACTGAGAAACCGGAAAACGAAACCACAGTGATCGGCCGCAGGAGCATATACGATCTGCCAATTATCTGTGTCGAAGCTCAAGCACAAGTCCCAGGAGCGGACAGGTGGGGGGGGAATTAAAGGGGGGGGGGGGGGAAAGTAAAGAGAAGCTGGGGGACTTCGGGAGAGGGAGGCACAGACAAGGTCACCCCATTTTTCAAGTTTAAGCGTAGCCGCTCGAAAAACTGAAACATGAGTCCAAAAGTAGATGGGAATCGATACTCGAAGAAGTTTCGGGTCTGGCGCAGTTCGTTCTTAAACCGAACCTTCTGTCGTGGGGGCCATAAGAAAAAAAGAGAAAGCTCTCCATGAAAGTACAGTGTCTGGATGCCAACAAGGGCGCTGTCGTTCTCTAAGATGAAGTTCGAACGGAGGCCATGTAAATACTTTAATCGATCTTGCAGGGGGGGACGATTTTCAGCGGGGGGAAGAGGTGAGGGCGTCCTTGAGGACGAAACCAACTAAGACTTGTTAAGGCGAAAAGAGTGGAAGAAAAGTCGTAAGCAGCGAAAGCGGACACGCCGACCGTCCTGCGCATTAAAGGACTATCCCCTTTGATGCAGAGAAACTTCAACTGCCATCATTATCGAGTTTAGGATCGCGACCTGGTATCCTGGCCAGGACACCGCTCGGGAAAAGGGGAAAAAAAATGGATCAATCGCTAGTAGGGGAAGACCCGAGTCATTAGGCGATAAGATTCTGCTAGTGGGGTCTCCAAGAGGGAGGGAAAATGACTGGCCATCAGGGCTCGTTTGGGGGAAGGAATCATAGAACCTGGATGGAGGAGAAAAAGCAAGAATCTACAAAAAAAAAAAAAAACAAAAGAAACACACACCAACCAACCAGGACCAAACCAAACAACACCAAAAAAAAAAAAAAAAAACAAAAAAAACACAACACCGGGGGGGGGGGGGGGGGGGGGGGAAAAAAATCTGTGGGGGGGGTTTGGGGGGGGCCAAAAAAAACAAAGCACAACGTTTGTCCAAACCCCCAACCCCCCCCCCCCCCCCCCCAAAACTTGGGGGGGGGGGGGAGAAATTCACAAAGTCTCACGTGTTGCAGGGGGAGAAAAAACAGGGGTTGTCTCTTTAAAGAACACGGGGGGGCGACACAAAAAGACCTTGGGGAACCTTGTGAAAACCATTTCTTTCCCTTGAACAAACGTGCCTCCGAAAAAAATTACCACAAACGGGGGGGGGGGTACAAGGTCCTCTTTCTGGCAGAAACTCACGGGGGGGTTTCCGGTGGGTGTCTGTGGGGGGGGGGAAGACAAAAACTACCCAAAAAAAAAACCTACCAAAACTCGAAAGAACGTTGAAAAAGAAAAACAAAAAAAAATCTGGGGTTACACCAATCTGTGGGTTGGAAACCGTGGGGGAAAAATTATCAACACACCTCTTCTAACTCGACACAAAAACCAAAAGGAAGTTAAAGCTGGTGGGAATTGGGGTTGTTGGCATGCGGGAGCGAAAAATAACATTGCGTGGGGGGGGGGGGGTGGTCCCTCTTAACTTCAAAACAAAAGGTGGGTTTGGGGGGGACAAACACAAAAAAAAAAAGGAAAAAGGACCTCACTCAAAAAAAAAAAAAACACCTTTTGTGACAAAACACCCGCAAAACATTGGGTTTGGTGTGTGAAAAAAAAGGGGGGGGGTTGTTTTTAGAAATACGCACAGCAAAAAAATCTCTGGGACTCTGTCCTCGGGGGGGGGGGGCAGGGGGACAGCAAAAAAGAAAAAAAAAAATAAAATTGAGGGGGGGGAAAACGCAACCATGGGCACACACTTCTTTGTTGTGGTGCTTCGGCATATTGATTCTCTGCGGGGCACAAACACAGGGGGGGCAAGTCGGAAAAGTGAAACCAAAACAGAATAATCTTGTGACCCGGTGTCGGGAAGATCACAACAAAAAATGGGGGTGTTAAGAGGCAAGGCTAGTGGGTAGTGGGGGTGGGCACAATCAGGGCAAAATCGGGGGGGGCACAAGTTGGAACCTCAGTTCTAAACACCACATGGGAAGGAAATAAAGGAAAAGTGGGGGGGGGGGGGGGGGGGGGGGGGTAAAGTCGAGAAGTTCAAATTATACTTCCACTTACTAGCCACCCCACAAAAAAAGTATCTATTAAAAACAACTCGTTGAAAACAAGGCAAACAAAGGGAAAAACAAAGAAATTACACAGAGAAATATGGGCTGGGGCCCTACCTCTGGGGATCATTTCGGGGACTCATAAAAAAAAGGTGGAGTCCGTTTCTTCTAATTACAGGGTCAATCATACTGGGGGGGTTTGGGGGTGTGCACTATTAGATTATCTGGGTTTCATTGGTTGGTTGGGGGGTTTCCTGGGTTCTTGTGTAGTGGACAAAAAAAATGGGGAAGTGGTCGCTGGCCGTTCATCTTTTTAGTGATGAAAAAAAAATTGGGGGGGGGGCAATATTGTTAAGAAAAGGACCGCTAAACTAAAAAAAAATGACACGGGTGACAACAGGTTCAAACGGGGGGGGGGAAAAATCAAACTAAAAAAAAGCCTCACATTATAATTCGGGGGGGGGTGGGGGGGGGCCCCCGCAAGCCATATTAATCACCAAACTGGTGAAAGCGAAACAATAAACGTAAACCAAGGGGGTTCGTGTGCACACACCAATAAGGTTGGTGGCACCAACACCACAATTACCAAAAGAGTAAAAATGTGAAAAAAAAAACGGTGGGACACGGAAACACGTTCAGCACGTAGGGGAAACAATTTATCACATATTGAAAAAATAAAAAAAAGATGGACAGGGAAAAAAAAAGGGGGAACGGATAGAACGGGGGAATCGAATGCAGCCAAAAACACTTTGGTTTCGGTGGGCACTGACACAACAAATCCAAAACTACGGGGGGGGGGAGAAAAAAAAAAAAAAAACTCTGGCACAAATTGGGGGGGCAACCTCAACAACCGCTACTTTTTCACACTCAAACCATTAATTGCCAAAAACAGGTAACGAATAAAAATTTAACAGAGAGAGGGCACACAACAGGCACGCCGCATCGAACCGGTTATTGGGGATAACACCTCACTGGGGTTGAGCCCCAACTGGTGGAGTAAAAAAAACGTCACATGCACAAAAAAAAAAAAGTGAGGTGGAAAAAAAAAAGGGGGGGGGCAATAGGGTTCCGGCATATTGCAAAAACCACGGAAAATGAAAAAAAAAAGGAAAAGTATTTGCACAAAGCTACGGTAAAAAAAGAACTTCAAGAACACACACACTCAAATGCAAGGGGAAAAATGGGGGTGGGTGGGGGTAATTTACTTGGGACACAATGAAGGAACAACGTAGGTATACCTCTCTGGGTAACGCCCTCAAACTAAAAGTGTCTCGTGGGGGCCAAAAAAAAAAATTCAGGTGTGGGTGAGATAATATCTGTTGACTTCTTTCGGGGTGGTGCTGCTAGAAGAAGGGATGTCGTGGAGAAAGGCCTTTCACAACCAAAAACAAAACAAAATGTGCTATGCTGGTTTCTCTCACGGGAAAAAAAGAAAAAAGCACAAAAAGGGTGTTCATTCTCACAACTGGGCAAAAAAAACTGTTTGGGGCTGCACCTGGGTTCTGGAACGTGCTCACCAAAACAACCTGGGCGCATGTGGCACAAAAACAAGGAAAATGACCCCCAGGTAGTTGGGAGGGGGGGGGAAGTCTTTTCTGTTTGTGTCGTGGGGAGTGAAGGGGAGGGGGGGGGGGGTCTGGGGGGGGGGGGGGGGGGGGGGGGTGGGGGGGAGTGCAAACCCTGCAACTAAATGCGTCCCAACGGGAGGGGGGGGGGGGGGGAAAAAAAGGGTGATGGGGGCCAGAGGCGTGACAACAACCAAAAAAAGCATAGGAGCCGGGGAGGGTCCAAGTCACACAATTCAAAACACACAACAACATTTTTCGCATAAGAGTTAAAACATGACGGGGGGGGAACAAGACGAATAGGGGGCACTGTGCAAAAACGCCTACCCTAAATGGGAGGCGGGGGGTTAACTGGGACAAGGGGGTGGGTGGGGGGTCGGACATCCGAATGACTTAAAATTTTCGTGCAGAACCAACTTGGAAAACGTGTGTGGTTCTATTCTTGTCAATACACAACCAAGGGGGGGGGGTGTCGTGTCAGAAAAAAAAAAAACCAAGGGGGTCAAGCCAATGGGGGGCGGGTTTTTTTGTGGAAAAAAAAAACAAGACGCTAGAATTCCTGCACAAACACTGGGGGGGGGCTGGTCAGGGTACAAAAAAAAAAGAAAAAAAAACAAAAAAGAAAAAAATCTTATGCGCCGAAAGAATAGGGCACAGAGCTGCGAAAAAAACACTTTCTCCAACAAACACCTCTGTCACCGTCGTGGGTGGGGGGCAACAAAAAAAATTAAGGGTGGTAACAGAGAAAAAGCACACAAGGGGGGGAAAGCAAAGCACACAAAAACTTTCTAAGAGAGAGGGGTCCCCACCGGTTAAAAATTTTGCCATCAAAGTGGGGGTGGGGGAAGGGGTATCACAACAGGAGGGTTGGAAACAAAATGGGGTGTGAAAGAACTTCCTCGCTCACGGGTCATAGGGTCGAGTGTTCATGTACGTGTGAAAAAAAAAACACAATAGTACGACTCGTTGAATTGGGTTCGCGGGGAGAAAAAAAAAAACAAAGAAATACGAAAAATCAAGGGAAAAAACAAAAAAAAAAGAGAAAAACCGACCTATATTTCAAACTTTGTGAAAACGGGGTTTTTATAAGTAAAGCGAGGGGGTAAACAAACCCTACAACACAAAAACAATGGAATAACAAACGGGTTGGCTTTTGTTGTTTTTTGAACCGCAGTCACTGGAGCCCACAATCGTCGGGGGGGGTTGGTGGGAACTGGAAATTCAAAAAGAAAAAAAACTATAAAAAACATTTGTACTTGGGTGTTGGGCAAACGGTTAAATACGCAAGTCTGCCAAAAAGTACAAAAAAAAAAGGGGGGTTTGGGGTTGGTGGGGGTGTGGGGGGGAGCAAAAAAAGAATAAAAAAGTGAGGGTGGTACGGCTTAGTGACCAACATGGCAGTGTTGTGGGGTGAAAAACGAAAAATATAGTCAGGGGGGCAACAAATTCACAAAAAAAGGGCGAGAAACACACCATTTAGTTGAAAATCAATAAAAACCACTTATGTGGGAGGGGGGACATGGGGGGGAAAATCGGGAAAAAAAAGGGGGGGGGGGCAGCAAGTGCAATCCCCCACAAAAATAGATCTTTTGCCCTTCCTGCACAGAATAAACTCCTTCAAAAATGGTTGCGGGGGGGGGGGCAACAGACTGCTGCTGCCAAGCGAGGGGGGGAGTAAAATGGGTGTGTGGGTGGGTGTCGTGGTGTTAAAACAACGGGTCTGTCTGCAACCAAATAAATGGGGGGGGACAATTGAAAACAAGAACAACTTGGGCGGAAAAATAACGTGGGGGTTTTACCCACAACTCAACGCGTCGGATAGCATGTATCAAGAAAAGGGGGAAAAAAAAAAAAACATGGGGGAACCACAAAAACACTACGTGGTGGGATATTCATATTACATCCCTAAAAAATGTGCTATTTTAATGTGCAACGCCAAAGTTCACAAAATTCAAAAAAAAAGCACAAAGCCAACCCTGGGGAAGCACTGGGGGCGGGGGGCGGGTATCCTCCAGCCGGTTTGTGTGTGACAAAAGGGGGGGTGTAAAAATAAAGTGAGTAAGTTCAAAAAATGGGGGGGTGGGTGTTTTGCGCACAATACACCCGCAACAAAAAACACACTCAACTACAAAAAACTAAAAAATAACAAAAAAACGGCCGCTGTAAATCTCACGACTGAAGAAGACAAAAAAAAAAGGTGGGTTTACACCCAAACCCACCCAGTGGACGGGGAAACACCAGCACGGTGGAGGGAGGGGAAAAAAACAAGTAAAGGGCAACGGATGCAAAGGGGGGTTGGTGGGTCTGGGGTCACCAAAAAACACGCCCAAAACAAAACAAGTGCGGGGGGGGGAGGCACAAAAAAAAAAAGGCGGCGGGTTACACACTTCAAACTTGTAACTATAAAAAAAAAAAGAAAAAAAAAAAAAAAAAAAAAAAAAAAAAAAAAAAAAACTTAGGGGTTTTTACACACCACCCAACCACAAACTCTGTGTGAAAACCAGGTGACAGGAGTATTAAATTGTGGGGGCCACATAAACCATCTGTCAGATCACAAAGGACACGGACAGCCCTCGATTGACCGTCAGCACGAAGTCGGGGGGGGCATTTGGTCACGGTGGATGTTATAAAACTGGGGTGAGGGACAAACATCTCAGTAAACAAGAAAACACTGGGAAAAATATATTCAGGACCATGGGTAAAACCCAAGGGGGACCGGGGGCTGGGGGCCATCAAGAGGGTTGGGGGCAAAAAAAGTATGAAAAAAAAACATTTTCTGCACGGAAAACGTTCTTTGGGGGTCGGGGTGGGGGGACCGGGGGGGGCAAAAAAGTTGAGAGCCAGAAGGGGCATATAAAGACCCCAAAACGAAACCATACTATAATAACAACACAATGAAACAGTTGACCAACAAGATAGAAACCGGGGGGGGGGGACATTTCGGGAAATAACAAGGGGTAGGGGGGGGGTGGTGTGGTAGGCAAAAAACCGGTTTACTCTCAAAAACTTGGAGGGTCTCACCAAAAGGCACAACGGGTGTGAAAAAGAAAAAAAAAAAAAAAAGAAAAAAATTGTCGCGGAGAAACTAATGAAGGGGGGGGAAAAAAAGGGCGGGGGGGGTGGGGGCGGGCAAAAACGCAAAAACCACAGGGACGGGAAAAAAACAAATCCAAAAACACCAGGGGGGGGGGGGGGGGGTGGGTAACTACACAAAAAAAAAAATTACGGATAAAAACCAAACCTTCCGGGCTTGGTTGCTCTTCCGGACACACCATGGAGGGGGAAAAAAACTGAGGCAAAAAACTAAAAGAAATTCAAAATCCTTGTTTCCAGTTCGATTAAAATCCATTTTAGGGGGCGACACAATCACCCTGAATTTTTAAAAACGGGGTGCCAAAAAAAACACAAACAAGTGTCACAAAAGCGGTTCCACCAAAAAAACTCCCTTTCTTGACAACAAAAAAAACAAATTGCAACCCTCTAACTGCATGGGAACAGGTCACACAACACACAAAAAAAAAAGGTGTGTGGGGGAAACAAACTCTCATCTCAAATAAATTTTTGGTGGGGGGTTGATCGCCCCGCTCACGATTGTGTTGCACACCGCACGGGTGTAAACGTTTGGGCGCTGGCAGGGGGCATGTTTAGGAGCCAATAAAAGGTCCGGGGGGGTGAACACAATGACCGACTGGAAAAAAACATGAAGAAAAAACAAGTAAAAAAAATGACTGTCAGTACGGGGATACTCCAGGTGTCCCGGAGCAAAAAAAAAAACTCATGTTGCACAAGTGGGTGTGCTGCTTTCATACGGGGGGGGGAAAACCCAAATGTTAAATTACCCGTGTGTGTGGTGGTGTGATACAAAAAGAAGGAACCTACCCCACGGCAAAAAACACAAGTTCTCCCAAGGGGCATGTGGGCACCAGGGGTAATAAGTGGTTAAAAGGAGCGAAAAAAAAGAAAAAAACAAAAAATTCACCCCAGAGCCAAAAATTATTTGAAAAAAATAAAAAAAAAAAGAAAAAAAAAAAGTCAAAAAAGGGGACACATGGGGGGGCTTAACTGAACAAAAATAAAGGCCAAAAAAATCCTGACCAGGGGAGAATTCCACACAGAAACACCCAACAACACAAAACGTTTGGGCAAGCGGGAGCTAGAAAAAGTTATGTTTGGGTTTTTTCTTCAAAAACACTACTCCTAAAATGGGTGGGTGGGGGGAGGGGTAAGAAGGGGGGGGGGGGGGGGGGGGGGGGGGGTTTTGTAAAAAAACCAGGATGGGGGCACAATCTCTATTGGGGGGGGAAAACTCATTGTTATGTTCACTTTCAAACTGGGGTTAAATTACCCCATCCATGGGGGGCCGAAAAAAAGCGCAAACCTAGTGGGAACAAAATATGTGAAAACTCAAAAACACATGGGGGGGGGGGTTTACAAAACAAAAGGGGGGGGGGGTAAAAAAAAAAAAAAAAATTTTCTTGAAGAAGGGCAAAAAGGGTGGGTAGAAGTACAAAAGAACATTATGGGGAAAAATAAAAAAAAAAGGCAAAAAATGCAACGGGGTTGGGGGAATAAACCGCTGTGAAAATCAAAGAAAAAGGTGTTGTCTCAAAGGGGGGCAACCACGGGGGGGGGCCAGGGGTTAAAAATGCAAAACTTGTCATTGCTGGATATATGGTGGTCTGGTGGTCCTGGGTTTGGGGGGGGCCAACACCCACCACGATCAACGGAAAAACAGGTGGGGGGACACATCACCGTAAAGGTAGGGAAAAAAAAATGGCACAAATCAGAGTCCCACCTATACCGACACTGTGGGGGGCTGGGGGGGGGGGGCAAAAAAAAAAAACAGAAGACACAAAGGGGGGGGAACAAAAAGGTGTACCCACAAACGGGACATACCCTGTAATATAGCAAACAGGAGGGGGGGAAACAGACAAACCGGGGGGGGGGGGGCAACACAGGTCACAAAAACCCACGTATGTGGGTCGCTGCCAGGGGGTACAAAAAAAAAAAAAAATGGGGGAAAGAAAAACGGGGGGACACCACAAAAACCAAACACGTCTGGTTCCATTACAACGTTTCACCAAATAAAAATTTAGAAAAAAACAGCGAGAAGGAAAAGAGTCGTATCCGTGTACAACCAAGAAAAAAAAACAAGCAAAAGTGATTTAATTCACTCGACCCCACCAAAGGGGTTGAACAAAAACCCAAGGGGGGGGTAGCACAAGAAAATGCAACACGGGTAGTGCCCTATAAAAATTTGGGGTTTCAATAATTTGATCCATCAGGGGGGGGGGTTGCCAAAACAGTAAAAAACACTTTCACGCAGAACACACCACACCAGTTTCAACAATACCCCGTGTAACAAAAAAAGCACCAGCCGGGGTCACGGCAATGGTGCGTCGCACCAAAAGAATAACCATGTCCAACATCCCTATTACAAACAAAAAACCCTCACGTCAAAAAAATTTCACTAAAATAGCTTTCGGGGGTGTGGCCGGGGGGGGGGTTCTATTGGAAAAAATAAAAGAACAAAACGAAAAAATTTATTTATTCTTCTTCCCAAACCCTTAACAAAAGTACACATTCGGGGGAACAAATGTTCCATCAAGTGGGGGGCCCACAAAAAGTAGTTGGGAAAACCAAAAAGTTAGTAAAAAAAAAAAAACCACGTTCTGTTAAAGGTAGGACCGGCCTCAAAACTATAAACAAAAAAAAATAACATAGAGGGAAAAAACAACGTTAAAACACAGGAAACCTCCACACAAACACAACTGCTCATAACAAAAAAAAAAAAAAAAAAACTACCCGCCTCTGGGGTTTAGGGGGGGAACATGGGGACAAGGGCGTGACAACTATGTTGGGGCTGGGGTTGGGGTATTGATTGGTGGGTGGGGGGCTGTTGAGGGGGACATATCTTCAAACTCAACCGACCACAGTCTCGTGCAACGGGACAGACAAAGATCTATGGGGGTACACCCACATATTCTAATGTAACTCCGAAAACACCTTCAACTTCTTCAACACTTAATCCACAGTAAGGACGACTGTCAAAACAAAGTAAATAGCAGAACAAACGAAGACCAAGGGTAAGAATGATAATTTTTGTTCACATTTTTGACACACGAAAGGTAGTTGTTGGGTCCGGGGAAAACAAAAAAGAATATCTAGGTCAAACTGACGGGGGTACCGTCCTGATACCTCAAAGGGGGGGCGAACTTCCCCATTAAAAAGACACAACACCAGAGTACAGGGGACACAGTGGGGCAGGCTGGTGTAAGGTGTACATAATGACAAAATGTACGGGGGGTTGGAATATGGTCTTAACCACAATTTGCTTATTCTGGTGTGGTGCAAAAACAAGTACAAATAGGGACAAGGTTATAAAGGATCAACGTAAAATGGGAGTTGGGGGTTGATTCGGGGGTTGGGGAAAAAAAAAAAAAGAAAAAAAAAAAAGGGGGCAAAAAAAGGGGCACAAAATCCGGGGTCAACAAAAAACGGCGATCCAAAATCAATTCTAAGTTGGGCGCCCTTTGACCAAAAACCACAAATGTGCACCCTTAAACTATTTTATTGGTCAAAAAAAAAAGGGGGGGGGGGGGGGGGGAGTGAAAAAAGAATAAAAAACGAAAAAAATACTTTTTTCGGTGCTAAAATTGGGTCTGGGACATTACCTTAAAAATAAAAAGCGACCTTGGATTTATATGGCAAACATAATAGGAAGGAAACTAAAAAAGAGGTAAAAAACAAAAAAAAAACTCAACG
>Ga0179593_1526980_pt1 | contig 13963 bp, 25 predicted proteins | sample CZODoug2_1_08_16_FD_185931 | JGI IMG/M metagenome (GOLD analysis project Ga0179593, IMG submission 185931) | Vadose zone soil fungal communities from Angelo Coast Range Reserve, California, USA - CZODoug2_1_08_16fungal (PacBio error correction) | ecosystem: Environmental > Terrestrial > Soil >...
GGGGAAGCACACAGGAAAGAGGGAATTGGAGCAGAACCAGCTTCAACTTCGATTATAAGGGTTTTTTACTGAATCAGCTGGATAAAACTGGGGGGAGGAACGTGGGGGGCTCCGCCGGGGAGAAGGACCAGGTGCAATGGGGAGGGCAAAGGGAGGGAGATCCAACTTGGGAAAATTGCGATCTGAGCCGGCTCCGAAGGGAAAAAAGGTCGACTCTGTATTCAAAAAAGACTTCTAGGGGGGAATAAAGCCCAAACGGCTAACATTCGGGACTAGTGGCCAAAAGAAGTGAACTCATACCTGTCTGGAAAGGAAAGGGGAAAAAGAACCAAGCATTAACCAGATCCCCCGCCGAGTAGAAAACCGTAAACACAAGGGAAAAAGACATCTTCTTCGAGTCAAAAATTGAAGGGGAACAGGGGCAGACAAATTCTACAAAAGGGAATGGAGCAGCGAAGGGTATCTAGCTGGTGGGGACGGGGAGAAGAAGGGGGAGGGGTTGCTATCAGACGAATAAGCCGTTTTGAAAAAAAGAAAAGGATCAGGTCACGGGAAAAGACTACATCTTTCAACTAGAGCGTCAAATTGAAGCAGAAAAGGGAAAAGTATGTTGAGAAGAGATTCCCAGGATTATAGAGGAAAAAGAGAAGCATATCCTGGAAAAAAAAACCAAAGTTCGGAGGAAGTCTTATGATGGGTGGGCAAAACGGCAGGGAGAGTTTGAGACAAAGGGAAATGTGGGGGGGTGGTTGGGGGGTGATGAAAAAAGTGCGGATTATCGAGCAAGGGGGGGGAGAAGAGGGAGAAAAGTGAAAGTCCAGGAAAGGAAGGAGTGGACGGTACGGGAAACAAAGGCTTCGAAGAGGCGAGATAAAGGGACCGGACAAGGGAGGCAACTGTTTAGAATAAGAAGTGGCTCTGAAGTCCCAGAATCGGGGGGGACCAAGAGGAGGGCGATGTCCCGCGGGAAAGAAAAGCCTAGTAGCGTCGAGGGGATAAAGGGGGGAGTGTCAACCGGAAGAAAAGTAAGCAGGCAAGGGGCCAGTTTGGGCAAAAAAAGTCCGGTCTTATAAAAGGTCGATTGTTTGGGGACACCTAAAAAATAACGGGCGGGATGGGGGGGGGTGAATGAGCCGCCCTCGAAAGGGAATTCAATGCACCGAGGAGTTTGGAGGGAAAATTGAGGGTCAGGGAAAGGACTACCGACCGGCGGGAAGACAGAGCGGGGCCAAACTGTAGGGAGGTTAAAAAAAAAAAGTCCTCTTTAGAAAAAAAAAAAGGACCAAACCTCGGGGTCTGAAATGCGGGCGGTTTTAAGAAATCCTTGGCCGCTTAAAGGTCCAGGGGCTCTTCGCGAAAAAAAACCAAGAAAGGAGGCCAGCGAGGGCAAACTTTTTTTGGGGAAAACTAAAAGCAGCCACAGCAGATCCAGGGAGAAAACTGCACAAAAAATCGCAGGTTATATACGCGAAGGGGGGGGGAGGTGAAGTTTTGATCTATTACGCGTGGGGGGGGGGCGGTCAACTCCAAAAGGGCGGAATCAGTGTGAAAGGGGGGAAAAAGAAATCAACCCTAAAAAGGAGAGCACAGTCGGGAAAAGCGAGCTAACGGGGAAAGGTAAGACTGATGCTTCAACGGGGGGAAAGCGAGGTAGTTATGGGAACCACCGGGGGGGTTGGGGCGACGGTAGAAGGAAAAGGAAGAAAGAAGAAGGAATAGCGTGATGGAAGGGGGCGATCAAAAAAAGGAATCCACTTGGCAAAAGCGGAAAAAACTAAGCGGTGGAAAGGGCCCGCCCATTAAAGGGGCGCATAACGGGAAAGGGGCTAACCGGGATGTTAGGATGACGGGGTTTTCAAAAGGGGGGGCGGGTAGGGACGGACAGCTTTGCGAGGGGGAAACATTGATTTGAGGGGGGTGGTGCTGAGGAAGATTGAAAATACATTTTGGGGAAAAGGAGGCCTCAATCGGAGGAAAAGGTTCAACTTGAAACTAAAAAGGGGGGGGGCTCGTGTGAAAAGGCAAGAAAAAAAAAACAACAGAGGAGGTTGAAATACGAATCAGAGGGCTACATCCCATAGGGGGACAAAAAACTCTATAAAATCAAATCTCTTGGCAAAAAGGGATGGTTCTTTTAAAAGCAATAGAAAATGCCTTGTCAAATTTAGCAAAAAAAATGGTGGCGGTCCCGGGAATAATGAGGGGAGGGATGGGCTGATAAGCGTCGTGGGCAAATTGGGAAACTAAGGGCGGGAAGAAGGGATTGCCGGGGAAAAATCAGGATTTGGTGAGGAAAAGCAAAGGAGTAGGATGATTTCAAAGCAAAATCGATGAGCCTTGGGCAGTATGCCAGGGGGGAATACCGAGGTTGTCGTTCACATTTTGAAAACACCTCTCAGCTCAAAGACAACATGAATGGTAAGGAGCCAGGGCCAAATAATCAAGAAAGACTCTAGCTGAGAATGCATTGAAGGAGAAAAAAGCAAAGGAATCGTGGAAACTTCTGGAAACGGCGTAAGGAAGCTTTAAATGAAGAGATTTGGGGGTACCAGAGGTCTGGGGATAAAAAAAAACCAAGGTATTTAAGCACGGTGGGGGGGGGAAGGTCGGCCAGGGAGTTCTGTTTGGGGAAAATAAAAAAAAAAGAGCAAGGGTCGGACGGGAGGGGACAAAAAGGGAAGGGGATGGAGCTTTTGAGGAAAAAACTAGGTTGGGACACATTGGCCAGAAAAACTCCTCAAAAAAAAGCCTTGTCAAAAGAAAAGTGGCCAGAAGATAAAAACATGATCTCAAACACTGAGGGGAAAAAAAATAGATCTCTTAACTTGGGGACTCTGCAAGGAAAAGAGTTGAGAAATGTGCTAGGCACAATGGACACTTATTGTAAGAAAAGCTCATACCAGGGGGAAATTAAAAAATTACAAGGAAATAACTATGGTGGAGGGGGGGTTGAATGAGGAAACTGAAATAAAACAGGATCAAAGGTCGGGAGAAAGAAAAGTGCTGAGTTCCCAGCAGGTGCAAAGATACTTACTGGGGACTACGGTCGATCCGTTGAGGGACAGGAAAATCCGATCAGAGAGGTTTTGAGGACTCCAAAGGAAAGAGGAGGAGAATCTGGACAGGGAGTCATGGCCACATTCGTGGTTAATCGGGGGAGGTTTGGGAAAGGAAGCGGAAGGAGAATAATCATCAAACGGGGGCTTGAGCCTTATCGCTCTTAGTGGAATCCTCTAAATAGATTAGAGGTCCGCAAAAGAGAATGATTAAGGGGTAGCGCAATCAGACAATTGTTGGTAAAAACTTGAAGAAGGAGGGAATCCCCGAGCAGAAAATCTCCTTCTAGGAGCGGGCCACGTGCAAAGGAACTGTTTCTTGAATAAGGAGCTCGCCGTGGACTTGCCGTTCAACGAAAAATGAACCAGGGGCCCGAGTGAGGTTCGAGCCTTGGGGGGTTTTTGCGCAATGGGAAATTCAAAAGAGATGGAGTGGGGAGGCTTATCCTATTCGTTTAAAGGGGTTGGTCAGTTTGACAAAAAAGAGGGGAGCGCAAAAATTTGTGAAAAGGGGGAATTGCAAGGAAAGAAGGGGATTCTGAGCCGCGGAGTATGTATCGCAAAAGGACTCATGACAAACACAGGAATATAAATGAAAAAAAAAATCCAAAATCATGACGTAAACCCGCCAGGTGACAAAAGGAAGCCAGAACCGAGTTCTTGGAGAAGGGGGGGACGTCTTGAAGCCAGCAATGTGCTGAAGTAAATGAACAAAGATTCGGAGCAATTTCCCAGGAGGGGAGTACGCTAGGGGGGGGGAGAGGGCCATTCGAAGAAAGAAAAATAGGTTTTTAGGGGGTTGGCCAAGAGTCTTTACATCGTTCGCCAAGAGCAAGGAAATGCGAATCCCAAAAAAAGGGAAATTAATGGTTGCTAAGATCAGGAGAATTGGGGCGAGGGAGGAGTTGGGGGCACTTTTCCTAGGTGAGGGGTAAAGGGGCACACTGGGGGGCATATGGGGGGGGGGGGAAAAAAGACAAAAAGAGAAAAGAACGAAATAAATGAGCCCTGAAGGGAAGTCTACGCCGGGGTGAAGGGTAAGGGGGGCTAAGAAAAGGAAAATCTCCTTTGTGAACTACAGGGAATATCTGGAGAAGGAGTTCCGGTGGGGGGGGGGGGGATGCGAATCAGGAAAAAGAAAAGTGGTTACTCAGCTCAGGATGGGGGAACTGAGATTCCAACGAGGGAGGGGGACGGTAGGCTCTTATAAAGGAGGTTCGGAGTTTGAATAAGGGGAAACGTCAACGCCGCGAAATATCCTAACAGACGGAAGGGGAGAACCAAACTAAAAAGATGGGGAGGACTCTGTCTAGGACTTCGACGTAAATAAAAATTACGATGGGGGATCAGTTCAAGAGTCACACCATAAGAGGAGAAAAGGAAAACGTGGGTACCTTTAAGGCAACGTAAAAAAGATTACAGGTCCTTCTTATGAAATAGAAAAGGAAGGGGAAGGTGCATACTAAATTTGCGAAACTAGCTATTATGGAGGGGATAGTTCACCTCGGAAGAGGGTCGTATGGCAAAGAGGGGGTCGGGGGTAAAAGGCCATGCACTTGCCTTACGGGGATAAACACGAAAAGTCCTGGTCAGGATGGTTAGGAGAGGAGGGGGGCATACAGGCTGGCGTGGGGTGTCCATGTCATAACTTTTAGAATCACCTGAGGGGTCGAGTACTCAAGTGGGAAAGGAAACAAGATCATGGGGAGGAGTCATGGGGGGGCCGGTGGGGGGGGGAGTCCTAAGATTCTTATTCTGGGAATGAAGGGGGAAGAAGATACTTGTGTGTTTTTTTTTTTTGTGGGAGGTTAGGCAAAGGATCTGCTTCGGGGGGGGGATTTCATTAACCTATCAAAAAGAAAAAAAAACCATACTTTTGATAGGGCAGAACAGGGGGTTCCGGGCGCGCAGGGGAAAAATGGGGGGACGTGAAGAGAAGAAAACCGTTATGTCTGGTAAGCCTGCAGTGACGCAAGTAAAATTGTTCAAACCACAAGGGAAGGGTGAGTTGCGGCGACAAAAGAACGACGTGAAAGGGGGTGTACTGGTTGGGGAAAAAAAATGTCGTAAAAAGGAAAACGGGGAACCGGAGGAATCAATCCGCTAATGTACTCTTCGCTGGGGACGGGGTTCGCTTAACTTAGTGAAAAAGGCGGGGGGTTAAAAAGGGGTGGGGGACAGCACAGGTAGGAGGACGGGTTGAAAAAAAGACGCCACGCCTTTTGGGCGTTCTGGGTCTGGGAATCGACATCCGACGGGGAAGAAATGAATGGGTTGTCAACAAGGCTCTAGAACAAATCCTTATGAAGGGGGGAGGGGGAACGGCAAGGCATCGTAAAAGGGTTGGTATCAAAAGGAGGGCACTCGCCTCGGGAACTGTGGGAGGGAAAACTCCGGGGGACTGAAGTACACGGAAAACAGCTGAGACCAGGTCAAAAAAGGCTTACAGAGAATTAAGGGGGGGGTTGTGTAGCATAATATGGTCAAAGGGAGGGCAGGGTATCTCTCTCAAAAACACTTATGTAAGGGAAAATATAGAAAGGAAAGTCAAACGAGAAAAAGACTCCAGCTGGAAATCACCCATAAAAAAAGGAAAGCCGTGATTGATAAAGGGTGGGAACAACCGGATAAAGTGTAATGATGAAGAGGGGAAAAAGGCCTGGGAATACTCAGTCCAAGGGGAATTGGGGCTGCTTAGGCCTCATCCAAACAAGTGGCCCGGGTAAGATGCGCCGGATCCTAAGGAGGGGGATAGTAAGGGAATTTGCAACAAGTTCAAATTGAAAAAAAGGGCTAGGACACCGAAACAGAAAAAAAAGCGGGGTCTTTTAAAGAAAAAGACAGAAACGGAATAGTGCTGAACAGAATTTTTGGAACCAAGAACTTCCCAACCCGGTAATGCTAACAACAAGCGACAAAGGGAAGATGATGAAAGAAGTCGAACGGAAAAGACAAGGAGGGAACATTTAAAAATGGAGAACATCGCAGGCTCAGGGGGATGGGTCCGCAACACCTAAGAAAGAAAAGCTGTGGTTGAAAACAACTAGGAAGAAAGGGGAGTAAAATAAGGGAAGAAACTTTCAGGGACAGGGAAAGGAAATCGGTCAACATCTGAATGACGAAAGGGACGGGAAGAGACTAGAACCAAAAGTATAGTAATGTTGGGAAAAATAAGACTGGAAAGTGGGGTTGAAAATGACATCAGAACTACGGTCAGAAGAAGGGAAAAGTCACACAGTATTGTTGGTAGGGAGGGGGAAAGAAAGGGGAAAAGGTTGGGGGGAGAAGAAACCATATGGGGGAACCACTAACGGGGAGAGTTGAGGATGGAATCCTGTTGGGCGGGAAAGGATTCCGGTGATCTATAAAAAGAGGAGGAATGGACGACGCTCTGTCTTCAAGGTAGGGGAGAGCGAAAACCCGTAAAAGGGAGAGGACACTGTTTACTCAAGAGATGGGGGGCAGGGGGAAGGAAGTGCCTAACCGCTGTGTTGTCAAATAAAAAGAGCGGTGTCAAGCAAGACCCGAGACGACGAGAAGGGAGAAAAGGGGTTGGAGGAAACTCCGAAAGGGAAGCAAGAAAAAAGAGGGAAGAAGGGGGGGTCCCCGGGGTTAGTAAAAAACGTCCGTTCAGTCAAGAAAGTAAACTTCTAGGGTTTGCCAATTAACATGACTGACTCTGAGAGGGGGCAGGAACCAGCGCAAGGAAATAAACAGAAATTCGTATGGGAGGAATTACTCTCCTCTAGCTTCAAAAGACTGGTCCGAGCAAGTCCGGGAGGGGAAGTCCAAAACCGTCAAGCTAAGGGGAAGAGAGCCAATCTACAACCTCGCGGTAGATTTCACCATCTTGCTTATATAAAACTGGGAGGGGCGAGGAAACTTAACACAAAAAACCAAAGAATGAGAATCGGGAAGTTTTTTTTAAATTTAGGACGGGTCAACAGGTTCTAGGGAACCATGACCAAGGCCAAGCGTCTTAGGAAGGAAAGCCTGAGGTAATTGATGGGGAGTGGGGGAAATCGATTATCTTGTGTGGGGAATCTCAAGGTCGGAAAAAATCATTGAAGGCAGGAATAGTAAAAGTTTTAACCATAAACAGGACCAAAGATGACGGGATGTATAACCGTATTCAGGAGCAACTGGGGACATTTAACGGGGGGGTAGTGGGATTCTACACCTCGTTTCTGGGGAAGAAATAATTAAAAGCAAAAATAAAGGCATATCGTTGGGACGATGCCGAAAACCAGAGCTTCCCGACTGGCAAAAAGAGGAACCTAATGGGAAAAACTAGAGCTCAAAAGGAGTAGGGTGAATCAAAGGTCATAACGATGCATGGAAGTTGAGGAGGAACGGGTTTGTGCACAGAGGGGCTGGATTAACAATGGTTGAGAGAAGGGTAGAACGCGATGGACTTGGTCGGGGACGGTTTTTCAAGGAGTATGATGTCGAGAGAAAGGCCGAGCGTCAATTCAGATAATTCCGGAAGTGTCACTTCCCAAGGACACAATTTTTGGAAGACGCACAGTTTTGGCAGGAACGGACAACACGAAAAACCAGCTATGTCAATAAAGAAGGCCGAGGACTTAGAGCCAGAGATATTGAATTTAACGCTAAAGGGGGCGAGAAAATCAAAGGAAACGGCAAGGGATATTTGGAGGGGGAACAAAGGAAAGAGCTCTAAAAAGGGTGATCAGACAAAAGGGGGAGGGTGTCAGGTAAAACCCGTATAAGGGATATGCACAGGACTATCTTTGGATAGAAAACGCTAGGGAAGGTTGAAAAAGAAGGGGTAAAGATATTAGACAAAGCCTGGGGGCCGATAATAAGGTCTTGAAAACGGACCCTCGAAAAGGCGAGCAGGATGGCAAGGGGAAAGAGAGAGGCATCTGGGAAAGGGGAGGGAAGCCTCCAAGATGGGGGGGGGGTCAAACAGGAATTGTGACACAAAAGAGAAAAATTAAAAGAGAAACAGGAATGTCACGGGAAGAGGAAAAGGGACAGAATTCGAAAGCCCCGACTCTCGGAACCATGTGAGACGCAAACATAGAGGAAAAGGGGGGAAGTCGGTAAAGAAAGGTTAAAGGGATCGACCATGGGAGGGGGCCCGATATTGGACTCTTAGGAGACAACAGATTAACGTCACGTTAAACATTGGGGGGTGTCTGAAACCTTGATGGGGGGATGGTTTAGAAAAACAACATAATCAAGAGATTACAGGTTTTGACAATGGCCAGGCTTTGGATGAGTTGCCCTTGGGAAAAAGAGCCAATGGTCCGGGAACAATATTGCTGATATTCTGTAAACGGGGGGTCCATAAGATCAGAGAAAATGGAACGGAGGAAAAGAAAGAGAGGAGGGGGAGGGTTTTGTACATCCTCTGAATCAATCATTTAAATTTCTCATGGCAAAAGGGAAAAGTGATGTTCATAATAAGTCATACCGGGAGGTGGGTAAAAAATTACTACCTAAAGAGGGTGTAGGTTTTGGGTGGAATGCAACTACAGACCTCCAACAGTCCGCCAGAGGGCCAAGGTACGTGAAAAACCTAGGTTGGAGTTGGACCAGCAGCGGTTAAAGAAAACTTCATTTCTATAGAAGGGGGATTCAACTCAAGAAAAATCCTAGGGTGGGGTTGAAGTCGAACAGGGGAAAGTGTGAGACGGGGAAATAAGATTCACGACGACCGGCATTGGCTTTGCAGCAGTGTTGTGAACATCATGAAAGCGGGAAGAGATGCTAAACCAGGTCATACCGCTTCAGCTTCTGCTCTTAGGGCCATCCTGCCTTACTAGATTTTCGGGAGAAAAAAGTAGTATAGCAGCGAAATGGCACTAAATATATCCTGGGAAGTTAAAAAACTTTGAACTGAGAAAAAAAAAAGAATCAAAGGATCCGGCGCAGACTAAAGGGGGGAAAAGCAGGATAAACATGGGGGATCGCCTTTTATTCAATGCTCGGGGCCCGTGGAAAAAGCCAAATGTCCATTGGCCCCGATTGGAGGGGTCATCGCCGGTTGGGGGGGGGGGTTCGTATTAACTCCCGAAGAGGGATGTGGATGCAGGGTCATACTTAAGTGAAACAGAGAGGGGCCTGGGGGGCCCTGAAGGGTAACCGGTCTCGTCCAAAAAAGGGGGGGGGGGGAAATTGTCCTTAAAAAGAACGGAATGAGACCTTCGTAATATCAAATCAATACCCGGTCAGGAAATACATGAGGAAGGATCGCAAAAAGGGAAGGGATAAAAGAAAGTGACCACACTTCAAAGAACACTTCAAACGGGGAAAAGGACGGAGGACGAAAAAGCAAATGGGCGGACGTTCAAGAAGGGGAAGGGATCCCTCGGTTGAAAAGGGATGGCGTCTCGTCGAGGGGGGGGGGGGTGTGAGCGGAAGGCGATCATCACGCGGTTTATTTCGTGGGGAGAAGGGATGGTGGAATAGGAGAAAAAAAAAAAAGGGGGATCATCCCATACCTAAGAGATTATCGGTTTCGAAGAGGCGATAAAATTTAATGGGGGAAAGTGTGGCTGTGCAATGTTACCTGGGGGGGAAAGGAAAGACACTTCGGGCCGAAGATGGTCGGCAGTCCGAAGGAAAGAAGGAAAGAACACTGAAAATAATGAAAAAAACGTCTAAATCTACGGTTAGTGTCACCGGGGGAAGGTCAGGAAAATCCGCTGTGGGGACCAACAAGGGGGGAAAAAAATGTTACGAGCGTTCTCCTTGGGTAAGGGTTGAAACGTGTGAAGTATGCAAGCGGTCACAAGGGAAAAGGTGTGGTGAATCAAAAGAAACAATTATTCAATAGAGTAAGGAAGTTTTTCGGGGAGGGAAGATTAGACAACTAAGTTAGGATTTGTGGTTTGAAGAAATGACAATGAGGGCAGAGGCGGGAATACCTTTACGAAATCATAGCAAATCCTATTGGGTAACCATCGGGAGAAGGGTAAGAGTACACACGACAGGAGTTCGTCAGTTTTCAAGAAGAAAACCAGAGAGACGATAAGCGCAAGGAAAAGGGGGCAAACGTGGACCCTAGAAAGTGGAGAGAGGACTACGTTAAGGCCGAAAAAAAAGTGGTTCTCCAAGCCTCAGAAGAAAGGGTCGACAAGATTGAAATCTCAACTAGGGGGGCGAAAGGGGGGCGTTCAGAAGATCTCGGGAAAAAAGTCAAAAGTAGAAACAAAGGGGATTATAAGGGTCCCTTTCATGGGGGGGAGCGGACCTTCTTTCGAAAATAAAAAACGGAAAATGGGGTGAAAGTACGAAAGAACTTGTATCGCTAACGGAATGGGCCCGGGGGAGCCATATCAAGAATCTTCCCGATTCGGGCATGAGCGGCAGGGGACTGGGCGCACAACTAATTCGAAATTGTCTTGGGAAAAACATAATGATTCAACGAAGAGAATTATGTTCGCCACCGGATAGGAGAGGTGAGTTTAAGGAAAGAAAGGCAGAGGGAAAGACCCAGCCTTTTTTGGGGGGGGAGGAGCGGCACCTGACATGTGAAAAGGAGGGTCAAGTTGAAAGTATATTGCCGTGGCAATGAAAAGAACGGTGGCGGATTATGGGGGAGAAGGAACCTCAACGTAGATCCATGGGGACACAAAAAATCGGCGTAAAAAAAAAAAAAAAAAAAAAAAAAAAAAAAAAGGGTTGCGGGACAAGAAGCGACGGGCATGGTTCGAGTTTTGGTACAAGGTATCACCGCCTTGTAAAAGAAAAAGGTGATCGAGAAAAAACAGAAATCCTGGAGGGGCGGGGGGGGTCAAAGGGGTTCTAGGAACGGCGGAAAAGTCAAGGTTTAAAATCGGTGGGGAGGAGAAGGTTTTCCTGATCAAGGAAAAACGATTTCACAAGTTTTGAGTCGGGCTGGGCGGATCGATAAAACTAGGGCGAAAGTGGAGAAAATGGTGCACAAAAAAGGAATCAAAAAAAAGAAACAAGGAGGCCTTCTCCCGCCAGCATTGCATATCGGGGGGGGCATTCAAAAGAACTCTCAGAGGACGGTGATTCCAGGAGGGAAGAAAAAAAGTTTCCAAAGTCATCAACGGGAAGACCAAGGAAAAACGGCAACAGTCTTTCTAAAGAGGGGGAGAGTTTTAGCAGAAAAAATCGATGGGGCGGGGGAAGGGTAAAGCTAAACAACAACACAAGAGGGAAAGAAGTACCTTGCGCCTTCAACGAAGAGAAAAAGGCTAACAGCGGAACTTCGATGGAAAAAAAGTAGGGGGGGGGGGCAGCCGATTGATAAAATTGGAGGATCACCTTGGGAGCTCCGCAAGGGAAGACGAAGGAAAAGTCTGCCTGGCAGCTGCGGAAAAATAAACCAAACAGAAAAGGTAGTCCATAGGAAAAAAATCACCAGCTGTGATAGTAAAACGGAGGGATTGGCAACCAATGAAACTGGGATTTATCTGAAGGGCAAGCCCGAAGTGAAAAAAATTCAGGGGAAGGGAGGTTGGCCAGAAAGGAAATTCCAAAAGTCATACCTGGGTCGAAAGAGGGGGAAAAAGAAAAGTCACGTCGAAAAACGTAAGTCGAAACAGAGGACCCAGGTACAAAGAGGGAAGGGGGCTGCTTATCACTAAATGAAATTCCGTGGGTAAGAAGGTCCACAAAAAGCTAACCATACGTCGCGAACGACAGGGTGGCAAAAAAAGAAAACGGCGTGTGGTTGAAAAAGAATGGGGAGGTTCGCAAGCACCTAAAGATCAAACGGTTTGGGGGTACTTCATCAAGAGGTACGGCAAGTTTCAACATCGTAGAAGAACCCGTGTGGCGGAAGAAGAATGCCAACTGAAAGTAGTTGGATACACAGCGGAAACCAGGGGTGAAGGTTTACAGGCACTAAAAGAAAAAAAAAGAAGATACGAACCAGCACACCAAGCTCAGGGAGCTTCAGATGTTTGTACATAAAGCGGAAAGAGTTGCGAAAAAAAGAGTAACCTCAATGAAGGAAAGGAAAATGGTCTGTAAGAGGGCGAATACTTCATTGGAAGGAACGTCGTTGAATGAAACCGGCTTTCTGCAAAAGGAGTGGGTAAAAACGAAAAAGCCAAAAACAAAGAAAATTCTATAGCACCTGAAGCATTAATTTCAAAAAGGGGCCTCCGGGCATCTGACAAGAAAGGTTGGGGGTCCATAAAGAGGGGACCCGATGACGACTCCCCGAAGACTAGTCGAGGAGGGGAACAGTGTCGTTCGGCCCCCTAAAAATCTCAGACTCTAAGCAAGGTCCCGTCAGAGGGGTAAAGGTTTGCCTTCAATAAGTAGGCAGTAGATTAGAACGGGGGAAAAACGGACGTCGTAACTCGTAGGGTGGGTTCTGACGTACCACGGAACATAGAATGGGGGAAACTGGCAGAGGGGGTACGATTTCGCGGGTCCCGAGTCCAAAGAGCGTCAATGGCAACGCAACGCGATTCAAAAAAAAAGCCGCAACGACTAAGCGCCATCGAAAAAACGATCTTCTTCCGGAAAAATACAATGGAGGCGATAAAAAGGCAAGACGCTTCGCTCGGGAACACTCCATGCACTAAATCCTTCGAAAGAAGAAATGTGTTTACGGGGGACGAAGGGGGAGTCCAAGCGAAGCAGGGGAAAAATGTAAACCGGACAGCAGAGATGAGGACGCCTTCCGGTAATTTTATGAGGGGGAAAACATCGGGAGCGAAAATTTGAGGGACGAAACATATGCGAGGGCCTGGACCGGGAAAAGAAAAAATTTTCCCAGAAACTTCAGAAGAACGGTAAATGTGGGAATGGGAGGTAAGCAACCTAAAGAGGGAGATGGGGGGGAAGAATGGAGTTGGGGGAGAAACGATGAATTCCAGAGGGTCACAAAAAAGGAAATAAATCATAGCGGTCGAGTGCCGAGACGGAGAGAGAACAAGGGGGGAAGAAAGCCAAGAATCGGGGACGGGACCGCCCATTTCGGTGGAGGGCAAAATGCCCAGTCAGGAAAAGCTGCAGTGGTTATACTTTGACGGTGGGTAAATATTGGCGGGGATGACGGAAATGTTGGGAAAATGAAGGGAATTTTGAGGGGTCCAGGGGGTTGTTGGGCACTATGGCGAAAGCACCTGCGGCCGGAATTAAACTCTTCTTTTTGGAAAAGGCCCATGACCCCCCGTTGGGGGGAAAGCGAATGGGGGGAAGTGGTCAAAAAGGGGACAAAAATATTGGGGGGTTCTACAGAAAAGATGGGAAATACACTCCTCTCCTTGAAGGTACGACGAACCAAAAAATAGAAAAGGAAAAGAAATCGTGCCATGGATAAGTTGGGAAACGTTGGGAACTAACAAGGAGATCTAAGGTAAATCCCCCATTGTGGCCTTTCGAATAAAAGGTCGTTCAAGGGGGCGGGCTTAGCCGATAAGGAGGGTGTTTAAAAATAAGTGGCGGATTTGGAGATAAGAAGCCTTGTTGCAGGAATCAGGGCTTGGGGGGGAGACCTCAGAAACCAAAGTTCTAGTCAGGAGTAACAAGTCCTCTACAGTGAAAGAGGGATGCAAAGGTGAGGAAGACAAGCGATTTTCATGAAGAGGACAAACCTCATACGAAAAGAAAGGGGGTATATCTACCTCAAGGGAAAAGAAGTTCGAAAGCCTTCGAAACGGGATACTGACAAAAGACGATCTGAGTTGAACAAAGGGGGGGAAATTCGGAAAGGAGCGTAACGGTTCCCGAGGTGGGGAAACTGAATGAGACGAAGCCGATGATTAAGTCAAAAAGATAGGGGGGGTCGGTGGTTCTGTCGGGGCCACAACCCAACAGAGAACCAAGGGGGCCTTCATTTGTCCCCTTTCCCTCAAAAGTCGAGATTTGAGGGAGAAAAGGGTTAAGGTGGAACGATTACCAGGAAGAGGGAGAGGACTGGGACAACGAAAGTTTAAAACCATAAG
>Ga0179593_1660167_pt1 | contig 13963 bp, 21 predicted proteins | sample CZODoug2_1_08_16_FD_185931 | JGI IMG/M metagenome (GOLD analysis project Ga0179593, IMG submission 185931) | Vadose zone soil fungal communities from Angelo Coast Range Reserve, California, USA - CZODoug2_1_08_16fungal (PacBio error correction) | ecosystem: Environmental > Terrestrial > Soil >...
GGGAAAAGGGGGGTAAAAAAGACCGATTCAGAGAGGGGGAACTTAGGGGGGAGTAGTTATAATAACCTTCAGAGCAGGAAGGGCAGTGATGCCTGTCTCTCGAGGGAAAAAAACTCAGGGGAAAAGAAAAATGTCCGGTGGAGGTGACGGTTTTAAGCGAAGAACAACCCGGGTCGTTATATAAAAAAAAAGGGGTTGGCCCGAAAAGGTAGAAGTAAAGAAAAGGATAGACACCAAGATTTCTAGGGGAAATTCATTGCAGTAGAAAGCAGCTTGTTCGAGGGGAGGAGGGGGGGAAAACACAACGATTACTTGACCTGGGGGCCAACTATGTAAAGAGAGGAGGTCTAGAAAATTTGGACACCGGGAAGATTTCACAGAGGGAAGGCCGGGAAAGGCTCAAAAGGGGAAAGGAGAAAGAATTGCCTATCGAGTCTTGGGGCTTGGACTGCGGGAAGGCAGAACTTAATCAAAAAAGGGCGGGGGGGGAAAGGGCACCGTGCGGTACAAGAATTCAGGGGAGGCTACCACTTTAAGGAGGGGACGAGACGAGTCAAGTCCCTGGAAAGGGAAAGGTATATAGTCCAAGTACAATCTCTCTGGTGAGGGAACCGATTTTAGGCTAAGGAAGAACTTCCTCCAACAAGGGGGGACAAATGGGAAAATACCGAAAAGAAAGGAACGCAGAAACAGGAAAAGAAATCTTGGGAAAAAAAATTTCAGGACCGAGATAAAGCACAAAAGAAAAAGCCTTTGACGGGGTAATCAGTCAAAGTTTTCACAAGATAGCAACGTAGCGTCGAGCGAAAAAAAAAAGAAATTAACAGAAAAGAACCGTCAAGATGTTGTCGTTCACTGGGATTCTGTAGAAAGGTTTGTGGCTCCCCAAGGATACATAAAAGAGGAAAAAATATAGTTCAGAGGCCAAGGGGAGAAAAAACTGCTGGAAAAGGGAGTAAGAAAGGAAAAAAGTGACAAAGAGAGTAATCTCTGATCAACATACGGACGCAAATGAAGAAAAAAAGTTTGGGGAGGCGGGGGAACAATAACTTTTTTCTGAAAACCCCCAAATCTGAGAGATGTCCCTAGGGGGGGTACAGAAACTTGAAGGGATCTAGAAAGCTATTCAAAGAGCCTTCAAAGGGAACGGCCGAACAAAAGGTTCCTCAAGAGGAAATAAAACGACGGAACCAGGGGGACTTGGGGGAAGGGGCAAGCGAAAAAGGGGGGGGGGGGAAAACTCAAATAGGCGGCAAAGGAAGAGGTTTAACGGGGGTGAAGGTATCTAGATAGAAGGTGGGGGGTCTTTGGGAAACCCGAGTATAAAGAAAAGAACACTCAGAGAGGGGAGCTCGTAAAAAAGCGAGAAACATTCAGGCACAGACGTTGCCCTACAAATTGGTTTGACGGGGGAAAGAGGCGGGATCGGGAGGATTCACGGGGAGTGTGGATAAGGGATGCCTCAAACAAGAAAAAAGAGCCGGGTCGCGAGGGGGGGGATTCGGGAGTTCGGGAAAAAACTGAGAGGGCTAACCAAGTCGACTCTCAACAACACCACAATGGGGGTAGCAAAGGATGGGGGAAAGGGGACCCCCAGGGAAAGAGTAGGAGGAACCGGTGCACTGCTCTGGGGAATTTGGCGGATAAAATCGCGCCAGAGCCACAAAAAGTTTGGAAAAACTTGAAGCCTTCCATCGAGAAAGTTTGGAAAGGGGAGGAAATTTTGGACGCATGTGTTAGAAAGGGACGATCACAGAGCCCGAGAGCGGGTTGAAGTTCAGAGGGGCACAGTCCAGAACCGCCCACAATACCGATATCCATCGACTAACCCCCGGGAAGGGAAAGGGTCCTGTGGGTTTCAAAGAAAGAGGTGCACAAAAAAAAAAAAAAAGAGTAAAAAGGGTTCGCGTAGGTGAGTTCGAGTCTGACTACGAAAAAGAAGGCTTAAGGGGTGAGAATCTAAACCTCGAGCGGGCTTCAGGGGGGTTACAGGCACCCGATTAAAGAAGGCTTCAGAGGGGGCCTCCTGAAAGGACTGAAGTTTGGAAAAACCGCCCAAAAAAGTGAGCAGACGGTCGTTGTCGAAGCGTATCGGCGGTCAAAAGAACCTAGACCGTAGGAAGAAATCCTGAAAGGAGGAGGAATGGTGGTTTACACAGCACAAGCATTCGTATGAATCGAATTCGGGGGGTTAGGGAAGGGGCTAGAAAGGGCTCCCTGAAAAGGACGCAAACAAAACTTTGCAGTGAGACGAGGTCAAATGACCGCTCCACTTTAAAAAGAGGAGGGGAAAAAAGATTGAGAAAGGGCTCGGGGGAAGGGAGAAAGAACAATACAAGCCGCAAGCAGGAATGAGAACGATTCTGTTTCATGGGGGAACTTGAAAAGAGTTATCTAACAGGTCCCAAGGGAAAAGGTTGTTGTTAAATCATTGCAAAAGACAGCGAAAATCAGGTCCAAGCAGATATAGGAGCCCCCAGGACTGTGAAAACTCGTAGTATGGGGGGATCACGAAAGAAGAGGTGGTGAAAGCCTCATGCATCGGGGCGGATGGTATTAAAAAGCGGTTCTTAAGGAAGATATTGCCAGAAAAAAAAAAACTATAAAAGGGGGGGGGGCCAGGCAAAAAAACTTATGGTAAACACATTGCGAAACGCAGGGTAAAGCAAGAAAGGGTTGCAACGGGAAACAACTGAGGGGTGAACGTTGTTTCTACGGGGAGGTCGCTCTTGGGAAAAAAAAGGATCCGGAGGGAAAACGAACTTTGATTGGAAGATGTGATTACTGCCCGGGGGAGACAGGGCGAAAAAGAAGTCAAGGAAGGAAAAAGACTTGACTGGAAGGAAGGAAGGAAAACTCTGTCGGGGTGAGAATTGGGGGCTGATCGGATGGCATTCAGTCTAGGAGGAGCCGTCGGAAGGTAACCAAGGGCAAATTACCACAGGAAGGAAAGTAAAAAGGCGGAATCCCGATCGCCAAGTAACCGAGAAACACCTGGAGGGAGGGGTTGAGACGGCCAAAAAAAAAAACAGCTCTGGGGAAGAGGAAGAGTAAAAGTCAAAAGAGTTAAATACGGGGGAACCGACTCCGTGGTAAGGATCAAGAAAAAAAGGATCTCTCATACGAGTAGGCTGGGAGGGGGAACCCCCCCACCGAGAATTTAATTTAAAAAAACAGAAAAAAGGGAATAAATTCAACCGAATTAAATGTGTATAGGGGAAACTACTTCGAGAAGATCATAAAAAGGAGCGAGATAAAAAGGTTGTCAGTTGGACGAATTCAATGATGTTTTGCTCAAGATTCGGAGTTTACGAAAGTCAGCCAGGGGCCTTAAGTAAGAAGGGGGAGATGGGGGGGGACACCGCGTAAGTGAAAGGACTAACAAAGCTAAAAGGGATTGGGAAGAGAAAAAAGTCTCACAAAGAAAGGGGTCGCAAAAAAAAGCCATTTTCAAGAAGAAAGTGAATCGAAAAGGGGGCTATGTAGGGAAAAACCCGCAGTAAAAGAAAAGGGGAAAAATCAATTGAAAGGAGTCATAGAAAAACTTGAAAGAGAGACGGGGAATTGCTGAAAAAAAAATTGGGGTAAGGACTGGAGGAGGGGGGAGGAATCGGAGGAACCAACTGGCGGGGGGGAGGAGGGGTTGTTTCTTAAAATTTTTAAGATGGCGAGTTCGAAAAACATCGAAGGAAAGCACGGGTGAAAAAAAATGTTCTACCTCCGTTGCGCGACCCTCTAATTCTTAAGGGGGGACTGGGAATAAAAAAGGTTCCAGGTCCCGGAGGGGAAAGATCTAAGACATAGTGAGGGTAATGGGGGAGAGGACGCGGTTCGTCAGAGAGGGAAAAGGGGAAGCTTCCAGGAAAAAAGTGGCAAACAAAGGGGGAGAAGCTTATCAAAAGGCATAAATACAGAGCACAGAAAAAGGAAGAATCGGGGTCCTCATCCAGAGCTTTTGGAGGGGACGGGGGTAAGCCAAAGAGAAGGTCAGTGGCAGTCAGAATTTCGTCCCCTTCCAAAAGGAGAGAAGGGGCTCAGCGACAGATTTCACAGACGAGCGTCCGTTTGACTTCACTCTTCAAAAAACGAAGAAAAAATGTGGGAAATTCAAAAAGAGCTGGAAAAGACTCGTCAGTCGCGGGATGTACCATTTTGAAGGAGAAAATCACTAAGACAACAAGAAAGGGATGATTCGGGGGGAAGGAGAAAAGCCGATAACGGTCAGAAATGACCGAGAACTTTGGGGGGTGAGAAATGTGAGGGGAACCTAGGGGAAAGGAGGCGAGACGAGCCAAGGAGACTGATGCGGAATGGTTGGTTACGAACTTGGGGAAAAGGTTTCCGGAGAGGAATCGGGAAAAGAAACTCAAGCAAATGGGAAGCCGAAAAAGGAAATTTTTCGTCGACCTAGTGTTCGCACTCAAAACGAAAAAGAAAAGGTTGGGAAAACCGAAAAAAAAAAAAGCTCGCAAAAGCTCCCAAGAGCGGCAACCGTCTTGCAAGGGATCAAGCGCTATCCTAGAGGGAAAGGGGGAAAGGGGATTTGAAAACACCGCGCAGCACGAAAATACGGTAAGGCACAGTGAATAAAATCGCTTCAAAAACCACCGATGGAGAGTGAAGAGTTTTGCAGGGGAGAGTTTGCAAGATTCGTTGCCTGATGTCGGGGGGGGAGGTCCGGGAAGGGGACTCTGCGCAGAAAATCCAGAAGAAACGCTCAAAAAAGGGGTTGGTAGCGGTTCCAAGAGGGAAAATCTCCGGTCAGGGAAAAAAACACCAAGATCAGAGAAAACCACACCGGAGGAGGGCGAAAAGAGAGATTGGGGTTGGATGCAACGACCGGGAAAGGTCCGAGGGAAAGAACCATTGGAGAGAAGGCGACACCAGTCTGGCTGCTCTGGGAAGTTACAAATCTTTCTAAAAGAGGAAAACAGGAGAGAAGAAGGAGAGAAAAAAAGGCCAGCTGGGATGAAGAAAAAGATTGGGGGATGAATTCTTTGGCATTTGGACACTGGTGTTTGGGGGGTGACGCGAGGAGTGGGGAAACCAAGGGGAAAGAGAAGGAAAAAGCTCAAACCAGGAGACTCCCATCACGGAACCGTTAATTTAGGTGCGCTCCGGGGGGTGAAAGTTGGGGGACCAGCGGGGAAAAAAAGTCTGCAGGGAGAAACTTTAGGGGAATGCTCGATTGGGTGGTCGGAAAAACCCAAAAAATTGCGGGTCCGAGGGGGGACGAGCAAGGACAGGGACACAGGGGAAAACCAATCAGCGGGCTAAAATTGTAATAGGGAAAAGAAAAAATCGGAAATGATTGGGTAAAGACTAAGGGAAAAGAAAAAAACAACAAAAGAATGCTCGCGGGGGGCGTGAAGCACTAGGGTCCAGAAGAGAAATTGCGTCAAACGCAAATATGGGTCATGACGCGGCATCATGGAATGGGCCAAGTGGGTACACAAAGGAAAAATCTGTGAAAGTCAGCGGGGGCTGGGGGGCCATGGGAAAAGGTGAGGTGAAAACTCGATAAAAACGAATCTCTCACGTAGTTAACGGGGTCGCACAGAGATACATGGGCTATGTAAAGATACACGTTCTTTAAAAAGGGAATCCTGACTGGGGGATTTACTGAGAAGTCGGGGAGGGACCTTGCTACTCCAGGGGCCAAAGGATTATGAGGAAGTTTAGGATCTAAGGGAGTGGTGAATTGATCAGCACCAAGTCCAAGTGGTCGCACTTGGGGAGTGAAGCGCCGAAAGGGGGAACCCTCAATAAGAGAGTCATTCGGGAAGATTGAACCGAGGGGACAACATGAATGGGGGATAAATCTCGGGTCCCGTCAAAGGGCAACGGAGAGAAATTCAACCGTAGGAGGCTATATTTCCACACATACATAGTCGACAAGGCGTCAGGAAGTTCCTTGGAGAATCAAAAAAACGCCAAGGGAACGGAAACGATTCCATGAGCTTCTTCAAAAACGTTCAACACATTGGGGGGGGGGGCGATAATCCGGCGTATCGAACCAAAAAAAAAAGGGGGTGACTGAAGAAAAGGGTCATAAGGAGGGGGTCACAATAAGGAAAAAGCTGAACTAAGGCATTCCAAAAATCAACTCTTTCGAGGGAATTGGGTGAGAACTGAAAGTCAGTCATCTCTGCTGGGGAGGCATTACCGCTCGGTAACCACCAAAAGGAACCACCATAAAGGAACACAGAGCGATAAAAACCAACGTGAGGGGAACCGAGTAACCATCAAAATTGGATCAAACTGCGTCTGAAAGGAGGGGGATATGGAAAAAAATTCTCAGGCGGGACTGAAGTCTACAGAAAAAAGGGGGGGAAAATTCCAGGATCCTGTGCCGGAAATCGGTTGAGGAACTTCAGGGACAAAAAGATGGGCGAGGAAGGAGATTTACCGAGGGGGGAAAAAACGGAGAAGGAATTTACTCGGTTGGCAGTCCTAGGGGAGTCTTCGAAAGGTCCTAAAAAGAACATGGGGAAAGAAAGTCAAAGGGTTTTAAGAAAGAAGGGGATACGGTTGTACAAGAATCAGTTTGAAAATACTGTACATGCGGTCAGGGGGGGGCAACTGGCAAGGGGGAGTCTTATAGGGGGGGGGGGGGGGGGGTACAAACCGCGTAGACGAAAATGCAGAAAGCCTTCCAAGAAACCAATTCAAATGTAAAGAAGGGAAGGGGGGTACTCAAAGGAAGTGGGGAAGAAGAGGTTTTGGGAGACAGCTTGTTCGGAAGAGGGCACAAACCGTCGTAATGACAACAATCAAAGGGAACTTGGAAGGGAAAAGGAAGAAACCCGGAAGGAAAAAAGTGACAAAACTGGTGAGGGTTGAAAATAAAGGCTTTACAAAGGAGGAGTGGGAATGGTTCGGAAAAGAAGGGGGGGAACCTGGTGAGCCTTTGTCGGAGTTGGCGGATAGGCACAATCAAGAATCCAGAAAAAAGACCTAAGGGGCTCGGAAAAGAAGGGGAGTCCACTAACGAGATCGAAGGAATCACAAGAAGCCGTAGGGGTTTGAAAGAACATGGGGAAACAGAAGAAAGGAGGGAAGAGCCTGTAGTTGGGCCGAGGACCGGTCTGCGAGGTATAAAAAAATTCGCTAAGGGTTACAACAAGTGGTGGAGGAAGGAACAGATAGCATTCTTGTAGAGCGTTGGGGGGGGGATGGCTTGTACGCCCGGGAAAGAGAATAGGGCCGAGCCCGAGGAGATTAATCAAAGAGGGGAAAGGTGTTCTGTTTCAATCCGATTCGAGAAAGGGGGGCGTCTAGCGACAGATTTAAATAAGGGTTTATCCCAATCCCACATAACACGTTCAGGAGGAGTCTATCGACGGGGGGGTGGTCCTAAAGGATTCGAACAAACAAGACGCTGGACAAAGAAGAAGCTGGGGGGGACCGGTTCCAAATGCCCGGAATCGGCTGGTTCACTGACGAAAAGAAAGGGAAGTCGCCTTGAAGAAAGGAGAAGCAGAGAGGGGGGAAGGCAAGTCGAGACCTTGGGCGGCGGGTGGGGACTCGGCCCTCCGAAAAGAGCAAGGAAATATTATGTCAAAAGACGGAGATTCTTGTGTCTGGGGCGGAGGTCGGCTCGGAAAAAGTCCGCGGCAGAAACGTAACGGGGTGAAGAGCCCTAACACCAAAATCAATCATGTAAGGTACCGAGACCGTACGGAAAGATTTTATCATCTTTTCAAATAGTCTCAAACAAAAAGGGGGCTCGAAAAAAAGGGGACTGCACTCAATGGTTAAATGTGGGCGGATTTGAGGTCCGGACTCAAAAAATGCCAGTAAAGGGGAGTCTGGTAAGAACGAGAAAACTCTGCGGGAAGAGGGTCATACAAAAAAACATCATTCGCTAAAAAAAAACCCTTTCAAAGGGGGGTTTTGCAGGATGGGCGTTACCCGGGGGGGGGGGGGGGGGGGCTCGTCAAATTCTCGTATCTTTTCAAAAAAGTTTATGGCCGTGTCTTCTGAAAAAGTCAGAAAAAAAAGAAAAAAATTTGCGGACAACTAGATTGGGGAGGGCTCTTTTCAAAGATTTAGGAAAAGCCACGGAAGGGGAAAACACCCATGAGAACCTTCGAGGGGGAGGGGGGGATATTGGGGGGTTCTTCAACGCCCAGGTTTCTGGAGGTGTTGAAAGCAAGGAAAAGGCGACCCCCTTTCTGGGGGAGGGGTGAGCAGATAGATCGGCTCAATACCACCACATAAAAACCCACTAGAATTACGGAATGAAAAAGAAAAAACCAGGTGGGGGAGGATGTTAAGGGCCTTTTCCGATGTGAGTTTGTGCTGAGAGTCTATTGGCGTAGCAGTTTGTTTGGGGTAGACAACACAATCGAGAACCGGCCTGGACCAAACCCCGTAACCTTTAGAAAATGGAAGTCGAGAAGATCGGAGGGGGAACTCTGAAAGAGGGGGGGGGGGGCCGGAGTTCGACTTCGCGTACTTTTTATTTTTGTTGAAAACCCGGAAGGCGGAAGGTTGTTCAAAGAAACACAACAAAATTTACAATCAGAAAAAATTCAGAAGGTGGAGGGCACGCAGACTCATCGTTTCTAGGGGTGAAAAAAAATCCGAACAAAAGGAAAAAGGGAAGTCCTGGGGTATCTGCGAAGACGGAGAAGGGAATTCAAACTTAAAAACGTCAAAAATGGCCGGCTCCATCAGAATTAGATTGGGGGGGGGAAAGAATACGAAATTCGTGGGGAAGAGGATCCAAAAAAAAGGGCGTTTGGGGGGTAAACGTCACAAACGATCTCAGAAAGGGAGGGAGGGGTTCACAGAAAGGCTTATCTGATTAAAGGGGTCTCTCAAGGAAATCGGAGGGTTGGTGAGGGAAGGCTTCGAAAAAGGGGGATCTTTTCGACTCCGAAGCTGCTTAAACAAAAAAAAAAAGACGAGAGGATGAGGGAAAAAGTTTTGGGGGGTTTAGAGTTTCCAGGGGAGGAGAATAAGAGGGAAGGTCTCCAAGTGGTCTACGGGGGGGGGGCGGCGTTACTCGAGGGGAGGATTCAAATAGCAAACAGTCTCTACGTGGAGAAGAAGGGAGAGGAACTCAGGGGGGAAAGGATGGGGGAGGGAGTGGGAGGCAACCAAAGGTGGGGGGACGAAGCGGAAGGGGCGGGAGAAGACTAATGAATGCTGGGGTGAAAGTGGGGAGCGAAAAGGAGGACAAGAAAGGGGGTGAGGTGAGAAGTGGGAAGTGGGGGGGCATAGAAGACGGGGGAGCGTCAGTGGTAGAGAAGGGGTGGGGGAGGGAAATTAGAGAACGGGGGGAAGGAGAAATGGGGGGAGGATAGGGAGTAGAGGAAGGGGCGGGCGGGGGAGGGTTGGAGTGGAGGAGGCGGGATGACGAGAGGGGGGTATAAAGGTGAGGAGAGGAAATCAGGATGAGGATGGAGGGGGACAAAGGTTTCCAAGAGAGGGGAAGGGTTTGGGAAAGTGAAGCTGGGAAAGTAGGGGAATGGCGCGGGGGGGAAAGGAGAAGCATGTGTGTAAAATGGAGAAATGAGGCAAGAGGTGGGGGGATGAAGGGGGGTAGAAGGAAGGCAGGGGGGGGCTGAAGGGAGGAGGATGAAAGTGGAGGGAGAGTGGGGGGAAGGGAGGGGGTTGTGAGGGGAGTGAGGGGAGGATAGGAGGAGGGAGAAGAGGTGGGGAGGGGGGGGGGGGGGGAGGGAGGGAGGGGAAAGGGGTAAGGTCCAAGAAGAAGGGGGGGGAGGGGATATGGGGATGGAGGGGTGGTAGGGGGAAAGGGAGGGGAAGGGGAGGACGGTAAAGGATAAAATGGGGGCGGGGGCAAATATAAAGGCGGAGGATGGGAGATGAAGGGGGGGGTAGCGAAGTGGGAGGGGGGGAGGAGGGGGGGAGGATTGGGAGGAGGAGGAGGGCGGGGGAGGGTTGGCGGGGGGGGGGCTGGAGGTTGGAGCGTGGGCTAAAAGCAGTGTCGGGGGAGCCCCACCTCTCCCCTCACTGGAACGGAGCATCTGGATGAGGGATATTGCTTATCCGCAGGAAAGATATATTCCCCCATGGGGGAAATGTGTATGTTGAGGATCGAAAGGAAAAAGGGGGTAGCCCTCTAAGAAGGTTTGAGGGCAAAGAGGGCATCGCCTTTTTGGAAAAAGTGGGGGGTCAGAAAGAAAAAAATACTATCTGATGAGGCCCAACTGGGAAAGGGGAACCAGCAAAAGGAAAAAGACTCCTCCTTCTGGTGTGGTGAAGGGAAAGAATATGGAATGGGAGAGAAAAAAACCGTGGGAGACTGGGGGGAAGAAGGTTTCAGAAGGAATCTTTGATGACACACCCCATGCAGAAAGCTGGGCACGTAAAAGGAAGGGTGTAAACAGTTTTGTGAAGGCACCTCCGTCACAAGAAGAAGGGGAGTCAATCTGGGCTCTCCCCTGCGTGGGGGGGGGAAGCAACCGACCACGAAGGGAGAATTGGGGGGCCTTAAAAGGGTTCCTAGAAAAAAGTACCGGATAAAAAAAAAAGGGGGTACGCGGTGAACCAACTCCTACAGGACATCCATTCAAAAGTTCAAGTCTTGACCAAAATCACCGTCGGACTGATCCGAGAAGGGAAAAAAAACGAGGAGTGGGGTCAACTGCGGGGGAAGTGTGGACTATCTGTAAATGAGAGCGTGACCCAGTGTGGCTACAGCCTCTTAAGGAGGGAACTCTTTAAGAAATTCAGGAGAAGGGGGGGAAAAGGAAATCGGTTTGGAGTGAAAATGCGCGCGAAAGAGAGATAAGAGACGTAGGAAAAAAGAGAGGGGGGGAGGGGGAAAGTTAAAAAGTAGTGAAGGTGTAAGGAAGAGCACCGGAATGGACGAGGGGGGGCCGCGCAGGTCCAGAAAAAAAAAGAGTGTCTAATCAGAAGGGGGGGGGGAAGAGACGATACAGGGGGGGAAGTCAAAATGGGAACTCATTTGTACAGAAAGACTTTGGGGGGGGACGAGTTTGGGGAAAAAAGAGTTACGAGAAGGGCCTGTGTTAAAAGAAAAAAGGATGTGATGACCAAAGTCGTAGACTGGGGGGGGTTTACAACCAATCTGGGGTGAAGACAAGCTCAGGGAGGATCGGCAAGAAAACCCCAAGAAGAGGAGGAAGAGAAAGCAAGTGGGGACGAAAGAGGGAATAAGCTGATAAATCAAATTTGATGGAAGTATTTGATCAAAAAACATGTGAGGGTTTCGCAGGGGAATCCTCAGGTTGAAATAGAGAAAAAGACGTGAGAAAACGTCGAAAAAAGTGGGGAAAAGTTGTGACTGAAGAAAGGGCCCTGAATCGGCTTAATGGGCAGGGTGATGGGGGGGGAGAAGACTGGGAAAAAGGACGACAGAGGTGGCATCGGGAGATTCAAAAAAGAAAAGGGGGTTAAGCCAAAACGAAAGAACTACCGCTGAAGAAACCCCCTTTTCAAACGAGGGAGGGGGGGATACGACACGTCACAACTCGGGGGACTTCAGGGTTGGGAAGGGGGGAAAGCCTGCCTAGGGGGAAAAAAAGGTCTGCGAACAGAAGTGAGTGGAAAGGGGAAGGTAACAAACAAGGAGAGGTACCGGAGAAGAAAGATCACTACAGGTGGGGGAAGAGCAGAAAAAAAACCCATGGAAAAAAAGAGGGAAGTCTGGGGGGGGAGAGGTCGAGTTTCAGAAAAAAGGGGAAAAAATCCCGATTTAGGAAAGGGGTAATCAAAGTAGGAAGGTTTCTCCTGTCACCCGATGCTTGAAGGGAACATTGTTAGCCGATCAGGAAGGGGAAAACCCGTAACAGGATAGATTGATCTTAGCAACGAAAAAAGGGGGGGTGCTCCCATGAAAAAAACTAACATCAATAGAAGGGCTGGGCTGGGGGAAAAAAAGGTGTACAAAAGGAGGAGAAGGGGGGGGGGGAAGGGGAAGAATTCCGCAAGATCGTCCTTCAAAAAACACGGGATACCGGGGGGGAAGAAGGAACCTAGGGAATGTTGGGGGGGGAGGGGAAAGGCGTCTTTGCCGGGGGGGGGGGGGGTCCGGGTTAAAACTATTTTAGGGAAAATATTGGATGATGCGGGGGGGGGGACATCCGTTGAGGGTCGGGGTTGGCCTGCGTCTTCTATTTAAGCGGAACGGGGTGGGGAAGAGAAGTCCTCAAAAAAAAGAAAAGGGTTCTACAACTCAACCGACTGAACCAGTAGTAAGCTTTTTTTTTAAAAGGGTTCTACGAAAAAGGAGCGGAAAAAAAGCAATTTAACAGGGGGAAGTCTAGGGATAAGGGGGAGGCGCTCTGGACGTTGAAAATTATTACAAAAGGTGTAACAAAACCCAGAAAACGCGGGGAAGGAAAAGGGAGCACAAAAAGAAGAAAAAACACCATGGACTGAATGATGCACCGTTCCAGGAGCTGTGATTGGGGGGAGGTGCGAGGGGAAGGTTCAACTTGACCATTGGCTCAATGGCAGAAAAAGAAATCTGACGCAAAAGCACACAGGAAAGAAAACGAATCGGGGGACCTGATTCAAAGGAGGAAAGAAAAGAGCGCCGGAGAAAACCAGGCTCTCTCACAACAACGGATTAGGGGGAGGGAGTTGTGGTTAGCAACGACCGCTGAGAAGGAGGGGGAATAACTAAGAACAAGGGGAGCGAAAAGAGAGGGGAATTTCTCTGGGAAAAAGATAGAGAAAAAACCACCATGAGAAAGTAAATGATAAGGGGGAGAAAAAAATTCAAGGGCAAAATGCATAAAAATCGTAAGGGTCGAATGCTGGGGAGGGGGGCGTCGCTAGGGGGGGACTATCACTTTGTGCAAAGGAACGTGCGCTGCGTTAGGGGGGAAAAGAGGAATCAAGAGCCAGAAAAAAGGGGCCTGCTATACAAAGAGAATCGCCAAGGCCTTGCCGTTTCTCTCCAGGGGGGGGGGGAGGTGAGTTCAAAGGGGGTTGTCAGAAAGGGACTCTTAAGTCTGGTTGAGTGTATCAGGGGGGACTGAGCTTGGGGGGGGGGTTTTGACACGTCCATATTAAACATCCTCGAGCTCGAGGAAGATTTGAGGGGGGGACCGGAAAAGAAAACCCTGATGAAGATCATGACCGGAAAAAGAGGGGGGGGGAATAGGGTCTCGGAGACGAATCAGGAGAAGGAAGAAGGCACCACACAGCCAAAAAGAGGGAAGGATTGGAGGAACTCTGTAAGGAGGCTTCCAATAGGTCTGAGAGTGAAGTCCCTAGGTAGAGAGAAAAACTTGACCGGGAGCCTGTAAGGGGTGGGACAACAGTGGGGGACAAATGCCCAGCTCGAAAGAGGGGTTCTTACTCGAAAATTGGAGTCTACTACACATGGAGTCTGATGAAAAGAATTAAGGGAGGAAAAGATTTCTTATCGGAAAATTGAGGGGCATACGAGGAACCAATCTACCCTGGAAAAAAAGGAAAGGTGAAACAGAAAAGGGGTCCTGAACTGGGGAGGATCGTGGGAATCAACGGGAAGCCGCAAGGAAAAAGGGGGCGAGGAAGGGGGGGGGAAGCATGGGGTGAAAGATTTATCAGAGGGGGGGTGGTCCGTCGGATATTATCAGACATGCCAGGAAGGGGGTTTGGATCATCCGAGAGGAAAATAAAGTGAAAGAAATAGATGCTAGCAAGGAGGAGATAATCCCAAGGGAAACGCCTGAAGGGGAAAACCCACAAAAACCAAGTGAAACCAAACGATAGGGGGGTGGAAGAAAGGGAGTGGAGGGGGGCAAAAAAGGGGGGAGGGGGGAACCGAATAGTTCGCAACCTTTTGCCTGCCGGAGGGGGGGCAAACCAAGCAACGATAGCCTGGAAAAAAGGAAAAAGGGTGTCAGAAAACGGCGCAAAAGACGGGAAAGGAAGTAGTGTGGACATATGGACCAGGTGCAAGGGAATGTCAACAAAGAGACGGAAAATTCGCTCTGGGAAAAAGGAACAGTTTGGGAGAAAGGGAAAATTG
>Ga0179593_1590833_pt1 | contig 13962 bp, 18 predicted proteins | sample CZODoug2_1_08_16_FD_185931 | JGI IMG/M metagenome (GOLD analysis project Ga0179593, IMG submission 185931) | Vadose zone soil fungal communities from Angelo Coast Range Reserve, California, USA - CZODoug2_1_08_16fungal (PacBio error correction) | ecosystem: Environmental > Terrestrial > Soil >...
AAGGAGGAACAAGAGGGAAAAAGGGAAGAGTCTCCGTTAAGGGGGGCCTATTCAGAACGAGTAGTCGCGTGGTACGGGAGTTGTCTTAAGTAGGGTACGAGATCCGTTCGAAAGAGTTTCCCCACATCACAGGGCACTGACGGGAAAACAAAAGATGAGCGTTCATCAAATCCCGTATGAGTAGATACATTTGTGGGGACCTTCGATGGTTAACCTTCCCATTTTGCCTCGTCTGCCACACCAGGTTTGCCATGTGCGGAGTAACCACTTTGATCAAAAACCTACTTGACATGAATAAAGTCCCCTGGCAATTATTAGTTCCCCCCCGCGGGAGCAGGAACCGGGCCCCCCAACGCCTTAGCCACCCCCAAATAAGCCGACTGTGCCCAATCAAATCATCAACGGGTCTCCTTGGGACTATTTGAGGTGTCACGTTAACAGGCCCGCAAACTCCTTGGGTGTACCGTGAGGGAATTTCAAAGAAGCACTCTTAAAAGACCATGGGTTGTTTTCGAGTTTTTGGGAAGGCTCCCCGGAGGCGCTCCGTCCGGATGCCTCCGGAAAGGTTTCGGGAGAGGGCTTCCTAGGGAGTAAAAACCCGGCCGGGGGTTGGTCTTACCCGCCGAGGGGGTGCCCCGGTGCGGGCAGGAGTGAGTTTTGATACGAGTTGCCAAGCGAACAGCAACTGAGCGCCATGCACAAGGAAAAAAAAACTGCGAAAAAACACCCGCAATCCAAGAGAAAATCTGGCGGAATTGGGGGGGATTAAAAAAAAAACTCAAAGAAAACAAAACGGATTAGTAAAAGAAGATCCCGGGTGTCTGAGCAAATGTCACCGCTAGCCGGGGGAAAAAAAAAAAAATTGCCTCCGGGAGGAAGGTTGTGCGCGTGATGCGGGGGGGCCGGGGTGTAGCCTTCGGAAAGACTAAAAAAAAACGGGACAGACCTTGCCAGGAAACATATCTCGCCAACGTCTGCACAATGGGGGGGGTCGGGGTAGATGAAAAAAGAGGGAGACCACAGGCTGAGGGTGAAGAAGCAGTGCGGTCATCCTCTATAGGGTTCCGGAAAGACGTCTTTTGCGTGGCGAGCGGAAACAAACCAAAGGGGGTCAATGAGGCTATGAATTCAAAGGTGGGGCAGACAGAGGGGATTAGTTGAAGGCTCTGGCTGAAGGATTGGGGGGGGGAGGTGGCTTCCTCCTAAAAAATTTTGAGACTAAGCAGAAAAAGGTCATAATTTAAAGTGATCAATTACTTGATCGGGGATGTGTACTAACCACGTCCCACTGCAGCCTTTTGTTGGATACCTAGGCCATTATAAGCCCTTCATAAACGGGATCAACAAGATGTGAGGACCTAGGGGAGCCTTAACGAAGGGGAAAGGCTGGCTGCAAAAAAGGAAGGATAAAACAGGGACGCCAAAAGAATATTAGGATACGATTGGGAACAAGGGAAAAAGGAACAAAAAAAAAAAAAAAAAAAAAAAAAAAAAAAAAAAAAAAATGTCCTGACCATAAGTTTAGCTACGTCGATCTAGGAGACCAAGAAAGAACGGTGTATAGGGACTGGAGGGGCCCCGAGGGGATTTGGGATGCTGAAAGACTACCCCCGCACGAATTTGTCGCATTAGAATTAGGGGGTGCCGGAAGAAGAGGGAGAACAAATCTGTCTTGCATTTAGGTCGGGGTCAGATGTAAAGGGGGGGCGTGAGAAAAGCATTGAACAGAAAGTCGAGCTCAATACAGGAAATAAAAAGGCCAGTTCGGGGGAGGAGGAAAGCAATGTTACTGTCAAGGACCTGAAAAAAATACAGAAACAAGGTGATATGTGCGTCCCCCAATATTAGTTGGAAAGACCCCTTTGGTGTTTTTGAGGTGGAAACTTTTACCACATGAATCCCCTGCGCCGGGGGTCAAAGACCGACCTTGAAGGGGGGGCGAATTAGTCAGGGTTGCCCGGAATCAATCAGGGGGGGTCAGATTCTCTGTCGAGGTCCGCTGAAAAAGTCGAGTTGACATCTGAATCTTCCAAAAATGGGAACTCCCGGGGGTTTGCGCTTGGAAAAGCCAACTGCCCAGATGCCTAGAACCTTAAATAACAAATAGTTACTTCCGTGTTTGAGAGCTTCTTAGAAAACTAAACCTGCAAGAACATCGCAGAAAAAGGGCCGGGGACGCTGTGACAAGAAAAAGGGCACGATCAACCTATCAAAAAGTCCCAGGGGGGGCGGGGGTGATAAGATGAACTATGTCGCGAAGTAACGCTACTTTACCGATAAAGGACTTGAAATTGGGGGGGGATTTTTTTTGTCGGGTCCTTACTCCAGGGAGTTTTTCGTCCCTGGGGAATGAAAACCATTTCTGAGGGAAGACACTTCCTTGTGGTGGGAAAGAGCCTGACGAATCTCACCCTGTCCGTAAGGCTAAAAAGGGAACCTAAGGCTGTATTTCTGCCTACGATCATGGAAGAGTGGGGGGGAAGGGAGAGGGGGGGGGGGGGGAGAAGAAGAAGGGGAGGTGGTTATAGGGATCCTTCTCGCGTTCGCGTGGTAGAGGTTGAGGGCGGTTATGGAGGTATTTTATTCAGTTCAGCGGGTGTAGTTTAAGAAGTAAATCGTAGAAACAAAGCGTGGTCGGAATTTTCTTATAGGTCCAGACTCTGTGAGTGTCCTGTTGGCTTAGGAATAAAGAGAAGAGCATCTCTAGCGCAGTCCCTCGGGCCATCAGGGTGTCGGCGCTACAATGATATTTAAAGGCGGGGGGAATGCATGGCCTTCCATAAGAGTTCTGAAATCCAACACCTTTGCCAGAAATGCTTCGATCTCGACTTGTATGTTCACAAAGATTCCTTACGAGGAGCACAGCCTTAAAGTCGTTGCCAAGGTGGGAAAGGGGGGAATGGGACGGAGCATTAGTAAACAGGGCGCGGGGAAGCTTGTCAATCTGGAGGCGCAGGATCGACCGATCGCCGTGGGTAGCTGCCGGCAAGAGACAAAGGAGTCAATTCCCTTTACCAAGTATGAAGGAAGAGAGGAGCTAATTGGTCCGGGGACTGAAAAGCAAGTAGAACGGGGCTCTTGGGCGAGATTTGCGGGCCAGGGAAGTCAGCAGCGAAAGGGGGGAAGAAAGGTCCAATGCGTGCACGGCGTGGGGAAGGCTAAAAAAACACGGGTATGAAAAGAAGGTAACCACCGAACACGGGACAGTAAATCCAGGCCTATTAGAGGGGAGGGGGGAATGACATTGGCAGAAGCAGCGCAACCGCAGACGGGGATAAATTAGGGGACGAATCGCAATGGCCAACCCGAGCACCAACCTCTACCATAAAAAAGACTTTTGACCAAGGAATAAGCGGCCGCGTCAGACCAAGATCCTGAAGACTTACTACTTATGGGTCGATCCGGGAACTGAAAATCAGTGGAACCCCAATTCTAAAAAAGGTCTAATAGCCTATTTTTACGTCATGGAGGGCTCTCACTCTTCATCATTTTCGTTGACCGGTCACCACAAGCGATTTTCAGTCCGGCTGTGGGGCTGGGTCCCTTGGACCTTGTCCAGTTGGCCCACTCTCAGTCTCGGTATTAAATGGGGTTTCTACTGGTGCCCGCGATAGGTGATCGGGCTAGAGATGCTAACGCGTTTCCACTGGGGTTCAGATGCTACGTAGTCACCGTGCGCCCGGGGGTTCCCCTCTTCAGTTTGGATGTCGCGGCCCGTGGGAGTAGGAGTGTGTCCCTGCATTCGCTCTCTCGTCGAGAATTGGAGGGGGAGGTGGTCCGGCTTGCCCCTGCCAAAACTCTCTCAGCCACTGGAGGAAAGCGGAATACCACACAGACCCTAGAAACCTCGGAAAAACTCCATTAGCCGAAACGAGCTCTGGAGTAACATAAACCAAATGCCACTTCTTTGGACCGAGAAATTGCCGGGGATATCGGGTTTTTCAATCGGCAGGAATCAACCTGTAAACCTGTTCACTACCAACTCACCCTCCAGGGGTGAACCTAGAACCCAAAATTCCCGTTCTATGGGACGATGTAGTGACCACGTCATAAGGTGGGACTTAGATAGCATAGACAGTCGCACCAGAAAGTGTGGAAAATAACCGTTGGACTTTTCTTAACACATGACGACGGGTCTCCTACTGAACTTGTCGCCGTCTTAGTGACGCTACTGTGTACTAGAAGGTCTGAGACGGGTTTTTCACATCTCTGAACCGGGGACCGAAAGTTCGGAAGGGTTTCTTCTCCGAAACGCAAGTCGTTTCGCTAACTTAACCCCCCTGTCGAGGGCGGTTAATGTACATGTTCTGCGACCACCCGTAAGGAGCCGTGTCTTTCAAAGCCGCGCGTGCCAGTACCAACATGCATATATCAGCTTACTGATCTTGATGTGCTTCAATCAATCCATAATGAAGCGGAATCGTCGGTGCGGGGGGTGATTTGGGAGATGGCAAACTAAACAATGCGTTCAATACGGTGTAACCAATCTTGCCATGGGTGAGGAGTCTTTTTTGGCTAATCTCGTTCCACCCTCTCTACCAAGTCGTCACGCCTAAAACCGTCAAGCTGCCTTGATACCATGGGTTACCGACATGCTGGGGGGGCGTTGGAACTTTGAGAGGGGGGAAATCACAGCAATCCATCTCAAGCTTCCCCCTAAGGGGGCAACATATTGGGGGAGAGCCTAGCATCCTGGGAAACGCCCCCATGCAGGGAAAGACTCTCCATCTTGCTCTGCCTTTGGGTGAGGACATTTCGCGTCACAGACCTGCTGCAAAAAAAGGGACTAGTATCATGAATGACAGTCTTCCCCAGAATAGAAAGATTTGTGATCCGGAGGGCTCTCGCCGTTATCTTCAGAACTGGTTCAAGCCTCTTGGGGGGGAGCTGTGCCGGGGCTTTTTCTGGAGGGTCAACTCAACATAGGGGTATTGGCCCTCTCGTCGAGGGGGCCTCCCCCGACTGGAGGGGAAATTTGTTGGATTGGGGGGACTACGGGTGGGTGATGTTTACCACCCTCGATCATGGTACCGTACTTGGGCGGAGGTACAGAACCCTCCGCTTAGTGGTCAGGCGTCTCACAACAAGACGGTGACCGACGCTAAACGTCCCCAAATCGGGGAGGAACTGTTGGTCAAAAAATAACTTTTGGCCAAGGTGCCGAAAGAAGGATGGGTGGGGGTTGGGGGCTACCATCCGCGCGAAGGGGACCGCGCGCCGTGACCTGGGGGGGGGTGTCTCCTTAGGTAAGAGGGTCATGGCCTCCCCCGCAGCCCTTGGTCCCGATGGTCCGGGAAATGTAGGAGTCACTTGGGCAAAAATGAGAAAAGCGAACAACCAAAAAACCAAAGAGGGCTGAACGCTCACCGTACCCAACCAACACCTTCGCCGCGCCGCCAAAAATCCTTGATGCTGCACCAAGCCAAAAAGTCAAAAGAATCAACGTAACCTACTCACCGACGATGGAAAATATTTAAGGGTTTGTGGGAACGCGGGAGTGGGGGGGCCGCAAAAGAAGATAGGGGGGGAAAAGACCAGAAGGAACAGCAGGGCCACAACGCACACCCTCCCAGGATCTGACTTTTTTTCACTCAGAGAACGACAAAGTTTTCCAATCCCTGAGCAAAAAGGAGAAAGAAGGAAAATAAGGAAAAACCAACAATAAGAATCACTGGGTCTGGAACGGACTCAGGTGTCGGTGGGGTTGGGGGTCGCGAGTGTGATCTTCCAGAACCCAGCTTTAGAGGACGCTTAACCAATGTGCCGCCCGCGAAGCGATCCCGGAGGGCAGCCTCGCTCACCCCAGATTTCAAACTGATCGGCCGGGTCCGTCCCGCTGGCCGGGCCCTCTCGTTCCCTTGCGCGGGGGCGAGGAGGCGGGCACGACGGTTCCAGGCTGCCGGTGGGCGATTCTCAGGGTACCCCCCCAAGTTCGGGTACTGGTGAGGAAACTGCATCATCGTGTTGGAGGTGCGTGGGGGAGAGAATCCCTGTCACTTGGTCAAAAAGTCCTACTAACGCTGAGGCTGTCAGGGAAAGGTTCTCCCTACGGTTAGGGGGGGGTTGGGGGGGAGGAGAGGAGAGGGCTGTGGCGTAGTTCTCATTAGAATTCGAAGGAGGTGTCGTGTTTTATGATGGAGGTGACTTTGAAGGGGGGGGATGTCGCTGTGACTCCGCCGTCATTCCCCGCGACGTGTAACTCACATAAGTCCGGACTCACCATGAGGGGGGGAGCTCTCTGTGGGGGGGGCGTGGGGAAATATCGCCGTCTCCCCTGGGGGGACATGTCCCTGCTGGTGAAGGGAGAGGGGGGGTTGTGGCGGGAGGCGGGACGCTACCTAGAAAGGCAGGTCAGGGGTTACGGGAACGTGGTAGTTGCAACAAGGTCCCTAACGGACGGAGTTGAAAAAAATACGGGAACACGCCTGTTGTGGGTGCAAGAGGACTATTACTGGGAACGTTGGCAGACGGAACATGGGAATTCGTGGAGGCGTGATTGGGTCGGATGGGCCTGAAAGGCCCGCCACTGGTCGAAGATTCTCCTCCCTTCCTCAACGGGAAAAGGTCCATCACTTCCTTTCTCCCCAGGGGGGAGGGTGGGACTGCCCCAAGGGACCCACCAAACCGCAAGTAGGGGGAAACGAAGGAGAAAGTTTCCGAAAAAAAGCGGCCTTGTGCTCTCTCATAACGAAGCGTGGCGGGATAGGAGGGAAGTATCTGGGGTGAAACACGAGCAAGGGAATTTGCAAAAGGGGCCCAGCAGATTACGCGAAATTGAGAAAGAAAGGGTCTGAAAGTAGAAGCGGAACATCAAAGTGATGATGGATGGAACTCGGGGTCTGTATGCTGACGACATTCACCCAAGAAAAAATGGGGGGGAGTCCATTAAAGGGGACATGGGGGGTGGCGGGAGCGAGGTAAAAAAAACTAGGCTGGCAGGTTTCATTTGTCTTCCGGGTCTAGTTTCTCAAGGCCCCTTAAATAAAAAGGCATTCCGTCCCCCCGCAGGGGTCCCTGAGCAGTTGAAAAGAGCGGCGCTTTCGAAAAAAAGGTGCCCCCGGAGGGCGACACACGACAGGCGGTGTTACACCCCTCTATGAAGAAATTGGGTGACGGAAAAATCAACAGAAAAAAGGGGCAAGACGTTACCACGATACCAGAATCAGGAGGAGAACAAAAAAAAGAAGAGAGAGGGAAGGACTGCGAAAAAGGGAATCGGCAGGGGAGAAAGCTAAGGACAGAGAGGGGGACTAAAGTGAAAGGAAACTCAGAGCTCCTTGGGGGTCCCGCAAGGAAGGCCAGTAAGTTCTAGTACCCCGACCAAAGTTATACGTTCTTCGCGATTCTGCAAGGGAACGTAGTAGCGCCTCATAAAATACGACGTCTTGCAGCTCAAGGAAAAAAGAAGTAAAAGGGTGTCCACATGTTGGGGGAAAGGGGAAGATAAACATTGCTAGAGAAGAGAACCGAAGGAACGCCTATCGATCAAAGGGAAAAGAACTGAAATTTGGGATTTTGAAACCGCAAAAGCAGGGCACTTGGCGAGGTTTCTGAAGGAGGCAAGGTTAAAAGGAAAAGGGGCGAAGATTTTAAAAGCATACCCTGGCAAAAAGGGAACGGCAAGGAAAGAAGGGGACAGGGGGCAAGCGGACAATTGGAAGGAGAAAAGAGAAGTATTACCCGGAGAGTTTGGTATAAGGGGGGGGAGGCACTGGGAAAAAAAAAGGCGGAGGGGGCACAGAGAGTGGTGGGCGGGAAAGAAGGAAAGATGCCATCGTTGTCTGAAAAGATACGGCGGTGTGGCAAAGAAGGAACACTGGAAGAGGGTGGGATTCAAGAAAAAAAAATTTGCTGAAGGCCGTATCGGGTAGGTGGCCAAAGAGTGGAAGATCCCGGAACAGCCGCGGGGGCCAGTTGTGGGTCGATGGAAGATTCTGATCAATAAAAAAGGGTCAGGAGTTGATCTTTGGGGACCTAAAAAAAAAGTCGCCCGGAGGAGCGATCGACAGCTCCCTAAAGGAGCTGGACTTCTGTAGAAAAGCGAGTCCAGGAAAGGTTCCCTAACCTGGGAAAGATGAAGGGCTCTTTAGTTTCAAAATGTGGAAGATAAAAAGGAGAAACCGTTTGAGGCTTTCTTGAAAGGAAACCTGTTGGCCAGAATTCGAGAGTAGACGACACGGACCAGGAGTAAGAGGAAATCTCTCAATCAACAACCACAACAAATTAGGGGGAGAGGGGATCCCACGACGCACGACTGGGGGGGGGGGGGGGGGGGGGGGGGGGGGGGGGGGGGGTGGGGGGGGGGGGGGGGGGGGGGGGGGGGGGGGAACGAAAAAACCGGACTCTTCTTCTATCGGGCACACCAGCTCAAGCAAGTCTCACTCCCTCCAGACGGGTTGGATCTGATGGGGAGCGATCTGGGATGCCAACCACTTATCTAACCTGCGCCCAGGATCACCTGGTGTCAAAGGGACCTCGCGCCATGCAACAATCCTTACGAGAAAGCCTACGGGCCGAAAAACATATCCCAGGGAGGAATGAGAAAAAGCTGCGAATCCTCATAAGCCTTGTTTTGACGTCAAGGAAACAGCTCTGAAAAATTTTTACATCACAACCACACCGACGAACGAAGGAGGGGAATAAAAAAAAGCTGTGGGAGAAAAGCGCCGCGCCATAAATAGCGCACTGGAGAGTGTCTGGAAAATCCGGCACCGGGGGTGGAGCCGGAAAGGAAAACCAACACATCTCCGTGCACGCTGGAAAAACGGGCTTGTCCTCAGAGAGCAAGCTCTCTCGCCCAGCAAGAAAAAAACTCTCGGGCAAAAAGTCTGAAAAAGACTGAAAAACCCAAATGAGCAAAAAAGGGGGCCCGGGGGCCCTTCTCTGGGAGTCAAAAAAGTCCACGAAACTAGAGAGGAGCCAGCCCCTAACCCCAGCTTTCCCAGGAACTTTCCGGGGGGGCTATTTCGAGTTTTACAATCGGAAACAAAAATTAAGGGGGAAACACCTCCCGACAATTCCAGATCTGGGGGGGGGGGGGCCCCTGAAACAAAAGCCAATAAAGTTGTATCGGAGAGATTTCTGAATCCGATTGTTTCGTCAGAGCATAAAGACGAAGAGTCCAGGAAATAAAACGATGTTAAGGGGTGATTTTTCGGGGTCAGGGGCTTTGCTTTTCTCTAGGATCAAAAAACTTATTTCATTTAGGAGATTGACCAGGAAAGTTCGCTGCCAAAGAAGGCAAGAAGAATTGTAAAATCATCTCCAAGCTGGCCCCGCCTAAAAGGGCGAGGCGTCCCCCTTGAGGCTAAGAGCAAAAAACCACCAGGGGAGGGGGGGGAGCTTGGGGTGGGAGAGACGAAGCCAGGAAGTGCCAAGTCGCCGCGAAAAAAGAAAGAATGGAAAAGCTAGCAGCAGATCCGGAAGAAAGCGGGGGGAGGACTGCTGAGCAATCAGTATTCAAAAAAAAAGTAAAAACTTGAACTGGTGGTCTTGAACACAGGTGCTTTGAAGTTTGAACGGGTCAAAAAGCTGAAGAATGGGGGAAAAAATCTGGGCATTGTTGATGTCTTGGGGGGGCACCGGGTTTCACCTTTAACCAACTCAAGAGGGCTCACGCAACGCCGGAGGAAAGTTCAAAAAAAAAAACACCGGCTTGTAGAAGTCCTGGGGGCGGTCCAAATGGCTATCAAAAAATCCGCATAGTGGAAAGAAGAACATTTGGCGGCAAAACAGTGATCGAGATAAAAGGAAAGGCCCAAACCGCCTTAGGCAGGAAAGAAAAAACCGCGATTGGGAAAGGAGGATTCAAAGGGCAGCAATAAAAATATAAAGAACAGGGGCACCTGGGGAAAAATGATAATCCATCAGAGACGGGAAAGGGGGGGAGGGAACGCCCGACGGAGACGTCATGGGCTCAGAAGGTTCGTCATACCTTTCGCGGAGGACATGGGAAACGAGCACATATAAATTTGGAAGGGGGTCCCAGATATCACAAGAACCAACAAGCAGGGGTCAAAGAGAAAATAAAAACAAGCGGGGAAAAACAAGTCAAGGAGGATGAAACGGGGGAAGGAAGGGACTCTTAAATCCACCACCTTTGGGAAAGGGAGCGGGGGGCATGAGAAAAAGAAACTGGGGGACCCTTCATGTAGTAAGGTCCAGCACTGTTTGAAGGGGGCCATCGTCCCCAAAGGCTTCGTCGAAAAATATTCAAAGCCTCCACAACTCGGACCAAAAAAAGAAGAAGGGGGGCTTGAATGCAAAAAATAGCCAAACCCTCGCTGGAAAAGGAAAGGTTCGGTTGTTTCGGGGGCCGCAAAATGCAAGGAATAAGCAGAGTCAAAATAGCACCTTGGAAGAACAAAAAGGGGGGAAAAAAAAAAGCTGGGAAAAAAATAATAAAAAAGGGTTCCTACTTCTATGAATTAAGTTAAACTGCCCTTTCTGTCAACTTCCCTCGTCGTTGCTGTTGGGAAGTAAGTGCCGATGGAAATAGACGTTCGAACCCCTGCCCCTCCACCGATAGAAAATCCGCCAATAAAACTGAAAAGCTGAGGACACTCGGAAAAGAAAGAAGTCTTCTGGGGCGGAAAGGCCATGAGGTCATGCCAAACAAGAAAAAGAGAGAAACAACAACGGGAAGTAGGGGCGTGTGTCATGAACCGGTTCAAAAGCTCGCGGGGTGGAACGGTGAAGCAAGGGAAGGGCAAGGGGGGAGGGGAGATGCGTGGTCGCGACGTGGTGGGAGGAAGGGGGAACTGGGAAACGATCACTCGCAGAACGAGCGAAGGGTGACACCTGGAAAAGTGGGGGCATCATGAGGCCAACATCAAAAGGGGAGGGGGTCTTGAAACCAAGGAAAAAAAAAGGAGCTGGAAGAGGAGACTTGAAGCGCGATTTGGAAAGGGAAAGGACGGGAACTGCTGCGAAGAAAAAGGGGGGGAATAGTTTGGGGGAATCGGCGATGAGGGAACTCTGGAAAACCAGATCTTTTAGTCGAATAGGGGGGGGGGCGGACGTGGGGGAAAAGACCCAGGGGGACGATTGCAGTCAAAAGGAAGTGCAGGAAGATCACTGAAAGCAGTCTGGTTTTCAAAAAGAAAAAGGAAACTTGAATGGGGGTGGGAGCGCTACGAAAGACATTCCGGGAAGAAATACTATCGCCCTTAGGGAAAGCGTTCGATCGCGAGGAAGGAGGCGTCTCGGGGGGGCGGCTGCAAAAGGGAAAAGTATCTGGAACAAGACAAAATTAGTCTTATCTTAAGGGGACCCTGCCGAGGAAAAGGGGAAAAATGAGAGAAAAAAAATTAAGATGAAGAAAAGAGTCGCGGACAGAAAATTTACGCTGTTTAGGGCGACTAAAAAGTAGGGAAAGTTTTTTATGCTAGAAGGGCTCAGACCCAAGGCCGCCGGAACGGTGGTCCTTCCAAGGTACTAATGCGGGGGGTGCATTCAGCCGAGAGCGACACGAAAGGGCGGGGAAAGGGTTAGCTGGGTCAAGATGCGGAGGAGGCGTTAATCAGCAATTAAAAAAGGATCAAAGGAAATTACTAACAAGCCGGTAACCCGGAAAAGGTGATTCTAGCTGCGACCAATTACAAAACCGTTACAAGAATAAAGGACAAGGTGGTTTCAAAGAAGTTTCGTCACATTTGGTTCACCGAAAAAAAAAAGTATCGAACCCGTCAAATACTCCACGAATTGAAGACGGAAGAAATCAGAGTTGCCTGCAAAAGGGCGGAGCAGGGGAAACTTCTGGCACGGTTAAGGCGAAGGGAAAGTGTTATCTCGGATAGTGAAAGTCACCAAAGGGTTATCTCATTGGGGGGAAGCGATCCTTACAAGGAACCCTTTCTAGAAAACAAGCACAATATGGAAAAGGGGGAAGCGAAGTTAAGGGGGGAAATCTAAAAATAGCTTTAAAGAAATAACTGCCCTAGGGGAGGGAGAAAAATAAGGGGAAAAGGCCAATGTTACCGCAAAATCAACCTTAGGTTCACATCTGATTTTAAGAAGGGACGCATTTAAATCAAGCAAGAACAAGAAGATGTTCAAGGGGGGAAGATCTATAAAGGTCGAAGAAAGTTTGGGGGAGTGGGGAAAAGAGCCGGCAGGAGGCTGTGTCTGTGGACCCGGGAGTCCGGGGAGTCTCAAAGAATGGGGAAAAGACAATATCCGTAAGGGGAAATTGAAACAGGGAAAAGGAAGGGAAGGGGGGAAGGCGTCTAAAGGAAAGTGGGGGGACTTCTAGGAATCAGGTATTGTCGACGTCGTGGTATGCTTGGGGAGGCCCGAAAAAAAGGCTGAGGTGCCAGAGAGGGTTGGAAGGTGGCGGAGAGGGGATATACTAGGAAAATTGGGTAAGTTGGAAAGGGCGGGAACGGGAAGGGGGGGGGTTCAATGCCTGGGGGCCACGCGGTTAGGGGGGGGGGGTGATGATTCCATAAGGGGCCCAGTGGCTGAAGTAAAATTAGGTGGCAGGGGGTAAAAAATTTACGTATGCAAGTAAAGAAGCGTCCAGTTGGGGGAAAAAAGGTAAATCTTTAAAAGAGAGAATGCATTACAAAATAGGGCTGATCGGGGGGGAAAGGGGGAAACGCTGGCCGACGTAAGACGAGAAAAAAGGACGTAACGGGCTGTAATGAACTGCTATAAGAAGGAAACGGGGGGAAATTCCCATTGGAAAAAGCGATGAGAGAGGGACGGGGGGGGGGCCGGTTGACGATCGGGGGAGGCAAAGTAGAAACCGTGGGCGAAAGAGAGAGATTGCGACTGGGGTCCATTCACATCGTAACGGGATTCTCGCCAGACTGGCAAATCGAAAGGGATCAGGGACGAAAACAGGAGGAGGAGGAAAAGAGTCTATATCAAGAGCACTGGACGCTGGAGAAGAGAAATCCGCGCTGAGGGATGAGAATGGCCACTCAGAAGGCAAGCAAAAGCCAAGCATTCGCCTTGAGGAAGAGAACGCAGTTCCAACAAGAACTACCGGAGAAAGGAAAACATACCAAATGGGGAATGGGAAAAATCTCGGACCGTACTAAATGAAAACGTAAATCAAGAGAAAGGCAGAGGCGAGATGGGTCTAAACGGATCAAAAGGCGCAAAAAAGCGGGGGAAGGGACCCAAATAGCTTCGGGAGCCGCAGACAAAGAAGGTGTTTAAACGTCAAACGTCGCAGCATCTGGTCAGCATGGGTTTACCTCACCAAAAAGGGGAAAAGCCGATGAAAAAGCCGGCGAAAGTCACCGTTTGCAAGAATACGCTCACCGAGAAGCTCATTTGAAAGGGGGAAGAACGAACTCGGCGGTGACGCATTACTAAAACCGCGCCATCAGGAGCCGACACGAAATCAGAAAGCCAAAAGAAAAGACCCCAAAAGGATCTTCTGGCACCAGCTACCTTCGGAAAAAAGAGGGCTACCCATGACCTACAAAGCGAACAATCAAAATAAATTTCATCGTCGACGGAAAGTAGCCACCCGACCCAGGCCACAGGAAGGGGTAAAAGTATCGAAAATGTCCGGGATATTGCTCGATTTGGAAAATCTGGCTCCGGACGACACATTGGCCGGAAAAAGAAGGGAGAAAAAACTCCCGCAAGGACGCGGCCGCGTTGCGAACAAAGAACCACATTGGGCGACGTTAAAGGCAGAGAGTCCAAACACCAAAAACCCCCCCCTGGGGGGAATAGAAGGCGACTCAAAGAGGATCCTCTGGACATTCACAAAAGGGAAAGCCTTGACACCCAGAATAAAGGATCGGTGCTTTCCTGGGAAAGTGTCGACCGTTCTGCGACGCTAGCCGGTCAGGCGGGGCGAGGAAAAGAAGCGTTAGGCGACACAAGAAGAGCGAAGCCGGAAAAGTAAATATGGGGTGGGCCGGGGACAGAATGAAATGGCTATACAAAAAAACGCCTTTTCGACATCTACCAAGTAGAAAAAAAGAACAGGATGGGGAC
>Ga0179593_1379428_pt1 | contig 13961 bp, 10 predicted proteins | sample CZODoug2_1_08_16_FD_185931 | JGI IMG/M metagenome (GOLD analysis project Ga0179593, IMG submission 185931) | Vadose zone soil fungal communities from Angelo Coast Range Reserve, California, USA - CZODoug2_1_08_16fungal (PacBio error correction) | ecosystem: Environmental > Terrestrial > Soil >...
TTACGCCTTCGAGATGAAGCGACTAATCGGGCTCCTCATCAAAAAGAGGGAAAAAGAAAGTGTTTGCTCATCTATCCGTATAGGAAGGGCTTTTTTTGTAGGGAGGTAAAAAAGAAGTCTCATTAGGAAGGCGGCGGCTCGAGAAAGCAGACGAGGTTTTAATCCAAAAGAAAAGGGACTCCAGAGTCCCGCAAGAAACACAGAGTAAAAAAGGATTCAGAGTGTCATAGAGCTCTGTGGAAAAAAATTTTCGCCTCAAGAGGAAAGAGAATAGGAAAGAAGAATCCCCCCTAACTCTCCGACGAAGTGAAAAAAACCTGAAGCGAACTGTTTCGAAAACGCGGCTCCTAAAGGATATACGGAAGGTGCCAGTGGGGGCCTCGACTCACTACAAGTCCTCCATGCTGGGCGAGGAATGCTTACTACACTGACGGGGTTCACCGAACTAGATCTGAACGGCTTGGGAAAATTATGCAATTCCTCATCAAAAAATGGTTAAGGAAGAAGAAAAAAAGGGTTCGAAAATTCTTCCGCGACACGGCCATATGGTATTAACCAACGGTCCAGAAGCCCCTTAGTAGAATGAAGAGCAAAGCTGGCTGGAGGTCCTCCATCTTACCGGCGTCCAAGCGGGAGAAAAGAAGTCCAACGCCCCGCCAGAATCGGTAACTTCTTAGTACACTAGGCACTGGGCGAGATGTAACGGAAAAAGAAAAATAAAGAAGGAGCTCACCTCTTGAGGAGAGACCTTAACCGAGGCAAGGGAAGCTTCTCCGCAGCGAGGCGAATTAGGGCATGCACTTAGCGTGGGCAGAAAAACCCGGAAGGGGGACTGGACTTTCAAGGCGTGACGCAGACTAAGCTGCGATTTTGTCCCACGTCTGCAAAAGATGGGGGTCATCCTGAGACCTCCTTGACCGACGGAGAGAATTCGTACCTGGTCACGCACTTCCGGGCTGGGAGAATATCTGGGGTGGCGGAAAGAAAAGAGCTTTGTCCGACGGGGATAGTTCAAATTCATGATCGGGGAATCCAGTAAAATTTCTCCGTAGGGAGAGAGAAACTGAAGCACCCCAAATCCTCTTCAACGACTGACTCTTCTAAAAAGGCCCGCGGGGCAGGACCGCTGCCTGGGTCTGGAGAAAAAAAAAGGTGCCTTATGGAATCGATCCCGCAGGATGGCCACATCATCTTCTATCGGGAGGAGGGAAGGAAGGCTGACGCTAAGTAAAAAGGGGGGGAGAAGGCTCTAAACTGGTGGGAGACACGAAGAAAACTCCACAGGAAAAGGAGAACGCCCCTCGATGTCTGGGGGACCTTTCGAAGCAGGGGAGAAGGGACACTAAGATACCTGAATGATGAAAAAGAGGAAAAAGAAAGCTTAAAGGAAGAATACTCAAAGGGGGAGGGAGTCCGGTAATGGATATAGGAAAAAAGGTCGGGGCCCGTCAATATCCGACGCAATGCTGACCGACCGCGAAGCATCAATGTGAGGACTCCCCTGCGTCTTGACCTTCTTCAGCAGGGGGAGGATTCTACATGGAAGACGTAACAAGGATTCTCACCGATACTGAGCTGACTCTGTTTGCTGGTAGTTCCAGGAGGAACACGAGGGGAGAAGAGAAGGTCCGATAATAAGGGTCTGAAACTGAATTCCAGGTAAGAGAGCGAAGAAATATGAGAACGATCGATAAAGGTCGCGTCCTGCGCCCTAAGTCTCAAAAAAGGAAGTACGAGTGGGGGAGAGAGAAGGAAAATCACCATGCAGAAAAGTCTTGGAGAAAGAAAATGGAATTCTATGACACGTTCAGGGTTGACCACCGCTCGAAGAAGCGTCGGGGGGAAAAAAGTCCAAAGAAACGATGAACTAGGTCGCCACGAAGAGGCGAAGCGTTTGGACCTGCCGAAATTGCTTCGCAATGGAACAAGCTCTTACGCGAAATAGACCGCGAATCTTCAGCACAAAAAAAGGTATATAGAAAGAAGAGAGATGGGTGCCGAATTATCAGAGAAAGGACGGTCGCAGAACGCTTTGGGAAAAGGGGGATTATAAAATAGGAGGAAGGGAAGGCTGAACGTTTTACAGTGCACCGAAGGGCAATGGCTGACTAGCGGTACAAGACGTGAGCAAAAAAGGGATCGCCAGGGAAGGACTACGAAGAATGGAGACGTCGGGGAGCATAGGACACAAGGGGCTCTTGAGAGAAAGAAAGGAAAGGTAAAAAATCCGCCGGAGAGGAGAAGAGAAAGGACAAACTGCCACCAACGCGCCGGCAGCGCCAGAAAAGGAAAATATATCTCGAAAAAAAGCAATGTTTCATAGGGACGCAAGAGACAAACGAGCGTTAATCTCTCCACGAAATAAGGGTGGGGAGAACCCCCGTTCTGACCCATGAAACTGGCACAAGGCTCCGGAGAAAAGATGGTCGAGGCAGAAAGAGCTGTCTTTCCGTCAGGGCGCATTTATTTCTAAAGGGAAAAATTAAACCGGACCGGGCAGGGGACTCAGAGATCGGTCGGTACCATAACTCCAAATTTTCCTCATGTCCAAGTGGAACGGGGAACGTGTCAGATAAAAAGGAAAAGCTCTTGAAACTCGCCATGAAGAAGAAAAAAGCATCGAGGTCAGGCCGTGTGGGGAAAGCTTGTTGTGGGAAGCAACCACTCGGACAGGACGCTAAAAAGAAAAGAGGGCAGGGGACACGCAGGTAACGCCGATCGGCCATATAGAGTCAGGAAAACGCAAGCCGGCGGTGTAACAATCCTATAAGAGGGAAAGAGGAGGACCTCGGCCACCAGGAGGCGGTTCTAATCCAACTCTTTCCCCTGGGGGGGGTTCAAGAAAAAAAGCTGCCTTTTCCTGCAGAGAAGGAGTTTGTTCCGCGGCTGAAAGCCAGGATGTAACGAAGTCAGCCTCGAGGAGAGGGAACGAAAAAAAATCGCGCCAGAGAGGATTTAAAAATCCAACCAAAGAGAAAAAGAGGCTCGAAAGTGACGTTAAGGCTCCGAGGAGGAAGCAACCCAATAGGCATGTCTCTATCAACAGTGACTCGGAACAAAACACTAAACGTCAGAGAGGGAAGTAGAGAGTAGTTATCGCGGAGAGGGAAAAAAATGAATTAAAAAAAAGAAGCCGCCTCGAATGCCGAGAAACGAAACCTTGGAGCACGGGAGGCTTAAAAGCCAAAGATGCTGACAGGACCTTTGCGCGGATCATAAAGAAAGGGAGCTCTCCCGGACTAGTCATAGAGGAGATTCTACGACCGGGGAGCAAGTCGGAAGGAAAGAGGTAACGACATGGAAAACTTGAGCAAGGCGATCTGACTCGAAATCTTCAGAATCCTAAAAACGAAGGGGAGATGAAAACTATTATTACTCTTGCAGAAAACTCATAGGACAAATCCTGCAGGATGAAGAGCTTTGCTGGAGGAAAAAACGTCCCTACATCACAGCCGTGAAGAAAGGGAGAAAGCTGTTTAAAAAAAAGTCGTTTAGCAACTAAAGAAGGAAAAAAAATCCGAAGAGAAGGAGGCCGTTTCGTACTTGGGAAACGTCTCATTCACCGTAAGGAAAAGGGGGAGTAGCGGTCTTCGGAAAAAGGAGAACGAAGAGGGCCTTTGGTCAGGGAGCGATAGGCGAGCTTCAGAAGGGACGGGGTCTGGAACTTGAATCGAGAAAGGGGAGGAGAAGGAACTTCCGAAAACTCTCGGGTTAAAGATGCCGGGCCGTCTTCCAGCTAGAACTAGGCCAGGAGGAAAGCCTAAGGCGAGGCCAGAACTTCTAAAGGACAGGAACCGCCTCGGTATCGGACAACTCCAGAGGTCTCGAACTAAAAAAACATCCGAAACCTCCTTCTCTGCCAGGGAGGAAAAATAAGAGTCGACCTCCGTTGATGAATTTAGGACAGAAAAAAAGAGGGAGAGACAGAAAAAAAAAACAAAAGGATAGTAAAGAGGAAAGAATTAAGAGAGAAGAAATACGGTGATCCTCATCAAAAAGGGGGGAACGGGAATGCAAAGTGGCTCGCTCGATACTTCCAAGGACGGAGAGGAAGGGTGGTGTTGTTCGAGGTCCCGCGACTCTGGAGTCGTGTAGAAAGAAAGTATACAACGGAACGAGAGGAGCCGCCAGCCGGGCGCGTACTACATGTCCCGCACCACGTCAAAACGCCATCAGGGAAAAAGAAAAGGACGTCTGTTTCTGCATACGGAAGCCAAAGGGAGACCCGGAGACCTTCACAATCCCACCTAAAAAGTCTAAAAGGCACAAGGACCATCCGCGCGCAGTGTCAAAATGAAGAAGACCCAGGGCTGCGAAGAAATGGAAGGAGAGGAGGCTTAGAATCTTCACGAAAAAGGAACGAAAAAGGAAAGAGGAGACTCTGGAAGTCAGATAAACTTTCTTCTACACAACGTGGGGGGGAACACCGATGATCGGCATGCCCAGGATAAATTCTGGAAGGGGTCAACCATCGAGGGCCGCTACACCCGAAAGAGGGGGATGTCAAAATTCAGGGGGAGGGCGTCTCCTAGCGACGATCACATTCAACAGTTCTGTCCCGATTTCATCGAAAGAAGGGCGCCGCCCTGACTTGAGCAAGAGGAAGGGAGCACTTCCATGTCCACGGAAGGAAGGACGGGACCGCGGGGGCTCACCCGAAGCTCAGATCCCCGCTCATAGGGGAATGACTCTTCCGCCTAGCTGAAAGGAGGGGGGGGGGAAATAGCCAGAAAGCATGAGGAGGACTCCACGCGGAACTTCTAAGCCGTACCCCAGATGGTAATCTTCATATGAAGGGGGAGCTACTGAGGCGAGATGGGTCTTCGCGTCTCGAGAGAGAAGGATCTTTCCAGGGAAGGAAAGTAAATAAGCCGACCGGAAACCAGAGAGGGCTTCAGCTGTCGGGCACTCAGACTGGTTTGGAGGGAAACTTCCTCCTTTTGTCATGCTAAGAGGAAACCTCAGAGAGGACACTCGAGAGGATTCAAAACCGGGGCGGTGGGTACTCAAAGGCGGTCGAAAAAAAGCCGCGGTCCCCTTCAAAGGAAAGGGGAAAGGGCTTGAACGAGACGGAGCCTTTAGCTAACATGAACACCACAAAGACCCGCCGACTAAAGATCAAGCTCAAACTGCAAAAACCGCTCGCTGATGAAAGAACGTCCAGGGATTTTTCGTGAGAACCGGATGCTTGCTCGAGGCGCACAGAGGGGGAGGTTACCTCTCCCAGCCGCTGGGACCAAGGCGCTAAAAACAAGTTCTAGATTCAGAGTCGAAAAAAGAACTACTCGACTATACTGACTGCGTCTAAGGAATAGAGATGTTTGGGCCCACACCGACGGCCGAAGGACTTCATAACGACCGGCGGGAGACTGAGGGAGGTCTCCATCTGGCGAAGGCAAGAGATCCTGCAAATGTAGTCGGGAAAGGAATGACAATGCGGCCGTCACCCCGGGGATTAGGAAGGGGGAAAGCTAAGACGCTCAGGCAACCCACCGGGGAAAGTCCCACGAGCGAAACGCCTGAACTGTGACCAAGCTCACGTGGCTAGAAAAAAATCTAGACGAGAAGAGGTGGCGATTCATTGTCAAGTGGCCGCTGGGTCTCCACCTCTTCGAACTCAGCTCGTCAGGGGAGCCAATGAAATCTTCAAAACACGATATCTCAACCGTTCTTGCAAGGGAAGTGCAAAACCCCCGCGGGGCGGAAGCGAGGCTGAAGCTTCAGGCCTCGGGAGCTCGTCGCTTCCCTCGCAGAGGAGGAAAACGATGTGTTCGGGCCGCCGGACCCTCAAACGAAAAGGATACAAGGAGGCCGAACCCTGGTCAAAGTCCTGGGGTAGACACTTGGTGAAAAAAGAGCGAACCAGCGGTTCCCTGTCCAGAATCTCGTCGACAATTCCCAAGAAAAGGCACCGGTGTGCCGAACCGGTATTCGAGAAAGGAATCAAGAGGTCTCCTAAGAAGAGGGAACCCAATATCAAAGCACAACAAAATGAGGGGGAGGGAAAAAGGAGTGTGGTTCCGGTAGGCAGAGAAGATCTTGGAGATCGGACTGACAAGTCCGCTTTGAAAAATATCGAGAATTGGCCTCTGGACATCGGAGGGAAAGAAAGGCAAGCCTTAGACGTTTAAACGAGGGAAAAGACCAGAGTTCACGTTCTCGTAAGCACAGACGCCCGTCGCAGGGGAATCAAGTTAGCGAGACGAAGTAGAAGAACTACCGGGCTACTGACTATACCTGAATCTGGGAAAAGAGGAAGAAAAAAGAGAGCCTAAAACCAGCACCCGCTGCCTGCAGGAGGACAGAAAGGGGAGTGAAAAAATCGTACGAGAAGCGTGTTCAGCGGGAAACAACCAAAGAACGTTATCGATCCGAGAAAGCCCAGCCGTGGAAAGTCGGCCATAGGAAACTCCACCCTCTGACCGGGAGACAGGAAACGTCAGCCGGATGGCGCGGTCTTGTAAAGGGAAGATGGGAGAGAGAGGGTTTAGGCACCGCCGGGTGACGCGCATGCGTTCCCGTGACACGACTACACCGGGGAGTAACGACGTCTGTCCTCATGGGGAATTCCCTGGGGAGAAAAACACATTGAACCGATCTCTTTCAAGGAAGACTATTATCCCCGCCTACGGCCTGGCGGGAAGGCACCTGGGGGAACTTGTTTCGGGTCCGTAGGGTTTTCTCAGAGACAAGGAAGGCAGGGGACCACCGGAAGTATGCGTGAAAAGTCAGAATTAGAACTTCATAGCTGCGCACGTCTGCGGGGCAAGAAGAGCTAATAAAAACGAGGACTCGTCTGAAAAGGTCGAAGGAAGGGAACACTGGAGAAGGGGACATGGGAATAAAGGATCGGTAAGGACGTAATACTTCTTGTGAAGAGGGAAAATCAAGAAGCTAATGAAAAAAACTGACCGAAGAAGCAGGACGGGAGCCTTCGGGCGGACATCAAAAGAACTCTCAACCCTCTCAAAAAGGAAGAGATATCTGGGCGGACAGAGCCGTCCGATTCAGCCCAGCCTGGAATAAGACACCGCAGCTCTCCGCGGTCACCCAGAAAGGCTCGCGTATTAATCCGGAACGGGCGGCGGAAAGGCGCAGAGAAGTCAGACGGGATTCCCAGACAACAGCTACTACTGCAGGAGATAAAAGAACAACATTTAAACACGGGGAAGGCTTAGAAGCAAGAAGGAGCGAGCATCGGGAAAGTGATCATTTACACAATACGAACCTGTGCGCGGAAGGGAGTAACCGAAGAAAAAAAAGGGCATTCTAGTGAGCCCGCGTTTCAGAAAAGAGGGAGAAAACTCCACCGTTGAGCCGCGAGAAGGGAAAGGAAGTGGCATAAAAAGACAACCGGTCTTGGCGATACGCTTTCCGTGGGGTGGAAAAAAAAAAAGGGGGGGAAAAAAGGGGACAAAAAAAACATCAGGAAGAGGGAGACTTATCTAACAGAGCCTGTAAGAGAGAACGAGGAACAGGGTGAGCGGACTTGACCGAGGGGCGACAAAAAGGTGACCGAAGGTAGACCAGGGGGCGTGATGAACGGTCTAAGACGAAAGAGAAGAAGACCTTTTACCGTGATCGAGTGAAAACAGATGCCTCAACAATTCCTCTAAACGCTGAGGAGACGACGGGTCGTCCTTCCAAACCAGGAGGCATCGACCCGGAAGGTCCTGTATACTTCGCTAAAACGAAAGAATGAAAGGAAGGAGATGGATCGTCGATGGGCCTCACGGTGGAAAGGCCGATAGCCTGACTCTAACCACGTGACGCAAAGAGTCGTACTTAGACCCGGGGGAGGAGGGCCGCTACTCGGGCTGCAAAGCCGTAGATACTCCATCTCCTCCCTGGGGTTGAGAAGGAAAAAAAGTCTGACCTCTCCAACTCACTCCGCAAAGAACCGCGAGAGGAGAGAAACCCGTTGTAGAAAAAAATTGTGGAGGAGAAAGGGAGTCCCAGACGAACACAAACAGGAGGTTGCCATATAGATAAAAGAAAAAGAGAGGTAGGAGCAAAGATTCTATCGAGAGGACGCCAAAGGAAATCATCACAACGCGGTAAAAAAGAAAAGAGAAGACTAGCAAGACAACGAGGAAGAGGTCCGTCTGGTGGTGGGAAGAAAGACAGATCGAAATCCCTACTACACACGGAGGAAAATGGCCTCATCATCATACAAACTCGGAGCGGAGATCGCCTTCGCCACACTCGTAGCGTCAAGGAGGAAAGGCTGTTTGCCAACGAGCGAGATAGGCAAGGCACCACCGTGAGCCAAAAAACATCAAGTCCCGAGACCAAAATCATCCACCAAGCGGAGGGAGAAAGCAGTTCCTCCAAATGCTCTTACTCAGGTGGAAGACAGCGTGCAGGACGTGCAAAGGAGAACAGAAAAGGAAAGAGATCCAGACCGGGGCAACGTCAATATTGGATGAAGAGTTAGAAACGGCGCTCAAACGTGGTGATCAACGGAGACGAAGGAAAAAATTATTACAACTGGGAGTCTGCCAGGCGGGAAAAATCGACCCGGAACCGAGGTCTTCGGCCAGACTGCGGTCTATTTGAGGAGCAGAAATATGTTCACTGGGACAAGAAGGGGTCAAAAGAATGTCGTCGGAGGCCCTGGATGGAAAAACCTTTCAAACGATGTCCGCGTCGGGGGACGCCCCGCTTTACGAAAAAAGACCTCGAGACAAGGGAAAGAAAACAGCCACCTCGTGTCCTGGCTCAAAAAGAAAAAAAAGGAATCTTGAAATTTATACATGATTGAAAAACGACAACAAGGCACTTCGCTTCCTAGGTGGAGTAACGCTAAGGAAAAGATGCAGCTGAGGCTGAAGAAAAGAAGGAGGCCTTCGGAGACGTTGGACTAGGATTAGAGTAGAGACGGACCAGTCTTCGCATGAAGGGAAGGGGCCGCCGACAGGAAAAAGCCAGCACGCTCCAGTTCTGTTGCCTCAGAAAAAGAGGGGGTGAGAGAATGGAGGTCTGCGTCAGGAGGGGGAAAGGCCTGGGTCACGCAACTCGAGGAAAAGCCTTAGGGAGCGAGGCGTGTGGAAATGATTGAACTATCTTGGAAGCAATACTTCAAATCTTGCCACTTAAGGCTCGAGGAAAGACTAAAAACAGCGGCAGTAAAGGGACTCGGAACAACAAATAAAATAACTAAACCACGCGAGCCCGAGAACCTAACACAGGGGGAGATTCTTTCTAAAAGGGGGGAACACAGTGGGGGGAAGGTGAAACGCCTGGGAAAGGGGGTCCTCAGAGGGTTCTTCGGGATCTATCCCTCCTATTCCACAAAAGAAGAGCCTTAATCGATTGATATTGCATATGAAGAGAAAAGGAAAAACGAGGGAGCAACGCTATCAGCGTTTCTACGGCAAATCCGAATTTTTTTTCTGGAAAAACACAAGGGGGAGATCCACAATCAACGAACGGAGCGAGGAGGGTCAGGGGGTCTACATACTGCAGCGCAAGAAGGAAGGTCATTTCTGGAAGGGGGGGGGGGGGGGGGGGGGCTCTGGAATTGAAAAGGCTTCCTGAATCGGATCGAAAAAGGGGAGTAGTTGTGCGATCAGAGACTCAGGAAGATATAAAACCTTCAAAGACGCGAGATAACGGCTGAGAGAAAAACAGAAAGGGGAGAAAAAATGTTTGCGAAACTGTCTCATGTCCTCAATGACCAAAAGATGAAAAACTTCTCCTCAAGCCGGTGAGGGAGAACCCAGACTCAACTCGGCGCCTTCCGGATCAGCCGTTCTGAAGCTGCCATGGAGGGGTTAGGAAATACTGGGAGGAGAAAGAGAGGCCCACGTCCTGTTGCACTAGTCTCGGAGCCAGGGTGACTTGCTCAACCGAGCAGACGGAGAAAAGAGACCGACCCTTCAGAACCATGAAGCGGAGCCGGCGGAAACTCGCCTTTCTTCTGATACAACATAAAAAGGATGACTAATGACCACGGGAAAAAGGAAAGAGGACCACGCACAGACAACTTCCGCGATCCTCAACGGGAAAAAGAGGCCGAACTTTCTTTACCGCACGCGAAGGCCTTCTACTAAATAGCAAAGAGATCTCAAAAAAAAAACACGGAAAAGAGAAGATGGGGGGGAAAAAAATTTCTAAGAGCTTAACCGTCGAAAAAAAAACCGGGGGACTTAAGCGTGGACACCTATGAGCTGGAGTTGCACCGAAAAACAGTTGAACGTTCCCCTGCGGGAGGCCGGCAAGGTGACCGGCCAGAATCAGGGAGAGAAGGTACCGTACCGGGCAAATGACGGGCCCTTTTCGTACAAAAAAAAAGATCGTCGAGGAAAAAAGTACCAGGGTTAGAAGAAGAGAAGTCTGTACGCAAGTTTCCTCCTCTATCAAAAAATAAGAGACGTGCCAAAATCCAGTCGCAGCAAGGAGGAGATCGGAGCGGTGTAAACGGGAAGGAAGTGTTCATCGACCTCTCAACCGCACCGGAAGCGCGCCACTGTAATTTTAACTAAACATCAGGAACGGAGAAATGGAGCAGTAAACTGTCTATATACGGTAAGACAAAGGGAGTGGAACTGACAAGGCGCTGGCGCGGAAGATACGGAAAAAAAAAGGCTTTAAAAGGAGTCACAGGACCCTCCTCCAAACGGGGAAAGAAAGAGTTGAAGGCCGGGGCATGGTTCCCTTACCTCTGAAGAGAGAAGAAAGGAGAGACGCGCGCCGAGGACCCGCAGCCCGGTCTATCGGGCGGAGGGGAGGAGGGGAACTTTTTTGGCGGTGGCCGAAAACCAAATTAGGAGAACCGTTCTAACCCCGAGAAGTGAGAAACTCATAAGACAAGAAGACACCTCTAAAAAACGAGGGAGGGGGCAACTCGCGGATCTGATCCAGACTCACGGAGAAAGGAAGGAAAAAAAGGTTGCTCACAGGGCCGGCAAAAGCGAGAGGGAAAAAAGATTCACTCGGTGAAGGTTTCAGGGGGGGGGGGGGGGGGGTTAGAAGCAAAAGGGGGGAGCCAGGGTGGCCAGCGTAGAAGAGAAAGAAAAATTTAACAGCCCAGAGACATCTCTGCGTAAAAACGCTCAAAACGAAAAAAAAGAATCTACGACTTCCTTTCAGGTAAAGGGAGGGAAGTCCGCGTCAACAGAGAGTACAACTTCTCCTCCACAGCATTCGAGGCACTATGAAAAAAAAAGACGGCGACGGCATGCAGCGAGAAATAGCAGTAGTGGTTGAAAGGGACAGAGAAAAGTACTAAAAAAAAAACAGGGAACCTCGCTGCGGAGGCGCCACCAAAATTGGGGGGACCTTATGGGGGAGGGAAGAGACCGAAATGATCTGAGGTAGGCTTATGGGCCGTACACCTCGACCGGAAAGAAAATCAAATTAATGAAATTAGAAGCGAGGACCGAGACTGCTGGGCTCTAAAGTACAAACTGGGAGAAAGATTCGGAGGAAAGGGGAGAAAGAAGAACTACCAACCGAGCTCCAAAGGGAATGCGAAGCCCGAAAACTGTTTCTATGAAAGGTCGAACGAACTTCCTAGGGAGCGAGAAGCCCAACTCACCCGTTATTATGAAATATTTGGCAGGGTGGCTGTCCTGCAGCGGAAAAGAACAGCATTTAAACCTGGTCATGACGAGAAGTGAAACTCTGGCGAAAAGGGCCGAGACACCATCAAGAAAACTTTTGGTGATCGCGTGATCGGCCCTAGTGAAAAAGGGTCACTTTGACGATGAAGGTATCCTCGGCGAGGCACTCACCGACACTCAGCTCCATTGAGGGGAGTATCTGTAGGAAGCACTGCTATCAAGTATACTTTAGACTGCTAAGGGGGGAGTGCAGACAAGAGTCTCACTTTGGGAAAACTTATAAAGAGGGGGGAGACTCAGTTCAAATGAAAGATTACGAGAGCCTATGTCGGGAAAGTGAGATAACCATTTCTAGTATCAACTGAACCGGAAGGGTAGAAAGCGCGTGGCTCTAAGAGAACACACCACAAAAAATAAAACATAAAAAACTCAATACACACACAAAAATACAAAAACACAAACAAATAAGATCACGCACGAGAAAAAAAAAAAGCCTGCCTCACTCTTCAAAAGAGCGAGAGGAAACCTGTTCATGCGTCCGCCGATTGGATGAGGTTAGCTGAAGGCTGCCTCTAGGGGTGGAAAGACAGAGCAATAAAAACAAAAGGAGAGAGGAAAGGAGTTTTTGAGCGCTACGAAAGGGGAGAAAGAAACTAAACGAAGAAATGTGAAAAAGGTGGCTCGCGAGCGAGGAAACTTGCCGACTATAGAGGAACCTTCAGGTTTATATGTAAGCTAGACAGGAAAGGAGGAAAAAAAACTCAGGTGCGGCCCACGCGCTAAAAGCAGACCAGCAGGGAAAAAAAAAAAGTCCTCTCCCATCCTATACAGCTCTAGAGAAGGACGAAAAGTTGCCACACAGAAAGTCCGCAATGCACAACCGTAACACTCCTGCAGCTGAGCCTCTTCCATCCTAAACCAAGCCTAATTGGCGCAGAGCGCCATTGAATCCCAACAGGCCGACTCCACCGAGGCTCCTGGTGGACGACGAACCGAAAAAGATAAAATAGCTCAAGGAGTGGAGAAGAGGTGAAAGCGATCCAATCTGCCGAAAAATTCTCTTGGCCAATTGACGAAACATGGAAAAAAAACACGTGTTCTCATTCATGGGAAGAGGAGGGTATGCAAGAGGTCAAGGCAGGTGAAAAGAAAAAAAAGGGATTAAGAACCACTTCCGTTAGCCACTACATATGCCTTCTGGGGAAAAAAGAAAATCGCCACGTAGGAGGAGCACGAAGGATGGGACTCTAAGAGGTCGAGCGTAGTTCCAGGCAACGAGTGGGACTAGCGCACCAGAAGGGCACCCGGGAGAGAATAGGGAAAAAAGACTCGTCCTGCATCATGTAAGATGAAAAGGTGAGAGGTTTGAAAGGAACGCACGCCAAAAGATGAAGGAAGACTTCTGGGAAACATTAAAAGCGCAGGTGGAGGCGTAATACGCATCGGAGCCAGTTCGCATCAGCGAGTCTTCGAAGCAGGGATCTAAAAACAAAAGAGGGGACCGCCATCAGGGTCTTCCTCCGCATACAGAGGGGAAAGGGAGACGCTTATCTGAGGGGACGGCCTCATCGTGTAGAGGAAAAAGGACTTCCTTCCTGGGAAAAAAGAGGACCGGCGCGGACAGCTGACGGTGAATCCACGAATGGCACCAAAATAGAGGAAGACCACAGCCCGAGGGAGGGAAAATCGACCGTGAAGGTAGTCTCTACACACTTAGAAAAAAAGAAGAGGAAACCGTCAAGAGAGATTCTTTCTCTAATCAAAAAAAAAAGAGTGATCAAAAAGATGGGGCGCTAAGATGATACGAGGGAGAGAACAAGACCGATGTGCCACAAAAGAAAAATAGAGGGCGTAAGGCAGGGATCACTTGGCCCGACGAATACTTAGAAGTGCAAAGGACCTAAAATGGGTCGGCAACACAACGGCAGCCAAATCCAACTTCATCAAAAAAAGAGAAAGGCGGGGGTGCTTCTCAAAGAGAAGCAGGAAGGCCTGGGGAGCAGCAGTTCAAAAGACGCAACCCAGTGCTACGCAAACCGGGGGGGGGGTACTTTTACCGCATCGCGCTCGTCAAGAAACGTTCTACCTACGCCTACAAGAGATGAAAGCCTAACAACGCAAGGACACGTACTAAAAAGAAGATCAGGAAGCGGGTAATGATCGAGTTGGATCAACTCAGGTTTTCCAAGTCGGCGGCGGCTCTGCCTCGTTCGTCTGGAGCGGGGGTGTTCTTGCTGGTCCCGTTCCGAACTGAACACACTCATTGTGGGGGGCAAAAAAAAAATAAAAAAGAGCTGGGTGGGTGTACGGTGATCTGTTTTGAAGGGTGGGTCTGTCTGTCTGGATAGGTTCTTCTGTGCGAAGTCCTTCGGTACGCGTGCTCACTCCCCCCGA
>Ga0179593_1525683_pt1 | contig 13961 bp, 17 predicted proteins | sample CZODoug2_1_08_16_FD_185931 | JGI IMG/M metagenome (GOLD analysis project Ga0179593, IMG submission 185931) | Vadose zone soil fungal communities from Angelo Coast Range Reserve, California, USA - CZODoug2_1_08_16fungal (PacBio error correction) | ecosystem: Environmental > Terrestrial > Soil >...
GTTCCTCCTCTCTCCGAACAGCAACTTATCTTTGTGCCCAAGGTGGACGAATTGAATGGCGGCCTCTGGAGCGGTGGAAGCAAAAGAGAGAAAGGGGAAAGAGTCGCCAACGTAGTATCAGCCAGTTCGGAGTCTCGCTACTCTCTACCGTCGCTGCTCACCGCCGCTACCTGCGTGGAGAGGAATAGAGTAAGAAAAAGAGAAAGAAAAGAAAAGGGAAAGGGAAAGACTCTTTCCCCAAACCTCGAACGACGATTCATCGTTTTGAGTTGCTTGTACGTATTGCGATAAAGAAAAAAGGCGCGATTGGCCAAAGAGAAAACGTTAAGCTAAAGAGGAGAAGAGAGAGGAGGGAGAAAAGAAGGAAGAAAAAACGGTAACTCAACGAATCCCTACGGGCACCATTACTGTATTACCATTCTACTAATCAGTGCGCACGATACTCCAAGACTCTTCGTCCGCAGAGAGGGGCATAAGCTTGTTGGGGGAGGAGAAAAGAAAAAAAAGGGGAGAGGGGGAGGGTCTGCTTTCGCGGTACGTCGTCTACTCGGAAATCTCCCCAATTTATCCGACAAGCTGATGAGAAGGGAAGGGAGAGGAAAAGAAGAAGGAAAAGAAGAAATGGTCTCTCCTACTTTTAGGGCTATTGGCGACGACCGTTGGAAGAAGAGAAAAAAGGGGGAAAGGGAGGGCGACCTCCTCGAATCTCAGCTCACAACCTCCCAAATTCACTCCTCCGGCTACTCGTATTGCCGTCGTCGACGACAGCCCTCGATCCTGGGTTGAAAGGGGGGAAGAGAAAAAAAGAGGGAGAGGGCCCGACGCTTCCGATGCCAGCTGAAGTTCTGCTTTATCTACTATGTCGTGTTTAGCTTCCGGCCTTCGCATCCGCAAAATCGGGGAGTACGGAAACCGAAGAAAGGGAAAAAAGAGGAGGGGGGAAGGGAAAGGGGGAGTGCATCTGTCCGATTACTGTCAACCTTTTTTCATCCTGTCACCTCCCAACTCGAGCCGCCTTTGCTTACCTGGGCGCTCGTCAACACCGTCGAGAAGGAAAGGGGGGGAAAGGAAAGGGAAACAGCTCGGTTGTGGGAGGTTCCACTTATGAAACATCGGTTGAACCTTACATCGTACGATGAACCTCGACGATCTTCACAGAAACCGTCGCATAATAAGGAGATAAGAGACTACCGCGGAATGTCTGTCTTTTGGAATCCGTTTTTCAGTAGGTTTTCCGTACCCCAGTTTTGCGAGGCGACCGGAAAGGGGAGAGGAAAAAGAAAAGGGAAGAGGGAATGCCACTGTGTTCAACGAAGATATCGAACTTCTACGTTACTCTCCCGTAACCTCAGGCTTGAACCGTTCAACCGCAGGATCGAGGGCTGAGTAGAAAGGAAAGAGGGGAAGAGGAAAGAAAAAAAAGAGAAAAGCCATTTTTTGCGACAATCCGATGCCTGTTTCCGCTAGATTATTTATTTTTATCTTTACTTCCTCAAATTTGAGTGCTGATCCCCAGTTGGCAAAAGAGGAAAGGGAGAAAAAAAAAAAAAGGAGGGGGCGCACAACGCATAAAGTCAACCTCAGTCGAATCAGCTTTGTCTTTCATAAATTGGGGCGATTCCTGGTAGCCGACGTACCGGAGAAAAATGGGGGGGGGGGGGAACGGCTCCATCGATATTGCTTCCCGTTGAGTGGCTTACACACCGCCAACAAGCTTATGCTCCCGCGTCAGGCCGACGTGCAGGGGGAGGAAGAGGAAAAAGAAGAACCCTTCCGGCTTCTTTTCTTTTGAGAAAAAGGGGGGGGAAAAAAGAAAAAGAGAGGAGGTTATTTTCGAATTGGCGTTCGACCTCCTTTCTTCCTACGGGTTCGCGGTAGCTTAATGTTTTCCCTCTTTTGCCATCGCGCTTTGTCTTTCAGTGAAGAAAAGAAAAAAAAGAAGGGGGGGAAGGGGGAAGAGGAAGGGGATGGCTCTTTCCGGTCTTTATCCTCTCAATTTATTCTATCACTAATTGTAGCGCGCGGTTCGCAGCGAACGGTAGAGCGTCCGAGAGAAGAAGAGGAGAGAGGGAGGGGGAGAAGCCTGTCTCGCCTATCCTCCCTCTCCCCTGTCGCTGCTTCCAACCTAATCGCAGCCGCAGAAAGAGGGGAAAAAAGGGAAAAAAAAAGAGGGGGCGAAATTTCCTCCTGATTTATCTTCGCATCTCAACGCTGTTGTCCTCCTTCAGATTGACAGAAAGGAGAGAAAAGGAAGAGGGAAGAAAGCCTCTCTACACACACCCTCGAATCAACCATCGCCTCTTTTTCCATATTCGGACGTATCTTGAGTAGACGATTGGGCCGGGGAAAGGAGAGGAAAAGAGAAAGGAAATCTCATGTTTTCCGTCGTCGCTAATTTGCGTTTGATCTGGAAAGCTATCAGGTTTTCACACCCAGGTGAGGAAGGGGGAAAAAGGGGGGAGGGGAACCCTCTGCGACGTGCAGAGTTTCTTTCTTTTTTCGTTTCCCCGTTTCGAGGCCAGCCGGAGAGAGGGAGGAAAAAGAAGAGAAAAAGGAAGAAAGGAGAGGCCGTCGCAATCGCGGTACTACTGCGTCGTGCTTCGGCGATGAGAGAGGGGGGGGAGAAAGAAAGGGAAGGAAGGGAGAGAGGACGGCCTCTCGGCTGTCTTTTGCTCGTATTCTTCCCAGCGCCAGCAAAAGTAGGAAAAGGGAGAGAAAGGGGGGGTGGGTCTGTCCTTTACCTCTTCAGACGTCACTTTCCATGCGACAGAGGCGAAGAAGAAGAAAAAGGGGCAGGGCTGCAAATGCTCGACGCCTGATGGGCCCGGTTCAATCGAGTAAGGCCGTCCTGGAGAAAAAGGGGAGGGAGAGAAAGGGGAAGGAGATTGGTTCCTATGCTGGCGTACGGTTTGAAAGAAGAGAGGGGGGGGGGGGAAGAAGAAAGGATCTGAGCCGGTTTTCACGCCTTCTCCTAAGAGCGAACCGTCGGGCAGGACGACCAGGTCTCCATTATTCGTTCCATTACCTGTCGGCCGGGGAAGAAAGGGGAGGATAAAAAGGGGGAAAAGGAGGACCCCAGTCCTCCTTTTTCTTTTTCTTCCTCTGTCCCCAGAAAGCAGGATGGGGGAGACGGTCTCTCTTTTTTCTTGCCTCACTAAGCTCGTGTCCTCTATGAACCGGCAGGAGCATTCTCCAGAAAATAAAAAGAGAAGGGAAAAGAAGAACTCCGTCCCTACATCTCTAAGCGGCGCCAGCGAACCGGGTGGACAAGCGGAGAAAAGGAAAAAAGGGATCCAGACCCGCTATACCGCGACCTGTTTCCTGCCCTCATCATCGCCTGCTCAAGCCCACCGGCCAGGGACGGACGGGAGGGAAAGAAAAGGGGGGGGGGAAGAAGACCCATCTTCCGCCTCCCCAGCATGCGTCTTCAAACCGACGGCCAGCATCGGCACCAATCGAAGAGGAGGAAAAGAGAGAAGGGGAAAAAGCCATAAGTCCTACTCCGATGACGGCAGGCCATCCGCTTCGAGCTTTTGCAGCCCTGCGTCAATTGGTGGGGGGGAAAAGAAGCCTGGAAAGTGACGTCTGACTATGTAAAGGCCCCGGCTACAACCTCGAATTACAAAGAAAAGAAAAGAAAGGGGAAGAGGGGGGGAGGTGAATAATCGCGAGCAACATACGCCTATCTTCGGCTACGATCTGAATCGATTTGTCGGAGGGCGCGGTGGGAAAGGGGGGAAAGAGAGGAAAAAGGAAAAGTACTCCTTCCCGCTCTTGCGCCGTTTCATTCTCGCTTGCCGTGCGGGGCAAGCCGGCCGGCAAGATCCGAGAAAGAAAGAAAAAAAAAAAAAAAAAAGGGAAAGGAAAGGGGTGCCTTTTTCACGTGCCCCGGATGCTGGACATGGTCAAAGTTTAGGCGACGTCGCGGCCATTCAGTCGAAACTGGTGAAACTGATAGAGGGAAAGAAAAAAAAAAAGGAAAAACAAGAAGAAGAAAGGAGAAAAAAAGGTATTCAGCGCAGCAGCTATTCTTCCCGTCCAATCTTCTACTCCAAGATACGTCCGAAAGGGGGGGAAAAAAGAAAGGGGAAAGATCGCCCATTCATTTACCGTGCTTTCCTCCTCACTTTCATGCTCTCCGAACCTTTCGTGGGCAATCCTGAAGGAGGGGGGGGTTTGTTTTTTTTTTTTTTTTTCCCCCCCTTTCCTCCCTTGTGGTTGTGCAGGTTGGGGAAAAGGGAAAAAAGGGAAAAAGAGGATCCATCCATTCGTCCTTTTCGCACTCCTCGTCTTTGTTCGCCCTCTCCCGAACAGAAAAAAAAGGGGAGAGGGGGAAAAGGAAAAGAAAGGAAGGAGAAGAGAGAGGCGCGACCGGCTGACGGCCACAGCTCTCGATCGATTGACCGCGCCTTCGCCGAACGGTATTAAAAAAAAAAACTAAGATGGGGTATTTTTTTGGGGGGGGAAATCACTTCTTTTGGGGGAGGAAGGGAGGTTTTAGGTCTCCCATATCATCCAGTTCGGATCTCGCGACGCTCTACAGCAGAGAGAAAAGGAAAAAAAAGGGGGAAGAAAAAAACGCCATACATTCTCAACCTCTCCTTCCGTGTCAACTCTTTTCCCAAGACCCGACACGAGTCGCTTTTTGAGTTGAGGGGGGGGGAGGAAGGAAAAAAAAGGAAGGGAAAAGGGGGGCGCGCTTGCAGTGTGATAATTCAGTGACTTTTCTACTTGACTCTCATAACTGGTACTTCCAAGAAGGCCCGACGGGCACCAGACGGGATCCAATTCTACGAAATCAGTGCCGGCACGAGAAGGAAAAGACAGGGAGAAAGAAAGGGGGGAAAGGGAAGGGCGACCTCCTCGCGTGTCGATTCACTTCACTCTGGCATCGGTCGTCGGCTTTCGCGTACGTCGGCTACCTCGAAGAGAAAAAAGAAAAAAAAAAAAAAAAAGGGGGAAGACATTTATTGCTATGGCGCTACTACCGTTGCACTGGGGCATCACGCCTCAAATTTGAAGAAGTAAGATACCACTCCTCCGCTTCGCGAAAGGAGAGGGGGGGGGGAAAAAAAAAAAAAAAGGAAGGAAAAAAAGATCGATGCCGTCGTCGACGACGCCCTCGATCCTTCGTTTTGACCGTTCGCCCTGGTTTCCGTGAGCGTCACGTCGAAGTTCGATATCTCGTTGAACAAAAAGGGGGGAAAAAAAAAAGAAAAAAAAAGAGGGGAGGGGGGATCGGGTGAGCTTCTGCCGTCTCATCCGCAAAATCTGTGCGTACGGAAACCTCCTTAAAACTTATTCAAACAGAACCGCCATCCGCGTTTTTTTTGGTTTCGCGTCTGGAGGAAAAAAGAGAGGGGGAGAAAATGTTTTCATCCGTGGAACCTCCAACTCGAGGTCTCCTTTGCTACCTGGCGCTCGTCAACACCGTCGAAAAAGATGATCTCTCTCACAACAAAAAAAAAAAAGGGAAAAGAAAGGAACGGATAAACATCGTTGACAGTACATCGTAACGATGAACTCGACGATCTTCCCATCACCTTCACAAGACGACTTTGACATTCAAGCACGCGATCTTGCCGGGGTTCACGGAAAAGAAAGAAAAGGGGGGGAAAATTCCTACTCTCACCCGACATCGTCGATCCGCCGACCATTAAAAGAGGAGAGAAGAAGGGGGGGGGAATATCTAACTTCGACGTTACGCTCACTTACCCCAGTCTTTAACGTTCACCGCCAGACGAGTGCTTCTTCGACGACGGTCATCGAGGGGGAGAAAAGGGAGGGGAAAGAGGGAGGAGGAAAAAGGAGACCCTCTATATCTTGATTTTTATCTTACTTCTTCAATTTTATGTCTCTTTTCCCCCTTTCCAACGGTCCTGTATCTCAATAGCCTCACATTCGTCGCGAACAATGAGGAGAAGGGAAAGGGTCAAACTCATAAAGCAACCGCATTCGAATCAGCTTGGTCTGGATAAAGGGGGGGAGGGAAAGGACAGAAAGGGACAATGAAGGGCTCCAATCTATATTGCTCCCGTTTTGATTTTCTTCCCACCCTCCAACAAGCTTTATGCTCCTCGTCTCGACGATTCCGTCTGGCGTATCGTGCCCGGCACTGGGAGGGAGGGGGGGGGGGAAGAAAAGAAGAAAAGGGAAGGAAAAAGTTCTCACCCACTTCCCATCGCGCCGTAATTTTCGAATTGGCGTTTCGGAAACGCTCCTTTCGTTCCTACGGTTAAAGGGAGAGGAGGGGGGAAAGAAAAAGAAGAGGAGAGGGTCTTGGGTATCTGTTTTGACCACGTACTTCTATGTTGATCATGTGTCTGCGGGTTGCGGATTCTTCTTCCGGACGGTCGTGGAAAAAAGGAGGGGGAAAAAAAAAAGAAGGGGAGGGAGGTTCAATCTATCGATGCTCTTTTTCCTTCATCCTGTCTCTCGATCTCCCGCTCCCGCTGCGCTGCTTCCAACCCGAGCAAAGGGAAGAAGAAAAAGGGAAGGAAGAGGGAAAATGATTTCTCTTCTGCATCGCAACGCTGGTTTTCCCCTTCACGGATTGCCGACGAAGGTTCGGAGAGCAATAAAGTGAGGGGAGGAAAGAAGGAGAGAGGGGAAAAGGGGAGGGGGAGAATTGAGTAGACATTTGGCCGGGAATCAATCGATTCTTTTCTCTATACCTTTTAATTTCGAATTGTTTCGTACGGAAGGAGCCTTCCCGTACAAAGAGAAAGGGGGGAAAAAAAAAGAAGGGGAAGGAAGTCGCTAAAAACACTTTGCCCATTTCCAGAATCCGGGCACGTGAAAGGCACAAAAAAAGAAGAGAGAAAAGGGAAGGGGAGGAAGGAAGAAAAGAAGAGAAAGAAAAGTCGATAATTACCCTTCTCAATCTCGTTACTGCGTCCTTTGCTTCGGCGATGCGCTCGAGTGAAAAAAGAGAGAGGGGAAAAAAAAGGGGGGGAGAGGGCTCGGGCGGTCTTTTTCTCGATTCTTCCATCTCCATCACAATTCTGCTTCGTGGTTCGCCCGTGGTCGGTAGAAAAGGGGGAAGGGAAGAAAGAAGAAAGGAGAAAGGGAAAAGACCTCTTCTCCTTCTGTCCCCTTTCTTTCCTCTCTGCGCCACCCCACCAATGGGACGCAGGGCGGAAAAAGGAAAAAAAAGAGGAGAAGGGAAGTTCTTAGAACATTCTTTTGTTCTCTTTCCCCCTTCTCGAAGACTATGAGATTGGTGCCGAGAGGAGAGGAGGAGAAAAAAAGGGGGGGTTTTCACTCCTCGCAGGCTTTCTCTTGATCCTGGTTTTCACGCCTTCGCCGAGAGCGAAAAGGGGGAAGGGGGGGGAAAAGGGAGGGGGGGGGAAACAGGTCTTCGGTCCTCATCATCTCTTTCTGGAATTTTCTTCGAAAAGTGACTCTCGAGCAGTCTTGACAGAAAAAAAAGGGGGGTGTCCACCCTTTCTCTGGCTCCGTAGCTGATGTAGGGACGGGCGAGCGTTGTGTCGTGCCCGAAAGAGAAAGAGAGGGGGGAAAAGGGTAATGTCTCCTGCACGGCATCGAGGACCCTAGCTTCGTGCGTCAACGACAACACGCTCGACCGTCAGAAGAAAAGAAGAAAAAAAAAAAGGAAGGAAGAGGAGAGCAATTTTCCGAAGCACTTCCAGACCCGCGATACCGCCTACCTGTTCCTGGCCCTCAATCATTCGCCTGCTCAAGCCCACCGCCGGAGAGGAGAAAAAAAGGGGGGGGAGAAAAACCATCGTAAGGAAGAAATAGAGGGGAAAGGGAAGAAAAAGAAAGGGAAAAAAAAAAGGGATGTTTCTCTCTACTACATCTTTCCTCCTACTTCCATAATGCCTACTCGATGAAGAAAGGAAAGGGAGGGGGAAAAAAGGGGAAAGTTCTAATTGAGACCTCTTTCTCCTTAACTTTATTCTGACTAGTTACAGGCCCGCGGCTACAACCTCGAGGAAAAGAAAAGAGGAAGGGGAGGGAGAGTTCTTCTTTAATAATCCTAGCAACATACCTCCTACTTCTCTACTACTGAAAGCGATTATGGAGAGGAGGGGAAAAAAAGGGAAGTATCACTTCTATCTCCTCGCGCCGACGCACCGGACGCCGTCCCAAAAAAAGAGGGCAAGCTCTTCCTTCAAGATCCGACGACGAGGCGGCGTCCAATCTGCTTGAAAAGAGAAAAAAAAGAGAAAGAGGAGGCTTGCCTTTCACGTGCCCGGATTCTGGACAATGGGCAAAGTTTAGGCGACGTCGCGGCCATTCAGTCGAACCTGGTGAAACCTGAGAAGGGAAAAAGAAAAAAAAAGAAAGGGAGGGGCGCAAAGCATCTATTATTCCCCGGCCAAATCTTCTACTCAATACTCCTAATCTGGCAAAGCTGCCGAGGTTGGAGGAAGGGAAGGGGGGGGAAGAGGAGAAAGAGGGAATCTCCTAACCTTTCGTTCTTCAATCCGTGAAGGAGTAACAACCGCTTTGTAGCGAAGATCATGCAAATAGAGGGGGGGGGGGAAAAGGGAAAAAAAAAAAAAGAAAAAAAAAAGAGACCTCCAACTGATCGTGGCCAATTTTTGGGAGCATTTCTTTTCTCTTCTATCGGTTGTAAGCAGCGCAGCGGGAGCGGGAGATCGGGGGAGAGAAGAAGGGAGCGCAACGGTAGTAGCAGCCAGTTTCGGAGTCGCGCGACGTCTACCGTCGCTGCGCACGCCCTCCTTCGTGCGAGGGAGAAAGGAGAGAAAGGAAAAAGAACCATTCTCAACCTCGCCCTCCTTTGTCAACTCGTTCCCCAAGAACCCGACGAAGAGAAGAAGGAAGGGAGGGGAGGGGCAAAAGAGGAAAACAATAAGCTACCTCGAACGTAGGACTAAAGGAGCGGTCGAACGCCGAATTCCGTCAACTACCGAGAGAGAAGAAAAAGGAAGAAGGAAAGTTTTCACCATACTTTATACGCAATTCTACGAATCAGTGCCGGCCCGATACGGAAAAGGGGAGAGAAAGGGGGGGGGGGGAAAGACCTCCTTCTCGTGTCTATTCAACGCAATCGGGCCATCGGTCGGAAGGGAAAAGAAGAAAAGAGCGACTGCTGTTGCTTTCTGCGTTGTCTTCGAATTTGTGCGCTATTTCGCCGGAAGAGAAGGGGGGAGGGAAGAAGCGCCTCAAATTTGAAGGAGTAAAGATACCCACTCCCTCCCTCTCGGCGGAAAAAAAAAAAAAGACTCGAAAGCGCAAGCTCACAACCGCCCAAAGGACAAAAAAAAAAAAAAAGAAGAAAAAAAGGAAATCGACTACGCCTCATCCTTCCTCTTTTGAACCGGTTCAGGCCCACCTGGGTTACCGGGAGGAGGAGGAAAGAAGAAGAAGGAGCCCTTGCCCGAACGCTGCCTAGCCATCTTAAGGTCGTCGGGATCGACGATGTCAGGGGAAAGGGAGGGGAGTCGGAAACCTACTGAAAACCGGATTCCGAAACTACCGCCATCCGCGTCGCGTTCTGTCCGGCAACCGGCAATAGAGCGCCGGGATGAGGAAAAGAGAAAGGGGGGAAAAGGGAAGGAGGAAGGGGGTTCAACCGATTTTTTCATCATCTTTTAACCTCCCAACTCGAGCGTTTGATACCCTGGGAGGGAGAAAGAAAAAAAAGAGGAAGGGAAAAAAGGAGAAGTGACTAGCGCCATGTACAAATTTCTCTCTAGTTGGGGGGGGTTGGGAAAAAAAAAAAAGAAAAAACGATCTCCCCAGCCCCTTCACATATCCTTTTGACTTCATCACGCGATCTTGGACGGGTGGGGAAGGAAAAAAGAGGGGGGGGAAAGGTGGAAAAAAGTTTGCTTATTCTACGTCCTTAATCTCACCCTACATCGTCAATCCGCCGAAAGGAAAGGGGGAGAGAGGAGAAAAGGAAAAAGAGGGAACGAATATATCTAACTTCGACTTTACCTCTCACTTAACCCAGTTTTAAACCTGTTCACCCGTATCGAGGCTTCGCCGAAGAGGGGGAAAAAAGGAGGAAAGGAAAGGGGAGGCAACCCATCAGTTTCCCTCCATTTTGGCGAAATCCTATGCTGTTTTTCCGCGAGAGGAGGGAGGGGGGGGAGGAGAGGAGGAAGGAGGGAAGAGGAAATCAATGTCTTCGCGAACAATTCTTGATTCTGCCTAAACAGCGCACCAAATTTCGGAAGCACAAAAGAAGGGGAAAAAGAGAGGGAAGGGAAAAATCGAAAGTCCGAACCGACCGATCCCGCTTGGCCTTTAATCGACACGCGAGGAGTCGCCCGGACCCAAATCGATATGGAGAAAAAAAGAGAAAAAGAAAGCGTCTCTGCGACGATGCCGTCCTTGGCGTAATCGTGCCGGCACTGATTCGTAGAGTGGTAAGAAAGAGGAGAAAGAAGGAAAGGGAAAGAGGAGGACACTGCCAGCTCGCCGGTATTGGCGATTGGCGTCTACGCCCTTTCTTCCTACGTTCGCTGTAGCTTAATGTTTTCCTCTTTTGGTGTGCAAGACCGCGAGGGGGGGAAAAGGGAGGGAAGGAAAAAAGGGCTGGCGAGTGCTGGTTTGCTCGGGCCGGTTCGTGGCCTCGTCAGGTTGTATCGATCACGAAGGTAGCGGCGGTGGCGCAGCGACGGTAGAAAAAGGAGGAAAAAGAAAAAAAAAAGGGGGAGAGGGGAGGTCTCTCCTACTCTTCTCCCTCTCCCTCTTCTCTTCTTCCACCGATCGAGAGCCGCATAAAGAGGGAAAGGGGAAAAGAAAAGGAAGGGGAAAAGGAGGATCTCACTCGGTTTCCTCCTTCAAACTTATTGCCGCACTAAGGTTTCGAGAGCATGAAGTGAGGAGGAAAGCGAGGGGGGAAGGAGGGGAGAGAAAAAGGAGAGGGGGAGTAGACGATTTGGTCCGTTGAGAATCGATTCCTTTGCGCTGATACCTTTGAATTTCGAAATTGTTTTCGAAAAAGAGAAAGAAAAAAAAAGTTATCTGTGAAAGCTATCATTTTTCACCAGTTCGACTAATGGCCGCGACGGGAAGAAAGGGGGAAAGGGAAAAAAAGGAGGGAGGTCGTTTCCCCGTTCGAGGCCCGCCTTTTCTCCTGCTTGCGTGAATGCTCTAAAGAAGGAGGAAAAGAAAAGAGAAGAAAAGGAGAAAAAAAGACGAGCTTTCCCCGCACGTCAATTCTAGAATTAACCTGCTCAAACGCGGGCGGCGCCACGGAAAAGGAGGAAAAAAGAAAAAGGGTCACTCTTCCCGCATCTCGGCGGTCTGTTGCTCGATTCTTCCCAGCGCCAGCAGCATTCCTTCGGGGTCGCCGGAAGGAAAAGGGGGAGGGGGGGAAGAAGGAGTCAGACGTCACTGTCCAGGCGACCTCGTCTCCTTACGCCCTTTTCCGCTCGGCCGCCCACCAAAAAAAGAAAGAAGGGGGGGGGATCGAGTAGGCCTTCTTCCTTCTTACTCTATTTCGGAAACCATATCGTTTGGGTCCGTTTCCCCTTAGCAAGAATGAGGGGGAAAGAAGGGGGGAGAGGGGGGGGGGCGGACTATGGTTTGCATGTTTCACTCCTCCATCATTTGCTTCCTTGAGCCTGGTTTTCACGCATTCGAAGGGGGGGAGAAAAAGAGAGGAGAAGAAGGGAAGGAGAAGAAGGGTCCTGTACTTGCTTCCGGAAAATTGCTCCTCTTTGTTCCGTCTTCCTCGCGGAAGGAGGAGGGGGGGGAGAGTTCTCGTCTCTTTATTTAAGTGACGGGCGAGCGTGTTGTCGTGCGCAAAGGAAGAGAAGAAAGGAGAAAGGAAAGGAGGGGAGGGAGGGAACGGCATCGAGACCCGATCTTCGTTCGTCACGACAACACTCTCGCCCGTCCCTTTAAAGAGGGAAAAGGGGAAGAAGAAAGGGGGGGGGGAAGACGGCATCTAGAGCATTTTCCGAATCATTCCAGACCCGCTTAGACCCCGACCTGTTCCCTGGCCCTAATCAGTAGACTGCGACAAGAGAAGAAGGGGGGAGGGAAGCGGCTAAGGCTTGAAAACCCTTCCGCAGTATCGCACCTGCTGGAGGAGGTTGCAACCTGAAAAAAGAGAGGGAAAGGGACCATCATCGGCACAAGGCTCCTCTTCTTCGAGAAGGGGGAACGACCAAACGATCTGGTCTACGAACCTCGCGTAAAGAGAAAGAGAAGAGGAGAAAAAGGAGGGAGACCGAGGTCGCCTGGAAATTTACGTCTGACGAGGTAAAGGCCCGCGGCTATCAACCGCGACTGCAAGAAACCCGAAAGAAAAGGAGAAAGGGGGTAAGAGGACCGACAACATACCGCCGCTTCGCGGACGAGCTGAAGCGATTCTGTCGGAGGGCGCTGTTCGAAGAAAAGAGAAGGAAAAGGAAGAGAGGAAAAAAAGGAGGACATTCTCGACTTTTCCCTTTCGGGCAATCTCTTCTTCCAATACCTATCTACGAGGCGCGTCAGAAGAAGGGAAAGGAAGGGGAAGGGGGGGGAATGGAAACGTTCCGTCTTATTCTGTACATGGTCAAGTTTTAGCGACGTCTCTGCCATTCATTCAAACTGTTAAACCTGATAGCTTTCCAGATAAAAAGGAAAGGAGGAAAAAAAGAAGGGGGGAGGAAGAGGAGAGGATTCTTCCCCGGCCAAATCGTCTACTCCAAGATACGTCCTAATCTGCCAATCTTCGATGGTTATTTCGAGGGTTTGGTGTAGCGGGAAATGTAATCAGGGAAGGAAGGAGGGAAAGAAGGCCTTGCTGCAATCCTTTGAAGGCGTACAACCGCGTTGCGATGCGAAGATCAATCAGGAGGGCCCTTTCGAAATCCTCTTCGGGGGGGGAAAAAAAGAATGACGAATTGATGCTTCTCTTCTATTCTGTTGAGTCAGCGAGCGGGAGCGGAGAGTCGGCGCGGAAGGCGTGACGAAAAGAAAGAAGGGGGGGAAAGAAGAATAAACCCCCCCCCACCCCCCCCCCCCCCCCAAAAAAGAAAAAAAAAAAACCCCCCCGCTTCTCCCACGGTAGTAGCAGCCAGTTCGGAGTCGCGCGACCGCTCTAAGAAGAAAAAAAAAAAAAAAGGGAAGCAACTCCGCCAGACCATTCTCACCTCTTCCTTCGCTTGGTCCACTCGTTCCCCAAGACCCGAACGACGAGTCGCGTTGAGTGGCATTGGAAGGAGGGAAAGGAATAAGGGAAGGAAAAAAGGGAAAAATACCGCGCGCTGGCAGTGGTGAGAGCAGTGACTTGTTGCTAGTGACCTCTCAGAACGGGTACTCAAAGAATCCCTACGGGGCCCACGGGTACCAATCGACGAATCAGTTCCGGCAAGAAGAAGAAAGAAGAGGGAAGGAAAAGGGAAGGGGAAAGAGAGAAGAGTGTCTATTCAACTTCAATCGGTCATCTTTCTTTCTGCTTTCGCGGTAGGGGGGGGGGGGGGAAAAATCTTAATCTCCCCCAATTTATCCAGACAAGCTGATGCGATGCGGTGGAAGGGAAGGAGGGAGAGGAGGGAGAAGGGAGGAAAGGGCTATTTCGTCTACGACCGTTGGCAACTGTTCTCAGCGCCTCAAATTTGAAGAGTAAGATACCACTCCCCCTCGCGCCGGAAACACATCGATTGTCAAGGAAAGCAGGGGGAAGAGAAAAAAAAAAAAAAAAGGAAAGAGAAACGTCGTCTGACTAATCCTCGATCCTGCGGTTGAACCGTTTCAAGCCTTGTTCCGTTATCTTCACGCTAGTTCGATCCTTCGTTAACACAGTGGCAGGGAACGCCATCGGCGCCCTGAAAGAGGAAAAAAAAAAAAAAAAAAAAAGAGAAGAAGAAGACCGCATCCGCGGTCGCGCTGTCCAGTGCTGAACCGTCAAGATCGCGTGCTGAATGTCAAAGTCGTCTGTGAAGGTGCGGGTAGGTGGTTGAGATAGAGGGGAAGAGAGGAGGGAAAAGAAAGGGAAAATAAAAAAAAAAGAAAGAAAGGGGAGG
>Ga0179593_1794303_pt1 | contig 13961 bp, 20 predicted proteins | sample CZODoug2_1_08_16_FD_185931 | JGI IMG/M metagenome (GOLD analysis project Ga0179593, IMG submission 185931) | Vadose zone soil fungal communities from Angelo Coast Range Reserve, California, USA - CZODoug2_1_08_16fungal (PacBio error correction) | ecosystem: Environmental > Terrestrial > Soil >...
GGGGCGAGCTTAGAAGTCGGGATGCGAAGGAAAAAGGGATACGATTATTGGTGCCGCCTCGGTCTGGAAATTGCAATACGCTATCAAAAAAAGATTCACGGACGGAAGGGAGAGGGGAAGCCGCACAAATGCGAGGCCGTCCACAAGAAGGGAAGAAAAGAAAGGGAAGCATGCGCTGCGGCGTCTGACACAAAGATGAAGGAGGAACCTCGGGTTCTTTGCAATATTTCCAACCTTCCTTTCAAAAAAAACCAAAATAAAAAACCAAAACCCCTTTGTTCTATATCTGCTGGGGGGCAGAGGGGGGGAGGGAGAGGGGGGGGAGTATGAAAAGAAAGATGTTGGAGTCATCGGCCGCGAAGGGAAAGAAAAAGACAGGACGGACACTTATCTCTCTCACAACAACACGACGGATGATTGTAGTTCAGGGCCGTTCAACACGGGTGTTACCGCATTGCGCCGATGACTCAAAATAGGAAAAGGGGGGGAAAAACACGATTCCAAGCAAGGATAAGAAAAAAGGAAGAGAAGTGGAAATCGGAAAAGCAATACATAAGAGGGGGGGGACAGAAGAAAAAAGCCCTACAATCGGTGTGTCCTAAACTAAATCCGTGAGCGATTTCTGGCCGCGTCTTCTGCTGCGGCAGGGGAGGGCGGAGGAAATTTCATTCACAAAAAAGAGGCTGGCAGGAATGACTCTTAAGAGAAAAGAGGAAAGAAAGGTCCAGCCGCAGAGCCCGGCAAAAAAAGAAATCCGGAATCTTCGTCACTCCGCCTTACCTACTAACTGAAAAAAGGGAAGGGCGCTAGAATTACACGATGAATAAGGGGAAAGTGAGAGAAGAAAAAGGGAAGCAAAACCTATCTGTTGAGACAAGGGGGGGAAGGAACTGGGACAACATTTTTGGGAGAAAAAAAAAAGTCTCAACCGGCGCAGAAAGAGGGAACTCACCCGGCGGCTTTTGAAGGAAACCAACCCCTACGACTTAGTCCAGGGGGAGGGGGCTAGGCGTTAAAACGCATCCGGAGGAGAAAGGAGAAGTAGGAGCAACCGTTATGCTACAAGAAAAAGGTGATACGGGGAATGCACCGATTTAACTCACTTCCGTATCCGCAAGGAAAAAATTTTTTGCTCAGGTGGGGGAAAAAGCTTCGAAACAAGAAAAAGAAAAAAAGGCCACACGACTTAGTCGTGAAATATAGGCCAACGTTTCCTCAGCTCATCAACCCGCGGAAAAAAAGGAGTTTAATACTAAAACGGGGGAAGTTGTTACAGCAGGAAGGAAAGGGAAATCTCCGTGAAATGAAAAACCACCAGAATTCGATCATTAGGTTCTGGCTGTACACTCCAGTGTCAAGGGATATGGAGAGAAGAGTCGAAAGGAGAGGGGGGGGAGATCCGCCGCATGTATGACAGGGGAGGAAAACAAAAAAAGGGGTGTTTACGCTTCGGATATCAGCAATACATTCAGTACGTCATGTCACTCTTGACCCAAAAACACTTTGGAACAGGGGAGGGGAGGGAGGAGGGTTGTAAGAAAAGGGGGGCAACTGGATCTCCGACGGTGTCGACCAAAAGTGGTTCACTGCGCCTAGCGTTCCAGAAGAGAGGCGCCTCGAGAGTTGGAAGGTGAAGGAACGAAAAAGAGGCGAAATGCTTCGATTACGAGAGAAGCAAGTATCTTCGGGCAAACACCCGCACGCAGAAGTGCGGAAGGAAGAAGGGCATCATATGAATCAGAAGAACAAGAAAAGGAGCGACGGAAGGAAGGGGACGAGCCGGGCACCGGGGAGGAATTGCGTTTTTCGCACAAATGTCGGGAAGAAGGCGGAAAACAGAACCTTCCTTCCGGCAGAAAGTTCCTTAGAAACAAGACTTACAAAAAGGGATTCATCCAATCGGAAAGAGCAGAGGTAAAAGGAAGAACCTTATCGATAGATGAATAGCGGGAAAAAAAACACATCAATGTTTTCCGTCTTCGCCGCGAGGAAAACAGATCAGGGGCACGTGGCATCACTATCCGGCCGAGGAAAGGCACGCGAGCAAAAAGTATGGGGGGGGAAAAACCGAAGTCGGTGGGAAAAAGAGGCGTTAAAGCGCTCTCGGATACAAAAGTTCATTGTCGGTAGGGGGGGGGAAAGGGCTTTTATCACATCAGAAGTGATGAGGGGGAAGAGACTTACTAGGCGAAGAGGAGGAGGGGAAAGGAAGTTGCTCCCTAGAGGGGTCGAACCCACTTTATACCCTCGAAGAAGGGAAAAAAGAAGAGAAAGAGAGAAGCAAAATAAATAACCAATAGGTGAAGGGGTATGGTAAGCAAGAGAGGGGATGAATGTCTGCCGGGAATTCATGATTGTATTTAGAAAGGGAGGCTTGCACCAGATAAGTGTTTGGGAAAAGCACAACGCTCTAAGGGGGACTCACCTGCTAAACTCTCGTCCATCTAAAAAGAAAAGCAGCTTGGGTAGGATTGACCAAAGGGAACAAAAATCGAACTGAGAAAAAGGGAAGTTTCAATTTTCAATATCTTGAATGTCCTCTGGTCCAAGTGCTATGGGGACAAGAGGAAAACCTACTCAGAAAAAGAAAAGAAAAAAGAAGTCATATGGGTAAGGGAGAATTAAAGTTTGGGGGAGAGAACCGTGTGTCGATTGGACTGCGCTGCGCACCGGAAGGGGGGAAGGAAAAGAAGAGCACATGTTCGAAAAAAGAGAGCGCCGAGCAAGAGGGTCCATGCCCGAAGAGGATACTATTTTCGCGGGACGTCGTGGACGGGGGGGAAAAAAGGAAACCCTTCTATTAGAGAAGATATGAAGAAGGAGGGACACTCTGTCGCTCAAGCTTTAAGAGAGGAGAGGGGGGAGAGCGGCCAAGAGATGCGTTGGGGAAAGAACCGCTCCGTAACCCGTCGGTTTGTAACCGATTCGAGCAAGGGGGGGAGGATATACTAAATGGGGGAGGGGTCAGTCTTACTAAATTGGGACATATCATTATGGGGAAGTCAAGTCTCGATCAGCCTTATGCTCCGGATCAACCGGGGAGAGAGGAGGGTTATGAAGCATGTACCAAAGACGACGCCGACGACGCATATAAATGGAGGGAAATTTAAGGGGTGTCGAGGAATTCAGGTCTTTGGCAAACGAGGGGAGAAGGGGGCACTTGATGCGTCGAGGGAAGGAGTGCCGACGCCTAATACTCACAAGGAGGAGGAACCGTGTTGTGAGGGATCTCGTCTCCCGGGGCCTCTTTATTGAGCGGTAAGGGGGAACCGCAATTTACCACCCTAAGAAGGGAAGGGGTCGTCTGCGATGGAAGGAAAGAATGAGAATAACTTAACTCCCACGGAAAAAAAAATACTAGTCCGACGTCGTCCCGAGGAAAAAAAGAGAGATTCTCTAGGCAATAGTCCCCCAGAAGAAAGAGCGGAAAAGGCTGGCTAGGGGGACAAAGGGGGGTGGGTGACTGGCAGCAACCGGGGGAAAAAATAACTTTTTCAAATCTCTCTTGGGGCGAGTCAGGCAGAGGGGGGACTGCTGTCTGCGTGCCCTAGGAAGAGGGGAAAAAATGACCCATACCAATAGGACCAAGGGAAAGAAAAAGCCGTCACTATAGTAGGCGAGATATTCAACGAAAAGGTCTCCCTAAAAGTCCCGTTCTTTGGGGTCGCATTATAAATTTCGTTGAATCAAAAAAGGGAAGGAGGGGCACGTCTAGCTTCCGGAAAGAGTCATTATAAGAAAAAGTGATTGGGGGGGGGAGAAAAGAGAGAGAATACTCGTTCCGGGAAGAGAAGAAAGAGGAAAACCACAAGCGAAAGTCGCTTCGTCTGATTCAACTAAATTTCAGAAAAAAAAGGAATCCTCTTCGTAGAGCCAGTTCATTAAAAATGAGAGAGAGCAGACCGATAGTGAAAAAGGGGGAAAGGGGGAAAGACGCCCACGAAAAACGTGTTTAATTGGATTTTCACCGAGTCCGGGGGAAAAGAATACAAGAGGTTTCCTGCCGAAAGGACAAAAAAGAGTGGAAATGGAGAATTCTTGCGCAAATCCTTCGGTGACTTCCAGCACCCAAATGCCAACCTGGGAAGAGAGAATCGGAATCCAGGAAGAGAGCGGGGAGGAAAGGAGGGATCGCTCGGCTGGGAAAAGGAAGGAGTGAGAGGAGGTTTGCCCGTCCGCGTGGGGACAAAATCGCGCAGCCATTTTCCTGCCTTAGGGGGAAAAAAAAGAGTTACCGATCAAAGCCCGCGCCGAAAGAGAGAAGACAACACAGGGCGGGGTTGATGATATGTCGTCGGAGGAGAGAAAATCAAAGCTCAATTGCCCACCATCCACTCGTTTCCAAAGAAATCTTAAGTTGCCCCAAAAAAACTAATGTCAATTGAAGTAGAGAGAGGTAGTGCGCTCCGTGAGGGGAAGGGGGGAAAAGCTGCTACAAAAAGGAGATAGCGCTTTGGTCTCCGCTCTCCGCGATAGGGAAGAAATTCTCTTGCCAATGGAGGAGGAAAAGGGAAGAAGGAGGAATCCTGGGAAAAAAAGAAGGGGAAATCGAAAGGGTTCCAACCCGACGTTCCTGATAGATTGGCAGAAACCACGCATCTCGGAAAGAAAATAGAGCGACAGCTTGAGGGGAGAGAGGGAACGAGTGCCGAAGCGCTGAAAGAAGAGGAAGGAAGGGGTTAGAGTTAGTAAATTATAGAAGTAATTGTCCACGAGAAAAAGCGAACCTCGAGATCGGCGTGAGGAAAAGGACAAATGACAGGGGGCGATCGCGAGGAACAAAAACAGGTTCTCTTATGCTAACAGTTGGGGTGGAAGGTCGAGAACAAAGAGACCCTATTGAAAAGAAAGACAACGTTTAAGATCCCACGGGCCAGAGCGGGATGGTCTGGGCGCTTTAAGGGCTGATTCCGTTTTTCGATGGGAAAAGGGAAAAAAGAGTCCATCAAGATAGGGAAGAAAGAGAAGTGGAAACACCCGCTATCAGTGAAAAGGGGGGAAAAAGTCGATTTGGTCCAAGCCAAAAGAAAAAAGGACGCTTGTGAGATGATAACGCGCAAAAGGAGGTGCTTAGAGAGTTGGGCAGGGGGGGGAGGAAAACAATTAGTCCATGGGAGGGGATGCCATTAAAGGCATAAATACAAGAATCACGGCAATCACAATATCCTTTCCGTGGCATAAAAAAAGGCGAAGAAGGGGGGGGAGGGAATTGGGACAAAGGAAAGGAAGAAGGTAGTCCGTGACTTGGAGGGGTTTACTACAAAAGTTTGTGGAGGATTTATCCAGGAAGGGGCAAATGTCTTGCGACGAAAAAGGGGCACCTCGAAGGTAGCAACCAAGGCTTCTTTGGCAGGGAAAAAAACCCTTCCCCGAAATGGAAGGCTTTCAGCTTGGCGAAAAAAAAATACCAGACACTTAATTCCAGGGGAAAGAAAAAGCTCGGAGGGGGCGGACTTAGAGACGGAATTCCCAGTGGTTATGAGCTATACTTTTTTTGCTCGCGGAAAAGGGAGAGCATCGTGCCGGATAGTGTGCAGGGGTGACAAGGATCCTTCACGAGAAAAAAAAAAAAAAAAAGAAAACATTGAAAGGATTGTGGATAAAGAAATACTGCATATCTCTATACCGGGGAGGGTTTCACCTTTGTCCCATTTCGTATTTTAAAGGAACATCTAAGTACGATTCCAGGGGGAAGAGTAACGTCGCTCAGAAAGCATCGTTCAAGTTTACGAGGCTCCGGGGGCCTTGTTTCAAAAAAAGAGAAGGGACAAAAGTTTCCAAGGAGATCGCATTGGAAAAGGGCCCGGGAAAGGCTCTGTTATCGAGGGAAGGCGGTTCGATATTTAGAAGTGAAAGAACTTCTCGTGCGGTTGTTGAACGACCGGTCCCTCATGCACGCATAGCGGAGAGAAAGCCAGCAATTGAAAAAGGCAGGTTGAAAGCAAATGATCGAACACCTCGCGAAAATCTATGTCTGTAACGCTCAGGGAGGAATCACCGAAGGGCAGGGGTAGCCGACTACCAAGGCATGAGTCCAGTTGGACCTCCCAGAAAAAAACATCCGAAGAGAAAAAAGGCCATTGTGGGAGGGGAAGGGGGCAACTGCGTGGGAAAAGAGGGTGGGAAGGGGACCTGTGACTGTAACGAAGCTTAAAACTCAACATTGGGGAAAGTAGAAGTGTCCTAACCTTCTTAGGGGAAACACTTTGAGCTCTCTCCAGGGAAAATTCTCCATTTCCTTTAAACAGGGGGACCTCAACCGGGCAAGGATCTGAAAGGGGAGTGGGGGGGGGGGGGGAAAAACCAGAGAAATTGAACACTTGAAGTTCCCTTTCCTTCCGTGAAGGGAGAACAACTTTACCTTCAGTAGTAGACAAAGACCTTGACTGGGAAAAAAGGTTATGATTAGTGAGCGGGCCTTTGGGAACCTATCTCAAAAGAAAAAGAGGGGAATTCGGTTGGGAGGGGAGTTATTCTTCTCGAGGGAGGTTCGTACTCAATCGGGGACCGAGGAGAAAGGTCCCAGCTGAAAGCAAGGTACTATCTTATAGGAGTGAGGACAAGAGGGGGAAATTCCAAAAGAGAGACATCACCCTATTTTCGCAGAAAAAGTTCGATAGGATCATCGCAGAGAAAGCCGAGTCGGTTAAAAAAAATCCAAGGGACTACGACTAAGGAAAGGGGAGGGGGAGCGAACGTGTTGAGTTCAGAGTTTCTTCGCCTCTGTCGGGCCCGGGAAAAACAACCTGTGGTCTCCAAAGAGAAAGGACAATCTGGGGAAGGAACAGAGAGGGGCAAACTTGGTCCGAATAAAGGGAGGGGGACTTATAAGGAGCACTTCTGCGGGAGGGGGAGGTGCTCATATAGGAGGCGGAAAGGGGAAGGATTTTGCCGAGGGAGACATGGAAATTGGCAATACGCTTACGTCAAGAAGGTTAAGATTCAAAGGAGGGATCTCCTCCTGAGAAGAAGGTTCGAGACCAAGAATCCCGAGGAGGGACCAAGCAATCTCTAAAAAAAGAAGGCAATGCGCTTCGAGAGAAAAGGCACAAGATGGTCTTTTCTGGGGAAGGGTCTGTCAACGCCTCAGGGGGCGTGAGAGTTACAACCTGGAAGGGAAGGAAAAAAGAGTCCTGGTTCTAGAGAAAAAAAGGGGGGGGTGGGGGACTTGTCCAACGACTTTTAGTTTGCTTACAAAAAGCCTTCCTTTCACCACGGTGGAAAAGGAACGGAACTGAATCTCGAGGAAAAAAAAAAAAGGAGAAGGAGGGAAAAAGAAGAGAGGGACGGGACACTCGGAAGTCACCAACCTTTTTGAAAGGCAGGAGAGAAAGCTTCTTACGCAAACTCAAGGCGGGTGGCCAAGAAAGGAAAAAAAAAAGAAGTCGAACCAGACGAGGGGAAGACGTTGGAACTCTTCAGAAGAAAGTAAGGGCAGTGCCCGCGACATGAAAAACTCCATCGGTGTGAAAGGAGGAGAAAGGAGGCCGGGGAGCGATTGCTTGGGTCCGCAGGGAGGAGACGGGCGATCGAAGGGCTTCGGCAAGAAAGGGAAAAAAAAAGAAAAGCTCCGTTAATGCTGATTGTAAAGGGGGAGGCGTATTGAAGGGAAGAAGGAGCAGGCAAAAATCCTGCGGGAAAAAAGGTAACCCCGACGGATTCGCGCCTCCTTCAAGCTCAAAGGGAGATGATTACACGTGAAATAAAGGGCGACCAATTTTAGCAACAGCTGGGGGGGGAAAAGATTGAATTGGGAAAATGAGGGCAATTTTGGGCTACCTTCCGCACCGGGCCAAGAAGGAAAGAAAAAGAAATCCGTCTTCTTTTAGAGCATGAAGGGAAAAAGGGGGAAAGTTATTTGGGGGGAAAGCGTTACCCGCTAAGGGGGTAAATAGACGACTATCATATCTCCACCGTATGCGACAATAGAGGGGGTCATCATTGGGGGAAATGAGGGAGGGAAAGAATGTAAAAGAAAGACACATCCTTAGGAGGAAAGGGTGAGCTGTTTCGTTCCGATTGAAGAAAAAAAAGAGTAATACTCACGAAGGCCAACAAGGGGGGGAATACGGTAAATTGGAAAAAACAGTGAAGAAGCTCATCAACACAGGGAAAAGGAGTGGGGACTCCTACGTACCGTGGGGTTACGTCACCTTCATGGAAAAAGTTAAATTAACGTCGAGGAAAACACACTCACAGGAAAGTGCAGGGGCGGAGACAAAGTTCATGCATGGCATCTATTTCGCTATCGGAAAAGGTGGCCGGGAGGGATACTAAGAGGGGGAATTCGTACGGAAAAGGGGGGTTATTTTTCACTCTGAAAAAAACCTTTCCGCGCCAGGAGGAGGGTTACTTGCCTGGGAAGGACCAAAAAAACCCGGACCAGATTTGAGAAAATTTCTCGTAGGGGAGCTTGGGAAGAAAAGGCAAACTTTTCTAAAAGGATAGGTCTACCGGGTCCCCATATTAAGTTCTCCTAGGTCCAGACCATCGTACGTAGAAGAGCCTCTCGATTTGGGAGAAGAATTGGTACCTTACCAACCTCCGACGGGCAAGGGTTCTATTACTCCGCTATTCGGAACGGAGTAGGCACACACTCACGAAAGGTTCTCTCTGGCATATCGAACAAGAGTCAGGAGAGACCTCTCTATCATAAAAAAAGGCCAATGCGAAGGGGAAGAAGGGGGACATGTTCGCTTGTGAGGAAAAAAGGATTCGATTTCGCTGAAATACCTATTGCCGGAAAAGCTACGTTCGGAAACCCGGCCTCTGAAGGAAAAGGAGCATCCATATTCAATCGAAAGTACCATTAATCCGAGGGGGACGTAGTAGAGGGGGGAAAAAGCCAACATCATAAATGGTCTTGACGTCGTCGACGCTCTCGTGAGTTTCAACGGAAAAAAAAAATCCGGAAGGGGGGAGCAAAGCGAGGAGAACAAAAGGTCCTCTGTTATCCAACCTAATATCTTGAAGCAAGGAAATCGCGTAGAGGATACGAGGATCGATCCAAGTTCCTTGTCTGTATTGAAAAGAGGGAAAGCCGGCCTTCGGGGAAAAGAGGACCTTTCAGAGAAGGAGAGAAGAGAGGGCAGCGCACTGATGGGAGGGAACTGAGTTAAAATGTTCAACGAAAATTTTATAAACACTCCGAAAAGAAAGAGAGATCTCTAGGGGGGAGGAAAAATCAATACCCATGGCGAAATGTCTGTATGCCACTGAGGAGGGGTATTCCGTAGAGGCAAGGGAGTATTTAATGAAGGAAAAGGAATACTGCAAAAGAAGAAAGGTTGGCATACCCCCACACCTCTCTAAGCACTGACTACCTCTCTTCATAAGAGGAAAGGTTATGCTGTAAGGGGGGGGGAAACAACTCGATCGCAAAAAAAAGAGGGAGGAGGCGGCCGTGTCAGCTTTTTTGACAGTATTCAAAAAAAAAGGTCCAAGTGCTATTACGGGAAAAGGAAAAAGAAGCGCCGCCACAAGAAGGTGTAAAGGGGGAAATAGGGAAATTTGTACGGGAATGTGGCGAGAAACGACCGTCACGCCCTGGGGAGAGACGAGCAAAGGAAGCGAAGGCGCCGCCGACGGGGCCATACCCATCACTGCACGATCTCGAGGGGAACAATTCCTTCTAGAATTTATCCCAAGAGGAGACGCCGAAGCGGAAAGGAGCTGGGAGGGACGCAAGCTTGGAGGGGGGGGAGAGGTCTAATCGGACGAGCTTTCGTTGGGGACTACTTGCCCGCTATCAGGGAAAAGGGGGGAAAACGAGGCCAAAGAAGAATGGTGACAGGAGAGAAGAAGAAAAAGGTGTGGACCTTCTTGAACGCCACTTGGCCATGAGCAAGGTCCTAATCTCGATAAGAAAAAGCGCTTCTCGCGGAGGAATGGAACGGCCTCAAGGGGAGGAAGCCGACCGCATAGGGGGGTTGCCTTTATGGGGTTGTCGAAAAAAAAAGAACACCTGTCAGATGAAACGAGTGGACCTGGAGGGATGATCGCGAGTTCTACTGCCGAAGTGCCGACCTCACTTACGAGAAGACGGTGTTGAGAGGAAAGCTGAGAAAGAAGGAGGAGCTGTAACCAGGACGTTTTGCGCCAAAAGAAAAAGGGATCGCGCGATAAAGAAGGAGTCCCAACAGGGAAATGAAAAAGACCAAGGAAAATACTAGGAAAAAGGGGGAGACCGAAGCTGCAGAAATTAGGAGATTCTTAGGGCATCGAGTCCCGGGAAGCTCTCACTTCGTGCTCGCTTCAGGGGGGAGGGCACAACAAAGGACATCGACGAAGTGAGAAAGGGTGGGAGGCGGGGGAGCGTGCAGGCTGAAAAAAAGGGGGAAGGGGCGGCGTGACCTTCTCGAACTCTGGTGGAAAGAAGAAGACCCATCTTTCTATGGCGATAAGAGGAAAAGGAGGAAAAATCAGCCAGAGGGAAAAAGGGAGAGAAGAATAGATTCCGGGTCTGTTGGGGAGAAGAAAAAGGTAGGTGTAGAATCGACGCTCACGTCGCGGGGGAACGCGCATTGCCGTCGAGCTTTCCTGAACAGAGAAACGGGGAGGGTAACCTATAGAGATAATGACTCGTCAAAAGGAGAGCGCTTCACACCGCATGCGCGTAGGGAGGAAAACGAATGTCGCATGGAGAAAAGAAAAACAGGGAATAACCTGAGCGTCTAGTCCATTCGGCCAGTTCCGAGAGTGCCCTCCTTTTGGCCGCGGAGAGGAAAAAAAATCGGGTATTGGGGAGAAGGGACACGGATTCGGAATACTTTCCACTCTACAGCAAAAAAGGAAACGCGGGGAAAAAAGAGAACCCATCGAGGAGGAAAAGGGAAAGAGAGGAGAGGGCCGTCGGGTTGCTCAAAAAGAACTTACTAGCACGAGTTCGCTGCGGACCCTCTATATCTCCAGAATTAGTAAAGAACCGCCCGTCGCCGAGGGAGAAGTGGAGTTGGGCCCGTCCGCTGGGAAAAGGGACCACACTGCTGCAATCCGCAATCCATTGGCCTTCCTTAAGGAAGAAACCGAGTTTACCAGGGATCCAAATCAAGAGGAAGGGGAAAAAACAAAAAAGACAAAAGGAGGGGGGGTGCAGGTGAGTTATTTCCGTCTCAATCTTCATTCGAACGAGGGATGCACGCCGTCAGAAGGGGGACAAAGACTGAAATTGGACAACGCGGGGGGGGAAAACCTAAAGGGGAAGGTAACAAGGCCTGAGTCGCTTCAAGTGAGGACTTTACCATTCTCCTCCCATCGAGAGAAGAAGTGAAAGGGAAAAAAAAAAAAAACAAGTCGATCTAGATGCGAAATGAGAAGGGCTCAAGGGCCAGTTTGCTGAGAAAAGAGAAAAGCCGGCAAGTAGGATCCATGTCACCAGCATTGAGCCGAGTGTCCGCGGAAAAAAGGATATATGTGGCATAGCGGGGGAGAAAAAGAAAAAAGAAGTCCTAGAGCCGGAAAGAGAAAATTGAGGAGACGCATTGGCCGAAAGGAAAGGGCCGCGAATAGGCTTGTTCTCGTTGAGTAAGGGAAACTTACCGTCCCTCTAACAAGGGGAGAGGGAGTGAGGGAATTGTACCAATTAAGGCGCGCGTCGCGGGCGGAGAAAAGGAGAAAGATTTGTCTTATATCTAACATTGAAACGCCTTCCACAAAAAAAATGTTCACCCCAAAGACCAAACGTTTGAAAGAAGAAAAAAAACTTTGTCGCTGCGGCGGCTGGGCTTCGCTTTAGGTGCTGAGTGAGTATGCACTTGGACCACAGAGGGCAGAAAAGGAGTCCAACGCGGACAAAAAAGCGATCAGCTTCTGGGGGAGGGAAAAGTTAACAATCCGAAAGCATTGAAAAAGGTTTATTACTCGCGTGGAGAGGGGGGAAGTTGCGGTAGCGGAAGGGGGGGGGACGGCAACAAGTAGTAAAGGGGGAGAAGTGCTAGCCATTAAAGAAAATACAATACATTCCGGAGGATAACTTCAAAATATCTTCATGTAAGACAAGGAAAGGAGGAACCTATTGGTTATGGAGGGGGGCGCAATGCGTCGTAGTAGTCGTGAGAAGAGTCTATTGTTTCGTAAAGGGGGGGGAGGAACTTTACTGGGAGACAGGGAGGCCACTGGTAAGGAAGGCCTGCCAGAATGATCCTCTTAAGCGCTGAAAGAAAAAAGTTTGCTCCCCGAATTGCATGCAGGGAGGGAAAGCGTGTGCGGAAAAAGAGACAAGGAAATTCTTTTGGAGAAGGAAAAGACGTACGCGACTTTCCTCGCAAAAGGATCAAGCGTACTTTTTGGCTCGCGAGAAAAGAGCCGATAGTGATTGGGGGAAAAGGGGGGGGGGGGGGTTGGTGGGGGGGGGGGGGTGTGATCCCTGCAAGGAAAAGGAGAAGGGAGTACATTTATGAGTGGGGAGAAGGTTTAGCCTACTACGAAGATAAGAAATAAACCGGTTATCATTTTCAGCCTTTTTCCCATTGAGGGGAATATTGGTCTGATCAGCTGAAAGAGAAGGGGGGTTCTAAGGAAAAGGAGGGAGGGAGAGGAAGGGCATCGTGTTGAGGGAAAAAAAAGCCATTCGAAAGTGCTTGTTGTCGAAAAAAAGTTCCCGTCTCGCATGGAAAGAAGAAAAAGGAAAGAATGATATCGCGGTAGAGAGGAGGAGATGGGGAATATTGCCAGAGGAAAAGGCGCTAGTGTCGGGTGTTTGTCCTGAGATAAGCGCCTCGAAAAGAGCATTTTTCGCAGGAAAGGGACGAAAAATTGATCGGAAAGAGAGCAGAAGGGAAAAAAGATATTTACCGCTCTTTCCTTAAATCACAAACGTCTTAGATCGCGTTGAAAAAAAAAGAAGACACCATCCGACGAAAAAAAAAAAAAAGGGGGAAAGTGGGGCTACGGGTCGTTTTCACAGGAAAAAAAAGGAAAGAATGGAGGTCGCGGCCTTTCCTGTTATCCGAAAAGGGCCGTCGAACTGTCCTAAGGAGGAAGGGAGCGAACACGAAGAGACTCAGAGCTCTAGAAAGAGAAACAATGAATTGAACTGGATTTTACATCCGAAAGGGGGGGGGTTTGTGTTTGTCACAAAGGAGAGCACTTAGATTTCACCTTTCCTTAGAGGGGGAGGAACAACGGTAAAAGAGGGGATCCCCATCCTTGCTGTTCGACGCGTTTTGATGATCTTTCTTAAAAATCCATTTCCCGATCTCAAAAGAGGGGAAAGCGTTAGTCAGGAGGGGAGCTGTTCGGGAAAGAAAGCGAACGCAACAGAGCCCCAATGTGCATAAAGACTTCCCGTGAGGAGAGGGCATGCCAATGAGAAAACTCAGGAAAAAGTAAGAGATACAATGCCGGAGATGATATCTATATTCTCATCTCAGGGAGTATTTTACTTAACCAAAAAAAAACGGGAAAGGGAGGGGGGTTGGCTGCATGTCTCGAAAAGGAACGCCTTCATGCTTTGGACTGCTCCTCTGTCGGAAGGGAGGTGCCCCCAAAAAGGGAAAAGGGGGAATTCTACAATCAATCTGGGAAAAAAGAGAGGGGGGAGAACTTGGTCAGAGAGGGAGGTGGCAGACGTTTATCATAGCGCCCTTCGTCGGCGAAAGGGGGCTCTCTCGAAGAGAGGGAAAAAAGTTTTCCGGGCCGCTCTGCTGAGAGTGAAAGATACGGTACGTCACATCCGCTTTAAAGATCCTGGGCGAATGGAGAAAGTTCCTGCAGGAAAGAACATTTCGAGACGCAGCAAAGAATCCCCGGACCATCACATAAGGCTCGCGGCGTACCGATTTTCTTTGGGAAAAGTCGGCGGGCACCGCAAGATGGGTTTCTTGAAGAGGTTGAAACGGAAGGTTTCAAAAGACCGGGGTTCGAATCGCGGGCACTCGTGTTTCTGGGGGGCTTACTGAAGATGTGGGATCAAAAAAAAGAAAAGGCACAACGGGGTTGAACGGCCCAAAAGGGGGAAATGA
>Ga0179593_1565194_pt1 | contig 13960 bp, 7 predicted proteins | sample CZODoug2_1_08_16_FD_185931 | JGI IMG/M metagenome (GOLD analysis project Ga0179593, IMG submission 185931) | Vadose zone soil fungal communities from Angelo Coast Range Reserve, California, USA - CZODoug2_1_08_16fungal (PacBio error correction) | ecosystem: Environmental > Terrestrial > Soil >...
GAACAGAGACTTCTTAATTTATTATGCTTTTGGAGGAGGGGGAGGCTCGAGAAAGTCTTGAACAAGCCGGAGACGATGGCGATTAGGAGAAGCTTCTTCCTGGATTTAAAGTCCTTTAGCATGGGGGAGGGGGGAGCATCGAATTTACCTATATTGAAGGAGGGACTCTTTTTAGGAGCAGACCAGGGGTGAAAAGCTTTTAAACGGAACCTTGTTTTAGATTTACAATGGGAGCTGCAGCGCTGTAAATGAAAAGGGAGGGGGGTTACCTTTTCCCCTCTGTCCCGAACGTCGCTGTGCTTAAAAATCGGTCGGCGCCCGCCAGGAACGTGCGCATTTCCGATTTAGGCTCGGCGAGCTCGGGAGAAACGGAGGCCATTCAAGGGCTGCCGGAACTCGCAGGAGAAAAGAAAGGAGGCCGATTAAATTAAAAAAATCACGTAAAGAAAGTGACGAACGGACAGGGGATTCGAAAGGGATCCGTGGTGTAAAAGGAGAGAAGAGGCGGGAACGGGGTGGGGGACGCACCCCTCTGTGAGGGAAGGCCCCCCGGCGCAAAATTGAACGGCCAGGATCGATTATCCGACCAAGGGAGAAAAGGGTAGGGATGCGAGAGGGCATCTGGGGGACACGCGAAAAAAAAATTTGGGGAGCGGCTGGCCCTCCCGGGATGATAAGTGTCCGCTATCCGTGAAAACTGGTCCTGGGCGGTACGCGGGAAAGTTCGACCGCGCAACTTTTCTCGGGTCGGAGGCGAAACGCCCTTTCTAATCAGGAGACCCTCATCAGGGCCTCGTATCTGTCCCGGGACAGACGGAATCCCATCGAGGGGGTCCTGCAAAGGGGGGTAAGGGCACCTAGAACAAACTCGCTGAAACTTTTCGGGGGGAGTGAGTCTGACAGGTTCTCAAAAAAGAAAGCAAAGGCTCACGCTACGAGGGCTGCGGTCATTCTTAATCTTAATGGAGGGGGGCTTTTTACCACTTGAGGTGCGGGGCGGTGGACAAAGGCTTCCCGGGAATTACCTGGGGAGCGGGGGGGGGCTCTCTCCTAAAAGGGGGAACCCATGGACATTCTTAGACGCGGGGTCAGGATTTGCACCGTCTCGAACGATTGGCCGGTACCTTAGTTGGCTGTGATGGGACTTCAGGGCCTGGTAGCGCGCCGTTCGAAAGGTTTGGCTGAACGCCATCTCCCGGGATCTAGACGGGAAGAAGTTTCCAAGGGGAAGCGTACTTCACTATCAATTATCGGCTACGGGCGTGACGGGGTGCCCTCACTTTCTCCCAAGATAAAAGGAATCCTCCCTTGGAAAGGAAGAGTTGATCCAGAAGCGAGGGGTACAGAAAACCTGTGTCTTATTCCAAAGGGACACTGCCTGGTCACCTCAAGATTAGAGAATACGTCTTTCTTGAAACGGCATCGGGGGGAGTTATGTTCGAAAAAAACCCTTTCAGGAGAATCTTACAAGGGGGATGCTTGCTGTCCCCTACTAGAAAGCCGAACGCAATCAGTCGAGGAACCGATCATCTCTAGGACCTCTGACAGTCCGGAGAGGAGAGGGGTTTTGCTTTCCTCAAAAATTTGGACGAAGCCCTACTTATGTTCGGGGACCTTTGGAAAAAAGACTTTCCACCTTCCCGCCCATCCTTTGGAGGAAAAGGGTAAAATTAGGGCCTCTCTCCCGAGGGGGCGGAGGAAGCTTCATTAGGATACTTCCTTAGAAAGCTTCACCGGGGTGGTGGTCCCTTTCTATCTAGCTGGCAGGGGGGGGATGGGGGGAAAACCTTCCATGACTGATCTATTCTGGGGTGATAATGGTATCCGAAAGACTTTATCGTGCGAGCATCACTATCCCTGTAAGTGTCTCTTGCGAGGAAAGGGACGCCGGGGTAAGGGCAAGAGGGACGGGTTGAGAGAAAATCCTTAAAAGTTCGAAAATCCCCGGGTTTTAGGCTTAGGGCTGAACTGCGAAAGGCTGGGAAAAGAGAAAACTTCCCTTTATCAGAAAGCGTGCTCGAAAGGGAAAAACCCTTTCCTCAACCGGTCTCTCCGCAAGAGAGGACCGATAGAAAGGAAAAGAGGCGTAGAGGAGCGCTTTCCGCTTTCTAAGAGATGGGGGCGCTTCAAAAAGGGACTTTCTCCTTTCTATGAGCGCAGGCGGGCGGGGGTCGTACACAAGGGAGGGGAACACCTGACTCGTACTTAATCAGCTAGGCCCTCTACTCTTCAGGTGGAGAAAGGAGACCTCCGGGTTGCTGAAAAAAAACGGTTCCTTACCGAGCCTATCGAGGCTAAGACCGCGGAGCTTGAAGCAGGCGGGAGAAAAGAAAGGGGAGAGTAGAAAAAAGAAAGGCGCCTTGTACGAAGGAATTTACCCACAAAGGAACCCACGACCCGGGAAAAAAAGAAGGCCGCGGGTCCCTGCAAGATGAGGAACAAAGGGGGTGGCGTAGTCTCTCGAGAGAGGGTGGCGCGGAGCCTAACCCAAAGAGAGGGAGTATTAAACGGAACGTTCTCCGCGGGGGCGCAAGAAAGGTGGCCCCGAGGGATCAAGGAAGATTCCTGGGGAAGGGAGAACACACACGCGTCGGAAGGAAACAGGGGAGCGGATCGAGAAAAAGAAAGCTTATGCGTCAAAGAGGGCAGTAAAGGAAGCGCATGAAAGGAAAAAGAAACCTCATGAATGCCCTTCCGAAAAGAAAAAAGAACTAACCCAAGGTGGACGGAAGCAAGTGATGAATTCTTATCACTGCATATCATTCAAGGAAAGAGGGCAGAGGTCGGGGGGGAAAGGGGGAAGGGGGCTTTGGGAAGGGGGAAAAAGGGGAGGGAGGTGATCTTCTCCAGGAGGGAGAAAACACCCCGACCTCGATCTGTGCTCTGTTACCAAAGAAGAAACCAAAAAGGAAGCGGAAGATAATCACCGCTCCCAGATCGAGGTATCGGAGAAGAGGACAGCTCCCGTCCCTCGGAAGGGAAAAAAGACCCATCGACCCCAAAGAAAAGAGGAAAAGGGCCTTCGTCGGAATGTATTATTCGGGGAAAACGAGGCTGAGTTCAAAAAGGGTCGTCTTGGCTACTGGTTTCGTCCAAAGAAAAAGCAGCATGAGGGGGGGGCAGAGATTGTCTCCGTCCACTGCAAGAGTTGCCATCAAAAAGTTAGGAGGGGGGGAACAGAGGAGCAAGGAGGGGAGGAAGCCTAACGGGGGCTCTCCCTTCTCACGATCGACGGCAACAGAACGCGGGGAAAAATGTGCGGTGATTACAACCGCGGCTAAAGGTCGAGACGGGAAGCCTGCGCCAACGCGCTTACAAGGGACGCCAGGGTAAAATCGTGCTTTCCCGAAAGACGGCGGGAGGGAAATACTGGACAAGGGGGGGTTCCCGACGCAACGTGGGAAAAAACACCGGGCAGGCTGACCGGAAAGCGGTTATGCGGGAAAAAAGCGCCCCCGCCTTATACCTCTGAGCAAAGAAAGCTCCCGCGGCACCTGACAAAGATTTCATGGAAAAGAAAGCAGCACCGAGGGTACCCGTTCTCTCTCCAGAACGTCGACCTCTTTTCGGTCCAGAAAAGGTACGGGGCGCCGGAAAAACTCCAGGAGTGTCTCCCATATCAAGAGCTCCTGTTAGACATCGAGGGGAAAGGAATACCAGCAGAGTTCCGGAAAGAGGCCGCCACTCTACAGAGGCCATCGAAGGAAGGAAAGAGTCACGACTCATCTTTCACGAAAAAACGTCCGCGGCAAGAAGGACTACTAAGGAACCGGTCCGGAGCAAGCGTCCTTGGAGGAAAGGAGAGGTATATGGCAAGAAGAGAATCCGGTCGGCATCCCGAGGGGGAAAGTCAACTCCGAAAAACGTCTAGCCCAAAAAAAAAACAGGAAAAGGAAAGGAAACCCTTCTTTCCAGAAGAAAGATCACCGGCCCTTTTTCCGGAACGACCCGCGACAGTAAAGAATAAACCTATCACCGTAAGGAAAGAGAGTCCGGGGGGGGAGGCCAAAACCACCACCTTCCAGACCGTCTCGGGTCGAACCTATTGAATGAAGAGGCATCTGAAAAGCGAGAGGAAATCTCGACACGTGTCTCGTCGAGGATAGGCTCTACATCGGGATCGTGGAAATTGACTAGGGGAAAAAATCTCGAAAGGAGGAAATCTGGACGCTTCCCACTTTTCTGAGGAACGATAATACTAGAAGGGAAAGAATGCATCTTCTCCTCCTCGAGGAGGGGGGGAAAAGTAAAGGGAGGGTCGGGTCGACGCAAAAAAAGACAGAATGATTCGAAGAAAAAGAATGCACCTAAAAGTGAAGATCGGCGGCAGTTCCAGCACTAGGAGGGATCTGCTGGGAATTGTATCTCCAATCCCATTCCTTGGTCAAAAGGGAATTCTCTTAACCCTGATCCGTATAAAGAAGAGAAGTGTCGCCGGGGTCGTCCATTATTCTTTCAGGGAGAGAAGGCTAAAGGGAGACTTGAAAAAGAGGATAGGAAGGGTTCCTGCTACAGTCGGGACAGGCAGAACTCGGTGAGGATCAGCGTTTCAGTCAGAAAACCCCGAAAAAGTCCTGGTATAGGCCATCTAGGAGCCAGCAGTATAGGGGATTCGTTCAATCAAAAAAGTGGGGGCCGACGCCGAAGAGAGGACATACATCTAGCCTAAATAATCGGATAAAAGGCCCACTCGAACCTGGCCGAGGGACAAAGAAAAAGGTTCCTACTTCTTCCGTGGCCTGTCCCGGAAAGGGAGAGGCCTCGTGACCAGAGAGTCCTCTTTATCGAAAAGAAGAAAATGGGGGGGAAGCGTGGAGGGGAAGGAGCATTATGTAAGGAGAGACGCGACCATATCCCTCGATGCCGAAGAGAAAGGTTCGGCTCGGCCTTACAACAAACTGATCGGAACGAAAGAATTCTCTGGGAGAGTGCATTCTGAGGAAAAGAGCCAGTAGTCTGTGGGGGAAATAAAACATGGCACTACACGTATCGGCCTCTTCTCTTTCCAAAGAGTAAGTGGTCGGGGGTCCGGGGAAAAGTTCACCTCTCAGAGAGAAGACCGTCAAAGTTAGGTAATCCCCGATGCGGCCGGTTACAAAGAGAATGAACCAAAACACTAAGGGGGTTAAGTGGTACTGGGGAACTCCACCCCTAAGAAGGCTATCGGGGATCTCCGGGAAAAAGGGGGCGAAATCTGGAAAAAGAGCTTCTGAGGTGGGGTATCACTTTAGGAGCAGGTCAGTACTAAAAAGACCCATCATGCCTTCAAAGGGGTTAAGGCCGTAATGGTGAAGACGATCCTAGCTCGGTCCTCCTATAAAAGAGGGAAATACCGTATTGAAGGAGGCTCCTATCTCTACTCCAGAAAAGCGCCGGACATGGAAAAAAATTCCCGAGGGGAAAGACCGCAACGCTTTACTCTCGGAATCTCACTTTGTCTCTTCATTAAAAGGCTTAATTTTTTTTGAAAGCCGTTCATCTAAAGGAGGGAGGTTCACTCAAAGAATATGCCGCCAAGAAGAGTCCAATAACTAGGAAATCCATTCCTTCCTCGGCGACCGCTCCAATCTGAGAGGGTCGGAGGGGACCGTCTCGGGATATTCTCAACGAGGACGAGCCCTCATCCTGAAGAAAAATCAAAGAGGAGAATCACACAGAACACCTCTTGAGAGGAAAGCTCTCTCTCGCGCAATTCTGAGTCGTCAGGGGGAAGTTCTCTCTGGCTAAAAGCGCTGGCTGTTTCTTTCAATCCTAGGAAGCTGTGGGGGGGGCTCACCGCTTCCTGCCTGGAAGGGGAGGAGTTCGGGGAAAGCGTCGTGGAAGGGACCGTAGATCGAGGAGAACGAGGGGGTCCTTAAAAAAATGAAAGCTTGAAAGGCTAGAAAACATTCGAAGTAAAGAAGTGAATCTGAGGACTTTGTAACTTCAACGGGGGAAAGTTTCGAAACACACTTCTGCGGTTAGGAGAGGAGGAGATCTGAGAACAAGAGTCAGAGGGGAATAGTATGCTCGTGCTTCGAAATAGGGATCTGCTACTAAAAGAGAAAGGGTTCTTCGAGAGGACGCTTTTCGCCGACTGAGGGAACGCTTCAGGGGGGGAAATGAAGAAGAAAAAAGGAAAAAAGGGGGGAGGGCAAGGGCTTCGCTAGTCGATCAATTGTCTCTCTGGGAAAAAGGAGAGTTCGTTGGTTGAAAGAAAGATGTGCGTTTTCAGGTGGGGGGGAAGTTGGAAGACCCGGAAAGAATCGAGACTCACCTGCGTGGGGATCCTTCTTTCGGGGGGAAATTGCAGAGGGGAAACCAGCTTTTGATTGCTTTTACGGACTGGAAAAGTTTCGCCTGCAAAGGTGGAAAACCAACTACCTGATCTGGGGGGGAGGGCAAGACCTCTGAAGAAGACCGAGCGGTCCTAATCGTGTTAAGGCGAGGACGCTCCGAGAAAAATAGGAGGGTAAGCTAGCTCGATCCCAAAAATACCTTATCACCGACTCCAAAATAGGGTATTTTCAGCAGGGCTTCAAGAAGAGGGGATCAAAAAAGAGAAATCTGAATATTCTTCTAAATTGGAAGAGGGGGGCACTTCCCTTAACGGACTTCACGGGAGGGAAGCTCGGAGGGGAGTTTATTTTACCGGGGAAAGAGGAAATCGTGAGAACTCTTCTGGCAAGCTCTTCTGGAGTTCAAAGGCAGAAGCGGACTTCGACGGAAGGGATCTAATGAAAAAGGAAAGGAAGACCCTTACCAGTGGCGGGGGGTCCGTCCTTGACACAAGGGAAGAATACGGGGGTGGCGGAGGTCCAGAGATCCGAACACTCCGGAAAGAGCACTCAGAGAAAGCGGTCAGAGGAGCCTCCAGCCAGACCACTTCAGAAATGGGAAAGAAAAAGAAAGTATCCTGCTCGGTTACTATAACAAAGGTGGGTCGGTATGAGCCTTTCTTTTGGACAGAACCTGAGCAGGTAAGATCGAAATTCCCTTGCCTGCCGGGAGGTGGAGGGCTCACAAACCATAGTACGAGAGAATTCTTCTTCTCCAACGCCGATCTCCCTAGGAGCATCGAGAAGAGGATCAGGTCTGCTGAAAACATAAGTTTCTTAAGAAGGGGAGGGGGAACGCCCCCAATCTAGGATTCCCCTACTTCGCTGAGGGGGGGGAGTGGGGGGCCTGCAAGAACTAGGTCCATGGTTCTCTCCAGAGAAAGGGGGGTAGAGAGGAAACGGCTTCTATCTTGAAGATTCATTAACTTAAGGAAAGGAGCTCACCTCTTTTTGGGCTTGAGGAAGGGGGGAGTCTGGTTGCTTTAAGAGAAAAATTAAATTACTAGATAGTGCATAAGGGTGGCAGTTTTCCTGAAAGAGTTGCTATCATCACGAGAAAAGGACGTTTCCGAGAAGGGGGAAACTCTTTTTTTCAGGATAGGGAAGTTTTGGTCCCTAGAAGGGGACTCCGCTACTTCATAGAAGGGTTCTATTAAGGGTCAGACTCAAATGGAGCTTGCGTAACGGAAGGGGATCTATAAAGAGAGCTTTCTCTCAAAAGGAGACGCCCCCCTGGAAAAGATACCCTGGACGAAAGGAAGCTCCAAGCTTGCCTCCTAGCTAGAAGAGAAGTACTGATGAGGGAGGTCTGTAGCCAGGGGGAAGGGATTACTTGCTCCTTTTGTTGGGAGGCTGCAGTCTTCTATTTGGAGAAAACACCTTCAGAGGGAAAAAGACCTGACGCTGACGGAAAAGAATAAGGAAAGCGACTAGAACTTCTGAAAGGCCGAACTTCTTTGACCTTACCTATCCTAGATAAGGGGATAGAAGGACTTATCTTCTTGGGGAGAGAAAAGAGGAGGCTTAATATTGGGAGCCAATCCTAAAGGGAACTGGGAGAAGCCTGGAGTCGTGACTGGAAGAGCGAGACATCCCATTATTTGGAAGTCCCGCATCCCTCCTTTTCCAGGGAGAAAAGAGGGAAAATTGTAATAGACCTTCAGCGCGGGGGGGGGAGAAGGAGAAGGGGACTTTATTAAACCGGAATCTCCGCTGGTGCGCGAATCCCGCACGGTTTCAAAAAGAAAAAAACCCCGCAAAGGGAGAAAAGAGGCGGCGGACAGCGCCCCCAAAGGGGGGAAGGGTTATCGAAAGATTCTTCAACCGCTCGCTGAACGGCCTTTTTCCGTCGAAAAGAATGCCCTTGAGAAGAGAAAGACCAAGAAAAGCCGTAAATTCAGACCTCAAACCGGAAAGGAAGAAAAGGGATTTTGGACTGCCTTCCATTTGAGGGGGAAAAGAAGGAACTTCATAATCAGAAGCGGGTCAGAGGGTCGGTGGGTGAGAGGTTGCTGTTCGGGTGCAAGGTGACGCGGGAGGTTATCGGAGAAAAAAAAGAAGGGGGGAGCAACCCTGAAGGGAGTGGAAACTCCGAGAGATCTCTCTCAAACAACACCCAAAAAGGAGAAAAGGACTCCTCGGGGCTCGATTCGTTGGGCCGGAGAGCAAAGAAGAAAAAAAGAAAACAAGTAACCTCTTGCACCAAAGACACCGCGCGCCCAAGAAACACCGACCTCTGCCCGCTTCAGGGAAGAGGGTCAGTGATAACAGACTGTCCTCCCTACAAATCGGGGAGGAAGGGGCTACGGGGTGCGGCGCATGAGGCAGCAGGGGGTCCTGGAGAAAAGCAGTTCGCAAAAAACCAGGGCCCTCGAGCGGAAGAAAAGCCGGGGACAAACACCTCGAAACTAGGAGAGGCCGCGTGTGGGGTGGGCGGTGTGGAAAACCGCTGGCTGGAGCCGAATCGCGGGGAAAGAGGGAGGGAATGACTAAAAACTTTCCGGTGAGAAGAACGGGGGAAGGGACCTTTCTCCTGAAAACCGGGCTCTTAGGAGAAAAAATTGGTAGCGAGGAAGGGGCAAACGGCGGAGGGAAAGGCGGGAAGAAGGTCCCGACGCACGGGGCTCAAGACCGGAGTCTGAAGGGCAGGCGTCTTTGGAGAGCCATCAGAATCCGACCGGCTGAGAAGAAACCATACAAGCTCCCTCGGCTGAGCCGGGAGATCATCGCTAGTGCTGCTTTCAGGAAAAAAAAGGAGAAATACGCGGGGGAAGCCATCGTCCACGCAGAGACGGGAAAAACTCTCGGAAGGAAAAGACCTTCTGGTGCCCGGAACCAGTGGATTTGTCAGCCGCCAGCGATCTCGTTCGGAGAAAAAAAGCCAAAACGATCCGGCTAGACATTCCGAACGCCAAAGGAAAAGGGACAGCAGAAAGGCCTCCACTACGGAAAGAAGCCTCGACGTCTCGGCCGGATCGAAAGAGACTCCAAGAAAGAGAAACTTTTATCAGGAGCGCTGAACCGTTTCCTCGCCCGAAAGACGGGAAAAGTTCGAGTTCCCGCCCGCAGAAGGGGGGCTTCCTCCCGAAGGCAAAAAAAGGGATGCATGAGGAAGAAAACAACCAAAAAACTCACCCTCTTCACTGTCCACAACGCCTAGCACAGGCCAAAAAGGGTGCCGGACGTTCTGCTTCGCCCGCTCGCCCCGCTCCCGAAGACCCAGCCCCTCCGTAACCAGGGTCTCTTCCTTGGAAAGAGGGGTTTCGCAAAACCACCGGGCAAATAGGGGATCCGGCCAGCCAAAAACCGATTTTGCATCAAGATTAGGAAGCAGCGGCCAGAAAAAGGTTTTCGAAAAACGTCAGTAGTCTGGCTTCAAAACGGACTGAGGGGAAGCAATCTCTCCAGGTCTACGTCTGGGAAGAGTAACCACTCGGAGACACCCTCAAAAAAAAGGGTTTCCTCAACAGCTGTAGAGACTAGCTTTCTAGAGAAGGTTAGATTGTTCGGGAGGGAAGCAGCATCCTGGTCGTCGGAAAAAAAAAAAGTGGTGCTGAGTCCACGTTCCCCGCTCCTGGAAGAGAACCCAGATCGGAAGGTCTGAAGAGAGGAGCATTTAAAAATCCCGGCCCTGGAAGAGGATCAAATGTCTCAGGGGGAAAAGGCCTTCTCACCTCTTAGGACCAGTTCGGCAAAAGGAGTCCCGAGGTTGAAAAGGACTCTGCTCCGCTTGAGTCCGCGAGGGGGCCCGGCGGTCGGCTCTCTATCCAGGCGAGGAGTCGCAGCCAAAAGGAAAAGTCGAGGGTGGAAAAATTCCCCGAGAGGGGCCGCGTAAAAGAAAACCGGGCAACTTCTACCGGGAGGGGTTCTTTCAGCAAGGTGGGAAACGGACTATCTCTTCAAAGAAGAGCCTCAAGCAATCGGCAGCTAAAGGGAAGAAACTCCCGCTCGACCGGGGGGGGACTCCGAAAGAATGTATTCTTAAAGGGGGGGGGGAGGAGGAGCGGACAAGTGAGCGCGGAAGGGTCAGCGCAGATCTCGTGTGGCCAAGGAAGGCCCTGGTGCCCGGCCAAGGAGAGAAGGGGATGGAATCAATGATGAAGCGACTCAGTAAATTCTCGAGGGTGCGAACCTCGCCCGGGGCAGTGGGAGAAAACTTCTTAAGAACCGTGCGCGTGAAAAACGAACGTCTTGTCCACAGCTCCAGATCAGTTAGTTGTTGATGGATTTTCAAAGGACATGTCGAGAAATCCGTACAAGCATACGTTTTTCGGGACCGCGTTCAAAAGAAGGACCTGGAAAATCGCAACAGAGGGGTCAAAGGAAGAAGCATTCGGAGAAAAGAACTGGCACCAAACCAGGCCCACTCCGAAAAAAATCCAGCTGTGTAAACAATCAACGAAAGAGTCTCCAGATCTCTCTCCACAAAACTTGAGGGCTAATATGGGTCCGTCTTCAACGGTCTAGCACGGGGGGAGGATCCTGGGATACCTACTAGAAATCTTCTCTAGGGGAAACCGGATGGGTCGGCGCAAGAGCCCTATCTCGGACCTCTAGGATAAGAAATGACCCCCTCTTAAAAAAAATTAAGATGTCGAAGAGCGAGGGCTGTCCGTCATCGGGACTGGGCTGGACAAGGTCCTAAGGTTAAGTTAGCGCGTAGCCTCATCCTAAATAAAGACGAGTTCTCATTTTCCTTTTTCCCGAGAAGGGGGGCAGGTTTTTCCAGGAATCGTCGATAGAAAACCCCCGGTCAAAAGGGGCTTCCACCGCGAGGGCGACGCGTCAAGGAAAACGGACCTACCTCAAGGGGAAGCGGTTACGCCAAGATTCTCTAGTCGGAACAACTTCCTCTTAGGAGGCACGAGGGACCTCATTACTCAGCCGTCGCGAAGGGGGGGGGGCGGGCGGGCTATAGAAAAAGAGGAGGAAAAAAGCCGCTCCTTCGGAAAGGAGGAAGGGAATCAAAAGAAGGAGTCTCTAGAAGCGCCGGTCGGGGAAAGCCTCCCGGACGGCGAGTCTCACCTCGTCAAAGGAGGTTCAAGGTCTTTGCCGAGGCTGGCAAGAGTCGTGTTTCAAGGTTAACCGGGAGGAGCTTAAGAGAAAAGGTCTGTACTGAAGAAAGCCGGCCACCGGGGAGAGTACAGCTTATCTTAGGGAGCGTTTAAAGGAACAGGAAGGGGAAACCTGCTAAGGGGGAACGGCGTCTTCGATGAGAGAAAAAAAGAGAAAATACGGGGAAGGAGATCTGCTACGAGGAGACTCAGTTATCTTCTACGAAAGGGGATCCTTGTTCTGCAGAGAAACAGCTGGGGCGGCTTCGACGAGTACTCGTGAGAAGGGAAAACGTTTAGAGGGAAAGAAAAAAATTTACGCAGGACAAGGGTAGGAATCTTTCGATCCTGGTGGGACGCTCTAGCTTAAGAGGGTGTGTCAAAAGAGGGGAGGGGGCCTTCCCCAAAGGGTCTCCGGGGAAGCATCGAGAGAAGAAAGGGTGGCTAACCTTTAGGATGATCGGGGAGGGAGTTCAGGGAGCCCCGCTGGGGGGAAGGACCGACTGGAAAGATCCTCTCCGTTTCCAGAGGGAAAGGTGTACATCACCAACTAAAATTAAGGTCGGAGAGGGTTCCAGCCGCTGAGGAGGACGGGACCGCTTCGGAGACGTGTTCCGGCTAGAAAAGACCGGGCTCAGAAGAGAGATCAATTTTTTCCTAAACTCGGAAAGCCGCAAGAGGCAGACTGCCAGGAGGGAGGAACCATGGGTCTGCCACCGAGATAAAAAAAGGAGCGCAGGGAATCGATTTGCGTCCTCGGGAAGGCGCCTGTCACTAAAGGAGGGGGAGCCTCGGAGAAGAGCTCTTATTCATCGCCAGGGAGGGGAGTGGACGGGGTGCCCGAAGAAAGAACTTCCTCTAGGGGGTAACTCTCTTCGGGGCAGCGAAAATGCCAAGTCTGTCCAGCACGAAAGGGGGAAGTTGAGAAGGGGGAAGAAAGATCGCGATGGCAGCGGAGAACCGAAGCATTTTTCTGGGATTTGAAAACGGCCTTTAACACCTGTTAGAAGATTTGATGAAAAAAGGGGAATCTAGGTCCTTAACCCTCTGGAAAGAAGGAAACGAAGCAAGAGTGCTCTAAGGGAAAAAAAGAAGGGCGCCCCGACCTCCTCAACGGCCGACCTGGCGGAAAAAATAGGAGGGGAAGGGTAGAGAAAATACCGCGGGGGAAAGCCTGGCTTGAATAAAAAAAAGGGATTCAAGGAAGCCTCGTGGTACCGGGGGAGAAAAAACCTTTCTGCTCTTCAAGGAAAGAAAACTTATGCGCAGTGGGGAAAAATAATCCCTGGCTATAAGGAGGGGAGAGGAGGCCCTTCGGGAAAAAAATTCCGGGAGGGCCGCAAAGTGGGAAAAAAGTCACCCGACGTCGCCCTCTTCCGAGGGATTGGCCGGAGAAAAGTCCTAAAAAGCTGGTCTCGTAAAGGAGGTGAAAAAAAAACGGAGTATCTGGCCGCGTCATTCTTCTCTGAGGAAATCCCTGCAGATGGTGGCCGTCTACTCGAAGAAAATGGGGGGGGTTCTGTGCTGGGGGACTCTGTCGGGGCGGAAAAGTTCTCAGGGGGAAAATTAAGGGAATTTCATGGAGAGGGGGGACTAGAAAGAGAAGGATTGCTAAAACTGAATATTAAGGGTTGCATGTAATAGGGGGGGTGGGTCCTATAAGCCTTCTAGCTGCAGAAAGTGTTCCATGCTTCGGGAACGCAAAATTACTGGAGAGGGAAGAGACCTTCCGGGAAGGACATTTTTACGAAGGGGAAAGGTTACCTCCGCTACCCAATCGACGCAGGACGGAACTCAAGATTTCCCGAGAGGAAAAAGGAGAGGTGTCTGAGTCAGACGAAGTGGGCGCCTTCCCGCTGTTGAGTACGTGAAAAGCGAGGGTAGAAAAAGAAGCATTACGGGAGGGGTGCTTACAACCGGCGGGGAACGGTCCCCCTACCGGAAACCGACTATTTCATCGAGAGAAAAGAGAAAGAACGGGAAGGCGCGGTGCTGCTCGGAAATGAAGATCCAGACAGGCCGCTTATCTTGCTGGGAAGAGATCGACCTTTCCAGTCTTTTGGAAATGATTTAGAAAACGCGCCTGCACTTTACGAAAGAGGGGATCACCAACGGAATAAAGCCCATTAGGGGGAGAGGAAGAAGCCTGCCTTTTAGGGCACTGGTCCCTCTCTTGAAAAGGAATACCGACCAGGGGAAGATACCTTCCTCTCTCTGGAGGAAGACGTTAGCCGCGGTGCAGCGGGCAAAAGCTTTCGTCGTGCACAGAAAAAGGAGAAGGCGGGAAGGGAAAACACGAGGCGGTCAGCGCAAAGTAGGCTGCAGAAGGACACGGTCAACCGCTCTAGGGGGGAAGGTGGAAGTGAGAGAAAAAGACTCTTCCATTGACCAGCAAGGAAGTGACCGTATGCCCGCACCCCGTAGAAAGATCAAAGATTGGACGGGCATGCCAGGGAGGAAGGAAACATGTCATGCATTCAAAAGAAAAAATGGGGCGGTGGTCGATGGGCGAGGGGGGAGGGAAAGAGTGAAAAGCGGTAGGTGAAGGGGAAAAAACGACCTCGATCTGGAGAGGGGGAAAAGGGCCGG
>Ga0179593_1652832_pt1 | contig 13960 bp, 9 predicted proteins | sample CZODoug2_1_08_16_FD_185931 | JGI IMG/M metagenome (GOLD analysis project Ga0179593, IMG submission 185931) | Vadose zone soil fungal communities from Angelo Coast Range Reserve, California, USA - CZODoug2_1_08_16fungal (PacBio error correction) | ecosystem: Environmental > Terrestrial > Soil >...
CTCGATCTCAGGAAAAGAGGACCTATCTGAGCCAGGTCTGATCTCCGGCTGCCTCCATCGCCTTTAAAAAGTGCATTCTTCCGAGGGAGACGGAGAATAGTAACACTAAGAGAAGCGTACGACTCCCGTAAGGAAAACTCTCTGATGTCCTCGTAAATATTCACCCTGAAAGAATCGGAGAGAGTGGACTGTCACTCGATCTTACCAGTTCTAAGAAACTAAAATCGCCTCCGACGATATAGGGGGCACGATCTGCGGCTTTAGAGGTGCCGCGCGGGAGAGGGGGTATCCATCGGAGAGACCTCTAGGATTGAAAAAAAAAGGGCCGCCGGAGAAATAGGTCTGAATTGCCTTCTATCGGGGGGGACGCGGTGTGCGGTAGGAGATCCATATAAAGAATCGGGTTGTGGGGAGTTTTGGTGTCGCTGGGAAGCGTCCGAATCTATTGGGGGTGAATCTCTCCCCGTTCGACAAAGCTGTAGGCATCTATCCCAGGAAGGTGCCCAGGGCGCTGAGACAGACGGGAGAGGAACTTCTCCTATTTGGAGGCGACTGATTAAGAGAAAACGCGTCGAGGAGATATAATCTCAGGGAAGGAAGAGGGAAGAACCTACTCACCTCGACCGGGCTGCACTATGTTTATCCCTGGCATAGGGTTGGGGATCGGTTAGAGCTCGTAACTTGGAACAGAGAACTTCGATGCCTTTCCGTCAGACTCGGGTCTGAAGTTCCCACTTTACATCGTGAGGGGCCTCTCCTGACAAGCGCCCATGCTGAATAGGTCTTGTGCTCCAAGACTATTGTCCACTTAAGACAGGTGATCAAAAAGGGAAGTCGCGCAAATCAGGGCGACGTCCTAATAGAGAACTCGGGGGGTAACCTAACTATGAAAGAACTGAGACCAATCCGAAGAAACAGCCACGCATTTTAGGGCGCAGGTATTCTAAAAAAGCGGTGGCCGGGGAAATCTAAAGACAGGAAGTCCAAAAGAGCGAGCCGAAAACCAAACGGAAAGCCATGGAAACACTATCTGAGAAGGCCCGAGGAGTCTGGGATACTCGTGGGGCAGAGCCCCGGGAACCCCAGGGCCGGAGAGATCTTCGAGCGCGGACTCCGAGAGCGCCTCCTCGCCAGGACGGGGGGATCAAGGGGGTGGGGGGGGTGGGGTAGTGGGGGGGGGTGGGGGGGGTGGTTGGGGGGGGGGGGGGGTTGAGGGGGGGGGGGGGGTTGGGGGGGGGGGGGGGTGGTGGGGGGGGGGGGGGGGTTGTTGGGGGGAGGGGGGTGTTGTGGGTGAGGGTTTTGGGGGGTGGGGTGGTGGGGTGGTTTTTTGTGGAGTTGTTGGGGGTTGGGTGGGGGGTGGGGGGTTTTGGGGTTTGGGTGGGTTGTGGTTTGTGGTTTGGGGTCTGATCTAACACTGCCCGAACTTAGACTAAGAACAGTTTTCCCAGGTCTCGAAGAGAACCCGTTGACGGCTAAAACCTAGACCAGCCTCGCTCTTCTAGCCCGTCATCCCGGAGGGAGGCTATTAAAATACGACTGGGCTCAGTGGCAGGGAACTGCACCGCTCTATTTGGAGTGAGGGCGGGGATACGAACTCGATCCAATCCTGCGCCCAAGAACGCACCACGGGGGGGGGGTGAGGCAGGCAGGGTATCAAGCCATGGAGAGGTTCCCAGACGAAAACGGAGGGGGGTAGGCCGAGTAGGGCCGCAGAGCCAATCTCCTGGTATGCAAGTCGCAGGGGAAGGGTCAGGTGAATTACCTAGAGCACGACCAGTAGCGCGGTCTCAAAGCAGGCGATCACTCAAGCCCTAGCCAGAGCCGAAAAAACCACGTCGGCCGGGAAGGCCTCTCGCCTGCGCGAGCGGGTGAAGAGGTGCAAAGGCTAGAATTATAGAAGATGACCAGTTCGGGTTCAAAGGTATCATAGACAATCCCGTAGGCGATGGAAGACAGACTCTGTTATCTCTTAAACACGTCGGTCCCCCTGAGAAAAGAAGACATGTTCAGTCAAAAATAATTCGACGCATAAGGAGGCTCTTAAAAGCTCTTCGAGCCAAGGGAAAAGGAGCTAAGGGTCAGAAGAGGACCTTCGGAGACACCCCTTCCCTCGACGAAGGGAGAAGGGCCGTTCCCAGAAGCTAAGTGGGAGAGAGCTAAAAAACAAAGTGATTAGAGGAATGCGACACGACGCTTGGTTCATCCCTCTAGTCATCGAAGGTTTTGTGAGACGAAGAGTACTATGAAGCAGGGGATCTCGCAGCTGGCTAGAAGATCGAAGCGAATGGCTCGGAGTTCCTTGCGCGCCTCGCGAGTCAGGGTCCCAGTGATAAAAAAAAGGATTCTTCCGCCGGTGTGGCAAGAACAGGGATGAAGATCTTAAAGGGAGGGATGCCCTATCAAGAATTGCCTAACCCTAACTGGATTCGGCTACCAGTGAAAGAAAGCCTGACTGGAACAAGACAGCAGCTCAGGATCTCGTCGGATCGAAACCTCGGGAAAGTGTGTTTGAGGCTCTGGGACTGGGAGAGGTTACTCCTGGAAGTCGCAGCGAGGGGGCGTGCTCGATGCGTACTGGGGGGGAGAGTAAACTTCGGTGCTAAGATGAATGCTAACATTATAGGGGAGCGGCGTCCCTAATGCGGAAAGGATAACGAAAAAATAGGGGGACACTAGTCTGGGAGAAAGTGATCCCTTAACCAAAAAAGGAAATAAACGTGTGTTTCTGGGGGGGCGTCAAAAGGACGGGCTCAGTCAGTACAAGGAGGAGACGAAGAAACTAGTGCCGGCTCCGATGACGCAACAAAACGAGTCCATAGAAAAAACGTCCGCACTAAAGAGTCAGGGCTAGAAAAGGATAACTTTGACTAAGGTGATTAACAAAAAAGACCTTCTGCAAGAAGGCCTTCTGAGACCTGATGAAAGGGGGGTAGAGGTAATCTGCATCAGCAGAAGCAGAAAAAGCCCTCGAGCTTGCTAGGTTCCGAAAAAGAAGGGGTCCGTCCCGCCTCAGCCTCTCTGGGCAGGCCTAAGAGGGAAGGGCCCACTGTCAACACTCCGGGGAGAGATAATCGTGGTGAAAGGCCAAGGTTTTAGTGACCGGATAGCGGGGTAGCGACTGTGCAATGCTTTCACGCTCTTCGGCGGCCCAGTGGCGACTAAACAAAAAAAAAAAAGCACAAGGCGTGCGGGTCGTGTACTGATCTAAAGATCCAGTAATAGAGGAACCTCAAGGGATAGTCTCACACGGGGAAAACGTCGAGGACAAAAAAAGGTCTCAGAAAAACGGGCGCGCACGACAAAACCCGGCGCACGCCGCTATGCGTGACATCGCGTGAAACAGAGCCGGCGCGGAGAGGCGGATGACGCTCTGACCGCAACGGCCCGGGTTGAATGCGGAGAAGGAGGGGCGGGGGAGGTAAAAGCCGTGAAGGTAAATCGACCAGCTGATACCTGGGGGATCGACTCGAACCCATTCGCTCTCCGAAAATCACCGTCTCGTGCAGATGGGGTAAATGTTAAGGAAGGCTTAAAGGGGGCTCGGTCGAGACCGAGATGGATTCTTCTCCAGTAGCATCACTTGAGTCGCGCTCGCTCTTCGCCGCCCATATGGGAAAAAAAAAGGGGGTAAGCGGAAAAGCAAATCTGGCCCCCGACGATCTTCCCAAAACACTTAAAAGTTTATCGGGCGTCCCTCCCCACCAAAAAACCGAAATATAAATGGTCTTCTCAGAGAAACGCACCTCTGAGGAAGTCAAGCGCGTACGATGCTTAAGCAGAAAGAGACGAGTATTAGGTAGAACCAATTTGATAAAACAGGCAGCTGCCTAAAAAAAAAGAAAGCATAGTTCGCAACACGAAAAAGAGGGCGGCGATTAGGGAATCCTTCTACTTCACGGGGGTACTAAGGAAAAAAGTGCAGGAAAGGGTGCCGTTGCGACAAAAAAATCAGGAAGATCGGGAGTCTGCGATCGGGGATTTAGGTAGTCAAGGTCAGTCGTCTCGAGCTTCTGTAAACCTTCTAGAGTAGGGACAGGCGCTTTCTCGAGAGATCTCATCGAGGAGCTAGTAGATGCCTATAGGGCGAGAAAATAAGGGTCTCAACAAAAACAACGGATTATAAAATAAAGGATATCATCGGGTTTTCTAAAAGCAAAAATGTCTCTGAAATCTCTTGGGGGATCTCCGATCATAGCACGAACATAATTTAGGGGGAAGCCGAAGGGAAAATCATCTAAAAAAAAACACTCATCTAACTCTGTAAGAAGCAGCCACCGCGCTTTATGTTAATAGGTAGGCAACTCAGGGCACCCTAAAGGAAGCTCTTTCTACGGGGGTAGGTCACCGGGCGATAGTCCAAAAAGGGGAGTAAGATATTGTTTTAAACGAATAGAGGAGCTTAGGGGGTAGGTTCCAAGAAAGCATAGGTGGTAAATGGGGGTCAGAGAGAGAGTTCCTAAAGAGGTGGCCTCAGAGGCTCAGGCCGTCGAGAGAGTTGGCGGAGTCTAAAGCGAGAATCATCGTTGGTACGGGGGTCGAGGGCCTAAAAGGAGCCAAAGACTCCATGGTTTAAGGGAAAAAGTGTCGCCAATGTTCTCTGGCAGAATACAGCCTGGGAAGTGCGAAGGAGAAAATCTCCCGAAGAGTTAGGAGACGTATAAATAAAGAATAAGTCGGGGGGGTCACAGAGCCCAACGGAGGACCATTGAAAAACGGATGCACCGAAAAAGGAAGCTTAAGGTGATCGGAAAAGGAATGCGAAGGCACGAGGCGGTAAAAAGAAAATGTCGTAAAATCGTATCAAAGGACACGCCTGAATGCGTCGCTGTGCAAGGCAAGGGGGCCCTTTCGGAAGCGCAGGGGGGAAGCTCAAACTCTCCATTCTAAGGCTTGTGCTCACGAGGACAACGGCATAGAGGGGGCTGGGGAGACCGGAGGGGGTATGAGAGCAAAGGAAGCCTCTCGGACCCTCAGGAGTCTGTAAATTTTACCCGCGTGCCTATGCGAAGGAGAGCTCTAATGAATGAAGAAAAACCTAAGTGCAGAGATGAAGGCCAACCTCTTAAGCCGATTGAAAAAAAGAGTCCAGAATTCTACTCTAGAACAAATTGAGGGATCATTTAAAATCGAGCTACTTATGCTAAAGGAGGCCTTAGGTTTTAAAAGAACGGTCGGAAGGCCAAAAACAGACGGGGATAGATCTCTTGAAAGGAGGAAGACTAGAAAGAACTCAAAAATCGCTCTCAGTAGTAAGACCATGTCGGACTGAAGTCGAGGGCAAAAATGGGAAAAGTGAAGGACCAGGTGGGAAAGATCTCGACCGTGAATGGAGGTTGAGGGAAGTGGATCACTAGGCGGAATTACGCGAATTCAGAAAAGAAAAAGAAATTCCGCTTCTAATGCAAGGTAGGCCTAGAAAGTTGAGCCTGAGCGCGACCGGGTTCTATGGGCGGGAAGTCGCTCTGGGGTCTAAGAAGGCAAGTCCTACCCCAAGGCTTCACAAAGGGGGGTTCTCAATTGGGAACCTGGCACGTGCCGCCGAAGAAGACGGTGAAATCCGTCAGAAAAAGGGAAAAGGGGTCGGAAGTGGAGGCAGCCGCGGCCCATAGAGAGAATCCTGGTAGTCAAGCAAGACTCAGCGACTCGTTGAGTAACGGAAGCCTCTAAAGCACACTGCGGAAGTCAAAAAGCGTGAGGATATCCCGCAAGATAAAAGAGACGACCAAAAAACTGAATCCTAGTACGCCTCGTCTCAGAGAGAGAGGAGTTGTAGATATTAAGGAATTCTCTTCTGGCCAGGCCCGAAAATGCTCCGTTCGTTTTGGTTCAGAGAGTTACGGCAAGGGAATATCTTCCATAAAAAGAAAAAACCAAAACCAGAAAAATAAGTCGACCGAAAAAATGGGGACTGGGGTAAAAAGTCGGGCGACGGCATCCTCGAGGGAGGAGAGGAGGACTAGGACTGCGGGGAACAACTCGCATAACATCATTCCGAAGACTAAAACCCTGCTCTAAGCGAGCGGAGTGTACCATAAAGCCTTAAGGGAGGGGAAATCTAAAAGTATGATAGAGAGAAGTGCTAACCAGGAGAGTCTTGTACAAAAAAGATCGCAGAAAGTTCGTAGAAAGAGGGTGGGAGTAGCTGATCGACTCGATAGGCGAGGGCTCTCGACCGGAGAAAAACGCTAGGAAGAGAATCGACAGGAGGCCAGTAAGAAGTCGCGTAGAGACAGGTTCTCAGAAGGTGAAAAACGAAAAGAGATTCTTGAAAGGGGTTGTCAGTCAGAGGGGATGAAGATATTAAGGACAAACGGCCTTTCCGTTAAACAGAACTTGAGTCCGAGGAGAGACAGCCGAAAAAAGGCACTTACTTGCAAAAAAAAAGAAGGGATCTGGAGGCGAAAGAGGAAAACTATATTCTGTAGTTTTGACTGTCCTTGAAAAACCGGGGATAGCCGGTGACTGCATCTCTTGAGAAGTTGAAAAGTTAAGAGGAATGGGGGCAATCAGGAATGTTTCCTCTCGAGACTGGAAAAAGGAAGATGGGACTGGAGGGAGGGGGGCCAGCAACCAAGAGAAACGGAAAAGTCTAAGAGGAAAAAATCGAAAGGCTTCTGCAAGTAATACTCAAATAGAAAGGGGTGAAGGTAGCCTGGTCGGTCTAACGTCTCTAGGGGCGGTAGACAAGAGAGGTCCGAAAAACAAAAAACGGGCGGCTATCAGAGGAAACGGAAGGAGAGGACCGAAAGAGAAGAAAAAACTATGATCTCTCTAAAAAAGGCTTGTCCGGGGGGTTCGCACGCAAGAAGGAAAGTTACGAAGTTAAAGGACAGATGCCAACCTGGAGAGGAGAACATTGGAAGGAAAGATCTAAGGAAGAACTTTGGGACGAACGAATGAGGTCCGAGGGAGGTCCATAAAGACTAAAGGGATACTAGGGGGGATCGAAAAAAAGGGTGGAAACTGTCACCAGGAGCGGTCGAAGGAAAGCTCTTGGAACGGCTGCAAAAGGGTGTTTTTGCATGCTCTAAAGGTAGACGAGCTAATATCAGCTTCGGCAAAAGGTGGGCGACTGAGCCTTCAAAAGGCGTGAAGGGGGGTGAAGAAGGGGGATCAGAGTTAAAAGGGGCGCAGCGCGGTCAACAAGAGTTAGAGAACTAGAGAGACGGAGTCCGAAAAGGCGCAAAAACTAAAAACCGGCGCCAAAAGCTATGCCGTAGCCGGAAAAAACAAAGAAGGGACAAGGGCGCAAGGGAGAGAGTGCATCTGCTGAAGCCGACCGGGGGGCAAAGGGGGGCCGCTTTCAACGCAAGACGGCTGGAGGGGTTCTCAACGGGGGGACGTAGAACGACACATAAAAGAGAAAATCATAGGAATAGAATAGCTCACCGAAATAGGGATTGAGGCAGCTGTGAAGCAGTTCGGCCTATTCCTTAAGTGAAAACTTTAGAAAACTAAAAAAAATGAAGAGTTTCGGAGAAACTCCTTCTACGAACAATCGGTGCCACGGAGCGGGGGGGATACTAGAAAAGGAAAGCCGCCTGCAAGAAAAAGATAAAAGTTATGGTTGGCTAGAAGAGTTAACACGTTCTTAAGGGATGAGAATTGAGTCAGGGGACCCTGCACCTCCAACTAGATAGTATATGGAGAGAAAAGTCCCCTGGGTTTAGGGGAAACTAGTCACGAGATGAAGAGTCTTCCCAACAGAGACTCACAGAAAAAAGGGGAAGAAGCACGAAGGAAAGAGGCACCGTAAAAATAGAGCAAGAATAGGAAAGAAAAATATAGGAGTCGGATTCTTTGATAAAGGTAATTCTTTAGGGGAACTCGGGCTGAACAGGTTTAGGGGGTTTCAAGAAGATGAGTGAAAAGCGGTGTCTGGGCAGCGACGGTTGAAAAAAAAGATATTTGTTCACTCAAAGAAGAGGAAAGAAGGAAATCGTCAAAAGCTAGGAAAGATCTGCTTTAGGGGGAGAGGATAGTATAGTCGGGGCAAAAGGAGCGCGTCGATAGATGAAGATCTGCAGACCAGAAAAAGTGGAGAAGGAAAAACAAGAAAGATGTAAGAAAAGATGTAAGAGTAAGCATCGGGGGGTAGAACTCCTAGAAGAGACTAATGAAAGATAAAAGAAGAGCCGAAAGCTCCGGGAGCGGGAAAGAATGGGCAGAACCGCTAGGCTACAGTCAAGTAAGTCATTCTCTCTCAAAAGAAAAACGAGCTGTGTCCTCTTGCGCAGAACCCTGCCCGTCTAGATATGTCAGCGCTAGAGTAGGAAGCTATAGGCCTGGGGAATACGGGAGACCACTCTCCTACTAAAGATCTTGGTTCGAACGAGAGGAGGAGGAGTAGTGGGTCTTTGAGAAAATGATTCGAACTTGGAATCTGTGTTTCTCATAGAGAAAATGTGAGGAGTCTGGAAGAATAGCTCGCTGGTCAGGGAGGGACTAAGAGGGAAGCTATCGCCAGAAGGAGATCAGCGGGGGGGGGGGAATTAGGAGGGGATTCTCAGTCTCCGGGGAACGCCAGGGGGGTAGGTGATCTCGGGGGTAGACCCGGTGCAGGGTGTCTCGACAATCCTTAAGGGGAAACTGTAGGGAGATTAAGGACGCGCAGGCCGGCCTATTTTAAGCGACTTATGGAGAAAACGACGCGGTGATCAGGCGACAACATAGGCCCTCAGGGGAAAAGCTAGCGGAAGCGCCGGAGTAGTGAAAGGTTAGGGCCTTCGGGGGACGGGTGGCGGTCTATCTCAGTAAAGGGGCTTAGAAAGACGTTTCGTCTGAATAAAGGTTGAAAGCGGAAGGGGAGTCAAGAGAGTGAAGAGTCGACAGGAGAATGGACCAAGGACGTGTGAGACTCGGGCGAGGTAAAAGGAATTCGTGGACAGGCCTTGAGTAAAAACTCGAAAGGACAGTAAGCAGAAGTTATAGTACCCACCGGGGACCAAAGAGGAGGAAGGCGCCGTATGAAAAGGGAATCGAAGAAAGGGGGGGATGACTAACACAAACTTGGTTCGGTCGGGAAAAAAAAGGATGGGCAGAGAGACAGAATCCTAAACTGGAGGATCGAAGAAAGACCCCAACAGGGTCATGTTACCCGAAGCTGAGAAAATAGTACTGAGATTGACACGGGGCATAAACTTGGAGGGGAGAACTAATTAGAAAAGCTATGGAGTTCGCGCGAGAAAGGAGGTCTGGAAAGAAAATGGCCAGAATCCCATTTAGGGATGAGATTAGGTCCCGAAAGGGGGACGAAGAACCGGGAAAGAGTCTGAGGAATTTGCCAGGAGGGGTTGGTTAAAGTTTCGTAATTAAGGAGTAGCTCAGAGAAAGGATCGGGACTTAGGGCAAGTGAGGGGAATCTTAACGGAGCCGATTCGAAAGAAAAAAGTTGAAGGAGGCTCGTACGAGTGTCGACTGTACTACGAGAGGGACACAAAAAAAAGGGGAAAAAAATTAAGCGTTTTTCGTGAAAAAGGGAAAAACGAGCGCTTGAAACGGAAAGAGATAGGGCCGTCGGGAGTGAGGACAGGAGAAAAGGGATAACTGACATTAATCTCGGAAGTAGATAAGTCGGTACAGGGGGATACCCACTCGAAGAGAGCAATCACAATAGGAGACTCGAAGACGTCAAAATCTAAACTAAGGCCCGTCCAGAAAACAAAAAGGACTGAAGGAAGAGAGTCTAAATAAAGAGAAAAAACTGCTTGGTCAGAAAGAGAGGGAGGAAATTGGGGGAAGTATTTGAGGGACGTGAGACCCGTGTATTGCGGAGAGGAAACCTGGAGTGAAAACAAGTCCGAAGGAAATGCAGTTGCGGAGAAAACCGAGAGGAATTCGAAAGAAGAGAAAAGCTCTGAGAGTCGAGGGGAGGAGTATCAGGGGAGACCCGCGCGCAAGATAGAGGAAGGAGATACATCTCAAAGAAGAGAGACTATGAAAAAAAAAGACGGTTAACATAATCATTAAAAGAGAAAAGACAACAAAAGAGGAGTATTAAGGAGAGAAAAAAAAGGTGTATTACCTTGGGGAGAGTTAGGAAAGAGAGATCAAAGAGAAAACTTGTGTGGGAGATGATCTGAAAAAGAGGGAACAGAGAGGATCAACTAGAATCTTACTAGAAAATAATATCATAGAAAGGATGAAGACTCATCTTCGAAGGGGGGTAAAAAAATGGTATCGAGAAAGATTCGGGAAGGTGGAAGGAGATCACCAAAAATTACCTCTCCTACTTAAACCTTAACCGGAACCTAAAGGGAGCAGCGAAGGGGAAAGGTGGCCTACTACCTGTCAGAGGAGAAAGCATAGAAAAAACTCTATCTCGTGCAAAAGAAGGGTCGACCCTCGGGGGTGGGTTCAAGAAAAAGGGCGGTCTGATAGAATTCACGCTGGGAGAAGGAGAAATGAAGGTGGTTCGAAGGGAGGTCAGGTTGTCAACTAGTCCGCGGAAGCGTTAGAGAGTAGAGGAAATACCAGGTTTTAGAAAGAAAGGCCCACTGGACGACGGGAAAATTCTAGAAGGAGGAAACGAGAACGGGTGAAACCGTAGGAACAAAAAATTCGCACCGACCCCGAAGCGAAGGTCATGGAGATTTACTGTCTAGAAACCGAGGAGAGTAACAGGAAATCGACAAAGTGAAAGAAGTCGACTAAGAAAAGGAGGGACAAAAAGGGAGGATCCTCATAATCTTATGGAGGGCTGATAGAACAGTCTGGTCCTAAGCAAGGTACTTTAGCGAGTCCCGTAACTGGGGGACTACCGGTCTGGAGAAATAGGGAACAAGCAAAAAAACCTGCTAAAGGCGCCTTTAAAAGAGGCAGAAAACATCTACTCTCCTCAAAGAGAGAGTGCTCACCTAGTAAGGGACGCTAAAAAGGTACAGAAAGAGTAAGCACAAGAAGGATAGCCGAAAGAAGATCTTTAAAAAAATTCTGGACGTGGGTGTTGAAGATAGATTGGCTGAGAGTCAGTAAAGGTACGGGAACCGCTGGGGGGGAGACTAACCGGCCCTTCCCTGAGGGGAGTGTGTCATAGTATTTCAAAGAGAGATCAGGGAAGCTCTCCTCCAGGACTTCTCCAGATTTTCGGGGAGAGGGGAGGAATTGAACTTCTGAAGGAGCAGAGGGAGAGCAAAGGGATAAATCCGCTAGTGGAGTTAAGATCTCTAGGAAAGAAGCAATGATTATCCAGGAGCTGTCTGAAGAGTGCATAAAAGTCCTACAGGGGCGCAAAGGAAAGAGTTAGAGAGAGGGAAAACTGAAAGCTGTCCAAAGCGGTGAAAGAGCTCGGAGACGAGACTAAGAGAGAAAGGAAGGAAGAAATAACGCTGAAGGGGGGGGGACAAGGTGAAGGAAGAGGTCCGGGGGGGAGATGACCTCAGACATAGGCCTAGGAGCCATTCTCTCACGAGAAGGAGGAGGAGCTGAAAAGAATCTGTCGAAAGGGAAAAAGAGGGACATTCCTGATTGTTGAAAAACGAAAATCGAGAAAAACCCTGAAGATTAAAATGATGCTTCTTAGTCGAAAAGCTGTCAAATCTTCACCACAAAAGAGGAAGCTCGATCGGAGATAGCTCAAGAAAAAAGGAGAAGCAAGGAGATACTAGAGGGACCTGAGGAAACAGGAGTATATTAGAAACCGGTGCTACAAAGAAGGAAGAGGTCAATACCCCAAAAACGGAAAGAAGAGGGGGCTCAAGATTGAACGCGGGGGGATCGGAAGAGAAAGAAAGAGGTAGGAAGGGGGCTCGACTAAAACAGCAGACGATAAGAGGAACGAGGTAAAAAGAAGGAAGGAGCCATGAGAAGGGAGGGCTGCAAGAGCCGCGTTTCGGGGGGGGTCAAATTCGGAAAAAAAAAAAGTATAGAGGATCGTGCGGACCTCACGGAGGAGAGGTCGAAGATCGTAGAAAAGAGGGCTTGGGGAATCGGAGTTCTGGTTTATACCGATCGACTAAAAAGAGGAAAAAGGGAAAAAAAAACAACGAAAAGAGAGATATAGAGAGTGGGAAGAGGAGAACTAACTCAAAAAAAAATCTCTGGGAAGATCTCAGAGACTCTGAAGGCCAAGAGAAGGTCCGAAGGAGCAGGCGGCCGCCAAAACAGCGCTGGAAATACACGATAGAGAGATTCAGATCACCTCAAAGAACAAAAGATCTGTCCTCGGACCCCAAAAGGAAAGAAGAGAGGTCCTAGGGAAAAGGGGAAGGAAAGTGACCTTCAGAAAGAATAGAATACCAATACGCCTCAAGGAGAAGGTCGTGCAGACGATCTGTCTGACGGGGGGGACAGGAAAGGCTAGGATAATTGATAAAAAAATGGCTCCTGAAGAGAGGGAGAAAGATTGTGTCCTCAGAGAACTCTGGGAAAAAGGGAATGCTTCGGAGCTTTGCGGTTGCGAGCAAGGGAAGAGAACTAAGTGGTTCCGGTAAAGTTCGGAGGGAAGTCGGGAGATGGACATGGAAATTGAAGCTCAAAAGGGGGTCAAACCTAGAAAAGGGTCTCACAAAAAAAAATCCGGCATTGGAAAGATGGTGAGACGAGGAATCTAATCCGGAGGGGGGGGGGCAGACCTTTGGCTACGAAAAGTCGTGAGGTAGAATGAAAAAAAGAGACATGGAAGAACGGCAGTAACGGCCCGCCGAGGGCAGTTAGCTAGCCTAAGAAAAACGAAGGTTTAAGGTGCGAGCTCTGGGCCGAGCGGAGCACCGCCTCTAAAGGTCGCGTCCTAGACGTTCAGCTCTGAGAAGATGAGCTCGAAGTCCCAAAAGATAAGAAGAGCTTGTGGAAAGAAATTCGGGGCAGGGACCTTGGAGATTGGCGCGGACATGGAATAATCGATCGGGAAAGAGGGAACTCTTTTGATAGAGGAGAAGAAGGAGTAAAAAGAGAATATAAGTACATTACAGGCCACGCATGTGGGGGGAGAGTAGGCTGGGGAATAGGGGGTGACAAGATCGCGAAACGCTCCAGGAAAAAAGAGGAGTATAAAGTCACAAACCACTAAAAGAGATTTAAAGATCGAAAGATAAATAGGGATTAAAAGGGCCAAGAACCTTGTAGCCCTGGGCCTCAAGGGGGGAACTAGAGGGAGGGGACGTTTTAGAGGGAAAGACGAGACACTGCTCCTCTTCTGGCCATGTCCGGGAGAATGACCGACTGTTCGAATCAATGTTGGCGGGGATAGAATGGGAAGGGCCTCGAGCGGGGTCTCATAGGGAAAAAAGAACCTGAAGAAAAAGAAATCGAAAGGATCTGGCTGGAAATGGACGAGTTCCTCGGTTGGAAGAGGACTGAGAACTTTGGAGGGGAAATCGTACTAAAAGGGGGTCTACGACAGCCGGTAAGCAAACCAAAACAAGAAACCACACGGGGGAACAGGCAGTTGTTCCAGGACAATGGAGGACGAAGGCGCTGGGAAAGGGAAGGGAATCGGGGAGGTCGGCAGTTTAGAAGGGGACTAAAGGAAGTACAGAGACTGGTAAAAAAAGGAATTTTAAATCGGACTCAGGGGGGGTTTGTTGTGGGTTTGGGATTGGGCAAGAGAAGAGAAGGAAAAGGAAGGACCTCGAAAATCGGGACAGAACCCCCGAAAAAACCACACGTAGAAGGGAGAAGCGTCAGAGCGCGCGAAGGGGGGGAAGAGGGGAGGGGCCGTCAGGCGTCAGGAGAAAGGGAGAAGAAAGAATTGCAGGGTGAGGAAAAATGTCAGAAAGTAGAGAAAAAAAAATCCCTTTGAGATGGGGGAAAAAAGGAGGCCGAAAAAAGAGATACGGGAGGGGAAGCACCTGGATAGAGGATAGATAAAGAGGGAACATAGCTGGGAGAAAATCGGAGAGTACTATCAAAAAGGAAGAGTTCTGAAAAAAGCGCGCCAGAAAGAAGGAGAAGTAGGAGAATCTAAGAAACCGCATACGCCTGAGGTGATCTGGAAAAAAGGAACGTCCGTGTCTCAGGGGAG
>Ga0179593_1547420_pt1 | contig 13959 bp, 24 predicted proteins | sample CZODoug2_1_08_16_FD_185931 | JGI IMG/M metagenome (GOLD analysis project Ga0179593, IMG submission 185931) | Vadose zone soil fungal communities from Angelo Coast Range Reserve, California, USA - CZODoug2_1_08_16fungal (PacBio error correction) | ecosystem: Environmental > Terrestrial > Soil >...
AGAGGATGCAAGTGGGGAAAAAGGGTTGGGGTCCAAAGGAATAGATGAACGCCACGCAACGACATTTTCAGGGGGAAAGAGATGAAAACGAAAAAGGGGGGTTGTAGGGGGGTTCCAAACCAACCTGCAAAAAAACAAGCGACCAACACCAGGGCGCCGGCCTCAGGGGGGGGCCCTTATTGGGGACTGCGCTCAAAAAAAAACGCCAATAAGGGGGGCGATCCGACCGGGAAAAGGGAAAAAAAATTAATTTTCGGGCCTGTTGTAAGGGGGAGGGAAAAGGGAAAAAAAGTTGGGGTCTGCAGAAAGGGATGTCGAAAATGACGTGAAAAATGGACGATACTTCAAGGGAAATCCCAAAAACAGAGCACCGACGGCAGGAGACAAATCGAATCAGGGGGAAACCACGATCGTCAGGGGGGAAAAAAGGAAAACCAAGGAGGAGGAATGCACCGAGGTTGTTTATAGCGGGGGAGGATCGGTCCGGGAAAAAATACACGGTCCATAAAGGGTTAGGGAGTAAAAGGAGGGGGGGGAGCGAGGGGAAAAAGGGCGAGTTCACGAAAAAGAGGACAAATCCTAAGAACAGGGAGACCCACAGGGTCAAGAGGGGGGTGGGGAAAAGTCGGAGTTGCCACGGGATTCGAGAACGACAAAGAAAATGGAGGTGGGCATGATGTGGGGGGAAGGAAGCTGGGTGAGGGAAGAGCGACTAAATATAATAGGGGTGACCCATATGCCGGGTCCTTGGTCGTAGTAGAACAGGAATCTCTCAAAGGACATGGGAGGAAATAGGAAGGGCCTTTGTGCCATTTCCCAAAAAGGATCGGAGGGAGTGGGAAGTTAAACACAGCAATCAAAAAGAGGGGTTGAAAGAAAGGGGGAAAAAAAAAAATAGGGCACCGGGGAAGTTTTCCTGTTTCAGGAGCCCCAACGGGGGAAAAAAAAAAGAAACGGAAAAGTTCGGATGAAGGAGAAATGGGGTTTGGGGGGTGAAAAAAAGTGATGCCGAAGATCCATGGGGGGATTAGGGAAAAATTTTAACAAAGAGGGGGTTGGAAGGGAGTAAAAAAAGAACGGGGTAAACGCGGGGGGGAAGTACAACCAAAGGAAAAAAAGAGCCGTTCAGGGTTCTGTAACTGTTGGGAGGGGTCAGGGGTGGGCGTGGGAAAAAATCCGGGGGAAAGTGGATGGAAAAATGGGTTCTAAAATGGGAGGGGAAAAGGGGGAGAAACTCCTTTACTTCCTACAGAAGTGAGAACATCGGAACGAGGGGGAAAGAGACAGGGAGGGGGGACTGTTAAAAGGGCGAAAAATATCTCCTAATCCCTTCAGGAAGTTGTTTAAATCAGGGGGAAAGCGTCGATGTGCAGGGGGTGGGAATGAGAAAGCCGCCGGCATAGGGGGGGGTGGAGGAAAAAAGGGGAGAAAAGGTGGAGAGGGAGGGTATTGAAACTGGGACCGGTTTTGTTTTTGACGCTGGGGACGCTTTCTGGGGGGGACGGCAAGCCCTCCTTGAGGGGGACGGGGATGAGGAAAGGGTTGGCTCACCACAAAAAAAGGGGGGAAGGGCCATGTGGAAAAAAGGGAACATGGGAACTTTCAAGACACTTTTTGCTTAAGAGGGGATGTTTGAGAAAAGGGGCATAGGCGGCAGGAGGCAGCTCAGGCGAGGATTGCTCCAAACCTGAGAAAGAAAAAAAAGACTTGGAAAGGAAAAAGAAAAATAAACTAGGGAAGAAATGGATGAGTGAAGCAAAGTTCCCCCTCCCCAAAAAGAGATTGCCTCTTACTAGGGGAAGATGACCAATTTCGGACCGATGTCCCATCAAAGGAGAAACAAACGAAAAAACTCGGGGAGAAAGGGGGGGGCCTCACGGCGGAGGGGGGTGGCGGAAAGGACGGTTGGGTGGAGATCAGAAAAAAAATCGAAGCAAGGGGTTCGGGGGGAAAGGAGAAAGGAAAAAAAGAATTCCTGGTGGAATGTGCTTCATAAAGTCACTTTTGGGGATTGCCGCCACAAGGAAAAAACAGTTGAAAAGAGAATTGGAGAAGGCTAACGGCCGTGGGAAAAAACCAGCGCCGGCGCAGGGCCAATCTTTGAAAAAACAACGCATTATTCCGGCAGGCCCAAAGGAGGGGAGCCTCGCCCAAGGATGTCCAGAAGGGGAAGGGGAGGGGTGGAGGGTGACTACGTCAGGATTACGCAAGGGGAGCAAAGCCCTTAATCACGAGGTGGGTATATGAAAAAAAACTAAGCGTCAAAAAAAGGAAAAAAGCGTGACAGGACAGTCCTACACGTTTGAAGAGGGGATGCACATAACATTTGTACAGAAGACGAAAAGCCGCGAAAATTCGGTGGGAGGGAAAGGGACGAAAAAGCAATGGGAAAGTGTCGAAGGGCACAAAAAACGGGAGGGGAGGACACTCAGGCCAGAAAAAAGGGGGAGTGTTACCAAAAGCTCCTGTTCCAGGGGGGGGGGCAAGGAATTGGAAAAAGGAAAAGGGAACTGAGAAGAGACTCCAACAACCGGAGGAGAGTGAAATAGAGGAATTTCCCAGAGGAATTAACGCCAGGCCTGGAAAAGAGATGGGTCACGCGATAGAGCGGCAGAAGGGGGTGCGATCGTAGATAAGCGGCTATCGTCTGAAAAGGGCAGGAAGATAACTAAGGGGGTTTGGGTTTGGGGGGGGGGGATGCATCAGGTAACGAGACATTTGGTGGGAGGACGGGGCCTTTACTGGGAAAAAGTGTGAAAAGGGGGGGGAAAGAAAGGGAAAAACACTTGGTGGTGTGGGGGCCCCTCAGAAGGGGCCGCTTCGCTTGGGGAAAAGATTCTGGTGAGTCGCCAACGCCGGAGGACGAGACAAAACAAGGGGGAAAGCCGGATAAAGGAGCAAAGATCATTGGGGAAGAAAAATCTCTCGACGCAAAGGACAATCTCGGGGACCTTTGAGGAGAGAAAAGAGAGGGACCAAGAAGGGAGGGCCTGGTCCGAAATAGGAAGGGAGGCTTCAGTCGCTTTATAAAACGCCTGTGAATCAAAAAAATCTGGCCATTGGTGGGGGGGAGAAATGAAGGTAATTGAAAAGGGAAAAATTCAAAACCTCAAAAAGGGGACAGAAAATTACCGTGGGGGCTGAAGCAAAGAAAGTCACCGGCCTAAAAGGGTTAAATGGGTTCAGGGGGGACCTTAGCAGAAGAGGGGGGACCTAAAAACTCAACAGGGAGATCTTCATGGGAATAGAAACAACGAAAGAAAAAAAGAAAAAGGGACAAACATCAGGGGGAACTTCAATGACCAATTTGTAAAAAAAAAGAGCACATTTCTCAGGGGCAAACCTTTCAGTCGTATTCAAAAAAAAAGAAGAAAGAAGGGGGGTAATAATAAGGAAAGAGGCCAGATTCAATCTCCAGAACGCCAATAGGGGGGGGGGAAACTTTATTAGGAGTGGCATCCCAGTTCGTGGTCAGGGGTAATGCTGAGAAAGGAGGTCTCTGGACCCCATCAAAAAAAAAAAGGCGGTTCGTGCAGAAGGGGGGAAGCAACCGCTAAAAAAAAAATCAAAAAAAAAGAAAGGAAAACGTAAGGGCAACAGGGGGACCTCATTCAAAAGAAGATTTTTTTTTGGGTCAAACTAAGCGATGAAAAAAAAAAAGTGGACATCTTGGGAAAGAGGCAGTAAAAAAAGTCAAGAGCCCCTTGAGGGTTCCTCCGTTGGGGAAGGGGCAAAAAATTCGAAAGAAGAGTGGCGGAGGGGAGGAAAACACCATCACCTAGGAGCTGAAGCTTTCCTCCCAAAAGGGGAAAAGCGTTTAAAGAGGACAGGTCCACTTCAAGGAGGCCTTGCGGGCAAAAGGGGGGGAGGTCACCGGACAAAAAAGATGCGTGCTGAGAGGGGTAAATTCAAACCAAGAGACAAATCCCAATCTTGACGCTGCCTAAAGGTCAAAAAACTGTAACTAAAAGGAGGGCAAACGAAGGGAAAAAAAAAAGTTAACCAACGAGGGGGAAGAGTTAACAAGTTGGGATCCCTCAGTTGTCTTCTGAGGGAATCCTGTCGCATGGGAAGGGAAGGGAAAAAAATGGGAAGGCAAGCAAATCCACCAAACCGGGTGTGGGGGACGTGAGTGGGGAAAAAAGGCCACCGAACCGGAGACCCGAACCGCACAACCAGGCTATTTAAAAAAAAACAAGGTCCTGTGGAGGCACGGGGGGGGGCAGGGGAGGAAAAGGGGTGTCGCTTTGCAGGTTCCGCATTCGGGGGGGGATCACAAGAAGTTTAAAAAGGGGGAAAGGGGAGACAAGAAAAAAAAAATCTTCCAAACTTCTGCCCAACTAAGGGGGGAAAGGTGGCCCCGATAAAAAAGGAAAACGATAGGGTTTCATCATTGCGAAGGAAGGGAAAATCCATAACGTGGGTTCGAAATCAAAAAAACACGGACCCTTATTGAAAAGTGAGGGACCTGAGAAGGTGTGAAAAAACATTGGAGGAAAAAAAGAGGGGTGTGCGTGGGACGAGCAAGATCCGGAGGACCAGAAAAAGTTCCACCGATCAAGGAAGGGCAGGGGAAAGCCTAAAGATGGAACTATCGCTAAGGGGGGGAGTACAGCATGAAAACTCCTAATTAAGGTATCGTTATCCAAAGAATCCGCCAAAAAAAGGAGAAAGAACGTAAAGAAAAAAAAACTCAATTGCCCACGGGGGGGGGGAGGTTCGCGGGGGAGGACCCTTGGACAACTAAATGGAGAAACAACCCAGGAACCCTGGGCGGAGGGGAATTTGAGCATGGGAAGTCGACGGGTACAAAAGTCTGAACCCCCATCCCTCGATGAACACGGATGGATGCCTTCAAAGGGGTTTAAATGGGGGGGCAATTCAAAACTCCAAAGCGGGGACATTAAAGAAAACACCGCTTCTTTGCGGTTCAAAAAAGCAAGCCAAGGGGGAAATACAAGGGAGAACCTTTGGGGGGAAATTTTTTGAAAGGGGATATCGAAGAAGGGGTCGAAAATAAACGTCGGGAAAGGGTTTGGTAGAAGGGGGGGGAATCATTGGAGGGCAACGCGAAGCTTGATCGACGACAACAATCAGACTAAAAAAAAGAAAAAAAGACGGGACCCAGGAAAATCTCCGAAACCGACCAAGGAAAGTGACGCCTTGAAGGAGTGGCCAACATCGCCGGTTGCGTTGAGGTTCCATTGTGAAGCGCGGGGGAACGGAAAATCGTCCAAAAAAAACCGGTGCAGGCCCATCCTGAAAAAAAAAAAAACCGTTTGGGGGAGAATTGGGACAACGTTGTGGGTGGGAGGGCAAAGTCAAAAGGAGTGGGCTTGGAGGCTTCAAACCGGGGGTAAATTCTTCGGCAGGGTCACACGAGCAAGGGGTGACTTCACTTGAGAAGAAAAATTCATAGAGAAAAGGGGGGTTGACCAACAAAAAGTGGGAAAGAAAGAACAAGGCGCTAGGAAACTATCCACCTATCTCCTCCGAAAAAATCAACAACACACGAAAGAAAAGGAAAGAGGAAGAAAGAGTGGAGGAAAAACAGAGCCTAAAAAGGGGGAAAACCCTTGGGGGAAGGGGATAACTACGGAAAAGCAGGTGCTCGTTTTCATCATCTTGCGGGGGTGGACTACAAAAAGCCACAAAAGGGAAGACCATGGGAGGAAAGGGGGGCAACTCCTGCCTGCCTGAGGGGGGGTTCCAAACTGCGCTCACATGGACTAAAAAAAAATAGCGCGGTTTTGAAAACATCGGATGAAGGAACACGTGGGAGGGAGTTGTGAAATGTCCGTCTTCAAAGTTTGATTTCGAACTATCGCGGAACTGCGAAGAGGGGGGTTGTAAAAAAAGAGAAGGCCACAACTGGAAGGGGGGTAGGCATCGATCGCAACCTGGAACCAAAAGAGACGAAAACCTGGGAGGGACCAAAAAAAAACAACGAAGAAAAGGAAAAATCCCGGAAAAAAGCCGTTGGTGGTTAGAGCTGGAGAGAGGAGGGACGTCTTAGAAAACTAAAAAGTAAAAAGGAAAAGGGGGGGGAAAGTGGGCGGGAGGGGGTATCAGGAAACTGGGGTTAACTAAATACGTCTACGAAAAGGCGACCAAAAAGGGATCAACTGAAAGGTGTCAAAGAGGAAATCTGGGTTGAAAAGAGGGAGTTGTCGAACAAAACACCACATTCCCATTCTGTGTATGGGAGGGTGGGAGGTTTGTGGGGTTCAAAAAAAAATCGGAGGGGGGCAAGTTGTCGGTGGGGTACTATAAATGCGCAGGGGGGAAACATAGTCGCTGTCCCTTGGTCGTAGAGATAGTCCACGGGGATCCCCTCGTCTAAAGAAACCCCAGGAAAAACAGGAATCAGGAAAAAACGCCCGTTGGGTGAACAAGTGTCAAAAGGGGATACTGGGGCGGCGGGTCCCTTAACACAGTCACCCTAAACGAAGGTGGGGGGGAAAACATGGAACAAAGATAAAGAAATCGGTCCCTTTTAAAGGGGAATGGACGAAATAGAAAAAAAAGTTGAATTATTAAATTCCAGAGAGTTTCTGTGGGGAGGGGCCCCAGAAATTGGAGGGATCTTTTGGGGGGGGGGGCTGAACCAATTAAGTGGAAGGGGATGGGGACGCACAAAAAAAAGGGGAAGACATCGGCGCCCTGTGGTACACAGATTGGCAAAGGAAAGTGGGAGGACGGGTCCGGGGGAGTGGCGAAGGAACAAGAAGAGAAAGGGGGGTGGTGAGTGGTCAGGGAAAGGGTGATACGTCACCAGACCGACAGGATCAACAAATGAAGGCAGACACCCTGAAGCGAAACCCCAACCTCTGGCAGTTCTTTGGGGGGGGAAAAAAACCCTTTGGGACGGAAAACATACCCGGGTGGGAAATCTATGATGGCCAGCAAAAACACGATTTGGTCTGGGAATATCACAAGCGCTCGAAAAAGTCGATTGGGTGCCGGAGGCTCTTTTGAAGGAGGGGGAAGTGGGAGGAAGTTTTTGGGGAGGGGGCGCTTTCCAGGTATCGGAAACTCACCTTCGGGCGTTGGAAAAAGGAAAGGAGGGAATCGCAAAAGGAAAGCACCACCAGGGGCCTACAAGGGAAACTGGGGAAGAAAGGAAGAATAGATGTCCACTTGAGTAATCGCTAGGGATTTGCATAGGAGACAGATGGGTCAAGCAGGCGATTATCAAAGAGAAAAGGGGAAGCCACGAAATCCCCAGAAAGAAACCTGGGAGGGGGGGCCATAAAATTTGTATGAGTGGTATGCCATAATCCCCGAAAGGGATTCGAGATTGCCGGAAGTTGACCTTGATGGAAAACTTTGCCGTAAGGAAATGAAGACGACGGAAGGAAGGGAATTCCTCAAAAATTTTCATGGCTAAGACGGCGGATGAGGGTTGCGCAGGGGGGGGGTGCAGATGGAAAGGAGCGAAGTTTGAAAAAAGGGGCAAAAAACGGCGGGAGCCCGCCTGAACCATTCCACCCTGGAAAAAGGAATGGTTTTGGCAGTGGACACCCTACCGGGGGAGGGTCGGGGGTCAGGAGAAGGACCCGTAAAATGAATCAAGAGTCAACAACGATCCCGCTGCTCACCGGGGAAGACCGCCGCCTCGCCCGGGAAAAAATCGCACAGGGAAGAAAAAAGCTTTATGCAAAATTCAGGGGGATAGTACGGGGGGGCGGGTGATCTTCAGGGTCTATCGGGGGGGCGCTGCCCAAAGAAGAACCGCTGGATCCGACCCAAAGACAGGGGGGTAGGACAACCCCAGAATCTAAAAAGGACCATAGTGGAGGGAAAAAACAAATTCCCCTTCCCAAAGCCATCCCTTGGGAAAAAAGAAGCGGAGGGTGAAAGGGAAGGAGAGGAGAAAAGGAGAGGGAGAGAGGCGGGAAGGAGATGAGAAGAGAAAAGAGGAGAGATGATGGGGGGGATAAGCAAGAGGGTGATAAGAGTGGGAGGGTGGTGGTAAAGGAAAGTGTAGAAGGGGGGGGAAAAGAGGGTATAGTAGGAAGGGGGTCGAGGGAGGTGGGGGAGGGAGGATAGTGGAAATAAAGGCAGTGGAAGAATGGGGGGTATGTGGGAAGTGAGGGTAGGTGTGCGGGGAAGCGGGGTATCGGCAGGCAGGAAGCGTATTAAGAGTGGGCGGGGGTGGGGGGGGGGTGAGAGAAGGGGAGGAGTGAGATAGAAGAAAGAGCGGAGAAAGGGGGAGAGGGGGAAGAGAGAAGGGGTGGGGGGGCTGAGGGGAGGAGGAGGGGGGTAAGGGGTAGGGGGAGGGGAGGTGGGAGAGAGTTGGGGAGGAGGTGGAAGAAGAGAGGGGGTAAGGAGAAATGGGGGAGAAGGCGGGGCAGGGAGGGGTGGAAGAGCAAGAGGGAGGGAGTGAAGAGAGCTGAAGACTGACAGAGGAAGGAAGAGGGAAGGGGGGGACCAGGTGAAGTCGAGGGCGGGGGGGCGTGGGAGACGAGGGAAGGGAGAAGGCAAGCAGGGGGTGGAGAGGGGGGATAAGAGGGTGAGAAAAAAGGGATACGAAAGAAAGGAGGAATGGTAAAGGGAGTAGGGTGGGGCAACGGAAGAGGAGAAATAGGTGGGATGAAAAGGTGTAATGAGTGGGAGAGAAAAAAAGGGGGGAGCGAGGAATGGGGCGGGGGAGGGTAGGTGAGAGGGGGGAGCAGAGCGAGAAGTAAGGAGATCGTGGGGTCTGGATTGAATAGGAAGGGTAGAGAGGGAGGTGGGAGAGGGGTGAGGGGGGAGAGGAAAAAAGAAACAGGGTTAGAAGAAAGATCGGGGGGAAGAAAAAAAATCCCCCTAGGGAAAAAAATAAGAAAATTGAAAGAGGGGGGGGGGAGAAAGGGCTGTCAGCCTGAAAGAAAGCCTGGAATGCTCGATCAACTCCGGCCGGGGGGACGTTGACCCCGCGGATTCAAAAAAGGGAGGAAGGATCGAGGGGAAAAGAGAAAGGAAAAAACAACAAAAAAGGAAGGAGGAGGAAAGAGAGGGGGGGAATGGCCTTGTGCAAAGGGAAAAATCCCCAATTAAAAAAAAAAAAAAAAAATTCGGCTGGAACAAGGGGGGGAAAAAAACGAATTAAAATTTTAGGGGATAGAAATAATTAAAAGGGCTATTCCGTCCTAAAAAAACAACCCTCCGACCCTCAACTTCAAGAAAGGGAGAAAAGGTGGGAAACGGAAAAAAAAATCGGAATGAGAAGAAAGTAGAACTGCAGGGTGGGAGGAAAATGCCGACGGGGGAACCTCAGGGGAGGAAGATGGGACGCTTGGCGTTTTATGGCAGAATATACCAATCTCTGAAAGGCGATCCAGCGAGTCCGTCAGGGGAAGACGGAAATAACGGGGTCCATGGGGCGATCCAAAAAGGGGAAAAGCCTGGGGGGTCTCCTCAGCCGAAGCATATTTCCTTCCCCAAAATAATGGTTGGGGGGTAATAAGCTGGGGAAAAGAAATGCCACGCGTCCGGAAAAAAAAAAAAGGAAAAATCAAAAGAAATCCAGCTAGAGGGGTTGGCGATTCTTTACGTCGGGGCAACTAAAATACGGACGGAAGGGGAAAAAAATGGGGATCCGGGGGGAAAAAATCGTCACCATGGGCTGCGTTGTTTTCCTGAATTAAGCAGCCAAAAAACAGGGGCGGAGATCTTCATCATATAGAAAAACACAAAGGTGCCCGGCACCAAAGCCCCTCCCCAGAGGAACCAGTGAGAAAATAAAAAACAGGAACGGGTTGTCTTGTCTTCTTCGCATATGGGGGGTACCAGAGCAAAGAATTGTGAAAAGGAAAAATTCAAAGATCAAAGGCTCCTCATGGGATGGGACTTTATTAAATGGGATCCCACAATTGGTGGAATAAGAAGAGGCTGCTCCCGGGGGTCCTTGAAAGGGGGGGAGCATCCCGGACAGCCTTGAGAGGAACTCCATTCAAGATGCCAAAAAGCACAGAAGTAAAACAAAAAACGTGGAAGGTAAAACGACCAAAGGGCAATCCAAGCGCTTTCCCTGGGAAGCCCAACAGGCGATCCTGGGGAACGGAAAAAAAAAAAAAAAGGGAGGAGAAGAATGGGAAAACACAAAACCGACGAAACAATCGACAGTTCACTTCAAAGGCGGGCAAATTGAGCCCTTAAAAAGAAGACAGGCACACAAGGAGGAAAACCCTCCCAAAGGGGGGGTTCAAAAGAAAAAAAGCCAAAAGTCTGACACAAATAATCGAATTTTCAAAGGCTGAAGGGATCAGGACAAGAATAGTCCCCCCCCACCAAAAAGAGGAGAAAGTCAAGGGTCATAGAACAAAAGAGTTTGGGGGTACTACTGGGCATCGTTCTGGGAGAAAACAAGTGCCCCTGACTTAGAAAAAAATTGCGGCAATCACCAAACCTGTGTTCGAGAGGAAGGGGGGGGAAGCTTCCTTGTCGCTCAAAATCCCAGAAATCCAAAACCATTTGAAAGGGGAATTTAAAAGCGCGCCTCATGGGGGTTGGGGCGTGGCCCTCCATTCCTGAGGTCAAAGAGCTTGTTCACGGTGGGGGGCCCAAAAAACCCCAGAACATAAGTTTTGAAGCAAGGGGAAATAAAGGTCCCGAGACCCCAGAACGATGGAGCAAGGTTCAAAAAAAACGTTCAGGTGAAAAGACGAATAAAAAGTGAACACGAGGAAAAAAATTAAAAGGGGGGGGCGGGGCAAAAAACCCTCAACCAAAAAAGCTGGTTGCTCGCAGGATCGTCAGGGGACCTGCATAACAAGAAAAACGACGGTCGGGAAGCCGAAAAAATAAGTGGGGCAAAATACGACAAGGACAGCGAGTCACAAATATTATTTTAATCGATAGAAAAAAAACCGAAAAAGAAGGAAGTACGGAAAAAAAAAGAATGGGGGGAAAAAAAAAGACATGGGGATGTGTTCCGGAAACGACGGGCACAGGACGCAAAAAAAAAAGAAAACACCCAGAATGAACCGGCGCAAGGCGTGAGAAGCCCTTAATAAGGGAAAAGTTTAAAATCGGAAACAAAGCGCAAGTCACACTCACTTGGAGGGGGGGGGTAAGGGAAACCGGGGGGAAAATCAATCAGCAAAAAAAAAAACGAGCGACTCCAGCCGGAAAAAAAAACACCGCAAAAAAGATGAAGCGGTTGGCGTTGGCCCTCCGTCCGGAGAATCGGGGGGGGGAACAGGGGGTGAATGGTTCGGAAAAAAAACAAGGAAAGGTGCCGATAATTTTTGGTCATCCAGGGAGAGGACGTCTTCGAAAAAAAAAAGCCAACGAAGAGTGAAATCGTCCGGAGGGCCGTCTGCTCTGAAAGGAAACCAGGCCCCGAAACGAAAAAAAAAACCCGAAAGGTTCAACGGGGGGAGGAACAACAAACGCCCAAACAGCCCTCGCTCATTTGGAAAATTCGGGTTCCAAATGGGGGAGCCCAGCAGTTTGAAAAATCAGGCCGCCAAAAGGGGCTAAGTGCCCGGGTGACGAGGGGGGCGTTGACTTCAACCTAACTTAAGAATCGGTTTTAGGGAAATGTTGAAAAAAGGACCGGGGGGCTGAGAGGGGACATTTGAAAAACCAATGGGGAAGCACACTTAACACGGATACGAAAAAAAGAGAAGAAGAGCAACAAGGAAAGAGATAGAGGAGGGGAGCATATCCTCAGGGGTGATTCCACTGTCAAACCGAATAGAGCAAAAGAACAACCAGGTGGAAAAAGGGTCAGCAGAAAACCAAACCCAACTAAAAAAACCCGTACAAACCGGGAAAGGCCTGGCCCCTGAACCGCCGATTGGGGGGAAAAAAAAAACGCAAAGGAACGCGCCAATCGAAAAAAAAGAGGGAACGGGGAGGTCAAGGGGGTCAAAGGGTCCCGTCTGCAAATAAAAAAAAAAGAAAAAAACTTTGATGTCCTACTGATAGGGGCGTGCACAGGGGGAGGGGGCATGATGATGAAAAAAGTACGGAAAAAAATCAAGCAGCGTCGGAAACTTTGAGCAACCCGCGGGAAAGACTCCCGCCCGCAGATGTTTGAGAGCTGGAAGCTGGGGAGGATGAAACGAAAATAAACGAAACGGCGGGGGAGGGGGGGAACTGACTCCGAATCAGGCGCAGTAGAGAAACTCGCAGAAAAAAAAAAGTGGGGGGGGGGTGAGTTGCCGGGAAGTCGAGAAAAAACGACCACTGTCAAAAAAAGAATGTTGTGGGATTACTAGGTATTCGCAATGGGGGGAGAGCTATAAATATAAAGGGAAAAGTAGGAAAGCTTGTCGGTAGAGAAAGAAGGCCTTCGCGGGGGCAAAAAGGCTTCGGCCCTGGGTTTAATGGGGAGGTTCCCAGACTATCGGGTCCTGAAAAAGCATCGGTGGAAGTAAAGGACCCCAGAAATCTATGCACAAAAGTAGGAAAAAAAAGGGCCCTTGGAGAGCACAAAGTTTCTTAAATGAAGAGAATCGGTTCTGGGAGGGCCCAGAAAGGGAGGGGAAGGGTCTTGGTGAAAAGAACAAAGCGGGGGGGGTGATCCTCATTAGAAGACCCTCCTCACAGCAAAGGTAAGACAGCGCGCTCGGTGAAAGTTAAACAGGAGGAAAAATGGGCAAGAATCATGGAAACAAGGCCGAGGATCGAAAAAGGTTTTGGAGGCTGAGCCAAAAAACTCGTGATAAGAAAAAGGGAGAAAGAAAAGGCCCAGCCAAGGAAAAAAAAAAAAAACGAATGAAAAGGGACCTGGGGGTTAAAATGGACACAAAAGGGGGGTTGGGACTATATCCCCAAGACCCTTCATTACCGGGAATCGATGTAGGCAGCGAAGGGGGGGGAAAAGGGTGGGGATCAAAGTCGAAAAGGGGAAAAGAGATTTGTGTTGGTGGAAACCGCAAGAAAGTTCCAACGATTTTGTTGAGACGGCCGCTTTTCCTGGTCTGGAACAATGCGCCATTCGGGTAGGGGGGGGGGGAAAAAGGGCCTGGAAAAACCAAAAACGAAGAAACTCGGGACCAAATGAGGCAGCGTCCTGCAAAAAAATTCAATCTCTGTCCCAGGTGGGACGTAAAGGAGTGGTGCAAAGGGAAAAAAAAAAGGGGGGAAAACGACATTCAAAAAGAAACTCCTCCTAAACGACAAACTAAAATGGGGGGAGGTTACACGAGTAAAGGGTACAAGCAGTCGATGAGGAAAAAGAAATGGGATTCAAAATCAACCACAAAAAATATGACACTGGGATGTCCTGTCGTGACAATTCTCGGGGTGCACGATGTCCCAGAAAGAGAAAACGGGGGGCAAGGTGGATGCCGCCAGTGGAAAGGGGGCACAAAAGTGGGGCTTGGGAAAAGCGTTTGTTTGCTGAAAGAATGCAGGGAACGCCTGTTTTTTGGAATGAGTCCGAGAAGACGTTAAAGCTTTGTGGGACGAACAAAAGAAACCACTGTGGGGGTCGGGTCCTTGGACAGTCCCCGTTCCAAAGTTTGCCGAGAAATCCCGGGAAAAAAAAACGGGGAAGCGAGGGGGGAGACTCACACCCAGTACGAGAAACCCAATCAAAGCGTCAAAAGCAAAAAAAAGATTATTCGGCAGAGGGGGGGGGGGGGGCGACAGCCAGACGCATAGCGGGAAATAGTCCCGCAGGAGTGATCTCCCATGAAAGAGGGAGAATCGACCGGAAAAGCACAGAGGAACCTCAAAAAAGCCGCTTTGTGTTGAGAAAAAACACAGAAAGCGCAAAGGGACAAAGAGCCTAGACACAGGGGGGGGGAAAAAAAAAAAAGTTCAGAAAAAAAGTCTGCAAAAATGAAAAAATTGACTAACTCCCTTCCGCGAAAGCGTTCCGTATCCGAAAAGAAGGGGAAGGGGCAATCTTGAAAAGGGAGGGGAAGCCGTGGAGAGCTGAATAGAAAGAAAGAACGATCGAGAAACCGGGCAGAAAAAAAAAAGAAATTACGGAAATTTGGATCAAGAACACGGCCT
>Ga0179593_1719792_pt1 | contig 13959 bp, 24 predicted proteins | sample CZODoug2_1_08_16_FD_185931 | JGI IMG/M metagenome (GOLD analysis project Ga0179593, IMG submission 185931) | Vadose zone soil fungal communities from Angelo Coast Range Reserve, California, USA - CZODoug2_1_08_16fungal (PacBio error correction) | ecosystem: Environmental > Terrestrial > Soil >...
ATGGAGGCGAAGTGGTCAGGTGCTCTCATTTATTGACCCACGGACTACAGTTAGCCCCGCGGGTCTCCCACGGAAGTTGTCGGGCTAGTTCGAAAAATTTAAACTTTTACGAGCACGGCATCGTGAAGACTTCCGCGGTTGTCAAACGGGAGTTGGATAGCTCGTATGGAGACGAACGGGGGCGACGTCTCCCGGCCTACCTTGAGCCTTCCGGAGAGGCCGGCCTTTCCGAAAAATCAACTCAGCTGTTCTTCAGCCCCATCTCGCCCGTGGCCGGGGGAAAAAAAACGAAGACCTGCGGTTGGGGAGATTGAGAGACAAGGCGCATGAACTAGGAACCTTCCTGGCGGCTTGTAGGAAAAAGGCCAGGTTGACGGGGGTTTTCGAAAAAAAAAAAAAAAGGTGGGGCTTAATAGTCGAAGAACCCGGGGGGTTTTTCAGCCCCCCTTCCAAGAGTCGGGCGAAGGCCCTCCCAGAGACTGCACTGGAATACAAAAGGGCTGTCAACCATGAGCGGGCGCGCGCCACAATGCAAAACTCCATCTGCGACTCAGCCCGGGGGGGTGGTCGGCAACATCATAAAGACCGGAGTGTCGTGTATGTGAGTTAGGGCCTGCGGTTTCCACTTAGCGAGCTCAGGAAACAGAGTCTACTCGCGGCCGATGGCCTTGGGGAAAGCATGGGGTCCGATGAAATGCTGCCAACCGGTAGGTTCCTGTTGTCAGGCGACGACAAGGCGTGTCCCCGGGGAGAAACATTGCCGTAGGATTGATTCGCGGTCCGAGGAAAGGCAATGGCTTGTGGAAAAAAAACAGGCTAGGTACCGTTCATAGTAGGCGCGGCAAATTTCCTCTCCGAAAGTCGTGGGACATCTAAGAATGACGAGGTGAGAAGCGGGGGAGTCGCCTGTGGGAATCCTGACTCGTGGGGGATTTGTCCAAACGATGAGGCGGGCAACAGTGAGCCAGTGCGGAGGGGAATCGCCGTCAGCGCGCTGCCGCCCTAAAAGGAAGTAGGAGGACGGATATGCGAGACGAAAAAAAAAATACTCGGACGGTTAAAAAAGGAAAGCGACCGACAGTCTAGGCGTATCGAGAGGAAGAGGAGGGCGAGGCTGCCGAAAGCGAGCAGAGGCCAAGGAAAGAAGACCCAACGAAAAAGGGGAAATTCGATGGTCAAAGGGACTTAACCGCCGACCGGCAGAGCGACAGGGAAAGATCGAGCAAGACAACACCCGGACGGCACGCGACGGAACCCCAACGAAAGAGGGACGCCACCCTGACATACGACGCCGCCTGAAGGGGCGCGAGGAGACGCCTTCTGGGGGGGGGGGGGGGGGCGCCGCCCGGCATGACACAACCGCCCCTGGGAACAGCAGCGAAGTCGCGATGGACGACCCAATAATGCCAAGAAGCGCAGTAATCGTCGGAGGGTCGAAATGTCGGCCACTCAGGGGTCCGCCAGTACCGACCGAGCTTCATGCGGAGCGCTGCTCGGAGGGGGGGGGGGACGGAAGGCGGAGGGGAGAGACCGGAGAAGAAGGGTATGTTGGGAAACGGGGGGGCGGTGGGGGGGAGGAAAGGGGTAGAGTGAAGAGGGAGGGGGAGATGGGGGTTTAAGGGCGGAGGGAGAGAAGGCGGGGGGGGTGGAGTGGGACGTGGGTGGATAAGGGGGAGAAAAGAAAGAGGGGTGGGAGGCGGGAGGAGGGAAGGGCAGGGTGAACGGGGGGAATGAACGGAAAAGGGGAGCTGGAGGATAGGACGAGGGTGGTGGGGGAGGGAAAGGGGGAGGGGGGGGGGCAGGGGGTGGGGGGGGAGGGAAGGGGAAATAAGAAGGGCAAAAAATGGATGGGAGTGAGGAAGTGAGGGGGGGTGGTGGGTGGGTCAAGAAGGCGATTGGGATGGACGTGGAGAGGGAAGACGGGAGAAGGGAGGAATGAAGCGAAGGGTGGGAAAAGAGGCAAGGGTGGGGGGGAAAAAGGCAGGGCGACGGTAAGGTGTGGGGAATGCATGCAGGCGGGAGGGGGGAGGTAGGGAGGGACGGGGTTGGGGGATGGGGGGGGGAAGGATGAAAGGTAGAGAGTGGGAAAGGGCATAAGAGAGAAGGGGGGAGGGGTGGTGGAGAGAAAGGAGAATTGCGAGCGAGGAGATGGAGGGGGGAGACGGAGGTGGGGAATGTAGGAGGGGAGGATGATGAGAAAAGGGTTGGGGAGGGAGGGGGGTGGGGGGGGGGAGGAGCGATAGAGAAGGTGGGGGGGGGGGAGGGTCGAGGGGCGGGGTGGGGGGAGAACGGGAGAAAATAGAGAGAGAGAGGAAGGAAAAGTGAGGGGTGGAGAGAGTCAGAAAGAGGAAAAAGGGGGGAGAGGTCGGGGAAGGAGGGAAGGAGGAGGTAGGAGGGGAGGGGGAGGGGAAGTGAGAGAGGAGGAGACGGAGGGGGGGGAAGAGAGGGAGAGGAAGGATCGGAAGAGGGGGGGTGATGGGTGGGGACAAGGGGAGCGGGTGGAGGGAGAGGATGGGGGTGGTGGGGGAGGGGGGAGGAGAGATAAGGCAGAGAGAGTTGGAGAGGTATAGGTGAGTAGAGGGAAGGAGGAGAGTGCTAGGGGAGGAGAGGTGGGACCGGGATGGGGGTGTAGAGTAGGGGAGATAGGGGGGCGAGGCGAATACGAGTAGTAGGCGGAAGGTGGGGGAAGGAGAGACAAAGAAGGTGGTAGGGGGGGGGAGGGGGGAGGGTGAATAGAAGGGAAAGGGGTAGGAGGGGGAAAGAGGGTGGGCGGGATGGGAGGAGGGGGTGAGGGAGAGGGGGGGATGGAGTGGGGGGGGGGGTGGAGAGGCGTGAGGGAGGGGGGGCGGAGAGAGCGAGATGAGGGGGGGGGGACAGGGAGTGGCGGAGAGGAGAGGGAGAGTATACGGAAAGTATAGGGGACGAAATAAGGGGAAGGGAGGCGAAAGGAGTATAGAGAAGTGGTGGGGGAGGAGTGGGTAGAGGGGAAGGACTGATAGGAGGAGGGGGGGGGGGGCGGGAGGCGGGGGGAAGAATGAAGGGGAAGGAGGAGGGGGGGGGGGGTGAGGAAGAAGCGGTAAGAAGGGGAGAGGTGGGAGAGGAGGGGAGGAGGAGGGGAGTGTAGAGGGGAACGAGAAAAAGGGTGAAGGGGGGGGCGAAAAGGCGTCTAAGGGGGGGGGGGAACGGGGGGGGGTGGGGGGCTGAGAGGGGGGGGTCAAATAAGAGTGTCGAGAAATGAAAGAGAGAGGAGGTGGAGAAGGGAGGGGAAAAGAGGAGGGGGTGTAGATAGGAAAAGTACGCGGAGGGGGAGGAGAAGGAAGGGGGTAGTGGGTGTGTTGGGAGGGTTAGGAGGGGGGAAGAGGAGGGGGTGGGTTAGAAAGACTGGGGGGAAGAAGGAGAAAGGGCGGGGGGCGGAGGGGGGGGGGGGTGGGGGGGGGGTGATGAGGAAGCGGAGGAGAAGGGGAGTGGGAGGGGGGAGGGATGTCAGAGCGGGAAGCAGGGCGAGGAGAAGGGAAGGGCGAAGAAGGGGAAGAAGGGGCTGGAGGGGGGGAAAAGAGGGGAAAGGGAGAGGGGGGGGGGAGGGGGGAGAGGGCGGGGAGTAGGAGGGAAGAGGGAGGGGGGTTCTGGAGGGTGATGGTGGGGAAAAGAGGGAGAGGGGGGAGTGCGGGGGGGAGGGGGAGGGACGGGGGGGGCGGGAACGGAGGAGGGGGTGATAAATGAGCCGGGGAGGGGTGGATTGGCCTGGGGGGGGGGGAAGAATTGGGAGAGGGTAGGAAAGAAGGAGATGGGGTGAAGGTGGGAAGGGATGAGGATGAGGGGAATAGGGGGGGGGGAAGAAGGGGGGGGAGGGAGGGAGGAGGGGATGACGGGGAAGAAGAAGAGGTACCGGGGACCGTCTCCAGAAAGGCCTGAAATCGAAATAACCGCGCCGAAGAAACGCTAATAGCGCCCTTTCAGGAACCGCCCCTGCTTCCGGAATCCACAGGGGGGGGAGAATGAGGCCGCCGCCTCCCTGTTGGGGGGAAGAAGGAAAAGTCAAGGGAGAAGGATACCGCTCCCCACCGGCCGAAAACAATCAGAAAGGCGCTCACAAGGATCCGGGGTCGGCGGGAAGCCGGGAAAAAACCGAACCCACAGGCGTTCAGTCAAAAAAAGAAGGGGGGGGGACCCGCCGAGCAAGGCTACAAAGAAGCCGCGTAGAAACCTGGCGCCAGCAAAGTAGGAAAGAACATCGGCGAGAAGCTCCAAAAGCCGCGTTCCGCGGGCGGAAAAATCGAGGGAAAAAAAGGATTCCTCCGCAAAAAATATACCTCAACAAAAAGGGTGGAAATAAGAGATTTCCTGATGTTTTGGGAGATAGTAACGCGCCGGCGGACGACAACGGAAAAGACGCCTTTACTGGGGGGTCTGGAAAAAGGAGACGAATGGCCGTGTGGCGCATCTACATTTCGCCTGCACTCCGAAATAAGAAACGAAGGAATGAACGCCTGGGTAGCAAGGGGAACTAGGGCCCGCCTTCTAACTATTGGGTTCCGCTGGTTGAGGTAGGCGGCGGTGGGGGAGCAGAGAAGGAACTTGTTCCGGCGAGGAAAACCAGCGTCGCTCGTTCCGTCTCCGTTCCTCACGCTGGGGGAGAAAGGGGAGGTCACTTTCTAACTCTAGCACTGTATGACAATTGTCGTTTAGGGAGCGGGGGGCTCCGATAAACTTCTGTCTCCAACTTGTACATTTGGACAGGACGTTTTGCTTATTCTAATTCGTAGGGCCGGCGACGACTTCCTGCCGAAGCCAGGGGAAAGCAGAAGACTGTTACGCAGAGGGGCCTCAGGAGATCTGGGTTCTGTCTTAACTAAAAGGAGCTAAAACTTCTAAGGGGTTCCCGAGGGGAGCGTTCCATCCTGCGGACGGTAGACCATGATAGGGTGACGGTACTAAATGAAAGGCTGCGCTTTCGTAGGGTCTTAAGTGGGCGGTGGGGAGCTTTTTCCAGGGCTGCCCGGTTGCAGTCACGGTTGGTAGGGAAATTGCAAATTGGCCTGCCGGGGGCGGGGACCGGAGGTACAAAAAAAAAAGCTAAAAGGTCGGCCGGAGGGTAAGTTTTAAAAAAAATCGGAAGGGCGGTCAAACCTTCTCGGACTAAACAGAAGGGGGGCTAGGGGAAAAGAGAACCTTCTCGTGAGCTTCCTTAGGGGCCCTGCTGGAAGGCAACGATGGACCCGGAGTTCAGGGGAGGGCGGTTAAAAGGTAAAGATACGGGTATACTGCCGGATTTTCTGACCTGAAAGTCTAGCTGGCGGTCGGGGTGCGAAAGACGGCAAGACGAATTCGGGGGCTCGCTAGAGGGGGGGACCAATCCTAACCATCTAAGTTATGAAGAGGCAACACCTATCAGAATGGGGCGACACCTATGGAGGGAGAAATAAATGAAGTGTCTCCCCTCGGTCGGGGAGGCTGCTGGGGGAAGTGATTTACAGGCTCGATAGACAATTTTACCACGCAAAGGGGTCGTCGCAGCAAGACATAGAAGGGGAAAGAAAAAAACAGAAGAGGCATCAGAAGGGGGAGAACCCAAGGGGGGGAGAGGAAAAGAAAGAATCAAAGGGAATGAATAGAAGGAAACTCCTTTCGGACGGCCGAAGGAAGTGTCCCATCACAAAGGGGAGAACCGGAACGGATGACAGCCCGAACAATGCCGCGGGAAAGAAAAACTTTGAAGGAGTGCAACGACTCTTACAAGGCCAGAAAAACGACCCGCTGAACAGGAAACCCGACCGGTGAAAAGAAAGCCAAAAAGGAAGGCCGACCAAGAAAATCAAAGGGGGGGGTGCAAAATACAGTGGTGGAGGCCTCCCAGAGAAAGAAAACCAACTGTCGATCGGGCCGCGTACAGGGAAGAAGATAAAAAACCGGAGAAAGGGAAAAGAGGGGAGACTTCTACAAATCTGAAAGTCAAAGAAGGCTCAGCGCGCAGCTGAAAGGCAAAGGGGAAAGATCGAATATGACTACGAGAGGAAAAATGCTACCCGCAGGGGATCTAAGCGGGGGACGCCGTCGCATTCGAACAAAAAAAAGGTCGTGAAGAAACCGTTAGGAAAGGGCGAAGAACCTTGGCAAGGGGGGGGGAGGCAACTCTATGCTATGAAAAAAAAAAAGGAGGGAAGACAGAAAGACATGAAGGCAGCGTAGGAGACTTTCGCAACCAGAAAGAAGAATGTCTTCTACCAGAACGGCTTAGAATGAGAAGGTAATGAGAAAAAAAACAACCTCGGGAGAAAAAGTGCCGGGGGGAGGGAGCGTGCAGCCGTGATCAAAAGTTCTACAAAGAAACTCACGGGGAAAACTAGTTCATCAAGTGGGCGAGGGGTCACAGGGGACAAAAAAAAAAAAAAAAACCCCCCCCCGCACGGGTGCTTCAACTGTTGGGAAATCCCGACGATCAAGGCAAGCGCAGCCTTCTAGACTAAAACACTGAAACAAGATATGAAAAAATAAAAGAGAAAAAAGGGATACTTCGGAAGGTACAGGTCATTCGGGATTCCCAAGGACACAGGGACCTGTTGGTCGCCACTGGGGGGGAAAATCTGCTTGAGTCAGAGGAATGGTAGAAGTAAAGCGGAACGTCAGCAGCGGCCTTTGGATAAGGGAGCGTGGAGGAGGGCGTACTGAGAGTTGGAGAAGCGACGAGACCGAACTTGCCCGCTATGGGGGGGAGAAAGTCGAGAAGGTTAATTGAAGGGAAAAAAGGAGTCTGAGTCTGGCGTCCTTACGCGCATCGAGGGGAGGAAAATCATGGGGGGGGGTGAAGAGAAAATTCACAGGCTCGCCCTGGACAAAGGAACTGAGACAACTGCGGTTGGGATTCGGCTAAAGTGGGGCAAAGAAAAGAGTAAAATTGAACTGTGCTTTAAGCATGGATGTCACTGATGGGACGACCCGTCGAGGCATGACGGTGGGCACCGGAGCTAGTTTAGGGAGGGGATGAGGGCTTAGGAGTCTAATACGAAGAGGAAAAGAAGGTTCGGCGAACGTTTACGCCCTTTCAGGCAGGAAAGAAAAAGCCGGGGGCTTAGCAAAGAGGGCCCAGAATTTTCGTCTCGGCAACGCTTAATGATTGCTGCACACAGCTACATGAGGAGAGGGGGGGGGTCGGCCATAGAGAGGTGGCGGTGAACATGAAAGTGGGTGGGTAAGTGAAGAGGAAAAGGGATTGGGGGAAAATAGGCCTTTTAGCGTGAATAACTCCGGAAATCAGCAGGAGGTCTACGAGGGAGAGGTCCTGAGGGAAAAAATCTGGGGTTCTGCTGGCGAAGAGGGCGGTGGAGTCGCGTCACGGACCTACATAAGGGGAACTTGGAACCTTCCTTAGCGTTTCGTTGCGAAACCAAGAAAGGTACCATTCGTGTGCCGGAGAAGAAAAGGTAAAAGGCAAAAAAGAAGAAAACAAGTTTTTGGGACCCTTTCAGAGACGGAGGGAGGTCACATTCCCTTCGATAAAGGGGGGACATAAGGAAAAGGGGGTGGGGAGGAACGAGACAAAGGTGACAGACTGTAAGAGGAGGAGACGTTGTGGAAGGCTAGGGGGGCCGCTCTGGCCTCCTAAAGGGAGGGGTGGCTTACCAACTAAAAGATAGAAGAGCCGCCGACCCACTAAGAAGGGGGGAAGAAGGGGGGGAATTCCGGTCGACTTAATCCCGTTCCGGAAAAGGGAATAACGACGCACGAAAAAAAAGGGAGGCGGAGGGTTTCTTCCAATTTCCACATAATTCAAAGAAGCTGGGGAAGGGGACGCTACGATGCCAATAAAAGGATTGTGAAGGACCTAGGGCATAATTAAAAGAAAAAGAAAAGAAAAAGAAAGGGCCGCTGAGGGACTTAGACTAGAAAGACTAAAAAGGCGGGACCGCGCAAATGAAAGAGAAGCAAGACCACACCGGAAAAGGAAGAAAACAAAAACCGGCACCAGAAACGGGCCCAGGACCAATACCCGCTAGGAAGGGATCCGCCGCAAAACAAGTCACGTCACACCAGTGCGCAAACCCCCCGAAGCGCAAAGAACCGTCTAAAGAACCAGAAAATTCTCAGGGGCAAGGCGTTCCGGGAAGCCTCAAAAAAAGCTCCCGAAGCACTCAGGAGAGGGTAGAAAAAAATGGTCTCCACCGGCTGGGTCTTCACTGAAGGGGCCGTCTCATTTGAATCAGGAAAAGAAACCACATTCACGCAAGCGCTGGAAATGAAGCCTTTACGGGGAAAAAAAAAATTCAACGGAGGGAAAAACGCAATCTCCTCCCCTCGAAACTGGAAAGCAAAAAGGTGGGAAGGAGCTGCAGAAAGGGCGGAAACGCCCTACGTCGCAGAACTGAAGAAGAAGAAACAGAAATTCGAGTAAAAGGGGTTGGAAAGGCAGAAAAAGCCTGCCGTTGCAAGCCTCGTCAAGAAGCCCGCCTCCCAACCAAGCTATTGGGTGCAAATAGAGGATGAAGGGTAGCGTGCCTCACTTCCCTCCGATCCCCAAAGGGAGTTTCATAAAAAAAAACTGGTAAAAAAGACCAGCCTGATCAGGCTACAGGAAGCCTGGGGCAGGGCCCACGCTTACAAAATCAGGGTTGCCCGCGCCGACAAGTCGGGGCGCCTGCTTCGGGACAGCCGAAAAAAAAAGGAAGGCCGTGGCGAGAGTCGAACACAACAAAAAACAGGGAAAAGGAGGAAGAGGAAGGCGGAAAAACTAAGGCCTGTTTGGAGCTTGAAAGGACGTGGGGGGGAGTACGAAGGAAACTTTGGCGAGGGTAAGGTCGTGGGTACTACTGGAGGGTACGAAGACGCTACTCTTGGGGGGTCGAAGAGACCAAAAGGACCGGCGTTAATGAAATCCTGGTGTGTCAGTGGAGGGCGAGGACGCAGCCAAAGGAAGAAGGTTGCAGTCGCGGGGGGGGGGCGTGACAAGAGGGGTGTGTTTATAGTGCGGCAAATACAGCGGGGGAAGGAGGGCCCAAAGGGTTCGGCGGCAGAAAAAGTGATTACAGAGGTACTACGAGTGGCGCGAAGAGAGGTAAAACAGCTACTCTAGGCTAAATGCGCGAACTGAAGGGATGAATGGAGTCGGGGTTCTAACTAGGAAGGGCGGGAGCCAGGCAAGGTAACTCCTTTCTCAATTAGGGATTATTCTCGTTGGAGAATCAAAGAGGACGGGGACGAGCCAGGGGGCGCCAAGGGAGCCTATGACCTAGACTCAAAAGTAGAATGGCGGCGGCAATAGGATGAGAGACAATAAGGTTTCCGAAGCGTAAAGGTACCTAAGGCGTCATTCTTCCCAAGGAGGTAGGAGTTATCTCTGTGTGCGCTGGAGGGGGTATCGGGTTGGTCGTAGGGTGCTGTGCTGGAGGGCAAGAAGTGCCCAAACGAAGAAAAGGTTTGGTACTTGCAGACAGTGAGGAACTAGGCGAGACGGTAGAACGGATCCCGGTATAGCTCTTAAAAAGAGTCGGGACTTGTCTCTTGCTCCTGGGCCTGAAGAAAGAGTGGAACTCGAGCGACCTGAAGAAGGTCAGACAGAGTGATCCTCTCGGAAATCGGGAGAGGACCATGGGCCCTTCTGGCCCCAGGCTCAAGGGAACCCCTCTGGAGAAGCAGGGGGGGGGCTGCAGATACCGTCTCTTGGACCGTATGGGAAAGAACGGAAACACACAGGGGAAGGCGAGCTGGCGTTCCGAGGAAAGGAGGAAAGGGAATCCTGGCTCTCTAGGGGAGAAGAAACAAAACGCCAGATGAGGGGGGAATCGAACCAAGAACAGATTTTCGAGCGAAAGGGAACCGTCATGAAATCGGAAAAAAAGGGCGTTCACCGGGGGTCGGGAATTCTTTCACAAGAAGAAAAGGGGAAATTCCCCGTACTGTTTATCGAGAAAGGGAAAGAGACAATGTTCGACGGGCACAAAAGGGGTAGAAAAGAATAGGGGGGAAGAAAGCAGAAGACCGCCTCAAGTCAAGGGGGCCTCATGGGGAGAACGCGTACCCCCCCAAGCTCTAAACGTCCAGGCGGGTCGCAACAATCACTATAGAATGAAAGCAAGTAAAGAGCCTACAGGAGCCATAGAGGAGGATGTGATCAAGGGGGAAGGTACAGGAAGACAGACATACCTAAAAAAAAAGTGCACCTTCCGCAAAGGTTGGAGGGTGATTGTCCCCCCACCGCCGGGACAGAGGGTGGCAGGCAAATACATTAGCAGGGTGGGCTGGAGACCTGAAGGGAAAAACATTAGTAACACCTTTCGAGGGGAAGGAGCCGAAAATGCGAGGAAAAATAGGGGAAAAAAAAAGGGACAAGCTTTTAGGACGCGGGATCGGATAAACGAGAGCATCCTCTAAAAGAAAGCGAGAAAAAAAAAAAACGCTGGCTTAGCCACAGTCAACTGTAGAGAATTGGGGGGACACAAAACCGCAGAAGGGAAGTTTAAGAAAAGCTCACATTTCAAATCAGAGAGGGGAAATTCAAAATTGAGGATCAAAAAGATCGTGAAGGAACCGTCCTGAAAAGCTGGGAGAAAACCTGTAGTCTAAAAAAAAAAAGAAAATTGAGCCGTACCTCTGACAGAGGAGGGGAAAAACGGAGAGGGGAAATCCGCCATACCGACAGCGTTTCAAAAACCACCGACCGATCAGGGAGAGATAAACATAATTCTTATCCAAGAAAAAGTCCGCGGGACAAACAGCGACTTCTCCAAGATCCAAGGAGGATTGCCTTGATCACTTGTCTACATTCTAATGACTAACCTATAAAGGAAGAATAAGGTTCGGACCTAACAGAAGGTGTCATGTTGGGAAAAATCCGACCTACAAATGACCATCAGGGGGAAGTGGAACGACTCATCTCGGATAAAAGAGTATTAAAATAGATAGAAGGGAATAAGGGAGAATATGGGTCAATTGACGCGTGGTCCCGATACCTCCGAAACAAAGTGTCAGGAAATTGTCTTGAGCAACAAGGTAAAGAGGCAAAGCTTGCTTTATTGTAATAAGGGTAAGACTTTCACTAAAGAATCATCTGAATGTAAGGTCACTCGGTTTTAGCGGCGAAAGTAGGGGGGGTGGATAGGAGGTGAGCAACCTTTCCCTGGGGATGGGTAAAGGAAGTACCTATCATAAAAACTGGCGATTGAGGAAAAGGACCGAGATCAGGGTTCGTCCTAAATGGAGGAAGACCATGGGGCTCGCCTTGCAAGGGTTGCAGTCACGACCTTCGGGGGGGGGGAGCGGGCAAGAAAGCGGGGGGGGGGAGGGATGGAAGATTTGTAGAATTATACCTTAGTGGCTGCGGGCATGCAGGAGAAAGATTTTAACTTTCTTAGGCAGCGGCGACGGTGGATCGGCTGAGGCGAAGATATTCGAAGGAATACCTGCTCATTCAACCCGGGGGACGGTCGTCAAGTAAACGGAAAGGACGTCCACCTTCGCAGGGACCATCGAAGTGGCGGTGAAATCAAAGGAAGGGGGAAACTGCGAGAAAGGGGTTAACAGTTTAAGGAAAAAATCCGTGGGGGGGGCATAACGGGCCGAAGTCTCATGGGAAGGTGCAGCGGATTCGGGAGGAGAAAAGGCCTTGGAGCGGCGGGCTAAAAAGGAATACTGCTTTCAGGATGTAAAGGATGAACTGCATCCGTTTTCAAAAAAACAAACGGGAAGGCGGGGAGAGTTGGACCGTCTGATCAGACAGACTTTTCCCCTTGAAAAAGGAAGGTGGGCGTTTTCGGGGAGGATCGGAAAAAGGGCATGCCCAAAAGGTGGGACTTTCAGTTCTCGAGAATAGGCGTTCGGAGGGAGGCTGAGTAACAGACGGGGTAAACTAAAGAATCTTTTCCATCCGAAAGGGAAACGTGTGAGGAAAGAAAGGGGGGCGAAACTGGACATGGAAAAAGCGCAGGTGAGGGAAAGCGCTCTGTGAAAGGGGTGGTAGACCTTCTTGCCGTTGTGTGCTTCTGGTCCACAAGACCATAGGGAAGCAGGCCTGGAGGAACAGAATTAAGCGAGGGATCTGGCCGTCAACAATAGAGAAATATTCCTCCAAAGGCGAACGCTACGAGGATTTCATGACAAAGAGGGAGCAAATGGCGCCGAATGCCGGTACAGACCGGGGGGATTCAGGGGCTGATGTCGGAGCTCTAGGGAGGCAAAAAGAAATAGAATTGGAAAAAAGTACCTAATCAAGAATGCATCCCAGGACCCGGACTCCCCTACCAGGGAAGAGAAAAAAAAAAAAAGCCAGGTCAATGCCAAGCAGTAGAGAAAAACCAAAAAACTTCGAAAAGGAACTGGAGGGAAACAAGGTCTCCAAAAAAAAACAGGAAAACGACCCCCCGCCTACCCAGAGAAAAAGGAGAGCCTGCCCTCAGAGAAAAAGACCTTTTCGAAGGGAAAGAGACAAAAGTACATATTCCGGAAAAAACCGACAGAACAAAAAGTGAGCAGTTCAGAAATGTCACTGGACCCTCCAGATTCGAAAAAAAAAAAAGGGTCGGAAAACAGCTCGAGGGGGAAACAACGAGTCGACCGTCCTTCTAAAGGACGGAAAGAAATAGCCTACATTCCAGCAGAAGATCCCGTAAATACCGGAAAGCTCCAGCAGAGAATCAAAGTCTGTCTAACCCAATCCTCCAGCCCCGCTCCGAAGGGAAGAAATAAAAGTAGTTCTCCCTTTGACCGTGCCGAAAACTCGAAGAGACCATGGTACCTAACAAATTCTAGCCCGCAGGGGGCCTTCCGCATAACAGTCGGACGGGGTGAATAAAGGAAAAACGCGCTACATAAGTCCGACAAAAATTGAGAGGAGAAGGCCGCGGCCGTGTCTAAAAAAATCAAAACCCACCAAGGAGGCAAAGCAGAAAAAAAAAAACCACATCATTAGAAGGGCAAAGGGGCGCCTCCTTCGCCTTAAAACGGACACGTACACGTCTAACAACCTGACAAACAAGGCCTTCCCTCCCCATATTCGAGGATTGTCCTCGCAAAGAGGAATGTCGTTAACAGTCTCCGAGAAAACCAGGGGGTTCGGAAGCATATCAACAAACAAAGATAGGAGGAGGCACGACGAAGGAATTTTGCGTTAAAGGGAACGTTCTCAGTGAGAAAAAAGGAAAGGGGGGCGTCTAAATCAAATGAGGTGATTGTGAACGGAGGCCTTGCTCCTGGGTGTCCTAAGGCAAGGGCATCTACTGGGAGAACCGAGGGAGTCAAAAGGCCTAGGGTCGGGAGAGGAAACTTTTGATGCGGGGGAAGAGCTGAACGTCTAAGGGCTCCTTCGGTTCCTCAGTGAGTAAGGATGTTTTTGTTTATGGGGGGACTCACAGAAAAGCGAACTAGAACAAGAAGGGATTCTGGGGATTGGGGGGTCACAAACTACGCGTTGTTCGAACAGTTAGAGGCACTTGCTCATCGACTGGAACTTGCGGGGTCATTCGATTGGGGGTATGTTTGATACTGGGGAAAATGAAGGAGAGGATGGTCAAGAAATTTACTGAAGCAGCGTTTCACTTGCAGGATCTCATGGAGGGGGAAGCGGCCGGGGGAGGGGGAAAGTGAGCAAAATTTGAGCCCAGGGGAAGAAAGGGACGCCGTAACTCTGCTGGCAGAGTGGACGGAAGAAGGGACGTCTACTAAGGGGGGAGAGCTGGGCGCGTGACTCAAAGCAAAAAGAAAGGGAAATTTAACAAGAGGGGGGCTACGTCGGCTTAAAAGGGTGTTGGAGTAAAAGTTGGTGACGTTTGAGTAAAAAAAAATTACTTGAAAAAAAAACGGGTGTGGTTTGATCAGATTTGGCAGGGCCATTCCTCGACGCTAAGGAAAAAAAGGAAGGGAATTCCCGGGACGGTAAAAGGGCTCAGCAAAGTCGGGCCTTTTCCTTTCAGCCTTGAAACGAGTCGAGAAAGCCAGCGCGACTCTCGCGGAACTTAGAAGGGAAAAGACGCTGAC
>Ga0179593_1735731_pt1 | contig 13959 bp, 18 predicted proteins | sample CZODoug2_1_08_16_FD_185931 | JGI IMG/M metagenome (GOLD analysis project Ga0179593, IMG submission 185931) | Vadose zone soil fungal communities from Angelo Coast Range Reserve, California, USA - CZODoug2_1_08_16fungal (PacBio error correction) | ecosystem: Environmental > Terrestrial > Soil >...
AGCAGTAGAGAAAGTAGGTTAGCAAAAACTGAAAGCATTTGGGGGAAGGAAAGCGGGGAAAGATAGTCCTGCTGAGAACTACCTGCCAAGAGCCGTAAAATAAGAGAGTGATAAGAGCTAAAAAAAACCAACTCCGTCAAACTAAGCGTCAAGTGAAGGGATATCACCTCGAGGCAACGGGAGCATCGGTAGGGGGGGGGCGTCAAAGAGGGAAGGGGGGGGGGGGAGAGGTTAGATTTATGAATCATGGGTAGGCTAGGAAAAAGGAACGAAAGGAAAGCAATGCTTTGCACCTTGAGCGAGGGAAGGCGGAAACAGGTCGCCATAGCGAGGCAAACGAACCCAGTACACATGGCTACGAAAGAAAAGAAATAAACGGTAAGGAAAAGTGGAAGAGCAAGAAATTAAAGGGCGTCAAAAGGATAAGAAAGGGACGCACTTTGTCGTGTACACGAGCCGCACAGGGAAAAAAACCAAGAAAAAAGGGACGACCTCCGCAAAAATTGCGGTCGGATTTCAAAATCGAAAGAAAAGTCGTCAAAACAAACCCGATCTTTCAATCCACTTCAGCAGGGGGCGAGGACGTCACTGAAACAGATGGGTTGGGGGAAAGCCTTGATCCTTAGTACTGAGGGAAAAAAGCAAGCACCGCAGGACGGTATGAGTCAAAAGAGAAGAAAGAGAGAGCACCGATCCAAACAAGGCTCCCCATCAGCAAGAGATGCTTCCTTCAACGTGAAGCACAGGAAAAAATGGACCAACCAATCAACGATCGTGGTTGAAAGAAGGAAGTCTAGTGGAGCTCGAGGAGTTCAACACTGAAAAAGGAAGGCCGCCGGGGCGAAAGAAAAGTCATGAAAAAAACTCTTGCCACCTCAGTAAGGACAGAGGGGCTTCCACTGGGAAGATACGGAGATAGAAAAAGTAAAAGAAAAAAAAAGAATTAAAGGGCATCCCTTTTTGGACGATGCAAAAGGGGAAGGCCGAGAAAAAAGACCAGCTGTCCTGACCGCAAGCACTGGGAACGGGAAAAGTGTATCTAAAAGGAAAAAAAGGTCAAGGGCGCGGTTCACCGAGGGGGCTTTGAGGTAAGGGCCGCCAATCCTGTAGACCCTCTCCGCCAGCGGAAGAAACGTAAAGCCCCGACAGAAATAGTATCAAGAAGCTCGAGCCCTCCACAGAGAAGCACAGAGAAAAAACGCAGATGGCACTTTAACAGGAAAGACATCCCCCCCCGAACATCCCAAGGGAAACGGGGAGAAGAAAAGGGGTTGCGTTCTCGACAAAGAATCAGGGAAAACGGCACCCTTTGTGAACCTAGTAAGACAACAACCACTAAAACACCGAATAAAGGAACCAGAACGAGGAACAGCTTAGTGTTTTAAAAAGCAAGCCCAAGGGAGGGCCGTCGAAGGTTGCGCCCCCTAAGACTGATGGAAAAAGAATGAAAAAAAAGGGGAAGACAAAAAAAGTACGAAGAAGGCAAGGGAAAATGCCGGCATTAAGCACCTCGCCAGCCAAAGGGGATTTAAGAAATAGCGTCCCAGGAAAGGAAAAAATCGAGGGGGGGAAACAAACGCGGCAAGGAGAGTCACTTCAAAAAGATGGCAGGAAAAAAAGAGACAACTCCTGCCTCACCTGAACCCAAAAGACCCAGGAAGCAAGATGCCCCAAGTCAGGAAGAAACCCTCAAGGGAAGGGGCAGGCGGCCTACTGGGCCTGGTTTGAGCCTGCAAATCTGGTGGAAGGGTCGGCTGCGGGGGACCCAACTGGTAAACTTCAACAAGAAGAAGGAGCAAAAAAAAAAAACATGAAAAACAAAAGGAAGGGGGAACGAATGCTGTTCAAGAGCAATTGCGCCCATCCTCAAAAAAAACAGAAGAGAAAGAAACACCGCCGTGTGCTAAAAGGAGGACTCCCTCTATCCCCCTTGAAAAACCGAAAAATCGAAACCATACCGGTCAACAGGGGAACTGGACCGTACGACCCGGAAAAGAACTGGGGGAACGGAGGAAGGACTCTTGGACCAAAGGGAAGGGGTGAAGGAAAATCGTGCTTGAGGTGGCCTGGTGAGGAAAGGGTAAAAGAAACAATGAAGGCACGCAGGCGAGAGACTACTCATTGCTTAAAAAATGAAGATGACAATTGTAGAGAAGGGAGACGGTTTTTCTTTGGGATTGCCACTGGAAAGAAAGAGAGGCTGGTAGGGGATCTGAGAACAAAAAAAAAAAGGATAGGAAAAAGAAAAAATAACTTCAGAAATGCCCCGTGATCCTGCGCGAACGGGGAAGAACAGTGAAAGGGGGGAAAAGAAAGCAAAGCTCACGAAACGTCAAGAAAGACAGGAAAAAGAGTCAAACCCAATTGAAAGCGGTTAAGGCAACTCGCACCGGAAACGAATTTTCGCGAAGAGAGTTTCCCGGTCTAAAAAAAACCCAAATGGGACCAAACGATTGAAAAGGAAAAAGGGAAAGACGGAAAAACGCAGAAAACAAAAGAACGTAAAGGTCTTTCGGCCCGGGTCACGGTACAAGAAGAAAAAAAACGGAGTGCGAGGAAGGTGTTGGTTGTTTTCAGGCGAGGGGGGGGCGGGGGGGGGGTCACGGGCGGGGAGATCGATAGGCGAGGCCAGAATGTATCGTGCGGGGAGGGATCCAACGCTTCCATGAAAACCGCACTATAAGACCACAGAACTGGTGAGAAAAGGGGGCCTATCTCAGGGGGCTGGGCTGAAGAAGGTGGAAGCCAGCACGAGGGAGCATTCGGGTGAGATGGGTACGCAAACCATGGTTCCCGAAAAGAAAAAAAAACACCAACCCTACAGCTTTAAGTTATCAAAAAGAGGTCTATGGCCTCTTGTCAACTTTGGGTGGCAAAAAGAAGAACCTTAAAACGGACAAAAGGGGCCTGTGGGGCTGGAGGGAGGTTTGTGCGCAGGTGTTGGTTGTCGCTCCTCATCAGCGTCTCATTTGTGAAAACGAAAAGACAAAGAAGCGGACTCCAGAAGGAAACATTAAAAGTACACAAGGGGGGGCAGTCTTAAATGAAGGTCATTGGGAAAAAGGGAAAAAAAACAAGACCAGGATCCCATGGGTGAAAGAAATGGGGGCTATCACCATCCTCGCGGGGGGCTCGAAAGACTAAGGCTTACACTCCCAAAACTGGTATCTGGGACCCCGAAAAGGCCAGCTAATTGCTAAGCAGGGACGAGCGCTTGTCCACTGTTTGAGGGTTGGGGGAAGAATTGGGAAGCCCGTTGTGCTGTGCGAAGAGGAATCAAACCCCTCTAGGGGAAAGGACTCTACGCTGGATGGTCGGTGGTTGGAAAAGGGCGGGGGCCGAAGCTTTTCCGCACGGACGGAAAAAAAATACGGGAGGGATCTGACTTCAGGGCCAGGAATCATTCAGAAATGAGGGACGTCGGTGGAGTTGCTTGTCCTATAGTTCGTAGAGGGGGAGGGGCAGGGGTAAAACCGCCACCGCGGGGCATCCAGGCATGAGGACGCCCCGCAAAGTGTAGACGCGGAAAAAAGGATGGAGTCTAGCATAAGTGAAGGAGAAAAAGCACATGGTTCCTTGTCAAAGGAAAGTCCCTTGCCCGGCGGAAACCAGAACACAACAAAGAGATAAGATATCTCCAGACCACGAGTAACGACCTCGTAAAGACTAGAAAGAGGAAGGAGGGTGGTTGAAATAAAGGAAATTGGGGGATCACCCTTCGAACTATGGGGGAGAGGAGATTCATCATCTTTCTCCCGAAAGGTCTCAAAAACGTCAGATACTCGCTGGTTAAGACGAAAAAAAAGATCTTTATCAAAACTCCGTGGGGGAAAGGGGGAGGAAAGACATGTCACGTTGAAAGGAGAAACGCAAAGCTAGAAACCTTTGATGCCTCGGACGCGAAGGGTTTTCATCTTGCTTGGATGGAAGTCAAGAGGGTCAAGTCATCGAGGAAGGCCGAAACCCCACTTGAAAAAAGTCAAGGTAACGCCAAGCAGGAAAACGTAGAAGATCGAGGTCATGGAATGGGGTGGGGAGGCGAAAAAAAGGGGGAAACGGCTCCGAAGCCGGCCTTTCGGCAAAAAAAAAAATTGAGGCGGCTTTCGAGGGCGCAACCTGGCGTAAAAAGTCCCGTAAATCTGGAGGTAACCCGTCCAAGCTCGTCAAGAGCTTAACCCACAAACGAAGATGTACAAACCGAAACCCCCAACACTAATCTAAGGGTAAAAACAAAGGGAAAGGGTTGTAAATTGTCTGCTCCGGTCCGGGTAGCCGTCGAGGGGGGGGAGTGAGGGGGAGTTTAGAAAAAAAAAAAAAAACGACTCGACTACGCGCGCCACAAGCCATAAATGAAAGATCGCAAAGCCCAACGGAGGTCTGTCGGTCAGCCTAACAAGGGGGGGGGAACTGGGGGAAAAGAGCAAAGAACGCAAAGGGACCGAGGCACTGGGCGGGCCACGAAAAACGATCGCCGTTGGGGACTACAGGGAATCGGAAAACAAATCCTCTTCTAGGGCGCGGAAGGAGGAAGAAGGGGAAAAAAATGATAATCCGGACTGAAAACGGAAGGCAAACAAGGTGGGTATATTTGGGGGAAAAAACCAAAGATCGTTAAACTGGTGAAAAAATGGCTAAGTCTAAACAAGGGAGGGGGGAGGAAGGAAAGGGAATTTGAGAGCGGGAGAAATGGGACGGGGGGTTCCAAGGTCCAAAAGGGTAAAGAGGAACTACTACTCCAAAATAAACCACCACGTAACGAGAAGCATCGATCCAAACGCCCCCGCGGAACTAGAAAAAGGGATTGGAATTCGATCACATGCGGTAAAGGGGGATCGCGGCGGAAGCGAGCCCGTGGGGGCTTGTGAGAGGGGGCAAGGTGCACTGCTCGACCAGGAAGGGGGGATGGATCCATAGGGCCGAGAATACCTCAGGAAAGCGTTAACGGGAGGGAAGTAAGGAGGCAAAAGAAGGGAAAAAGAAAACCATCGACGGGAAGCGTAATAAAAAGATTCATTAGAGCGCTGAGGGACTAAACAAGGCGAAGATGGGCCGGGGAGGGTTAGTCCTTTCAAAAGGAGTCGAAGAAAAGGACTCGGGACGATCAGCGGCCCGAAGGACTGAATGATCAGACCACCTTAAAAGGGAAAAAACTAGGCAACCGGAAGCATCCGCTCGTCAGGTTGGATAAAAGAGACGGAGGAAAAAGAATTTGACGAGGCCGGGATCATTCCCGAAAAAAAAACAGAAAGGGGAAGGGTCCGTGAGGTTCCACAAGCAGCTGAAGAGGTCTCTATCACGCCACAGAGGGGGAAGCGCAGAGTGGGAGTCCTTTCCGTGAAGGAAAAGGCCAGAAAGGGAGAATCCGGAACCGCCGAAACTGGCAAGGACGTATGATCGTTCGAAAGGAAAATGCAGAGGCGTCGAAGGGGCCGAAGGTCCGCCGGCAAACCAATGCGACGCGGCAAAAAACGGCACTCCTAAAGTCTCAGGAAAAGGGAAAAAAGGTGGAATCTGGGGGATGACTCATAGGGGGAGGGGGTAAAAGCAAGGGCAAAAACAAGGACACTCACATTCTGTCGGAAGGGACCCAAATCTTCGATCAGTCTGAAGAAAGGATGGAGGAGAGGTCCCGCCGGGTGAGATGGAGTGCTGTGCGATTCCGGGCAAAGAAAGAAACGGGAGGCCCCTCTTCGAACCGCCGGAAAAAAAAAGAACAAGGCCGCGGGTCACGGAAGGGGGATAGACAGAAACTAAAATGCGGCCCAAGAAAACGGAACAACGTTCCCCTGAATTCCAAAAACGGGGAGCGTGAAAAAGACTGCCAAAAAGACGAAAGCCTGGGCTGCAAAAAGGAAGCACAAGCGGGGAAAAACGGAAAGTGAAACGTCGCAAAAAAAACGAGCCTCCAACGGGTCCCCACGAGAAGGGAGGGAATGTGGGAAAAAACGCCGAGACCGGAGTGACCCTTCTTGAGTGGCGGCCCAAAAAAGGGAAGGGGGGAGGGGGTTAACTAGTCAACCGCCATTGAGACACAAAAAAAAAAAAAAAAAACGGACAAGGCCAATTCCGTGGCCTGTAAGAGCGGCAGACATCTGGGGGTAATGGAATCCACAGAAATCTTGGGCAGAGGAAGAAGCGGGAGGCCATGTCTATCTCTTCAGATTGGTGTCTGGCAAAGAGCGTCGGAAATTGCCGGAAAGAAGAAAGAGGATGGGCTCATGTACATTCAAAGGGAACAAGGGAGGAAAATCAAAAGGAGTTTGGGCCGCGGGGCGCTGGCTTGGGGAAGCAAGGGCCACTAAGAGTGCAAAGGGGGTCTTCGCTTCCACAACAGGGGGGGGATTAAGACATGCCAGCCGAAGATCTCAAAAAAGCAAAACCAAGGGGACAAGAAAGAAAGTCGTTGGAAAGAAAGAAATGGGTTCCGCATTTTCCGGGAAAAGGAAAAATTTTGCGAACCCAACGAAGACCAAGCATCTCGGTGATCAGGGGCAAAATCCTCGAATCAGGCCAAAAAAAATCGCTAAAACGCTATCCAAAAGGGGGAAAAAAACAAAAAAAATAGAAAATCAAAAGTCGGGCGGACCTCTAGTGGGAAAAAAAAGGAAAACATGAAAAGGGGGGTGTGTGCCGGGGATCAGGTAAAGGAGAGGGGTGGTCCTAGGACATCCTGAGGACATGCGGGAGGGGAAAAAAAAAAAAGGGCCAGTTCACGCCGGAAAAAGTTTCTCGAGAAAAAACCCAAAAGGCAGAAAAAGATTCGAAAAAAGAAAGGGGGGCACATGATGCGGGAGGAGGGAAAAAGAAAACGAGGGGGTAGGGAAACGGGGCAAGAAGTATCTCTACGAAGAAACACCTGAAAAGGAGATCCGACGAATTGCCCCCGTTCAAATGAGCAGCAGGGAAACGGGCGGAACAGTGCAATCCTTTTCAGAAAAAAGCAGACCAGGAAGACGAAGAAAAACGCGAAAGACTTTTGCTTTTCAAAAAAACCCCAAAAGAAGGGCCGGAGGGAAGCCCAGTTGGGGAGGCACGGGGCGCAAAAAGTTTCGGTCGACAAAGGGAACCGTAAGAGAAAACAAAAACATGCAATCCAAAAAAAAGGGGAAGCCAAGACCAAACCAAATAAGTTCCGTGGCCAATGTAGGTTCCAAGGGGAAAACAAATACGCAGGGTCGGGAGAGAGGGTTTTTTTGGACGGGGAAAAAAAAGATAATGAAAAGCACGGCGGGGATGCCTAGGAAACATCCGATAAAGGCAGGGGGGTGGAAGCGGGGGGGGCAAAAAAAGGGGGGGGGGGATCGATCAGTTACTAAAGCTTAAAAGAGGGAGCGTAGAACCGGAATGTTGCGTGGTAGGGCGATTGTTTGATAGTCCAAAGAAAGTGGAAGACCACCGTGGGGAGAACGTCATCAGATCGGCCCTGGGGGAGAAAAAAACCAGTCAACGCAGGTGGAAAAAGGGGGGGCCACCAAAAGGTGTTGTCCCACAGACGGCACACGCGAGGGGGGGGGGGCCTGTCAAGACTGGCACTTGGGGTCAATAGAAACCTGCGGGGGAGGGGGGAAGGAAGTTTTTCTGTCTAATGGGCGGAGGCCGCACCAGACTCAAGGAGAGTCAAAGAAGGGAAGACATGGGGGGGAGAAATCTTCCTAAGTTCCATCGAACTAGGTGGGAAACGTTCATCAAGGAAGAATGGTACAAAAAAGAAGTTCCAGTCTCCACGGGGGGGAGGGGCAGGTTCAACTCCAAAAATCCCTAAACTTAAAAGAAAGGGAAACTTCCAATACGCGGATGAATTCCTCACATTCACAGAAGGAAGACAGTAAAAGGGAAAAAAAAAACTTGTCCAATTGCAAAAACGGAAGAGTGGGTGGGCGACGCGTTGGAAAAAAAAAAGGGAAAAAAGTGTTTTCGTAGCAATTATGGCCAGCAGCCCCCCGCTGTTCCAGAAGGAGCCAACTAAGAAAAAAACGGGTGACGATGGAAAGCAGGCTTGGCAGGATCTTGTGGGAAGGGAAAGAGGGTTGAGGAAAACGCCCTTCTCTAAAGAGTGGGAAAATGGAGTACCTCGCCAAAACGGAAACAGTTGACTGGCGGGGGGGTGGAATGAGGCCCGACAAAGAAAAAAAAAAATCCAAGGCCACCGCGGAAGAAAATTCAACGCCGGGCTCCACAAGGTCGAAAAAAAATCGACTGCGGCGACAAAAGCGTTGGAAGACAAAACGTAGACCCTTCCAAGAGAAAACCTCAAGCAAGAGCGGGGAAGAAAAAAATCAGACAGATAAAAAACGAAAATACACCGAGACATCTCCTGCAAGGAGGGGGCCGAGGGTTGGGGAAGCGCCGCCTTAACTTAAGGGGCCGCCAGAAAAAACGTGGACTTCCTCGACGCTTGACAAAGACGCCGAAAAACGGGGTCCACGAAACGAGCCGGTAGGAAACTCCCGGGGGGAGAAAAAAAAACACACGTTTAAAGGGAGAAACGGAAAGTTCCCAGAGAGAAAGAGGATCGAAGTTGGGATGGATTGAGCGCAAGCTTGTTGGGCAAGTCTGAAAGACAGCGTCCATTGGAGAGCGACATAGGAAAATATCCCTGGGGAAAGAAAGGACGTTCCGCCCGAAAATGTCCGAAAGCAGAATCGAGGGGGGGGCGGGTTATAAATACCTTAGAGGGAACCTAAAACCTTCTCGTCTATGGGGCAAAAAAAAGGCAACTTCTTACCTGAAAAAAATCAAAAAGAGGAGACACAAGTCAACGCCAAGAAAAAGAGCGCTGCCTCACACACGAAAAAAGAAAAACTCTGAAGAGAAATGAAGGTTATTTTGCCGGGAATGGGGTCCCGTCCTAAGTGGAGTTGAATGGAGTTGGACGAACGACTAGGGCGGAAACACGGTTGGTAGCACGCGCCGTAGGGATAAAAAATTCTACAACTCAATGGGGGGGAGGGAAAAGCCAGCGGAGGTCCTAAGAAAAAGAAGACCCGGGGGAATGGTAAGATCTCAAGACCAACCGCCAAAGTCCGCAATCGGCTGGGGGGAACTGAAGAAGCTCCGACAACCCAAGGGGAGGCGACTAGGTAACGGAGAAATCGCAGGGGGGGGCTAGTAGCCGCGCAAAGGGGAAAAGAAGAACGGGGTTGTGAAAACGTCTTGGGGGGGGGGATTTGGGGAGGGAACTATGGGAAAAGGAAAAAAAAAACTGAGCTGGACAAAGAGACAGTTTGAAAAGAAAAGAAGAGAGAGAAAAAAACACAACGAGGGAGGATAAAAATAGTAAACAAAAAAAAAAGAAAGGGAAAGCCAAAGAGAAAGGACTGGTGAAATCAGTTTAAAGGAGGAGGAGGAGGCGGAAAGCCAAATAAACAACCTTAAAATGAGGAGATTTAAGAACAAAAGAAACTATAACGCTCCGTGGAGTCCCTCAGGGAGGGAAGAAAAAAAATCGGAAAAAAAGGATAGTGCAGGGATCGCCAAGGAAAGGATTATACCAGTTCCAAATTGGGGGTTAGCTGAAAAGGGAAAAAGGAAAGGCAGTGGAAAACCAGGAGGCTTGTCTACCTGACGACCGGAAAGAAAGAAAAAAAAAATCCAGAATGCAGAGAAAACAGAAAAAGATAAATACTCTGGGGGAAAGAAAAAGGAGCACCAACTCGGACGATCCGAAGAACGTATCGGGGGGTCTCGGTCCCAGGGGGGGCGGCCCGACGGGAACGGATCAAAAAGGGGGACTGCAAACCGAAATCCGCATCCATCTACGAGAAATAGAAAAAGGGAAGAAAATTTCTAGACGGAAGTCAAGAAGGGAAAAAAGTCCGCGATCAAACAAAAAAAAACCCTTCATCGGATCGAAAAACGGACAAAGAAAAAAAAAAAAAACGGGGTGTTTCGTAGGGGACTTGATAAGGAGGAGGGGAGACAAGCATGATGCAGGAGTGGCCGCAGCAGAACGGAAAAAGATTTATCCGTTGAAACGTTCAGGAGGAAAACGCAGAACTAACGGGGAGAGACACGCTCTACCGGACCCCCGGAAATTGGCAGGGAGAACTACGTGCCCTTGTAAACAAAAAAAATCCCCAGAACGGGGAATGTCTTAGCAACACTGCTGCACTCCATGAGAGAAGGGGCCGAAGTGAGAACGCAATACTCCACCAGGGGAGAGAGTCTAAAGAAAAAGAAGCGCACAAGTCGCGAAATATAGGGCGAGCATGCATTGGCGGAGAAAGGGCCAAGGGCCTTAAGGGGGGACCGCACAAAGACTGGCCGGGCGTGAATCCAAAGAGGGGCTCTAAAATCTGAGACGGAGGAAGGGGTCTCTGTCATTCGAAGGGTGAGAATTCCTCCTGGCCTTGAAAGGGTTCAAGAGAAAAAACAACGTGTCTATCCCCTGAGTACCCACAAAGAAAACAAAAGGAAAAAAAAGGAGATTCAAGCCTTCCGAAGAGAAAAAAAACAGGTTTCTGGGCGCCCACACTGATAAAAAAAAAAACTTCAAGCAGGACACCTACAGTCAAGGAGGGAAAATCACATAAAAAAGAAAAAGGGGCGTAGCCAGGGGTGCTGCAACTACAAGAGACAAACTTACAACACGCGTCTCCAAAAAACCAACGAGTAACCAACCGAGAACTAAAAAAAAAAATGCATAGGCTTTCGGGGGGGGAAAAATATACCAGGATTTAATACAGGGATGCGTAAACCTACTTGGGGTACTCAGACAGCCGGGGAAAAGACAAGGGGAAAAAGAACCTGGAATAAGGGCCCCGCCTGGGGATCGCATAGAATGTTAATTTCCACCCTAGAGAGATGAAGACGGCCCGAAAAGAAGAAGGCAGGCCAGTACTAAGACTTCGAAGGACAAGAAAAAAAAATCCGCAATCAAGAGAAAACCGCCTTCGGCAGGGGGGGGGGAGAGTTGAACCCCAATTGACAAGAGAATACCAAGAAGGAAGGGGGTGGGCGGCGACGGAAGAGAGGGGGGGGACCGCCCTACGAGTCAGGAGAAGAAAAAAAAAGACCGCATTGGCAACTGGTTTTCACGGCTTGACCAGGACCGAAAGGAAAAAAAGGACTTACAGAAAAGTGGAACCACTGCGTTCAACCATGGGAGGGAAGAGAAAGGCTGCCCGCCGGGAATCCAAAAAGACAGAGGGGACGCGAAAAAAAAGCACCCCGGTGCTCCAACACAAAAAAAAAGCCGAAACGAACAAAAACCGCATCCGAACTACAGAAAGAGGGAAATACCAGACAGAGGTGCCCGTAACTTGGGGGTTTGGGGGGGGAGGGAGGAAAGGAGAGGGGGAAAAAAAAAAAAACAGGGGGGGTAATGTACATCGGGAAAAAAGACATGAACTCCCTCGACGATCCAATTCAATGAAGCCGGCAAACGCAAAGAAAACCGCACTCCCCCGGGGGCGAAAAGAGAGGGAAAAAAACAAGGAAAGTCTGACCGGAGGCTTCATGGGAGGGATGGGTTGGAGCCGGCGCGGATGTGTTTGGAAAAAAAGGGGAAAAGCAAAAAACATCACAAAAAAAAGAAAAAAACAAAAAGGGGGGGAAAGGGAGGGAGAGTCGACTTGAACCCGGTTCAACTACCAGCGGAAACATCTTTTCCAAAGGAGCACCGGAGACGGAATAAAAAAAAACGAGATCTTTTTCCAAATCCCCAGTTGGGAGGGGGGAAAAATGGAAAGGGAAAGCCACCGGCGTGAACAACGAAACGCTAGAGAGTGAACCATTCGAAAAAAAATGTGAAAAGGACCAGCGTCCCCAAACCCTGCCCACGAGGCCGTAAAAACCAATACAAAAAGCGAAAAAGGGACTGAAAGTCATCACAGTAAAAGGGAACCAAGCCGGTCAGTGAAAGGGGGGGAGGTTTTGTTCCGGGGCTAGAGGAGAGAAGGGGGGGGACAAGAATGAGCCGGCAAAGAGAAATGATTTGTATCGGCCCGATTTGTAGCAATGTGAAACAAAATGCGAACAACAGAAATCAGGGAGACCAACCGAAGGTTGGGAGGGAGAATGGGGGGCATCGGGGGGAGTAACCGTTTGAAAGAAAATAACAGGGGGCGCAGCCAAAAAGAAAAAAGAGGGGTCGGCCCGTCGTTCGGAAAGGCGCCGCCCGCGAACACCAATTAAAAAAGGAGGGCCATGGCTTAACTGGACAGGGGGGATATCCAAAAAGGGGGGCAACAGGGTGGTCCTGCAAAGGGGGAGGGGCTGGGTTCTGCTGGAAAAAAAAAAAAAAAAAGTCCAGGCTCGACCATGGGCGCCCGAGTGGGAGAAAAGAAAGGGGAAAAATCGAATGTCTAAAAAACCAAGGAAGGGGGAAAAAGAAAGAGCAGTGGAGGCTTACGGCCGGAAGAATTTGCCTCCCCATGGAAAAAGAAGGGGGAGGGGTGGGGGAATTGCCGAAAAATAAGACTCGGGCAGGCCAAAAAAAAAAACGCCGGAGAAAGAGAAATCTGGCTTCCCCATGCAGCATGGAGCATGAAAGCAAAGGGGGGTCATGCGGAGACGTGTGTGTTGCGAAGGGGGGAGGTGGGAAAGCCCTTGTGTCAGAAGAAAAGGGGCCGAGAAGCACCCTGCCTCGTGAGCCGGGCTGGAAAACTATGGTCCGGGGGGGGGGTCCCTGGGGGCAGTGGGGGTGGCAAGCGGTGGAAAAAAAATGGGAACGGCCTACACGCCCTCCCAAATTCAGTTTTTGAGACCGAGGGGAAAGAAAATGACTAGCGTGGGGGGGGAGAAACGTGGGGGGAGATAGAGGGTCATACCGAGGGGCCTCCAAACCGCCCAGAAAAAACAGTCAAAACAGAACGTCAAAATTCAGCAGAAGAAAATCTCCCACCAGGAAGAAGCGGGGGAGCCGGGACTGAGACTGGGGTAAGGAATCATTCTTGTCAGGGGCCCTTTCTGCTAGAAGAGGGAATCCCCAAGGGGGGAAGTAGTATATAGGGCCGACCTTTGAAGAAGAAGAGAAAAACCATGGGATACTGGACAAGTCGGCCGGAGGATGCGGCAAAAAATGCCTGGTAAAAAGAAAAACACCTGCCGCCGCCCTTGAAAGGAAAGAGGGAGACTCATATACGCGACAAAGGGGGGGAAAGGGAAATCAACTGGTTCAATCACGCACTCAAAACCACAAGGTTCCGGAATGTCGAACTTGGAAAAGGGGGGAAAAATAAAACAAAGTTCGCTGAGGCCCCTGGGGTTGGGGTGGAAAAATTAGAATTTGAAAGGAGAGAAAAGCCTTTTGGGGGAAATCCTGCTTCGAAAAAAGGAAAACCGTAAAGCTGTCGTCCAAGGGAAAGATTCGGGTCCTCTAAAGTGTGAAGAAAAAAATGGGAAGAGCAAATTGGAAGAATAGAGGGAAGGGAAAAACTCGGAGCGAGCCGTTACGCGATCTCATTCGCGAGAGTAAGGAAAGTATGCGTTGAAAAAAGGAGTAAGGAGCTGTCATGGCAACTAAAAACCGCCAATCCCCGCCAAAGATAAGGGACGCGCAAAAAAAATCAATCAGAGCCGCGAAATATAGCTAAATTTACTGTTTGACGGGGCCTTTATTTTGGGAGGAGGGTTAGAAACCCCACGGCGTTTCCCAGGGAGTGGTGGGGGGAGGGGTCGTTCAAGCGCACGGGGGGGGTGGGCCCGCCCCGGACTTGGCCCAGTGACCAGGAGACCTCGAAAAGGAGAAAAAGACAGCAGGGTGCTGACGAAAAACAAAGGGAAAACTGGTCAAAAATTGATCCCAAAAAAAACCAAGACCAATCGGAAGGCGAAAAAGCCGAATCAGCCTCAAGGGAAAGAGAGGGTGTGAATCTAATGAGAAGCCGTCTTTAAAGATGCTCGTGTAGGCTTAGAGGGAGGGGGTATTGGAACGATGGGGTTTCTTATTTGGGGGACGGAATGCCAACGCCGCTCTCCGCGGAAAAAAGAGCGGGGACCGCAACGGAAGTTCCCTAA
>Ga0179593_1424962_pt1 | contig 13958 bp, 13 predicted proteins | sample CZODoug2_1_08_16_FD_185931 | JGI IMG/M metagenome (GOLD analysis project Ga0179593, IMG submission 185931) | Vadose zone soil fungal communities from Angelo Coast Range Reserve, California, USA - CZODoug2_1_08_16fungal (PacBio error correction) | ecosystem: Environmental > Terrestrial > Soil >...
CAGGAATACATCGGAAAATACTCCTCTGGCACGGGAATCCTCACAACGAGAAGTATGAAAAAAATGGGAGGGGACGAGGCGTATTATTTCCCAGAAGGAACTTAGGAGGAATTGGGGGGGGGGCGGTTGAAACGATGGCCTTGATGCACGATTTGGAAGAGGGGCGGTGCGAAAAAAAGGGATGGCAAGGAGTCAAAAAAACATGGGAAACAGGTGACAAAAAGAGCCGGGGGAGGGCTAACTGTAATCGGGGGGGCATCTGGCGGGCCAAAACGGCGGCTTTGGTCAAAAGAGGCACCATCGTAAAAGTTCAACGCAAATGGAAGAAGGTTTTAACTACAAGAACGTGACAGGGAGCAAAGTTTGGGCATCCCCACAACACACGAACCCCCCCCCCAAAAACCCCCCCCCACTCAAAACGCACACCTTGTGTTGGGTTACTTGGTGGTTTGGGGTGGTTGTGGTTTTTTGTTTTCGGTGTTTGGGGGGTTTTGGAGTGACAGCAGAATCACCAAGCGGGGGGGTCTCTGTTGACACAATATGATAGACGAACAACTCTCGTAGAAATGATGGAATATTGCAGCTGGAGGCTGGAAAAAGATTCCTGGATCGAAACGGGAAAGAGGAAAGCGCAAATTTATTCGGCGATTATATCCTTCTGGGCGCGACAAAGTCATACCCTATCGAAGACCCTGGGCGCCGCAGGACTTTTCACCGTTGTGAAAAGAGTTGATAACGGCTGCACCGTCTAGCCTCTATGATGAAGCACATCAAAAATGAATTGTGGAGGAGCTTGTGAGGGGGGGGGGAAGAGCTGCAGAGGGGGGGGGGGGAGCTGACCGACTGAAATGGTTTCGGTCATCCGCTACCGTTGGAAACGCAGAACAGGAGGGTATAAATACAGTCGATGGCGCAGGTGGAAGGGGAAGGACATAACCCGCTCATGTAAACAGCTCGGGGAGGGGGGGTCGACCTCCGATTCGTGTATTTTTCCTGGATACCTTGAAGTGAAGAGAAAACCGGTTAAGAAGCTTGGAACAACCCAAGAACCGCGGTTTCAACTGCGGCATAAAATGGTGGGGGAAAGGCGAGCGTTGGGGCATGATCACACGAAAAAGGTCACGGAAGGAATGGAAAGAGGGATGGAAGGAGAGGAGGCCCAACTGAAGGCGGGAGGGGGCTTGGATTCCTGCTTAAGCTCAGGGGGGGCCCGAGGCTCGGACCGCCGGGAAGGGCCGCCGCCTAACAGGGAGAAGAGGCTCACCGAAATACTGGGAGAGCGATAAGAAGGGAACCATCCCACTTGGATTGAATCGGCTTGCGCGTCCTATCACACGGAGGAAATGAACAAAAAGGTTTGACGCGATGCGATAGATGGGCCGAGCACTCTCCCGGCCCTAAAATGTGATAGCCAGCCGGCCAGTCGCTGGTGTACGTGTCGTAGACCTGGGGAGAAGTGGACGTTGCGGGTCGATACCTGGTCCTTTTAAGGGATGGGTTTTCCGTCTTGGCACGAACGCCCGAGTGTCACTCTAGAGGTAGGGGAGGAAAAATCGCGTTTACGGACACCCGAACACCAGAAGGACGACAAAAGGTCTTCTCCGAGTCGACAGCGGGCAAGAACCTGCAGACGGTAAAAGGTTTCGAGCGGGGCTGCCTGTTGATGCGCGTGAAGGAGAAAGACGCAAAGGCAAGGGGCCCAAAGGGAGATCGGATGAAGGCAACGACGAAAGGCGAGCCATGGCAGTGGAGGGGGACACGTTGAAGACTCGGGGTTCGCATTTCCGGGCAAAAGCAGATCGAAGGAAAGAGAGCCAGGTTCTAGCGGCGGTATCCGCGAGATAAGAGTCAGAAAGAGGAGCAACAAGGAACAGGAAGAGGGGGCTGGCACCTTTACGAGCATGGGTTGGCTCTCAAAACTCCATACAACGCAAAACCATAAAAAAGCCAAACAAAAGATAACAGATGAAACCTCAAGGTTGGAGGTAACCGGGGGGGGCGAACCTTGCAAACAGGACGGACAAAATCCGGAGGTTGGACTCGTCTCTCATTTCAGAAAAGACAAGGAAAAAAAAAAAAGGAAGCGTGAAAAAGCGGTTCCACGGGGTCCAAAAGGGGAGACATTATGAGGACGGGGAAGGAAGCGGAGTCACTGGCAAAAAAACTGAGGCGCAATTCCTCTAGACTTTAAATCCAGGCGGGGAAGGGGGGCGTCATTCAGGAAGGGTATCGGGCGATATTAAGAAGGCACCCTCGAATGGGGGCGACCACGCTTGGGAACAATTCAGGGTGAGGGTGCTTTCGACAGGTGCGCGAAGCCAGACGGGGGGGAGAGAAGGGGGAAAGCAGGCGCAACGGGCGGGAAAGGTTCAGGAGACGAACCAAAACGGCGAGTCTATCTTGAACGCGGGGCGACAATGCGAAGAAAAGTCGCAGACAAAGTAGAGGGGCAAAACTGGCTAAGTCGTGTAAACCTCTCCCGCGTAATAAAAGAAATGGGAGTTCGTCGCGTTTGTAGTCGGGGGAAGCCACTTGCAAGTGCAACCCGCGACAAAAAAAGGGGTGGTCTTTCCGGGGAGGCATCCTCCCAAAAACTCGGGGGATGTGGGGCTCTGCAAGACTTGCGGGTGGGAAGCGGCCGGTTTGAAAAAGGGGAGCGCAGGTTCGTGGACCACTCATGTGGAACGATAACGGTCGAGGGGACGGGCTGCACCAGACTCGACAAGGGGTTGTCCATGAACCCGATATCCTTCGCCGCTTTGAAAAAATAGAAAGATTTTGGGGGCATCGAAGGCAAAGCTGGGGAAAAAAGCACTGGACTCTCTCGTCATCCAAAAAAGAAAAAGATAGGCAACAATTCCAAATACCCAAGTGCGTCAAACGTATCAGAGAACAAAAACGGGAAGCTAGTGCCGGAATCGGGGTAAAAAAAAGGGCACAGATTCCTTGGGGTGGCCTCCATGGGAGTGGAGAAGGGCTGAGTAAGGAAGAGTAGGGTAAGAGGTACAAACGCCTGATCAAGCCGAAGGATAAGGGGGGGGGGTGAGGAAAAGGAGGTATGTACAGGGGGGAGAACGTGACCTGGGGGGCCACGCGGCAAATCAATTTTTTTGCCCAACGAACGAAACCTGGGCCAAGTGAAAAGGGCAGCCGAAAGAATGAGGGAAAACCTCCGGAGGCGTGCTGACGCATACCATGAAAAATGCTCACCAACCCAACCCCGGGTAGGGAGATGGAAGAACAAAAAACTCAGAGGGGAAAAGCATATCTCACCGCAGGGGACTCTGTACGAAAACGGGAAAAAGAGCAGCGAAACGGGGAAGAGAAACCGACAGTGAAATTCCGCACTTATGGCTACAAAGGCCCTATGGCTCGGTCTGAAAGGGCCCGCGCCGGCGCAAAACGACGTGGGGGGGACCGCTTTGCTCTCGCGAAAAAGGCTGCAGGGAAAAAGGAAACCGGCAGACTGCGGTTAGTGGGCTCGCCCGGGTAGCAGGTCGAGGGGTGCTGAGGAAATAAATATAGGGTCAGGGGAAACTACTAAGAGGATCGAAGGCGAGGTTGGCGGGCCCGGTCTGCGACATAACCGCGTACTCGCCTGCGCGGAAGTCGTATTGAGGGAAAGGTGAACCCAGCTCGTGGGGGGTTGGGGGAGAAAAAAAAATGCGGAAATCAGAAGGGGCAGGGATTTCGAAAGGCGACATGGGGGGGTGACGAGGCCCGGGGTATATCGCCAGAGCGACACGGAAGAGGGGACAAAGAAAGGGTGGAGAGGGGAGGTTTAAGCCTAGTGGAGAGTCGACGGGAGAGCCAAGGAGTTGACTTGCGCGGGAAGCACAAGAAAGTCGAATCAAAAAGAACCGGTGGCCTTAGTCTTGAAAAGTAAGCGCCATTAGTCCCGCAACCGCCACCGAAGGGAAATAAGACCAGCCTGAGGAACTTGCCGGGAAATGAAGACACTCCCGATCAGACAACAAAAAGTGTCAAGCAAAAGAACGACGTGGGAGCGGAATGGAGAGGGGTGCCCCGATCGAATGAAACGAAATGGGGGGAACGGACGCAAAGGGAGGCGGATGAAAAGGGGAGGGAAAGCTCCTGGGAACGAGGCCCACCTAGGGGTTAGACTGCGGTTCTTGAAAACTCCTGGGGGGCAATGAGAACTGGTATGAAGGAAAAGGACCGTAGGAAAGGAGCCAAAAGGCCACCCAAATCTCAAAAGGAAGGGGAAAAGGAGATGCATCGTTTTACACCGACTTAACCCTCATACAGAAAAACAGGGCGATCCTGCGTGACTGCTTTAAGAAAACCGGGCCAAGAGTGGGAGGGAAAGAGGCTCCAGGGAGGGCTCGACTACAAAGGTGCTCGTAGTGACCCCACCATGGCGGGGTATAGGCGAGATGGAAAAAGAAGGAAGAGGGCCAACAAGGGAAAGGGCTACGAGGAAATGGAGCGGGAGTGTCCGAAAAAGATGGAACGGCTAGGGGAAACTCGCCCTATAAAGAAAAGACGCGTTCTGTGCATGATCATAGGCGACAATAGGGGGCGAGGTAAAAGCAGGCCCAGGGCTGCCGAGGGGGAGAAGAAGTGAACGCGCAGTCCAGCGCAGGAACCTTTTACATAGGGACCTAAAAAAAGGAAGGCGCAACATCTCTATACACCCAGGAAGCTGTGGAAGCGGAAAAGGTGAGTCAAGAGGGAGAGGAAGTGCGAGCATGCAGGGCCTTAGTTGCTCAGTTGTAAAAAAAATAAAAATCCAGAAAAAAGGCTTTCCACTCAGAATTGGAGGGGAGGGAAACGACGAGCGATCATTATTCCCGATCCTCCGAGAGAGATGAGGAAACAGGACAAAGCGAAAATCCACAGAGAATGCGTCGGGATCACACTCAAACGTAAGTCGGGGACAGAAAAAAGAACGGGAAATCGGGAAGTCTCAGCGGTTGCAAGGAAATCATCCAGTGGCTGCACAGGGACGGCGAGCGGTGTCAAAAAGTGGGGAGAAAGAGTGCAACCAATCGGCGGGAAAAAGGGAGATAGACCATCAGAGGAACGGGGCCTGCCCTGGACATGCGAAAAAAGTGAACGGGCGAATTGAAAAAAATTCGGCCCTATTCGGGTCGAAACCCAGCCGCCTCGCGTATGAATTAGAGAGTTCGGCGGGTAGTAGGTATTACTAAGAGGGCAAGGGGGGACCAGCGACGAAAGGTATTTGTGGCCACCTCATGGTAACCGGGAAGGGGACCATACACTTTGCGGGAGGCCCTTGGGAACTTGGGTCTATGTGGGTCGAGGGAGGGGGTTAAAAAAGAGGTGTGTGGGGCTGGTCAATGGGGACTCCAAAACCAACCTTTGCAGTATAACAAGAGCACGCCGGAATTGAAAGGCAGTGGGGGAAAAAGAGAGGGACTTCTAATCCAAGGGTCTCGCGAAGGAGAAAAACTTACCAAAAATAACCGCGGCATCTGTCTGAAACATCAAAAAGGGGAAATCCTCGTGCCCGGGGCAAGGAGGAGGCGAAAAAAATCTCTCAAAGAAGGAAAAATATAGGGGAGGGGGATTTTGGGAAATGCACTGCAGGATAGGGGCGTTTCCTCCTGGGGGGAGGGGGGGGGGGGGAATGAAGAAAGAAAGTCAAAACGGGCGTCGCGAAACGCGGAGGGATTCCAGACAAACTCTACTGGGCAAAGCAAACGATAGGTTTACAGCCTAAAAACGGGAGACAAAAAGGGCGGTTGGGGGAAATGCACAAACCCCGGGTTCAACTACCAAAGAAGACGTCACAACAGTGAAAAATGCCGGTGCACTCAAAATGGGGGGATGGGCCCGAAAGCAAGGTGCGGACGCAGAAAGGGTAAAAACCGCAGGGTGGTCCTGAGGGGAAAAAATATGAGCACACCGCTACAACTCAAGCACGGTCTATCCAATGATGGGATCGACGGAAAAAGGGGACGTTACTACTCGTGGGGGTGGTTCCATCACCGTCGCCGATTGATTCACCGACTTATAGAGGAGGCGCATTGCAGGGGGGGGGGGCCCAGAAAACTCGTCTCAATGTCGCGAGGCGCGGTGCCGACCGGGTTACCCTGGTGCTAACCCCGCGCGCACAACTGAGGAAACCGGATGCAGAAAAGATCCGCTGCAGGGGAAGCGGGGTGAGGGATTCGGCACTTAGGCCGTGCACTTGTGATGAAAGGAGGAATAGCGCACAAGGGTGGGCGAGAGAGTGGAAGAAACGAACCCTTCGATGCAAAAAGGCGGTATACCGGGACGCCATAGGAAACGGCAGGAAAGCCTATTCTTGATATCAACCAAGCCAGTTCCAGCCCGAAAAAAGGGACGTAAGCCGTCATTTTTTCCATGGAGGGAGGAAACCGGGGAGTACAAGTGCGCAATCGACGCGGGGGGGAGGGGCGAGCGGAAAAGCATCTCTGTAGACACTAAATCGGGAAAGGCTCGCGTGTTCAAGCCATTATCAGCTCAGTTGGGCGGGATGGAGGAAAATACCGCTTTGGAAAGAACGGATAGTGGAACGCTTCGAGTCTTCAGAAGGAGAGGAGACCAAGGCGGGCGCTGGAAGCCAGAACGCGCCTTAGGGGGTCCTCCTGCTTGGTCAGCAAGACTGAAGGGGGGGGGAAAGGGATAGAGCCGGGACAAAGAACCTTGAGGCTGGCAATATTCGCGCTTAGCAAGAAGACGCAAAAGATCAGGGGGCAAGCAAAATTGACAGTCGGGGCGACGAAAAAGCGTACGTGGAAAAAAGCGCTTCAGAAAGTGGTGGGGTCAAAGAGATCGCACTGAGGGACTATCCCAAAAAAAAAGGGGGGGGGAACATCGCGGATCAGACTAGAATCTTGGGAAATGAAGGGGAGGGAACGAGGTGTAACGAAAAAAAGGTCCTGGAGGACGTCGTTAATTAGCCGAGAAGATTGGAATACAACGGGAGAGAGGAGAGGAAAAGATTTACAAACCTTAACCAAAAGTACATTAAACCATTTCTCTCCGGAAAACTACCGAGGAAAACCAGGGTCCCAAATAGGGAAAAAGTCAGTCGGCGCGATTACGTCTGGAGGGGGTACAATTCGACTCAAAAAGGGGGAACACCAAAAAAACTTAGAGGACTCTACAATAAACTAGAGACACGAGGAAATGGTGGTTAGGAAAGGATAGTACGTGAGCTAAAGAAGTCCCCTGAGAAAGCTCAGCAGATCAAAGATGAGGAGTCCAGCGTTTACTAAAAAAGAGGAAGCTAATACAAAAAAAGAACGTACGAATAAGCAAGCAAAAAGATTGATGCCGAATGTGGAGGTAAAAACCCAGAAAGAACTAATTCACTACTCGTCACGCGGCCGCTACAGAAAGAGACCAAAAAGAGGCAGGGTAAAAAAAAAAGGACACCTCGAGAAAACAGCTGAAAAAAGGAGAGTGCGCGGTCTAAGTCATCGAACTGAGAATACCTATATAAACAGTGAGAAACAGGAAAACATGACGAGGGTCAACGCATCGGGGGTCGGCCGCGACTAAAAAAAAGGGAGAAGGTGCAAATAACGACTTTCCGACCGCCGTAGATTACGAGGCATGGAAAAAGACCAAAGGCGCCAAAGGAGTCGAGAAGGTACTGCGTCGGAAAGGAATCGAGAAAACAGAGGGGAATAGTTGAACCCGAGCAACTAAGAAACTCCGAAAAAACTACAATGACAAGCGGTTGAAAAAAATTTCACAAGTTCGGAAATCATGGGGGAGAAAAAAGAGCGTTGCGCGGGGGGGAAAAACGCAAACCGTCATGGGACAGCGCGGGCCTGGCGCAAGAAAAGCTGTAAAGAAGGGGAACGTAGTACTTAACGGGGAAGGGCGGGAAGTCCGAAAAGAAAGGCGCATGACCACAGGGTGGTTAAGACGCGAGCTAGGGTTGAAAAAAAAGATACAAAGATGAAGAAACTGGATGCCAGTATCGGGGAGCTTTTGAGACCAAAGGACCGGGAAACGACAAACGAAAGGGACAAATAAAAGGACAAACCAGGCATGGGTGGTCAGCACGCCAAGGGAATCGGTTGGGGGGGGAGGTGGGAACAAAACAATGAGGTGTGGGACACCAAATTGACTGGCAGGACAGCGTGGGAAAAACATCGTGATTGGGAAAGCGGGGGAAGGGGAGAAAGTGGCGGGGCCCAACAGAGCACGTGTTGGGCCAGGTAAGATAAATCCGAAAGCCCAAGGGGCCGAAAACAGATTGGACCAGAAATCTTTTTGGCGACGTGATCCAAAAGCGGGGCCCGCCGAAAGACAAAAGCGTGGAAAAACCGCTCACGGAAAGGAAAGCGGAAACGCAAAAGACAGTGCATCGTGCATAAATAACAAAGAGGGATAAAAAGATAGCTCAAATGGAAAATGAGCGAGAAAAAGGGTATATATTGAGATACAGGAGCGGTAAAGGGAAGGTAACGATTTGCTGCGAGGTGGCGGATAGCGGAACACGATGGGTGAAAAAGGGGGTCGAGCGAGGCTGAGGCGAAAAAGCGTGCAAAAAGGAATGGAAACGGCGATCGGATTTCGAGTATAAACGGGAAACAAAGTTGGCCTGCTGGGCAAGAAAAAAGACGTTTGCAAATGTGTGAAAAAAGAAAAGACCAAAACAGAACAGTGAAACCGCCGGTGCCAAAAAACAAGGGGGGGGACAAAAAGTCCCAGGTCGGCGTGCTACATTAAAGTGGGAGAAAACAAGAACACAGGGGTGTTCGCTGGGGAAAGGCAAGAATGAGCTACAAAAACAAAAAACATTATCAGGGAGCATCAAAAGATTGATCATAAATGAGGGGGGGGGGTGGGGACCAACCGAAGGAGAAGCGTGATTACCGGCGACTTAGCGAGAACGCGACACGCACAAAGATCGGGCACTCGAGAAAAAAGTGGTCGGAAGTCGGAAGGGGGGACTCCGACCGTGGGGCTGGGGCTTACAGAGAAAACGGTGGAAAGAGAGGACAAAGGCACATCTCCTGTAAAGAGGGGGAGAGGGAAAAGCGTTGGTTAAAAATAAAGACCAAGTTTCATCCCGGAAAGGTTTCGTGACAAGAAAGATCCACTATGTTCGGTCTAGAAAAGACTGGAACGCCATTCAACAGCAAGGCGAAAAGGGCGAGTATTGGGAGGGTTTCCACGGAAAGCCGTAAAGATGTCTTAGCAAAATTCCATACCGTACCAGGATCTGGCCGGGCATTGGGGGACAAAATTTAGCGGAGCCTGTGACCGGATTCAATTCAAAGTATCAGCTCCATCTGAAAAGGTGAAAACAAAAAAACGTAAAGGAAAGCGCCGGTCAGCGGGGAAAGGGGGCTCGGAAAAAGATTCGAAATTTTGTCCACGGGGATTGAAATCGGAATGAGCGGAGCATCGACCAAAGGACAAATCCAAATAAAAGGTGCCTTGTGCCCTCAAGTCTAAAAATTAGGTCCGAAGCTGGGGAGCACCTACAGGAAAAAAAAGCCCCCCAGGGATAAAAAAAAGGCTGAGCTCAACTCAAGGACCAGTAAATGAAAAGGGGAACAAAATTGACGATTGGGAGGAAAAGTGTAGTCGGGCGGGCGAAAAAGCAACGAAGAAGTCGAGTAGTAGAGGGAACGATCCATCCTAAAACCCAAAAAAAGCCCCAAACCCCAAAACCACCACCCCCCCACGAACCCCCCAAAAAACAAACCCACACACACAAAAAACCCAAAAAAAAAAACCCCCCCCCAAACCACGCTGTGGAAAGGCTGCGGCTTGACAAAAAAGTAAACGACGCAAGACGTTCCTTAAGTTCTTGAGGGTGGAAATAGGTAGTGCCGTAACAGGGTGAATAGAACAAACAACAACGGGAAGAGGGGAGGATAAAGTTTCTGCTACTAACGAAATCAGCAAAAAAGGGAGGGACCTCGTCGACAGGACTCAGTCCGAAGAGTTTCGCGCAGCCCGTCAGAAGTCCGATTTGCGGGAAAGCGGGGGGCTACATCGAAGCGAGGAAGTTCGGCGGGAGGGAAAACCCATGTCAGGGAGAGCGACGGAACGGCAATACAAGAGAACCTGCATTTTGCACCGGATGGAGCGGGGTTCAGAGACGCCGATTTCCGGGCCGCAGACAAAGCAGATTCGGGGAAAGGAAACTTCGGTAGCCGTAAAATAGGGAAAAAGAAAAGGAGGCCAAAAACTATGCTGGGGACGTGGCTAGGAACGTTGATGCCGTAAGAAAAAGAGACGGTACTTGTAAGAAAAAGGCTCAGGACTATTAAACTAAGGAAAAAAGGGACTCTAGACGTGCAAACCTCTGACGTTCTTAACTGATATTGCGGATGGTGGGAGGCTGAAGGGTCAAAAAAAAATCCAAAGGAGCCGAATCAGGGCAAGAGAAGGCTTCCAGCCCCGTCGTGTCTAACCGTGCGACAGAATTACCAGATAAATGGGACTCGCCGGGAGGGGTCAATCAAACGACTAAAAAATCGGAAGGAGTAAGAGAAATGGCGTAAAAAGTAAGGATTCGCCCGACTTGAGATTCACGGGAATGCCCCTGCAAAGGGACAGCCTATCACTGAGGTTGAAGAAAAGAAGGTCTGCATCAAAGGGGGGCCAGCAATAGAGGGGCGAGTTCTAAAGAATCAAAAAAGTTCTTACACTGCGGAAAGGGGGCTCGAAGAAACTGTGGGAGAGGAAAATATTTTTGGCAAAGTGCGCAACGGCAGAAGGAAATACTCGAAAAGGGCAACTGGGAAACCGGGGGTCTATTAAAAGGACTCAAAGTTTCGGAAACAGCGGACCAAACTCAAAGAAGAAGAGAAAGTTTTGAGGGTCGGTAAGCTAAGAAGAAAAACTCACAACCGGCGGGTTGTGGATTGGGTGAACAAACCTTTCATGGTAAGCACGACGCAAGGGAAAAGGGGGGGTCGCTGCGAGCAGTTCGTGGGAAAAAAACCAGTCACTGGGGGGGAACTCAAAAGAGGTAAAGGGGGAAAAGCGCGATGTTGCCGTTCACAAGAAAAAAAACCTTTAGCGGTACAGGAGTCCAAACGATCACAGGGAGCTTCAAAGGGTGCCAGAAAAGGAGGCAGTCAGAAGAGGAGAAAGAAAAAAACGCCCAGGTGGACATTACTCAGCAGCGCCAGCAATAGAAAAAAAAATCAGAGTGCAAGAAGGGTGGGGCAATCCAGCCTCTAAAAACAACAAGGAAAGAGAGATGCGGTGATCGCCTCGGAGTGGGGAATTGCACGAGCATGATGAAACGGTTGGAGTGTCAAGCCGAGGAATTTGCGGCTTGGAAAGGAACGGGCTCTTTTGCGCGCTCCCATTACGGTTCAAAACGGAAGGAGGCAAAAAAGGGAGGCACAAAGCAAATCGTGGAGGGAGGTCATAAATACGAAAGGTGCTGCTGTGGGGGAAAAACTCCGAAAAAGTTACGCGGGCAAAAGAGGTCCCAGCACGCTTCGGGGAGCAAGAACAGTGATCACGCCGTTGTCAAAAAGGTAGGCATCTCATCACCCTAGTCCTTAGAGGAATCATCCAGAAGGTACAGCAAAAAAAAGGTGTGTTCGCTGAGGCAAGAATCTCCGAATCTCGCGAACTGAGTACAATGTAACTAAAAAAACGGCAGTTTGATCGGGTAACGAAGAAAGCGGAACGGGAATCGTTGTCACACGTAACGGAAAAAAGTGATTGGTAAGGGCTGCGTCATCCCTCGAGGGTAGCAAATTGTCGTCTCATGGAAAGCGCCGCCGAAGGTTGAAACCGGGGGGGGGTCGACACTCGCTCACCGTAGCGGAGACCCAAGAAAAAATCATGGAAGGAAGTGGGTGGGGAATTATAAGAGGGCGAGGTTCACCTCCTTGCCCCAAAGACTTTCGATAAGATGGTGCGCCAGTCAACAGTCGGCTGCCGGAAGACAGAGGATGAGCGGGCAGAGGGACTCCTCAGAGGGAAGTCTGTTCGGAGGGGAATAATGAAGAGCCGAGGGCATGGGAAAAACCTGAGGCGTGGGTATTGGTTGAACGGAGAAACTGAACCAACAAAAAAAACAACACCAAACAAACACAAAAAAAAAACCACAACCAAAAACCCACCCCCCACCCCCCCCCAAAAACAAAAAAAAAAAACCCAAAAAACAAAAAACCAACACAAAAAAAGAACAACAAGAACCGCCGACAATATTGGCAAAAAAAGGGAAAAACTCGCGGGGAGAAGGACGACACAAAGAGGGCAGCTGTGTTTTTCAATGGGTTGAAGCTCTCTGTGGGGATGTGAAGGGAGTACGCCCGTGTTGGTCAAAGGGGGGGAACTGGCAGAGGGCAGAGGGCGCAAAAAGAGAAAATACCAAGTCCCACCTAGGAAGTCCCTTCCGCGTACGCGCCTATTTGGAGCAGGCATGCGAAGGAAAGACGAAGGGGGAGGGACGACCGGCCGGCACGCCCTAAGGGCAGGAGGCCTTCAAAAGAAAGTCCGTGGACTAAACGCTCGCCTTCAACTGGTCCAACAGTACGATCGTTCGATCGGTGGTCGTCTTTACCTGATCGCTAAAAAAAAGACGGGTCAAAAAAACCGACGGAAAAAAAGAGTTGCGGGATCGAAAAAAAAAAAAAAAGCATCAGGGGATCTCCTATCAATGACCTGCTAAGTTCTGTTGCAGGACTACTTGTCGTGTATGAAAGGTGGGGAAAGGTTGCCAGAACGGGGGTCACTCATCAAAACATGATGAAAAGGCGTTTAAAGACGACACTCAGCAGGACCAGGTCGTAAAACTGCAAGTCAAAACGGCAGCCGGTCAAAAGGCGGGCGCCTCGGCAAAGTGGACCAGGGCGGTTTAAGGGACGGAGAGAAGGAGGGCTTTTGGAAATGTCGGGCTACGAAAATCGGCAACGACGAGATCGTCGCAATTTGTAAGTAAACTTTAAGGACTGGCGAGGGGAGAAAGATCGCCGATTCTGAGGCCAAGTCGGCCCAAGGAGGCAAGCGGTGTTAATCCGAGATCAGCGGCGACATGGGATACGCACGATTAAGCCGGCACCAGACTAGGATGTCCGCCTGGAAGCGGAACAACGCAAAGAACGCCGTAACGGAGGGAAGCGAAATAATCGCGACCGAGAGAACCCTGAAAAAAACGGATTGTCGAACGGGAATGGTCTCTGATTCAAAGGGCGAAACGCAGCCTCAAGTCCACCATAAAGGCCGAGGGGGCAAGGAAAAGGGAAAAAGTGGTCACACGCTCCACAATGGTCCGGTGAGGACTCTAGGCCCAATAAACCTTCCCCAACGTGGAGAGTCCGGCGGAGCACGATCCAATACACGTCAAAGATAAAACCAGGGGGGGAGGGAATACGGGCCGAACATCTTTCTGATATCAGTCGGTCCGAAAAATCGCAGAACTCGGGCCGAGCAGAAGAACTGTTCACCGCTGGGAAAGAAAAGGAAAAGAGTGGTTCTGCGGGGGTCGAAAAGAAGATAATGCAGAGTCATTCGTCAACAAGGAGAAAATGACAATGGCGCGAAAAGGCTGGTTGAGCGTGGACAGGTGGGGAGAACGGTTGACGCTCTTCCGAAGAAGGGGAGGCTACGGATGGACCACAATTTCGATGCATGAAACTATTGAGAAACCAAAAAGGTCCCACAGCGCGGGAATCCAGGTGATCGCGGAAGTTTGGGAGGACGCCTTGCCGGACAACACTTGAGACTTAAGGACTCCCGCACGCCTACTCTGGCAATGTTACGCTGCCAGACCCTTGGAGGAAATCAAACATTTGTATTCATGTTATAGGAACAACATGTGCAAGAGGAAACGGTCCGAGGCGGGACTGGAAAAAAAGCACATGTTGGACAAAGGATAAGCGAAGTTCGCCTTTTGCAGCAGAGCTGTGACACGTCGAAAACAAAAGCGGGGGCCAGAGAAAAGCACGCCCAGAGATCCATCGCAAAAAAAAAAACCAAAGGATCGGGAAAGGCCTATCACCGCG